>Charlie_p2__coassemble_905_pt1 | contig 119337 bp, 111 predicted proteins | sample Charlie_p2__metabat2_low_PE_014 | metagenome-assembled genome bin Charlie_p2
ACTCGCGACATTCAGCTTGGAAGGCTGACGCTCTACCAACTGAGCTACTCCCGCAATCACAAAAATATAGTATCATAATGTATAAAAAATGTCAATGCAATTTTTTAAAATTTTAAAAAAATAAAAAGTCGAGATTCTCGACTTTTTATCTTGGTTATACACTAAATCTCTTTCACTATAAATTTAGAACATCTATTGAAAGCCTCATCTCCAACAGTGGCAATAACTAGAGTTCCTTCAGCTTCATAAGACTCACTTTCAATGATGGCATTTCTATGTAAATAAGCATTGATTGAACTCTCAGAATAAGGGATTAAAAGCTCTACTTTTTTCATAGTTCTAGGTAATGACTCAGTAATTTTTTCCATTAATAAGTCAATATTAATCTCATTTTTAGCACTAATCTCAACAATATCCATATGAGAGTATAGCTCTTTTAATTTTTCAATCTGCTCATCAGTTGCAATATCGCACTTATTTAAGGCAAGTATAGTAGGTTTATCTATAGCTCCTAGCTCTGTTAGAACATTTTCAACAGATTTTATCTGTTGAACCACTGTTTCACTTGAAGCATCAACTAGGTGTACAAGAAGGTCTGAAAAAATAACCTCTTCCAATGTAGATTTAAAAGCTTCAATCAGATCATGAGGAAGTTTTCTAACAAATCCAACTGTATCAGTTAGAGCGGTTACTCTCTTATCTGGGAGAACCATAGTTCTAGTGGTTGCATCCAATGTTGCAAAAAGCATATTTTCAGCAAATACAGCCTCTTTTTTTACAGTGTTATCACTTGGGTACATTTCAACTAGAAGATTTCTAAGTGTAGATTTACCAACGTTTGTATATCCAACTAAAGAGACTCTTGGAATACCAGAGCTCTCTCTTTTAGTTCTTTGTAAAGCTCTAATTTTTTTAATCTTTTCAAGTTCTTGCTTTAAGGCAAAAATCTCATCTTTGATTCTTCTTCTATCAATCTCTAATTTTTTCTCTCCAGGACCTTTAGTACCAATTCCACCACCAGTTCTAGACATAATACTTCCTAGACCAATAAGTCTTTGGCTTCTATATTTAAGCTGTGCTAATTCAACCTGTATTTTAGCCTCTCTAGTTCTAGCTCTTCTAGCGAAAATCTCAAGAATTAAGATTGTTCTATCAATAACTTTACACCCTGTAACAGCTTCTAAGTTTTTAATTTGAACACCACTTAACTCTTCATCAAAGATTATAAGATTTGCATTTTTTATCTGTCTAAGTAAAGCTAACTCTCTAACTTTACCACTACCGATATAAAAGATATTATCAATTCTTTTTATCTTTTGAAAAATTCTTCCAGCTACATTTACATCACAAGCTCTAGCAAGCTCCTCTAACTCATCTAAACTCTCTTCAGAATCTACACCAACTACAATAGCATATTCACTGTCATCTTCAACGACATCACTTTTTCTAAGCTCAGCTTCAATCTCTAAAACTTTATCTAAATAATCAGTTGAAATCACTTTATCTAAAGAAAGATTTTCAACCTCTTCATAAGTAAGTTCCTGATTGGCAATTTTACAGTATCCGATATTTATACCAGTGATATCTGTTTCACCAACACCAATAGCTAAAATAGCATCTAATTTTAATTTTAATAAAGCGGAGATATCTATCATAGAAAGTTTTGAATAGCCACTGGGATGAGTATGAATAACTTTAACTCCACTTAATTTTTTACTAGAGATCTCTAGAATGGGTAGTTCAACACTATTACTGTCTCCAATAGCAACTTCTAATACTTTTCCTTTTCTATCAATTGAAACACTAATCTCACGATTTATGACTCTAGTCATATCAGTAATAAGTGCAACAATCTCAGGACTGACAAGTCTTCCCTTTTCAACACTCATACTATAAATAGTATCTAGTTCTGCTAAAATGGAATCTCTAACTCCTTCAACATTACCTTTTATCATATTTCACATCCTCTATCTTAATATAATTAAGTTTTTATATTAATTTTACTACATATATATAAAAAATACAAATTTAATGAAAGTTCTATAAAAAATATTTGCAAATCCGAAAAAAAATGTAGTATTACATATATTATTGATTCTTTTATAAACAAAGTTAAATACTGGGAGGAGAAAAATGAAGAAAATAGGTCTTTTACCAAAACTGATTTTAGCAATTATAATTGGTATTGGAGTTGGAATGCTGGGAATGGAGGTACCTATAAGGGTTTTAGCAACATTTAACGGTATTTTTGGAAACTTTTTAAAGTTCTCAATACCGCTTATCATAATTGGATTTGTTGCACCTGGAATTGGTGATCTAGGAACTGGAGCAGGGAAATTATTAGGAATTACAACAGCGATAGCTTATATCTCAACTGTTTTAGCAGGTTCATTTACATATTTTGTAAATACAGCGGTATTTAAAATGATTTTAGAAACAGGATCGATGTTAGAAACGGCAGATAATCCGGAGCATGCATTGTTATCAGGATATTTAACAGTGAATATGCCACCTATAATGGATGTAATGACCGCTTTACTTATGGCTTTTATCTTGGGAATTGGAATTGCAATAGTAAAGGGACATGCAATAAAGGATGTAATGAATGAGTTCCAAAAAGTTGTAGAGGGAATTATAAGAAATATAATCATTCCATTTTTACCACTACATATAGCTGGAATTTTTGCAAATATGACATATGCGGGGCAAGTAGCAACAATATTAACAGTGTTCTCAAAGGTTTTTGCAGTGATTATTATACTTCATATAACAGTTTTATTGATACTGTATTTTATAGCTGGAGGAATGGCTGGAGCAAATCCAATCAGACTTATAAAAACTATGTTACCGGCATACTTTACTGCTATTGGTACACAGTCATCAGCTGCTACAATACCAGTGACATTAAATCAAACTAAAGAAAATGGAGTAAACACAGGTATTGCCGAGTTTGTTGTGCCACTATGTGCAACAATCCATCTATCTGGAAGTACAATAACTTTAGTTAGTTGTGCTATGGCTATAATGATGTTAAATGGCATGAGTATAACTTTTGGAACAATGTTTGGATTTATAATGATGTTAGGAGTTACAATGGTTGCCGCACCAGGTGTTCCAGGAGGAGCAGTAATGGCTGCACTAGGAATTATAGAGACAATGTTAGGATTCCCACCAACATTAACATCAATAATGATAGCGTTATATCTAGCACAGGATAGTTTTGGAACAGCTTGTAATGTAACTGGAGATGGAGCAATAGCTATTATTGTAAACAAAATTGCAGGATTTAAATTAGAAAAAAACTCGAAAGAATTTTTTGATAATATATAAAAAAAGCTAGGAAAACTGGTACTTGAAAGAGATGTTGAAAAGAACATCTCTTTTTTTGTACCAATGAAAAAATATTTTAATGTTAAAAATGTGTAAATTTTAAGTTAAAAAATGGTTTTTTATTTTACATTTATTAAAATACGTGTTAAAATCTAGCTGATTGACTATTTAACCAGAAAAATTAAAATAAAAAGTAGAATTTAGGAGGAAAAATGTACTTAGATATCTTTTTTAAGGTTCTAGGAGGACTGGGGCTGTTCCTGTATGGAATGGAAAACATGTCCAAAGGAATGCAAAAAATGGCAGGGGAAAGATTGAAAAAAATTCTTGCTATGCTTACAACAAACCGTTTTATGGCAATAGGAATGGGAGTTTTTGTAACAGCACTAGTTCAATCTTCATCTGTAAGTACTGTAATGACAATAGGTTTTGTTAATGCATCGCTATTAACATTAAAGCAAGCACTAGGAGTTATACTAGGAGCTAATATAGGAACGACAATAACTGGATGGATACTAGTTTTAAAAATAGGAAAATATGGACTTCCAATGGCTGGAGCGGCAGCTATTTCTACAATGTTCTTCACAAGTGAAAAAGCTAGAACAAGAGCAATGGCAATAATGGGATTAGGACTTATATTCTTTGGATTGGAATTAATGAGTGATGGTTTAAAACCATTGAGATCTTTACCTGAGTTCGTGGCACTTTTCCATGCATTTACAGCGGATACATATTTTGGAGTATTAAAGGCAGCAGCAGTAGGAGCATTGTTAACAGCAGTGGTACAATCATCTTCAGCTACACTAGGTATTACAATAACACTTGCTGTACAGGGATTAATTGATTATCCAACAGCAGTAGCTTTGGTTTTAGGAGAGAATGTAGGAACAACAGTAACAGCGTTATTAGCATCATTAAATGCAACAGCAAATGCTAAAAGAGCGGCTTATGCACATACAATAATAAACATTGTAGGGGTTTTATGGGCTACAACTATATTTAGATTCTATTTGGGATTCTTAGAAAATATTTTAGATCCAGATAATAATTTAACTGCAGCTATTGCAACAGCGCATACAATGTTTAATATCTTAAACGTTTGTCTATTCATACCATTTATAGGGTATCTAGCAGACTTCTTATGCAAGGTTGTAAAATCAGATTCACCAATTGCAAAGGAAAGAGTTACACACTTGGATATTTTAATGGCAGATACACCGTCAGTTGTAGTTGAACAAACACAAAAAGAGATTTTAACTATGGGAACTCATATAAAAGATATTTTCTCAAAGCTAGATAATGTATTAGCTGGTAGAGAAAAAATTGATAGCCAAGTTGGAAAAATAGAAAAATTAGAAGATACTCTTGATCTATTCCAAAAAGAGATTTCAGATGTTAACTTCCATATATTAAATGGAACACTTGATAACTCTAACACTGAGGATACAAGAGAAAACTTACAAACTTGTGATGAATATGAGACAGTGAGTGACTATCTACTTAGAATAGCTAAAACATTAAAGAAAATGCAGGATAATGGAATTGAATTAAATGAGTACAAGAGAGCTACATTAAATCAATTACATGTAAATGCAGAAGATTTATTTAATGACATAAATAGAGCTTATGAGTTAAGAGATAAAGATCTATTTGTAGCGACAATAAAAAAATGTACTTTTATTAAAGAGGAGTACAAAAGAGCAAGAGCTGAGCACTTAGAGCACGTTTCAGAAAATGTAATGCCAGCTATGCTAAGTACTGGATATATGGATATTTTAAATAACTATAGAAGAATAAAAGATCATTTATACAATATAGTTGAAGTTTTTGCAAAAATAAACTAAGATAAAAGAGAGGAGAGATCCTCTCTTTCACTATTTTTAAGAGGAGAAAAAGTATGGAGATATATTATTTTGACAACTCAGGAACAAGTTCGCCAAAACCAGAATCAGTGTACAAAGCTGTAGAGGAAGCGATGAAGGAGTATAATGCAAACCCTGGTAGAGCTGGACATAGAAAGGCTTTAGAAGCAGGAAGACAAATATATGAAGTGAGGGAAAAAGTTGCAAAGCTTTTTAATGTGAGTAATAGCTTAAATATCGCTTTTACAGCCAATGCTACAGAGTCTTTAAACTTTGCAATAAAAGGGGGAATTCCTAGTGGAGCACATGTTATTACAAGTAATTTTGAACACAACTCTGTTTTAAGACCTCTGTTTTATATGCAGGATGAGAAAAATGTAAAATTGACTTTTATTGATACCTATAAAGAGATTGAAAAAAACATAACTCCAGAAACAAGGGCAGTAGTAATTAATCATGTGTCCAATGTAAATGGAACTGTACAAAATATAGAAGAGATAGGAAAAATATGTAAAAAATACAATCTTTTATTTATATTGGACGCTTCACAGAGTGCAGGATATATGGATATAGACATGAAAAGGGATAACATAGGAATACTGTGTCTAACAGGGCATAAATCACTTTTTGGAATACAGGGAATAGGAGCTATCTGTATAGGGGATGGAGTTGAAATAAAACCTCTTTTAGAGGGTGGAACTGGAAGTTTTTCAAAACTTTCAAGACAACCAAAAGAGATGCCAGAGATGTTGGAGGCAGGAACATTAAATACACCAGGGATACTGAGTTTAGGAGCTGGAATAGACTTTATAAATAAGATTGGTTTAAAAAACATAAGAGAGCATGAGGATATGTTATCTAAAAGATTTATAGAGGGATTGAAAAAAATAGAAAAATTAAAAATATATACAAGTTTCACTGAAAAACAGGGTCCTGTGGTAAGTTTGAATATAGAGGGAATAGATGGTGGAGACTTAGCACAGATTTTAGATGAGGAGTTTGGAATTTTAGTGAGACCTGGATTTCACTGTGCTCCATTGGCACATAAAGCTATTGGAACCTATGAGATAGGAGCTGTAAGATTTTCATTTGGCTATTTTAATACAGAGAAAGAGATAGATTTTGCACTGGACACACTAAAAAATATTACTTTACAAATTTAAAAAGGTATGATATACTTTTCAAAGCGTAAAAAAAGAGAGGAGGATAAAAAGTGAGAAAGTTGTTAAGTATTTTTGGACTGAAAAAAGAAAAAAAGAAAAAAACGATATTTTCATTATTTTTATCTTTTAATTTTGATTTTAATATATGGAATAGAAGTTACATTCATTTGTAATTTCTATTCCTTTTTTTTTAACTAAAAATATTAAGGAGGAAAAATGAGAGATTTTATTTCAATGAAAGATTTTACAAAAGGTGATATTTTAGAGGTTTTAAGAGTAGCAAAAGAGTTAGAGAAAAAAAATGAAGAACTTTTGAAAAATAAAATAGTTGGAAGCTTATTTTTCGAACCTTCAACAAGAACAAGATTGTCATTTACATCAGCAGCATATAGATTGGGAGCAAAAGTTTTAGGTTTTGACTCACCTGACGCAACGTCACTAAAAAAAGGGGAATCTTTAAGAGATACGATAAAGATGACTGAGGCATATTCAGATATAATTGTTATGAGACACAATAGGGATGGAGCTGCTCGTTTTGCAGCGGATATAGCAAAAGTTCCAGTTATAAATGCGGGGGACGGAGCAAATGAACATCCAAGCCAAACCCTTTTAGATCTATATACAATTGAAAAAGAGTTTGGAAATATAGATGGTAAAAAAGTAGCTTTTGTAGGGGATTTAAAATATGGAAGAACAGTTCACTCTTTGACAAAGGCACTGGAGATGTTCAACTGTGAGTTTTATTTCATAGCACCAGAGGAGATTCAGATACCAGAATATATTGTGAGAGAGCTGGAAAAAAAGGGGATAAAGTATCACATATTAAATGACTATAAAGAAGTTTTAAAAGAGATAGATGTTTTATATATGACAAGAATCCAAAAAGAAAGATTTGATAATCCAGAGGATTATGAAAAAGTTGCAGGGATTTATATAATAGATAAAGAGAGTATTCTTGGAAAATGTAAAGAAAACATGATAATTTTACATCCATTACCTAGAGTGGATGAGATAAAAATAGATTTAGATGACACAAAACATGCTAAATACTTTGAGCAAGCAGCTAATGGGGTTCCAACAAGAGAGGCGATTTTCTCAATAGCATTGGGAATGGTAGATATATCGAAAAGTGAAAAAACAGAAAAAGATATTAAGAGATCAAAGAGTGTTATCTGTGGGAATGAAAAGTGCATAACAAAGTTTGAAGAGACTGAGAACAAATACGTTGTGGATAAAGAGCATGAGTATTGTTACTACTGTAACAGAGATATAAAAAAATAAAATATTTATAAGATAGATTTGGGAGGAAAAAATGTTTTTAGAGGATTGTAAAGTATTAGAAAATTATAAAGTTGGAGAAAGCTATTACTTGATGAAAATTGAATCTGAGAAGGCTTCTCAACACTCAAAAGCTGGACAGTTTTTTATGTTAAAATTAAAAAATGAGATAAGAGTTTTAAGAAGACCAATAAGTCTTCACTATGTGGATAGAGAGAAAAATATTTTAGAGTTTTACTATGAGATAAAAGGTGGAGGAACAAAGGAGTTTGCAACACTTGAAGCTGGAGATACTTTGAATATACAAGGACCTTTAGGAACAGGATTTACAACAGATTTAAAAGGAAAAAAATGTGTTGTTGTAGGGGGAGGAATGGGAATCGCTCCAACTAAACTGCTGATAGATGAGCTAAAAAAAGAGAATGAAGTTATATTTATAGCTGGTGGAAGAGGAAAAGAGGCTTTAAATATATTGGAAAACTTAAACTTAGATGGTGTAAAAACTTATATAACAACTGATGATGGAACTTTAGGAGAAAAGGGAAATGTAATAGCAGTTTTAAATAGAGTTTTAGCAGATGAAAAGATAGATATGGTTCAAACTTGTGGACCTCATAAGATGATGGAAGCAGTGGCAGAAACGGCATTAAAAGCCAATGTGTTCTGTGAGGTATCGCTAGAGGAGAGAATGGCATGTGGAGTGAAAGCATGTGTTGGATGTTCAATAAAAACATTGGATGGAATGAAAAAAGTTTGTCATGATGGACCAGTGTTTGACTCAAAAATAATAGTGGATGTAAATCCTAAAGAAAATACAGGCTGTAGCTGTGGAAACTAAGGGAGTGAAGAGAATGAATAGATTAAAAACAAATTTTTTAGGAAGAGAGTTTAAAAATCCAATGGTAACATCATCAGGATGTTTTGGTTTTGGGCTAGAATATAGAGATTACTTTGACCCAAATGTTTTAGGGGGAATTGTAGTAAAGGGAATAACAATGGAACCAAGAGATGGAAACTATGGAACTAGAATAGCTGAAACTCCAGGTGGAATGCTAAACTGTGTAGGACTTGAAAATCCAGGAATCGATTATTTTGAAAATGTAATTGTAAAAAATATAAAAAAATCTGGAATTGAATCTCCAATAATAGTGAATATAAATGGTAAAGTTATTGAGGAGTATGTGGAGATAGCAAAAAGAGTTGAAAATATTCCAGAAGTTGATATGATAGAGTTAAATATATCTTGTCCAAACGTAAAGGATGGTGGAATGGCTTTTGGAGCTAAACCAGAGGTAGCTGGAGCAGTTACAAAGGCTGTTAGAGCAGTGACAACAAAACCTTTAATCGTAAAGCTATCACCAAATGTTACAGATATAGTTCATATAGCAAAGGTTGTAGAGGAGAATGGAGCAGATGCAGTTTCTCTTATAAACACTCTACTTGGAATGGCAATAGATATTAAAAAGAGAAAACCAGTTTTAGGGAATACATTTGGTGGATTTTCAGGGCCAGCAGTAAAACCAGTGGCTTTAAGAATGGTGTATCAGGTATATAAGAGTGTAAATATCCCAATAGTTGGAATGGGAGGAATCTCTTCAACTGAAGATGCAATCGAGTTTATGATGGCTGGAGCAACAATGGTATCTTTAGGAACAGGATTGTTTTCAAACCCAATTTTACCAGTGGAGATAAAAGAGGGCTTAGAAAGATTCTGTGAAGAGAATGGATTAGAAAATATACAAGAGATAGTAGGAGCAGCACATAACTAATAGATAAAAATTGTGGAGGAAAAATGAAGATAAAAGATAGATTAATAATAGCGTTAGATTATTCAAATATGGAGGATGCTAAAAATATAGTTGAAACTTTAGGGGAAACAGTATCTTTTTATAAGGTTGGATTAGAACTATTTCTAAACTCAAAGGGAGAGATGGTAGAGCACCTTACAAAGAAAGGGAAAAAAGTATTTTTGGATTTAAAGTTCCATGATATACCAAATACAACTACGATGGCATCATTATTTGCAGCAAGACAGGATGTATTTATGTTCAATGTACATGCAAGTGGTGGAAGAGTGATGATGGAATCGGTTGCAAAAAAAGTGAAAGAGATGAATCCAGAGATACTTTCAATTGCAGTAACTATTTTAACAAGTTTTTCAGAAGAGGGATTAAAAGAAACTTTTAGAAGTGAGTTAACATTAAAGGAGTTAGCATTAAACTTAGCTAAACTAACTAAAGAAGCTGGAATGGATGGAATTGTATGTTCTCCATGGGAAGCAAAAGCAATAAAGGAGTTATGTGGAGAAAACTTTAAAACTGTATGCCCAGGAGTGAGACCTAAATGGTCAGTAGCTGATGATCAAGAGAGAATAATGACTCCAAAAGATGCCATATTAAATGGATGTGACTACTTAGTTGTAGGAAGACCAATCACAAAAAATGAAAATCCTGTAGAAGCAGCAAAAAAAGTTTTAGCTGAAATAGAGGAAGGAGTAAAAGAGGGAAATCTATGTTGCTAAAGAACTGTAAAGTTTTATATCAAGGGGAAGAGGATATAAAGGATATTTTAGTGGAAGAGGGAAAGATTGCTAAAATATATAGATGTTCAGAAGTTGAAGAGTTAGATATAGATGAGATTATAGATATGGATGGAAATTGGGTTTTACCTGGAATAATAGATGTGCATACTCATATGAGAGATCCAGGATTATCTCACAAAGAGGATTTTGAAACTGGAAGCAAAGCTTGTGCTAAAGGTGGAGTAACAACATTTATAGATATGCCTAATACAGTACCAAATACAACAACAAAAGAGATTTTAGAGGCTAAAGAGAGCCATTCTAAAAATAGAAGTTATGTAGATTATGGATTTCACTTCGGGGGAAGTAGATTAGATAATAGTGAAGAGATAAAAAAAGTTAGAGATAGAGTGGCATCAACTAAAATATTTCTGAATATGTCAACAGGTGATATGTTAGTTGAAGAGGATAAAGTTTTAGAGAACCTTTTTAGAGAGTCTAAGATAGTTTCTGTACACGCAGAGGAAGAGATGGTTGATAGAGCTATAGATCTCGCTAGAAAATTTAAAAAGCCTCTATATTTATGCCATCTTTCAAAGAAAAGTGAAGTTGAAAAGCTAAGGGTAGCGAAAAAAGAGGGGTTAAAAATATATGGGGAAGTAGCACCACATCACTTATTTTTAGATTCTAGTATGGCAGATTCATTGCTTATAATGAAACCTGAATTAAAGAGTAAAGAGGATAATAAAGCTCTTTGGGAGGGGCTAAAAGATGGAACTATCGATACGATAGGAACGGATCATGCACCTCATACTTTAGATGAGAAAAAATCAAAGACAACATATGGAATACCTGGGGTTGAAAACTCTTTAGAGATGATGCTAAAAGAGTTAAATAAAAAGATAGATATGAAGACTCTACAGAAAGTTATGTCAGAAAATCCAGCTAAAATCTTTGGAATAGAGGGGAAAGGAAAGATTGAGGTTGGATATGATGCAGATTTAGTTGTAGTAGACTTAAATGCTAAAGAGACTATAAAAAATGAAGATGTAGTTTCAAAATGCGGATGGACACCTTATAGTGGAATAATAGGAGGGGGAAGAGTATTATTAACTATAGTGAGAGGTCATCTAGTTTATGATGGTAAAAACTTTATTGAAAAAATTGGAGAAGGAGTGAGATATAAAAATGTCTAGAGAAAAAAATATAGCAAAATCATTATTAGGAACAGAGGCAGTTAGATTAAGTGTAAAGGATCCATTTACTTTTGTTTCAGGAATAAAAAGTCCAATCTATTGTGACAATAGAAAGATGATAGGGTTTCCTAAGGAGAGACAGGTAGTAGTAGATGTGTTTATAGAAGTTTTAAAAGAGAAAGAGTTTGATATCGTGGCTGGAACAGCAACAGCAGGAATTCCATGGGCAGCTTTTATAGCTCAAGAGATGGAAGTTCCAATGGCTTATATCAGAGGAGAGAAGAAAGCTCATGGTGCAGGAAGACAGATTGAAGGAGCTGACTTTGAAGGGAAAAAAGTAATAATAATAGAGGATTTAATATCTACAGGAGGAAGCTCAATAAAAGCTGTAGCAGCTGCAAGAGAAGCCGGAGCTACAGACGTTGAAGTATTGGCAATATTCTCATATGAGTTTGAAAAAGCATATAAGAACTTTGAGCAAGATCATATTCCATGGACAACACTTTCAAACTTTGCATCATTAATCAATGTTGCAACAGAGGAGAACTACTTAAATGAGGAAGAGGCAGAGATAGCTTTAAAATGGAATAAAACTCCAGATACTTGGGGAAGATAATAGATAGAGGTAGATGAGGGAGCAGATTAATTCTGTTCCTTTTTTTCTAAACGAATAGTTGACTTTATTAATAAAATATCGTATCATATTTAGAAAATTAGAATTTTTTAACAATATATAAATATAAGCTAGGAGGAATAAAATGAAATTATCAAAAAGAGCATTAGAAATGAATTTTTCACCAATAAGAAAGTTGATTCCTCTGGCCGATGCAGCAGAAGCAAAAGGAATAAAAGTTTACAAATTAAATATAGGACAACCAAATGTAGTTACACCAGACTCATTTTTTGAAGGATTACATAACTATAAAGAAAAAATAGTTAAATACTCACACTCTCAAGGAATACCTCAACTATTGGAAAGCTTTGCTAAAAGTTATCAAAAGATGGGAATTGATATAAAAGAGGAAGACCTACTGATAACTCAAGGGGGAAGCGAGGCTATCATGTTTGTCTTGATGGCTATTTGTAATGAGGGAGATAATATATTAATACCTGAGCCTTTTTATTCAAACTATACAAGTTTTTGCCAATTTGCAGGGGCAGAGGTAATCCCTATTGAAACAACTATAGAAACAAGCTTCCATTTACCATCAAAAGATAAAATAGAGGCTTTAATAACAGATAAAACAAGAGCTATAATGCTATCGAATCCAGTTAATCCAACAGGAACTGTGTACACTAAAGATGAGATAGAGATGATAGCGGAGATTGCTAAAGAGAAAGATATATACATAATTGCAGATGAGGTTTACAGACAGTTTGTATATGATGATATTCCATATACATCTTTTATGCAATTAGAGGATGTAAAGGATAGAGTTATACTGGTGGATAGTATATCTAAGCATTACAGTGCATGTGGAGCAAGAATAGGACTGATAGCTAGTAAAAATAGGGAGTTGATGAGCTGTATAATGAAGTTTAGCCAAGCTAGGCTTTGTGTTTCAACAATTGAGCAACATGCAGCATCTAACCTAATCAATACAATGGATAACTATTTAGAGGATGTAAGAATAAAGTATCAAAATAGAAGAGATCTATTATTTTCATATCTAAATAGAATACCAGGGGTAGTGTGTTATAAACCACATGGAGCATTTTACGCTTTTGCAAAACTTCCAATAGATAATGCAGAGAAATTTGCTAAATGGTTGTTAACTGATTACTCATATGAAAATCAAACTCTTTTATTAGCACCAGGTCCTGGATTTTATCAAAGTGAGGGAAAGGGAGAGAATGAGGTTAGATTCTCATTCTGTACAAGTGTAGACGATATTGAAAACTCAATGATAATCTTGAGAAGAGCGTTGGAGGAGTACAATAAAATAGTGGGATAGAAAAAAGGAGTTGATTAGATCAACTCCTCTTTTTTTAAAATATTTGAAACTACTTTTTTAGCATCATTAACAGCAGCAACAACAGTCTTAGGACCAGTTACAACATCACCACACGAAAACACATTTTCTAAAGTTGTTTCAAAGTTATCGTTAACAATTACAGTTCCCCATTTTTCAAGACTAATTCTATCTTCAGAAGACACAATATTTTTTTTAGGTCCCTGACTAACAGCAACAATAATTGAACTGTAAGGTATTGCAATATCGCTATCTTCTAAAGTTATCAGTTTTTTTCTACCACTTTCATCAGTGTGAGACTCAGTTCTTAGGAAAATCATTGTATCATCTAAAATCTCCTTCGGAGCATAGTAGAACTTAAAATTAACTCCATCCTCTTTGGCTTCAGCAATTTCAACCTTAGTGGCAGGCATATCCTCCTCTCCACGTCTATACATAACTGTTACAGAACTACCTGCTCTCCTAGCAACTCTTGCAGCATCCATAGCCACATTCCCTCCACCAATAATCAAAACATTAGGTCCAAGATTATATGAGTCAGGAGACACAAGATAGTTGATAGCATAGTGAACATTTCCTTTAGTCTCTCCTTTTATATCCATAGGTTTGGGATTCCAAACTCCAGTTGTAATAATGATATATTTAAAATCATCATTCTTTAAGTTTTGAATAGTGTGAGTTGGTCCAACTAAAGTGTTATACTTTATTTTAACACCCAGATTTAAAAGATATTTTTCAAAGGTATCCATCAAATCTCTAGGTAGTCTAAACTCTGGTATTCCATATCTTAAAACGCCACCTAATTTAGAAAAAGCCTCAAATATAGTGACATTAAATCCCTCTTTTGCCAGAAGAATAGCTGAAGTGATACCAGCTGGTCCTCCACCAATAATTGCGATATCAATCCCTTGATTTTCTTTTTTATCTAAAGGGAGAGTTGTAAGGTATTTTGTAGAAATCTCCTTCTCAATAAGAGGAAACTCAACTGGAGTTTCTTTGATTCCCTTGATACAATGTCCCTTACACTGCTCTTCATGAGGACATATTATGGAACAAAATATAGATAATGGGTTATTGTAAAATAAGATTTCACCAGCTTCAGATATTTTATTCTCTTTAAACAAATTTATAATATTAGGTATATCTGTTGATATTGGACAGTGTATTTTACAAAGTGGTTTTTTGCAATTTAAGCAACGGTTAGCTTCTTGTAGTAAATCAATTTTCAAAATAATCACCTCTTCAAAAAAATGGCTGAGAAAAACTTCTCAGCCTCTTTAAATATTATAATGCTTTTTTAAGAATTTCTCTACTTATTTCTAAAGTTAAATCCTCAGTTTCAGACAGAGCAGTTCTATGATTTGCCTCTAAAGCTAAAATTAAATTAGGGATATTGTCTTCAGTAATACCGTAGTCAGAAAGATGAGTTTTAACTCCAAGCTCCTCAAAGAATGAACGAGTTTTATCTATAGCTTGTTTAATTTTTAAATCATCATTAACCTCTTCAATATTCCAAACACGTTCAGCGTATTGAATCAATTTTGCTCTTTTCTTCTCTTTTCTTACCTCCCAAATAGCAGGTTGTAGAATTGCAAGAGTTTTGGCATGGTCAACTCCAAACATAGCTGTGATCTCATGACCAATCATATGAGTGGTCCAATCTTGTGGTACACCAGCACCAATTAAACCATTTAAAGCCATAGTAGCGCACCATACAAGATTAGCACGGGCATCATAGTCAGTAGGTTCATCCAGTGTAGTTTTACCGATTTCAATAAGAGTTTTCAAGATACCTTCAGCTGTTCTATCCTGAAATCTAGCGTCTACAGGATATGTAACATATTGTTCAACAGTGTGGATAAATGTATCTATAATACCATTGGCAACTTGAGTCTTTGGGAGTGTAAAAGTCAATGTAGGATCAAGTATAGAAAATTTAGGGAATGTAAACATACTAAAAACAGGAACTTTTAGATTTTTATGGCTTATAACAGCACCATTATTCATCTCAGATCCAGTAGCGGGTAGAGTAACAACAGTTCCTAAAGGGATTGCGCTATCAACTGGAGCTAAATCAAAATCAGGAGTCAATAGATCTAGGCAATCTCCACTATATTTAGAGGCAAGGGCTATAAATTTAGTTCCATCCATAACAGATCCTCCACCTACGGCTAGAAGAAAGTCTATATTTTCTTTTTTTACTATTTCAACTGCTTTCATAAGAGTATCATATTGAGGATTTGGTTCAATTCCGCCAAATTCAAAGACCTCTCTTCCAGAAAGATTTTTAATAACTTTATCTAACGTTCCAAACTTTTTAACAGAACCACCACCATAAGTGATTAACACTTTAGCATCTAAAGGAACTAAACTGTTTAATTGATCCAGAGTATCTTTTCCAAAAACTATGTGAGTTGGATTATAAAAATTAAAATTTAACATGAAATCAACCTCCTAATAATAAGTTATGGAAATTATAAACCTTAGAGTAAACTCTAAGTCAAGAGTTTATTTACAAGATATAGAATTATCTTCATACCAAGCAATTTTTAAATCTAACTTTTTTAAATTATTATTTAACTCTTCAATCTGTTCAAGTATTTTTTTTCTATGGGCTAAAAGAATAGTTTTTCTCTCCTCTTTAGTATGGTCGCCTTTTAAACTTAAATCGACAATGGAACGGATATCCTCAATTTTCATACCAGTATTTTTAAGGCATTTAATAATTTCAATCCAAAATATATCATCTTGAGAAAAAGAACGAATCCCATTTTTATTTCGAGCGATATATGGCATTAAACCACATTTATCATAATATCTGATTGTATAAGAGGAAAGTCCAACTATTTCAGAAACCTCTTTAATTGAATACATAATAAAACTCTCCTTATATATGTAAAATTTTCTTAATTATATCTGATCTAAAGATAAGACCAAGATATTTGTTATTTTCAAGAACATATATTCTTGTGACCCCTTTATTCATAAAGATATATGAAATTTCCATAAGGGATGCTCCTTTATCAATTGTAATAATTCCCTCTGTTCTATAGAGGTCTTTTATTGTGGTTATTTTTTCATTTACTAAATAATTTTCGAAGGGTTCACCCACAGTAAGAAAACTTAAATCATTTAGAATAGTGGTATGTTTTGGCATACCAAAAGCGATAAGTTCTCGTTCAGTAATCTCTCCTAAGAAGTTATTGTGATTATCAACTACAGGGATTCCAGAGATTCGATCCATAATAATTCTTTTAGCAATATCTTCTAGAGTATTATTCTCTTTAGCAGGGTGTATAGAAGTGGTAAATAAGTCTTCAGCGGTAATATTGTGATCTATTTCAATTTTCATTTTATTTAAAATTTCAAGAGTCTTTTCTGGAGATTTATATTATAGAATCTCTTTAAATACCTCCTTATTTTTTAGACACAGTCTAGAAATTCCAGACATAATCTTTAAAATATTTTTGTTCTTTAAAACATCTGCAACAATTAAAACAATAAAATCAACACTTTCCTCTTTTCCCGTTAGAGTTTTCATTTTTACGTTTTTCTCAGGAAAAGCTATTGAAACAATAATATCATCAAAATATTCCAATCTAGCATGGGGGATAGCAACACCATTTCCAATATATGTGGAAGCTTCACTTTCCCTTTTTAAAATGGCTTTTTTCATAAATTCTTGTTCTACTTTAACTTGTTTATTAGTTTTAGCAAGTTCCTTAAGTAGATTTGTAATAAGTTCTTCAAAGGTTTCCCCTTTTAGATTAGAAATAATCTTATCTTCTGAAAGATAACTGGACAACTTCATAATTTGTCCCCTCCTTAACATTATTTAGTATATGTGAACACAAAATAATTATATAACTTTTTTGAATAAATTAAAATAAAAATTGAAAAAAAAACAGCTAAGAAAATATCTTAGCTGTCAATAAGTTACATAGTAATTTGATACTCTTTAATTTTTTCATTTAATTTTTCAAGATCCACTGCAGGGATAGTTATATCTTTTCCATTTAGTAGAAGAGTTATCTCGCTATTTCCCTTAACTTTAGAATATCTAGAGAATAGATTTAAAGCAAAATCTATCTCATCTTGAGAAAGATCTCCAAATCCAACCATATGAGGACCAGGAACCTCTTTACCTCTGATGAATAGAGAACCATAATCTTTAAACTCATTTATTTTTAGATTATCCTCTTGCTCTCTTCCAACGATTAGATACTTTCCTTTTTCAAATCTAAAGAATCTTCCAATTTTAAGAAGGTGGAATAGGTTTGAATTTTTATCCTCTAATAATCCATCCTCCTCTAAAATTCTCAATCTTTTTGAATAAGCTGGATCAGTAAGAAGACACCCTCCTCCAGGAGTAGGATAATCAACGATACCAAATTTATCCATCAACTCCATCTGAATCTTTCTGCTTCTTCCTTGAATATCTAAAAGTTTATCTCTATCAATCCATCCTAACTTTTCAGGCTCACTCTCTGGTAAAAGTTTAGCTGATAAAGGTCTTACAATAAGATTTTCAAGACCAGGAGATAAAGCTTTAACTTTTTCTAAAGCTTGATAATTTTGTGACATAGGTCTTTGTCCAAGAACCTCTCCAGAGATAATAAAAGAAGCTCCATATTTTTTTAAAAGATCACCAGCAGTTTTAAACATTAAGGCATGACAATCAATACATGGATTCATATTTTTTCCACGTCCATGTACAGGGTCTTTTAGAATTTCAGTATGAACACTACTAAAGTTAACATACTCCAATTGAACTCCAAGTTGTTTAGCCATATTTTCAGCCTTTTCATTTTTCCCACCAAAAAAGTGAGAAACAAAGTTAAGAGCAATAACCTCTATACCTTGATCTTTTATAATTTTAATTGCTAGAGCACTATCAAGTCCTCCAGAAAAAAGCGCTAATGCTTTCATTATTAACCTCCATAAATTAATTATTCGTGGTCAATATCTAAAAAAGTATTTTGTTTTAAATCATTTTTTCCATCATATAGGAAGTTGATATTCTTAGGAACAGAAGTAAATACATTTCTACTAATAGGAATCCATTTAGCTTCTTTTATATTTATTGCACCACTTAAAAAGTCAAGAATTCTTTGTGCATCTTTTCCATTTACATTTTCTAGATTTAGTGTAACCACCTTATCATTTTTTATATAATCTGCAATTTTTCTACACTCTGCAAAACTTTTTGGATTGACAAAAATTGTTTGGCAATCCTCTTGAGTAGTATTGTTAACAGGTGCCTTAACCTCAGTTTTGGGAGCGGAATTAGGGAAAGGAGGAATCTCCTCTCTATTGTTGTTTAATCCAAATTTAGAAGTTGGAGCTAATTCATCAATAGCTTCATCCTCTCCATCATAATTTTCTTCATCAGGATCAAAGGTAAGTCCAACACTATCAGTAAAATCTTTAAAAGCGTTTTTAAATTTAGTAATTTTCATTGATACCTCCACAGTTTATTCAAATATTTTACTACCTACTCTAATAAGAGTTGCACCCTCTTCAAGGGCAATCTTATAGTCATTACTCATTCCCATAGAAAGTTCAGTTAAAGAGTCATTAAAATATAGAGTATTAAGCTCATCTTTTAAATCTCTTAATTTTTTGAATCCATTTCTAAGTAAATCTTCATTATCAGTATATGGAGCCATTGTCATAAGCCCTTTAATTTTGATATTTTTTAAAGTTAAAAGAGCTGGAATATCGTTTAAAAAATCTTGATAGTCATATCCCTCTTTACTATCCTCTTGAAATAGATTTATTTCTATTAAAACATCAATAACTCTGTTATGTTCTTGAGCTCTTTTATCGATCTCTTGAGCTAGGGAAAGTTTATTTATAGAGTGAACCATATCTATAAATCTCGCTATGTATTTAACCTTATTTTTTTGAAGATTTCCAATAAAATGCCATTTATGGTTAACAGAGTAATCCCAAAGTTCATCATGTTTTTTAGTTAACACTTGAACTTTATTCTCTCCCAAAATATGAGCACCACTTTTAAGTACCTCTTTTACAGTTTCAACATCAACATATTTTGTAACAGCTACAAGGTTTACTTTTTCAGGGTATGGAGAGAGCTTTTTTATATCCAATAAGATTTCATTAATATTTTCTGAAATTCCCACGATTTCCTCCTAAATAATTAAATAAATTTATCAAAAACATCATTGGCCATAAGAACACCTTTTGAGGATAAAGTATACCGCAAATTGTCTCTTATTAAAAAGCCATCATCAACTAACTTATTACAAAGATCTATATATTTTCCTTTTGGAACTATGCCATCAGGAATAACTCTTAAACCTAAGATATACTCATAGATCTCTTTTTCATTAGAATCAATAAACTCCTCTTCTAAAATAGGTTTTATGTTATCAGATATTTTAGCATAATATTCAGGAATTTTTAAGACATTTTTATATCTAATATTATTATAATAGCCAGATGCCCCAATACCAATGCCTAAATACTCCTCATTTTGCCAATATTTAGTGTTGTGGATGGCTCTTTTTCCAGGGAGGCAAAAATTTGAAATCTCATAGTGTATATAACCATTTTTTTTAGCTTCCTCAATAATTAACTCATACATAGAAGCTTCCAAATCGTTATCAGTCTCTTTATAGATACCGGCTTCAAGTTTTGCAAAAAAATCTGTTCCCTCCTCCCAAATTAAAGAGTAAATAGAAAAATGTTCAGGTTTTAATGCAAAAAGATGATTTAAATCAGCTTTTAAATCATCTAAAGTTTGATTTGGTAAAGAGAACATTAAATCTAAACTTATATTATCAAAACCAGCTTTACGAGCGAGATAGAATGCCTCACTCCCCTCATTGGAGGAGTGAAGTCTACCTAAAACTTTAAGCATTTTATCATTGAAACTTTGTATCCCAATACTCACTCTATTTATGCCAGCTTTTTTAAAAAGTTTAAATTTTTCCAAAGTTACAGTTTTAGGATTAACTTCAAGAGTAACTTCGGAATTTTCTTTGATATCTAAGTTGGCTAAAACTCTATTAACTTGTTCAGGGGTTAATAAAGAGGGAGTTCCACCTCCAAAATAGACAGTTTCTAGTGGGAATTTTGGATACATATTAATCTCTTTTATAAGTGCAGTCACATATTTTTCTCTTTCCTCATCTGTGGATTTAAAAGATAAAAAATCACAGTAATTGCATTTATTTAAGCAAAAAGGGATATGAATATACATTCCGCTTAACATAAGCACCTCCAAGATTTAATCAACAAAAGCTTGGAAATCCTCCATAGTTTTCATTAATTTTTCATTAGCATCAACCTCTGTTTTTCCTACAACACAGAAGTAGTATTTTATTTTTGGTTCTGTTCCAGAGGGTCTAGCTGTTATATATGTATTATCCTCCAATACAAATTGAATAACATCAGACTTTGGTAACCCTTCATAACCTAAGCTGAAATCTCTCTTTGATACCACTTTTTTTCCAAGTAAAGAGTCTGTTACATTAGCTCTTAGGTTTGCCATTATTTTTCCTATAGCTTCAACTCCATCTTTTCCTTTTTTTGTAATAGCAATTATTCCCTCTCTATAGTAACCAAATTTATCATATAGTTTCTTTAATTCCTTTGGAATAGATGAACCTATACTGTTATAGTAAGCTGCCATCTCAGCTATCAATAGAGTCGATACAACAGCATCTTTATCTCTTGCATGTGTTCCTACAAGGTATCCATATGATTCTTCAAATCCCATTAAGAATGTAGCATCATATATACCCTCTTCAAACTCTCTAATCTTTTCACCAATAAACTTAAATCCAGTTAGAGTTCTGAATATCTTAACTCCCTTCTCTTTAGCTACAACATCCAGCATTGGAGTAGATACAACAGTTGATACAACAGCTGCATTTTTAGGGATATCTTTTTTATTCTCTAAGATATAGTTCATCAACAGAAGACCAATCTGGTTTCCATTAGGATAGATCCACTCTCCATTTTCATCTTTTACTGCAACACCTATTCTATCAGCATCAGGATCATTTGCCATACAAAGAGTAGCTCCAACCTTATTAGCTAACTCAATACTTAGTTTAAATACTGCTGGATCCTCTGGGTTAGCGTATGAACATGTTGGGAAGTGCCCATCAGGTTGCTCCTGTTCTGCAACTACATAGATTGATTTAAACCCTGTTTCTTCAAACACTCTTTTAACAGGTCTTCCTCCAGTACCATGAAGTGGTGAGTAAACTATTTTAAAGTTTTCCTTACCTGGAATATCACTATGAATAATCTGCTTTTTAACAGCCTCTATAAATTTAGTATCCATATCTTCAGAGATATATTGTAAAAGTCCATTTTCGACAGCTTCCTCTTTAGTGGCTAACTTAATCTCATCAAATGAGTTGATTTTATTAACATTATTAACCACACCACTAGCTTGTGGCTCTATTATCTGACATCCATCATTCCAATAAACTTTATATCCATTGTATTCCTGTGGATTGTGAGAAGCTGTAACAACTATACCTGCAATACATTTTAACTCTCTTACAGCAAATGATAGCTCAGGTGTCGATCTAAGAGATTTAAAAAGATATGCTTTTATCCCATTTCCTGCTAAAACTAAAGCGGCATTTAAGGCATACTCTTCAGAACCGATTCTACAGTCATAAGCTATTGCAACCCCCATCTCTTTTCCTGCTTCCCCTGTAGTTTCCAAGATATAGTTGGCAAGACCCTGAGTAGCTTTTCTAATAGTATATTTATTGATTCTATTTATTCCAACTCCTCTAACCCCTCTCATTCCACCAGTTCCAAAAGAAAGGTTTGTATAGAATCTATCCTCAATCTCTTTCTCATTACCTTTGATACTCTCTAATTCAGCTCTATCAGCTAGGTCAATATAATCTGATACCAACCATGTGTTATAATTTTCTGTTGTAAATTTATCCATTTTTCAAATCCTCCCCTTAAATAATATCCCCCATATTAGAGTTTGAACTCTCATTTATAGGTTCTTTTTTATTTGCAATAATAACCTCTGTTGTTAAAATTAAAGCTGCAATAGATGCTGCATTTTGTAAAGCTGAACGAGTTACCTTTGTAGGATCGATTATTCCATTCTCAATCATATGAACATACTCTTCTGTAGCTGCGTTTAGTCCAAATCCCTCAGGTAAGTTCTTAATTTTCTCCACAATAACCCCACCGTCTAATCCAGCATTAATAGCTATCTGTTTAATAGGTGAACTAAGAGATTTTTTTAAAATATTAGCTCCAATCCCCTCTTCACCATCTAAAGTGAAACTGTCCATTTCATTGGCAATTTCATTTAATGCAACTCCACCTCCAGGGACTACTCCCTCTTCAATAGCGGCTCTAGTAGCATTTAAAGCATCCTCTATTCTCAACTTTTTCTCTTTCATCTCCACTTCTGTAGCAGCTCCAACTTTTATAATTGCAACTCCACCAGAAAGTTTTGCAAGTCTCTCTTGTAATTTTTCCTTATCATAATCAGAATCAGTAGTAGAGATTTGATTTTTAATTTGTGCAATTCTACTGTTTAAAGTGTCATAGTCACTATATCCATCTATAATAACAGTGGAGTCTTTTGTAACTTTAACTTTTCTAGCTCTTCCCAAATGAGTGATATCAGTGTCCTCTATCTTCATGCCTTTCTCTTCAGAGATCACTTGTCCGCCTGTTAAAACAGCGATATCTTCCAGCATAGCTTTTCTTCTATCTCCAAAGGCTGGAGCTTTAACTCCAGTAACATTTAAAGTTCCCCTTATTTTATTTAGAACGAGAGTTGCCAGAGCTTCTCCATCTAAGTCTTCCGCTATAATTAGAAGTGGTTTTGATGTTTGAACTGTTTTTTCTAAAAGTGGAAGCAACTCCTTCATAGTAGATATTTTTTTGTCTGTTATCAAAATATATGGATTTTCAAGAATAGCTTCCATTCTTTCTGAGTTTGTTACCATATATGGAGATAGATATCCCTTTTCAAACTCCATTCCCTCAACAACCTCTAAAGTTGTATCTAAAGAACGTGCCTCTTCAACACTGATAACACCACTTTCCCCAACTTTTTCCATAGCTGTAGCTATAAGCTCTCCAATCTCTATATCACCAGCAGAAATCGAAGCAACTTGGGAAATTTCACTATTGGATTGTACTTTTTTTGACTTTTGTAAAAGAAGTTCAATCGCTACCTTTGTAGCTTTTTCTATCCCTTTTTTTAAAAAGATAGGGTTAGCTCCAGCAGAAACCATTTTAAGTCCCTCTTTAACGATTGCTTGAGCTAAAATTGTGGCAGTGGTTGTACCATCTCCAGCTACATCATTGGATTTAGTGGCAACCTCTTTGATAAGTTGAGCGCCCATATTTTCAAAGGGATCATCTAACTCAATCTCTTTGGCAATGGAAACTCCATCATTAGTTATTAAAGGTGCTCCATATGCTTTTTCCAAAACAACATTTCTTCCTCTAGGACCTAAAGTAATTTTAACTGCATCAGCTAAAATATTAACACCATTTTCCAATTTTTTTCTAGCATCACTATTAAATTTGATGATTTTAGCCATAGAAAAAACCTCCGTTAAAATTTAATCTCCTCTTTTAAATATTTGATCAGATCATCTTTAGTCTCTTCATTTCTAAGACCAAACTCTATATTAGCTTTTAAAAGTCCAATTTTATTTCCAATGTCATACCTTTTACCTTGGAAGTTATAAGCTACTACTTTCTGATTGTCATTTATCATCTTTAAGATTGCATCAGTAAGTTGAATCTCTCCACCTTTACCAGGTTCAGTGGTTTCTAAATATTTAAAAATCTCTCCAGATAAAAGATATCTTCCAAGACATGCCAAGTTAGAAGGAGCTTCCTCCAAAGTTGGTTTCTCTATAAAGTCAATCATTTCCACAGTGTTTTTATCTAAGATTGCGGCAGGTTTAACAATACCATATTTAGATACATCTCTATTTTCTACCTCTTGAACTCCAATAACACTACTTCCATATTTTTCATAGACATCTATAAGTTGTTTAGCTACAGGAACATCGGGGTTGTAAACAATATCATCACCTAAGGCTATAACAAATGGATCATCACCAATAAAAGATTTGGCTTTTAAAATGGCATGTCCCAGTCCTAAAGGATGATTTTGTCTAACGTAGTAAATATTTGCCATACTTGAGATATCATCAATCTTTTTTAAAAGTTCAAATTTACCATCTCTTTCAAGAGTATTTTCCAGTTCATATGAAAAATCAAAGTGATCCTCAATAGAGTTTTTATTTCTTCCAGTAACAATAACGATATCAGTTATTCCAGATTCTACAAGTTCCTCCACAATATATTGTAGAGAAGGCTTGTCAACAATGACAAGCATCTCCTTTGGTTGAGCTTTTGTTGCAGGTAAAACTCTAGTCCCTAATCCAGCAGCTGGTATAACAGCCTTTGTAACTTTTTTCATTGAAAATTCCCCCTAAAACTATTTTATCTTAGCTCCTATTTTAACACTAGAATCCACTTCAACAAGTTTTAATCTCTTCTTTTCAGTAGAGCTTAATAACATTCCTTGTGAAAGAACTCCTCTTAAAGTAACTGGTGGTAGATTTAAAATAGCTAAAACCTTTTTACCAACAAGTTCTGAAGGTGTTGGATAGTATTTTGCAATTCCAGAAACAATCTGTCTTATCTCATTTGCAGTTTTTACTTTAAATTTAAGAAGTTTATCTGCTCCTTCAATACTACTTGCTTCAAGTATTTCAACAACTTGGATATCTATTTTATCAAAATCAGCTATCTCTATTGGATTTTCAATTTTTAAATCTTCATTTATAGCAAGTGGATCTTTTTTAGCTTCTTTTTTTTCAACTTCAAGTCTTGGGAATATAGGTTCAGCAGTTCCTAATTTATGTCCCTCAGTCAGTAGGTTCCAATCATTCATATCCTCTAATTTAGCCTCTAAAATGTTGCTAGAGAATCCTAATTGATTCCAGATTTTTTGTGATGCTGTAGGCATATATGGTGCTGTTAAAACAGCTACTTTATATAGAGATTGAACTAAGAAATTCATAACAGTAGCCAGTCTTTCAGTTTTAGTTTCATCCTTTATAAGAAGCCAAGGAGCAGTTTCATCAACATATTTATTCATTCTAGATATAAACTTCCAAATTGCTTCTAAAGCTCTTGAAAATTCAACTCTGTTCATATGGTAGTCAACAGAAGCTATGGTTTCACTCCAAAGTGATTTAACAGTTTCGTCAATCTCCTCAAAAGCTTCTCCTTTTGTGATTACACCACTGAAGTATTTTCCATACATTCCAAGTGTTCTATTTAAAAGGTTTCCTAAGTCATTTGCTAAATCCGAGTTAATTCTTGTAATTATTGATGGTGTTGAGTAGTCTCCATCATTTCCAAAATTAACCTCTCTCATTAAACAATATCTAAAAGCATCTACACCATACTTAGCAATTTCATCCAATGGTGCAACAACATTTCCTTTAGATTTAGACATTTTTTCACCTTCAGAAGTCCACCAACCATGAGCTACAATTTTATCAGGAAGTTTAATTCCAGCAGATAATAACATACAAGGCCATATGATAGCATGGAATCTAAGAATATCCTTTCCTAAAAGGTGAACAACTTCTCCATTGTTCCAGAACTTATTAAATAACTCAGGATTATTTTCATATCCAACTGCTGTTAGATAGTTTGTTAGAGCGTCAAACCAAACATAAGTGATATGTCCAGGAGCAAACTCAATTGGGATTCCCCATTCAAAAGTATTTCTAGAAATAGATAGATCTTGAAGCCCCTGTTTTATAAAAGATACAACCTCATTTTTTCTAGAGTGTGGTAGGATAAAATCTGGGTGATTTTCAATATGCTCAAGTAAAGCATCTTGATATTTAGACATTTTAAAGAAGTAAGACTCCTCTTTAACCATTCTTAACTCTTTACCACAGTCAGGACAGTGGTTTCCATTTACGATTTGGTTCTCAGGAACAAATGTTTCACATGAAACACAGTATTTTCCTTCATATTCTCCCTTATAGATATCCCCTTTTTCATAAACAGTTTTTAATATCTTTTTTACAGCATCTTTATGTCTTGGCTCAGTAGTTCTTATGAAATCTGTATAGTTTATATCTAGAGCTTTCCACATATCAATAAATCTAGGAGCCATAGAATCTGTCCAAGCTTGAGGAGTTAAGTCTCTCATTTTAGCTGCTTCCTCAACTTTTTGTCCATGTTCGTCAGTACCTGTTAAAAAGAAAACATCAAAACCTTTTGATTTTTTATATCTAGCTAAAACGTCAGCCGCAATAGTAGTATATGCACTACCAACATGAGGATCCCCATTAACATAGTATATTGGTGTTGTTACATAAAAATTTTTACTCATTCTATCTATCTCCCTTCAAATTATTATTTTTTTCATTCAATATTTTTTCCGCTTCTTTATCTATTTGAAACAGAGCATCTTTTACTAATTCTAAATAGTCATCTAGGTTGGCATCTGTAGGAATTAAAATGGGATCTCCAATCAGACAAACCATTTTAGAAAAAGGTTTAGGCATTTGGAACTTGTCCCAAGCTTTTTCAAAAATCCATTTATTGCTAAAGGCAACTCCAACAGGAACTAATGCTTTACCCGATTTTTGAGCGAGGTATAGCATTCCAGGCTTAACTTCATAAATAGGTCCTTTAGGCCCATCTAGTGGAGTTCCAGCACTGTGCCCCCCTTTAACTAATTTAATTAATTTTAAAACTGATTTTATGGAATCTTTTCCAGAAGAACCTCTAACCATGGTAAATCCCATCTTTTCTAAAGGTATAGAAATCAATTCGCCATCCTTTGAAGGACTCGCTAAAACGGCTTTTTTCTCTGAAAGATTTATCAATCCCAGGGAAGCACCCACAAGTTTATTGTGCCAAAAACCACAAACATAGCTTTCTCCGTCTATAAGTTTAGGGCTTCTTATAATCTCTATTTTCATAGTTTTAGAAATAATTTTAAGTAGGTAGTAAAGCATTAAACCATATCTTTTATATTTATTATTTTCCATTAAAAAACCACCCATAATCAAAGTATTTTCAAATAATTATAACATAAATTTAAAGTAAAAAAAAGCACCAATACTCATTGTATTGGTGCTTAAAATTTAAACTAGAATAGTCCTGGGATATTGATTCCACCAGTAACAGCAGACATCTCTTTCTCAGCTAACTCATCAGCTTGTCTCATAGCTTCAGTAACAGCAGAAAGAACAAGGTCCTCTAACATCTCTTTATCTTCAACAGCATCTTTAATAGTCTCTTCAGATATTTTAATAGAAACGATATCTTTTTGTCCATTAGCTTTAACTACAACAGCTCCTCCACCAACAGAAGCTTCAACTTCTTTCTCTTTTAATGAGTCTTGAACAGCAAGCATTTGTTGTTGCATAGCTTGAGCTTGTCTTAAAATATCAGATTGAGAGTTTCCTCCAGTTTTTTGTCCTTTTATTTTTCTAACCAATTTAATCCCTCCTAGAAATTATTGTGTAATCGCTATGATTATATCATAAGAGAGAGTAACTTTTCAACTAGAGATTTAAAAGCTTAGATATAAAATTGGTTTGAAGAACATATCCTCATTTTCAATAAGTGCCTTAATATTTTTACTATCAGTTAAAGATTTTAATGAAAAAAGAGTTTGAATCGGTAATAGAGTGGATTCAAACATAGATTTTAAATCCTCTTCATATGGTATTTCAACAACAGAGTAGTTATCATTGATACTCAAATCTGTAGCTAAAGTTTTGATAGTTTTATTTATTCCACCTATTGAATCAATAAGTCCATTATTAATAGCTTCCTCACCTAGCCAGATTTTTCCTTGAGCAATATTTTCAACATCTTTCAAAGGTAAATTTCTACCATAGGCAACTTTATTTAAAAACTCGTTGTAAACTTTAAGGTTTGAGCTATATATTTTCTCACGTCTTTCTGGAGTCATAGGAGCTGTTAAAGAGTATAGGTCAGAAAATTTTCCAAGAGAAATATCATTTACATTGACTCCAACCTTATCAGTTAACTCCTTAAAGTTAGGAATAAGACTAACTACTCCAATGGAACCAGTTATACTATTTTTATCTGCAAAAATTTTCTTAGCTGCTGTGGAAATATAGTAACCTCCAGAAGCTGCAACACTTCCAATAGAGACATAGACAGGTTTTTCCACATTTTTAATGGAGTTACATATGATATCTGAGGCTAGAGCAGAACCCCCAGGAGAGTTAACTCTGATAACAATCCCTTTAATGCTATCGTCCTTAGAAGCCTTATCTAAAGCTGATATAAATTTATCAGGAGTTATTACACTAGATGTAGGATTTTTTGAGGCAGTATAACTAATCTCTCCATCAGCGTAGATAATTGCAATTTTTTGATTGGATACGCTCTCTTTAATAGATGGAGTGTAGTTCTCAATCTCAGTGATATTTTCAATCTCTCTCTCTTTTTTGAAGTCTTCCCAGTATTTAAGAGAGGAAATTAATTTATTATTTTTTAGAGTAGAGGAAGATTCTCCCATTAGGTCTCCTGAAAGAACCAAAGAGTTAAGAGTATTTTGATCTAAAGATAAATTTTTAGCTAAATCATCTACAAAAAAAGAGTAACTTTTATCTAAGACTCTTTTTAAATCTGCCCTGTTCTCTTCAGACATCTGGTCTCGAGTATAGTTTTCGCCATATGTTTTAAAATCACCAACATGGACAACTGTAACATCTATCCCCAGTTTTTCAGTCAAGTTTTTAAAATATGGGATATCTTTGTTATATCCAGTGATATTAACAGCTGTAGATGCAGCTGGAGGCATTATAACCTCATTGGAATAACTACTTAAAAGTAGAGAGTTATTATCTAACATAGCACTGTAGGAGTAGATTGGTTTATGAGAGGTTTTAAATTCATTTAAAACCTCTCCTAGCTCACTGATTTGAGTTCTACTTAAAGAGTTATCATCTAAAAATATAATAAGACCTTCAACATTACTATCATTTTTAGAGATAGCTATATTGTTTAAAAGCTGATAAAAATTTATATTTTTAGAGTTAAAATTAAATGGACTTTGAACTAAAGTTTCATTGTACTCTTTAGATAAGTCTATTTTTAAGTATGACTTTTTAGCTATAGGAGTTTTTTTATTTTTATCAAAATAGCTAAAAGCAAGAATTATTAAGAATATTAAAAAAGCAAATTTTATTATCATAGAGGAGATCTCTCTAATAACAAATTTAAAAAAACTCAGTATCCAACTAATTAAGAACATATATTAGATATCTCCTTTCTCTTTCTTTAGTTCCTCTTCTAAAAGGTCTAGCAATCTGTTAAACTCTGTAGCAACAGCATAAAAAGCATCTTTTTTACTTAGGTCTACCCCAGCTTTTTTTAAGTGGTTCATAGGATGATCATTTCCACCTGATTTTAAAAGAGTTAAATAATCTTTTTTAGCAGCCTCTCTCTCTTCTAAAGAGTATTTTGGATTTGTGATTCTATCGTATAGGTTTGCTGATGATGCAAAGCTAGTAGCATATTGATAAACATAGTATGGGGAGTTATAAAAATGAGGGATTCTAGCCCAAATAATCTTTTGTAACTCATCCATAGTTAACTCATTACCAAAGTATTCTGTAAATAGAGTGCTCATAATATTGCTTAAAACATCGGAAGTTATAGCTCCTCCATTTTCAACAATTTGGTGGGCTTGATACTCATAGTCGGCAAATAGTGTCTGGATATAGTAAGTCCCAACAATGCCACCGATAGCTTGTTCAATAAGTGCAATTCTCTCTTTAGGATCAGTGGTATTTTTTAACATATTATCTAAAAGCAATCTCTCATTGAACGTCGAAGCGACTTCAGCAACAAAAATTGTGTAGCTACTGATAGAGTAAGGTTGATTTCTAGTGGATAACATAGAGTGCATAGTATGCCCTAACTCATGTGCTAAAGTAAATACAGAATCCATAGTTCCGTTGTAGTTAAGTAGCATATATGGATGGACATCGTAGATATTTAAAGAGTATGCTCCACTTCTTTTATTAGGTGTTTCATAGACATCTAACCACCCTTCACTCAAGGCAGTATTTAGGTCTTGATAGTAATCTGTTCCTAGAGGTTTAACAGATTCTAATACAGTATCTTTAGCCTCTTCATAGGAAAACTCTCTATTGTAGTCAACAATATTTATAGAGTTATCATAGTAGTGATACTCTTTTAAATCCAACGCCTTTTTTCTTAAACTAATGTATCTTTTTAAAGGTGCTGTATTCTCTCTAGTAGACTCAATTAGAGATGTATAAACCTCCACAGGAATATCGTTAGGATTTAAAGCTTTTTCTAAGCTTGATTTATAGTTTCTAGATTGTGCTGTTGAAAAATCTCTTTGTAGTATACTTTTATATATTGAAGCATATGTGTTTTTGTTAACATTAAAGGAGTTATAAAGAGCTTCAAAAGCTTTTTTTCTATCCTCTTGATCTCTATCTGTTGAAATAATTTTAGAGTATACTCCATTTGTAACAAAAGTCTTGCTTCCATCAGCTAGTTCAATCTCATTCCATTTTATATCAGAAGTGGAAAGCTCACTGTATATATCAGAAGGTATTCCTAGATATTGACCAAAATATGAGAGTAATTTCTCTTTATCAGCGGATAAAACGTGTTCTTGTAATCTGTAAATCTCCATTAAAGGGAATCTATTAGCTTCTAAAACTGGGTTTTCATCAATCCATGTAATCATAGTTTCCTTTGGAATAGTCAGAATTTCAGGAGTAATCCAAGATGATGCAATTGAATAGTTAGCATAAATCCCTTCAACCTCTTGAAGTTTTACTGATGCGTTTTCATTTGTTGAGTCCAAATCTCTTTGTAGATATGGATAAAGATAAACTTTATCTAAAAGTCTAGATATCTTCTCATCAAGATTTATAAATTCAACAAATGTGTTAGAGTTTTCAGATATTTTTCCATGATATTTAGGAATCTCAGACATAAGTTCTTTAAGAGTGGCTAAATCTTTTTCCCAATCCTCCCAATTTGGATAGATATCATTTAAGTTCCATTTGTATTGTTGCGCAATTTCATCTCTGTTTTTTAACATAGAAGAGTCCTCCTTTTTAATTTCTTGCGTAGATTTTTTTAAAGTAGTTTGAGAGTGTGATGATTTTTTTTCATAAAAATATTTCCCAACAAATGCTAAGTTTGCAATAATAATAAGAACTATAAATTTTTTCATCTAATCCCCCTTTATTCCTTTATTATATTTTATATATTACAACAAAAAATAAAAAATAGGAAGAAAAGCTTAAAACTTCTTCCTATTTTAATTAAGATATTTTTATTTGTCCAGTTGATCCTTAGGTAATATTTTATTTAATGTAACTCCGATTAAGGCTGCAATAGCTAATCCAGAAAGTGAAACAGTTTTCCAAATAATAATATTATCAATGGCAATACCTAAAACAAATATAAGAGACGCGATTAAAAGATTTCTTGAATGAGAAAAATCAATCTCTGCATCAATAACAGTTCTAACTCCAACTGAAGCAATCATACCAAAAAGAATTATAGAAACTCCACCCATAACTGGTGTTGGAATAGTTTGTAAAATAACTCCAAATTTTCCAATAAAACTTAAAACAATGGCATAACAAGCTGCGATTCTTAAAATCGAAGGATCATAAACTTTAGTGACTGCAAGTACACCAGTATTCTCACCATATGTTGTATTCGCAGGCCCTCCTAAAAATCCAGCAGCTACAGTAGCCACTCCATCACCTAATAAAGTTCTTGAAATACCAGGATTTTTAAAGAAATCCTTTCCAACAACAGCTCCATTTGTTGTGATATCTCCAATATGCTCAATGAATACAACAAGAGCTATTGGTGCAATCGCCAATATAGCTGTAGCTGAGAATTTAGGTAAAGTCAATAGATTACCTAGAGCATCTTTTGAGAAACCAATCCAATTAGCGGCAGCGATAGGTGCAAAATCAACCAGACCTAAGAAGATAGATACCACATATCCAAGAATAACAGATATAAGAATAGGAACTAATCTAAAGAATGATTTTTCTAAAATTGAGATAGTTATCATAGAAATTACTACTATAAGAGCAACAATAAGGCTTTTTAAATCAAAATGTCCATTTGAATATCCAGCCATAGAAAGTGCCACAGGACTAAGTCTAAGTCCAATAACCATAATAATAGGTCCTACAACAACAGGTGGGAAAAATGATTTGATCTTTTCTACACCAAATATTCTAATCATCCAAGACATAAAGATATAAACGAATCCAGCAGAGATAACTCCACCTTTAATAGCAGCAATTCCCTCCTCTTTTAAAACAAGAGCTAGAGCCCCAATAAAAGCAAATGATGAACCTAAAAAAACAGGAACAATTCCCTTTGTGCAAAGGTGGAAAAGAAGTGTTCCTACTCCTGCAGAAAGTAAAGCGATAGATGGATTTAAACCAGTTAAAAATGGAACTAATACAGTAGCTCCAAACATAGCTAGTACGTGTTGGATTCCAAGTAAAAGTTTACTTTTTGTAGATAAATTAGTCATTATTAAACGCCTCCATAAAAATTTTTACTATTAAATAGCCTACATCATTTTAAGACTATTGTCAATCTAAACTTAACACTCCAATTAGTTTTCCTTCAGTAAAATTTATAGATGCAGTATCTTCAGTAATAATGTTACTTAAACATGTTGAATCACCTCTATGTAGTGTGTGATTTTTAAGAGGATATAAAAAACCATCTAAAGTAAGATTTTTAACCATGTCAGAGAAACAGATAAAAGATATACGTTTATTTTTATTTTTATTGATAATAAAATTAGGAGTAACCAGAAAAAGTTTCTCTAGTTGATCTAAAAAAATAAGATTACTATATTTAAAAATAAGATTTATATTTGTTAAAGTGTGATCTATTCGACCACCAAATCCACCAACTACATAGATTTTATCATAGTTTAGTGAAGAGACATAGGAGATTAAAAGCTCACCATCTGTAAAATCCTTATCTCTGTTAAATGTTTTTATGATAACATTATTGGACTTTAGCATATCTAAAGAGTTGCTATCTAAAGAATCAAAGTCTCCCCATACCTCTTTTGGAATATAGTTTAATTCAAGAGCTTTTTTAGCTCCTCCATCTGCACAAAAAAGATGGTTGGAATCGATATTTAAATTATCGTAAAAATTTTTACAGCTGGGAAACTGTCCATTTAAAAATATAAAAGCGTTAGTCATCATCAAACTCTGTATCAACCACAATAAAAATAGGTAGGTGATCAGAGACCTCCTTTCTTGTTTTTATAAACTCATTATTAGTGATATCTAAAGCACCACTTTCCCCTTTAAACTCCCGTGTGTATTTTTTAGAAAGAAAAAGATTATCATATGAGTTAGCAAATCCCTTAGTTCCAATAGTGGTTTTAATAGTTGGATCTAAAGAGTAGATAATCTCATCCCTGTGTGTTAAAAGAGGTTCAAAAGCTGAGTCATTGGCAGGAAGATTAAAATCCCCTCCAATTAAAATATCATTTTCAAGAGGGTTTAAATTCTGAAAATAGTTATAGATATCTATAAATTTTCTAGCTTCAAACTGTCTTTGAGATATTTTTTTACCATATATAGAGTGTATTAAAACATAGGTAAAATCAAAATTTCCTATTTTAAAGGTTGCTCCATAGGGCTCACGAATAAAGTCATTATCTATATCGGGATAAAACCCTTCGCTTTTAATGAAGGTAACTCGATCTTTTTTATAGAGATAGGCATAGTATTCCTTATATTCATCTGTGCCAACAGGGTATGGAGATATTTCATAGCCCCACTTTGAATCACTGATTTTTTCCACTTCAGAGATAAGTTTATAAATCCCTTTTTTATTCATAACTTCAACTAGACCAACAATGTCAAAAGGCTCTATAGATTTTGCTAGATGTTCAAAATTCTTTTCGCCCTTTCCTAATCGTAAGGTATTAAATGATCCTATATAGGCTTTATTTTCCTTTTCATTTGAAAAAGAGAGTGTAAAAATAAAAATCAATAATATAAATATATTTTTAATAGTCATATAAATCTCCTTAAAAAAAATACCCTAAAAAGGGTATTCTTAATAATTTTCAGGGAACATTATCTTTTCGACACCTTCGATAATAATGTGTAGTATCATCATATGTATCTCTTGGATTCTATCAGAAGTATTTCCAGGAATGATAAACTCATAATCACACATCCCTTTAAGTTTTCCTCCATCTTTTCCAAGAAGAACAACAGTTTTTAGTCCCATTTTTTTTGCGGCTTCAACAGCTTTTATAACATTTGTTGAATTTCCACTTGTGGAGATACCTATAAACATATCTCCCTCTTTACCATAGGCTTCAACGCCTCTAGAAAATATATAATCAAAACCATAGTCATTACCAACGCAAGTTATATGAGATGAGTCAGATAAAGAGATAGCTGGTAAAGCTCTTCTATCTTTTCTAAATCTTCCTGTAAACTCTTCAGCGAAATGTAGAGCATCACAATTACTTCCACCATTTCCACAGATTAAAACTTTATTACCATTTTCAAATATAGCAGCTAAATCTTTAGCCACCTTTTCAGTTTCTTTTTTTTCAGCTTCCTCTTTTATGAAACTCTCTAAAAGAGATGCTGTTATTTTATATGAATCTAATAAGTTCATATTAGCCTCCTAAATTATAAAATTAAAGTTTAAAATTCTTAACGAAGTTGATAAATTTAATTATGTGAGCTAAGTTTTTCTTATCTTTTGTTATAACAATTTGATAAGAGTCTGTAACTTCATCAATAGTTCTGATAACTTTAAATTCATCACTTTGTATCTCCTTATAAACAGCATAGTAAGGCAAAATAACATTACCAATACCCTCTTTAACCATCCCTTTAATAACACCTAAATTTCCAACTACTGGAATTTTTGTATTGAAGCAGATATGGTTTTTATCCTCTAAATGACTGATAGCTTTGTCATTATTATAGATATTTTTTCTAGAGATTAAAGGCTCTTTAGAAATAGCCTCTAATTTTTGAGTATTTTTTATTCCAACAAGTATGTATGGAACAGAACCAACAGTGATAACTTCTAAATTAGGGTCAGTAATATGTTCCTCATCTATTAAAAGAATATCTAGTTCCCCCTCTTTTAATAATTTTAAAAGCCATGCTTTAGTAGAAATAGTAATATCATATTCAATTTCATCATGTAAAGATATAAAGTCTTTCATTAAAAGAGGTAATAGAGGTTCTCCAATAACAGATGTAGCCCCAATAGAGATCTTAGCCTTATCTAAATTGATAATTCTTTCCATCTCTTTTTCAGCTCTTTTAACTTTTTCAAAAATCTCCTCTGCCATTTTAAAAAGTGCTTCCCCAGTATAAGTCAATTTTATTTTCTTAGAACTTCTATCAAAAAGTTTAGAATTTAAAATCTCTTCGAATTTTTTTACTTGTATTGAAACCGCTGATTGATTTATGTATAATTTATTAGCTGCTTTAGTAAAACTTTTTTCTTTAGCTACTTCATAAAATATTCTTAAATAATGTAAATCCAATTGTATCACTCCCAACTATTATTATTATGTATAGTTACCATTCTATTTTAGCATAATTTTAACATAATGAATACAATTTATTTAAAAAAAGTAGTAGGAAGTAAATTCCTACTACTTAGAAAGCTTTAAAGTGATACTATTATTGGAAGTTTTTTAGGTTTTCCATTAGTTTATCATACTTGTCTTGGAACTCTTCTTGAATTCTCTTTTCTCTATCTAAGATATGAGCAGGAGCTTTAGATGTAAATCTTTCATCAGAAAGTTTAGCATTAACCTTATCTAAATCTTTTTTAACTTTTTCAAGTTGCTCATTAATTTTTTTGATCTCCGCTTCAACATCTAAAAGACCAGTTAATATCATGAATACCTCAGAGTTTCCGTTAACTCTAAATCCACTTTGCTCTGGAGTAGGTAGGTCAGCTCCCACAGTTAATTCCTCAATTTTAGCAAGTTTAGTTATAAATAACTCATTTGCTTTTAATGTTTCCAACTCTGTAGGGTTAGTTGTTCTTATAACAACTTTTGCTTCTTTAGCTGGAGATATACCTCTTTCAGCTCTGATATTTCTTAAAGATGAAATTAATCCTTGAATATACTCAAAAGCTTTTTCTTTCTCATCACTAACAAGAGCTTCGTTACAAGTAGGATAGTTAGCTAACATTATAGTATCTCCATCCACTTTTATTTTTTGCCAAATCTCCTCAGTGATAAATGGCATAAATGGATGTAGAAGTTTTAAACCAGCCTCTAAAACTGTCCATAAAACATACTGGGCAGTTTGTCTAGATTGAACTCCAGACTCCTCTTTATTGTACAATCTAACCTTAGCCAATTCAACATACCAGTCACAGAAATCCCCTCTTAAGAATTCATAGATTGACTTAGCAGCTTCATCCAATTGGAATTTCTCCAATTTATCAGCAACATCCTTAGAAGTTTTATTTAATTTAGAGAAGATCCACTCATCAACTAATTCAAGTTGAACATCTGTTTTATCAAATGCTTTTATATCGAAATCCTCAAGATTCATTAAAACAAATCTTGAAACATTCCATATTTTATTAGCAAAGTTTCTACCCATCTCTATTAATTTTTCAGAGAAATGAACATCTTGTCCCTGTGATGTATTATATAACATAGTAAATCTAATTGCGTCAGCTCCATATTCACTGATTAAATTTAGTGGATCAGGTGAGTTACCCAATGATTTAGACATCTTTCTACCGATTTCATCTCTAACGATTCCGTGTAAATAAACATTTTCAAAAGGGATGTCATCCATAGTGTACATACCAAACATTACCATTCTAGCAACCCAGAAGAATAGAATATCGGCACCAGTAACCAGTGTAGAAGTTGGATAGAATTTCTCTAATTCAACTGTTTTATCAGGCCAACCTAAAGTTGAGAATGGCCATAGAGCAGATGAGAACCAAGTGTCAAGAACATCAGTTTCTTGAGTTAGCTCAACGTCTTTTCCATAGTGTGCTTTAGCTTGAGCATAGGCCTCATCCTCTGTTTTAGCGACAAATATGTGCATATCAGGACCATACCAAGCAGGTATTCTATGTCCCCACCAGATCTGTCTAGAGATACACCAGTCTCTGATGTTCTCTAACCAGTTATAGTAAACTTTTTCCCATCTCTTAGGCATAAGTTTAACTTTTCCATTTCTAACAACCTCTAGAGCTCTTTTTGCAAGAGGCTCCATTTTAACGAACCATTGTTTTGAAACTCTAGGCTCTACAACTGTATTACATCTGTAGCATCCTCCAACATTGTGAGAGTGAGATTCAATTTTAACAAGGAATCCATCTTTTTCAAGATCAGCAACAATCTCTTTTCTAGCATCAAATCTATCCATACCTGCATATTTAGGGTAATCATTAACAACCTTTCCATCAGGAGTCATCATATTGATGATAGGTAAGTTAAATTTTTGTCCTAAAGCGAAGTCATTAGGGTCATGAGCTGGAGTTATTTTTAATGCTCCAGTTCCAAATTCCATATCAACATACTCATCAGCAATAACTGGAATCTCTCTACCAACAAGAGGTAAGATAACATTCTTTCCAACTAGATGAGAGTATCTTTCATCATTAGGATTTACAGCTATAGCAACGTCAGCAAGCATTGTTTCAGGTCTTGTTGTAGCTATGATTAAGAACTCCTCAGAATCCTTTACTGGGTATTTGATATTCCATAGAGAACCAGCTTTTTCCTCATGCTCAACTTCGTCGTCAGCAAGGGCAGTTCCACATCTTGGACACCAGTTAACCATGTACTCTCCTTGATATATAAGTCCATCATTAAACAGTTTAATAAAGATATCTTTAACCGCTTCAGAAAGCCCTTCATCCATAGTAAATCTTTCTCTATCCCAATCTAATGAAGCACCGATTTTTCTAAGCTGAGTAGTGATAACACTACCATATTGCTCTTTCCACTCCCAAACCTGTCTGATAAACTCATCTCTACCTAAATCCTCTTTAGTTAGACCCTCATCAGCTAATTTTCTTTCAACTTTATTTTGAGTTGCAATTCCAGCATGGTCTGTTCCAGGCATCCAAAGAGTGTTGTAACCACTCATTCTCTTATATCTAACCAGTACATCTTGAATACTATTATTAAGAATATGCCCCATATGTAATATACCAGTTACATTTGGAGGTGGGATAACAATAGAGTAATTTGGTTTGCTATCATCTAAAGTAGCAGCAAAAAACTTCGATTCCTCCCAATATTTATACCATTTTCCCTCTATTTCATTAGGGGAATAAGTAGTAGCTAATTCATTCATTTAAAATCCTCCTATTCAATTTCTCCCTTTAAACAACTTTCAATATAATTTAAAATTTGTTCTTTTCCATTATTATTTAATGATGAGTGGAAGAAAACATCATCGTTATGGAAATCAATTTTTGTTCTTATATCTTTTAGTGCTTTAAATTTTTCATTATTAGATACTTTATCCATTTTTGTAAAAATAATTTTAAATGGAGTTCCAAAGTGATCCAACCAATTAAGCATTTCTAAATCTTCACCACTAGGAATTCTTCTTATGTCCAGTAAAACAAAAACAAGTTTTTTTCTAGGACTAGCAAGATATCTTTCCATAGTTAGGCCCCACTCTTTTTTCATCTCTTTAGGAACCTTAGCAAAACCATATCCAGGTAAATCAACAAAGAAAAACTCTTTGTTGATTAAGAAATAGTTAATTAACTGTGTTCTACCTGGAGTTTTACTAGTCTTAGCTAGCTTATTTCTTCCAGTAATACTATTTATAAGAGATGATTTTCCAACGTTAGATCTCCCAACAAAGGCAAATTCAATATGATTCAACTCCTCAGGATAATCTTTTTCAAATACAGCTGACTTTGTAAAATCTGCTTGTTTTATAATCATCATGTTACCTCTTTTCATTATTTTTCAAGAGCAAGTTTTTCAACATCATCATATGTAGAAGCAAAGTATATTTTAATATCCTTCATAACTTCCTCTGGAATCTCTTCAACATCAACTTTATTATCCTCTGGTAGGATTATATTTTTAATTCCAGCTCTATGAGCTCCAATAACTTTCTCTTTAATTCCACCTACAGGTAAAACTTCACCTGTAATTGTAATTTCACCAGTCATTGCAAAAGTTTGCTTTACTTTTCTACCAGTTAAAACAGATAGAATAGTTGTAGTTATTGCAATACCAGCTGATGGTCCATCTTTAGGTGTAGCTCCCTCAGGGAAGTGAAGATGTATATCTTTTTTCTCTAAAACAGTTGAATTTATTTGGAATCTCTCTAAGTTTGCTTTTAAATAAGTGAATGCAACCATAGCAGATTCTTTCATAACATTACCAAGAGTTCCTGTTAAAGAAAGATTTCCTTTTCCTGGAATCTGAACCCCTTGAACTTCAAGAGTCATACCACCAACAGATGTCCAAGCTAACCCATTAACAACTCCAACCTTAGAAATAGCTTTTTTCATCTTTTCAGGTCTAAACTTAGGGTGTCCTAAATAAGATTCAAGATTTTTAACATTGATACTGATAGATTTAGCTTCAGTATCAATAACTTTTCTAGCTACTTTTCTAAATAGTGAAGAGATCTCTCTTTTTAGATTTCTAACACCAGCTTCTTTTGTATACTCATCTATTATTTTTAATACAGCTTTATCTGTAATATTGATTTTAACATTACTTAATCCATTTTCATCTTGAGCCTGTTTTACTAAGTAGTTATTAGCTATATGAAGTTTTTCAAACTCAGTATATGATGAAAGATTGATAATCTCCATTCTGTCTCTTAGAGGACCAGGTATATTTCTTAAATCGTTAGCTGTAGCGATAAAGAATACTTTAGATAGGTCAAATGGCATATCTAAATAGTGATCTTCAAAGTGCTTGTTTTGCTCTGGGTCTAAAACTTCTAACATAGCAGAAGCAGGATCCCCTTTAAAGTCGCTAGACATCTTGTCAATCTCATCAAGAAGTATAACAGGATTAACACTTCCAGCATTTTTTATAGCTTTTATTATTCTACCAGGCATAGAACCTATATAAGTTCTTCTATGTCCTCTAATCTCAGCCTCATCTCTAACTCCACCTAAAGAAACTCTAACAAAGTTTCTTCCTAAAGAGTCTGCAACAGATTTAGCTAAAGATGTTTTTCCAACTCCAGGAGGTCCAGCTAAACATAGGATTGTTCCCTTCATATTTGGATTTAATTTTTTAACAGCTAAGTAGTCTAAAATTCTGTCCTTAACATCTTTTAAACCATAGTGATCTCTCTCTAAAATGTTATGAGCAAGTTTTAAATCCAGTGTTTCAGGAGTAACAACATTCCAAGGTAACTCTAAAACAGCTTCTATATATGCTCTTGAAACAGTAGCTTCAGCAGAGTAAGGAGCCATTTTTCCAAGCTTTTTTAGCTCAGATTCAAGTTTGTCTTTAGCTTCCTGAGGTAATGAAGAGTTTCTAACTTTGTCATATAACTCATCAGTTTCCTCATCTCCACCAGTTTTTCCAAGTTCCTCTCTAAGAGTATTGATTTTTTCTCTTATAAAGTAACTCTTTTGACTTTCGTTGATTTTCTCTTTAACTTTTTGGTCTACTTTTTGCTCTATCGAAGCAATTTCAATCTCATTGTTTAAAATTTCAAGTAATCTATATCCTCTAACTTTAACATCTAAAAGCTCTAAAAGTTCAACCTTTAAATTTTCTTCAATTTCAAGATTAAAAGCAATTGAGTCAAAAATTTTACCAGCTTTTCTAAGACTTTTTAATTGAACCATAAGTTCTGCACTAACTTGATTAGTCAGTGTAGCATACTCTTCAAATAGACTTATAACTTTTCTTTTAAGAGCTGTTAATTCAGGAGAAGCCTCCTCTGTTGATGAAATTACGCTATAATCAGCGAATAGTACTCCATCCTCTTCCTCAACATTCTCTATAAGAACTCTTTTATCAACTTCAATAAGAACCTTTATACTTTTATTAGGTAAAGGGATAGATTGAACTATATTAGCCAAAACCCCTATTTTATGTATCCCTTCAGGAAGAACAGGATTCTCTTCTAAAGAGTTTTTTTGTAAGCTAAGAACTAATTTATTTTTTGTTTTCATTGCAAAATTCATAGTTAATAAACTTCTTTCTCTTCCAACATAAAGAGGAGAAGCAGTACCAGGAAAAAGAACCATCTCCCTAGTAGGTAAAAAAGGTAATCTACTCATTCGTAATCACTCCTTAATGTTCAATTTTAACTTTTGTAGAATCTTGAATTGAATCAGCGGTAATTGTAACCTTTTTTATAGTTTTATCAGAAGGAATCTCAAACATAAGGTTAGTCATTATATTCTCTATAATCGATCTAAGACCTCTTGCTCCGATTTTTCTTTCTAAAGCTAAAGCTGCAATTTTTTTAAGCGCTTCATCTTCAAATTCAAGGTTAACATTTTCCATCTCAAAGAATTTTTGATACTGTTTTACAATAGAATTTTTAGGTTCTGATAAGATTTTAATAAGAGCAGTTTCATCTAGAGGAGATAGTGTAGAAATAACAGGAAGTCTTCCTACTAACTCTGGAATGATTCCCTGTTTAACTAAATCCTCTGGTAGAACTTTACCTAAAAGTTCTATCTCTTTTTCAGTTTCAATAGCATCTTGAGAAGCACCAAAACCAAGAACTTTTTTATTAGTTCTAGATTTAATAATTTTTTCCATACCTTCAAAAGCTCCACCAACTATAAATAAAATATTCGTAGTATCAATCTCTATAAGCTCTTGATTAGGATGTTTTCTTCCACCTTGTGGTGGAACTTGAGATTTTGTACCTTCAATAATTTTTAAAAGAGCCTGTTGAACCCCTTCTCCTGAAACATCTCTAGTGATAGAAACGTTTTCAGATTTTCTTGCAATTTTATCAATCTCATCTATATAAATAATACCTCTTTCAGCGGCCTCAACATTGTAGTCAGCAGCTTGAAGAAGTCTAACTAGAACATTTTCAACGTCATCTCCCACATACCCTGCTTCAGTCAGTGTTGTAGCGTCAGCAATTGCAAAAGGAACGTGTAGTGTTCTAGCAAGAGTTTGTGCTAAAAGTGTTTTTCCTGAACCAGTAGGTCCAATTAGAAGTACATTTGATTTTTGTAATTCAACATCTTTACTACCTTGATCTTTGTGCATAATTCTTTTATAGTGATTATAGACAGAAACAGCTAAAACTTTTTTACTTTCATCCTGTCCAATAACATATTCATCCAGTTTTTCTTTAATCTCTTTAGGTGTTGGAAGCTCTATTCCAGTTAAAGAGTGGTTTGAAGATTCAGGTGAATGCTTTTCTCCGTAGTATATATCATTTTCATAACCTAGCATATCAAAACATGTTTCGATACACTCGTCGCAAATAAACGCTCCATCGATACCAGAGAAAAGTTTTGAAACTTCATCTTGTCCTCTTCCACAAAAAGAGCAATGTTCTTTTTTGTTCATCTTTTCCCTCCTTATCTAATAAAAACATGGTCTATTAAACCAAACTCTTTAGCCTCTTCAGCACTCATAAAGTTATCTCTTTCAGTTGCAGTCATAATATCTTCAACTGTTTTATTTGTATTTTTGCTTAAAATTTTAGAAGTTAAATCCTTCATTCTTAAGATTTCTTTAGCTTGAATTTCAATATCAGTAGCTTGACCTTTAGCTCCTCCAAGAGGTTGATGGATCATAATTCTAGAATTTTCAAGAGAATATCTCTTTCCTTTAGCACCTGCTGAAAGTAATAAAGCCCCCATACTCGCAGCCTGACCAATACAAACTGTCTGTACATCAGGTTTAATGTAATTCATAGTATCATAGATTGCCATACCAGAAGTTATAACTCCTCCAGGACTATTTATATACATAATTATATCTTTATTGGGATCTTCAGCTTCTAAAAATAGGAGTTGAGCAACAATTGCGTTAGCTATTTGATCATCAATTTCGCTACCTAAAAATATAATTCTATCTTTAAGAAGTCTTGAATAGATGTCATAGGCTCTTTCACCTTTTCCTGTGTTTTCAATAACTGTTGGACTGTACATTTTTTTCCCTCCTTTAAAAACTCGGTTTAAAAATTTAAAGTTAAATACTTAAAATATTTAGGTATTTAACACTAATTTTTAATTAAAGTAGTATTGAGTAGAGATAAAACTCTACTCAATACAAATTTTTATTACTTTGCGTTGTTAACGATAACTTCTACAGCTTTTTGAGCTAAGCTCTCTGTTTTTAAGCTATGGTTGAACTCATCTAAATTAGAGTTTTTGTTTAATTCAGCCTCTAATTGCTCTTTAGTCATTCCATACATTTTAGCAATCTCTTCAACTTTAGCGTTTAACTCTTCAGCAGTAACCTCTAAGTTCTCAGCTTTAGCGATAGCTTCTAAAACAAGGTCAACTTGAACTTTGTTATGAGCCATTGGAGCAATCTGGTTGAAAGCTTGCTCTTTAGTCATTCCAGTCATTTTTAAGTATTGGTCAAGGTCCATTCCTTGCATAGCTAATTGTTGGTTCATCTCAGCCATTCTGTTCTCTACTTCTCTAACTACCATAGATTTAGGAACATCAACTTTTGAATTAGCAACTACTTTTTGGATTAATTTTCCAACAAAGTTGTTTTGAATTCTAGCTTCCTCTCTAGCAGTAATCTCAGCAGTTTTCTTAGCTTTTAAATCCTCTACAGATTCAAATCCAGCTTCTTTAGCGAACTCTTCAGTTAACTCTGGCTTTGCTAAAGTTTTGATAGAGTTTATTTTTACTTTGAATGTTGCAGGTTTTCCAGCTAAAGCTTCAGCGTGGTACTCAGCAGGGAATGTTACGTTAACTTCTCCCTCTTGTCCTACAGTGTATCCAACTAATTGATCCTCAAATGTATCGATAAACATTTTTGATCCTAATTTTAATTGGTGAGAATCAGCTTTTCCACCTTCGAATGGAACACCATCAACAAATCCTTCAAAAGCAAGGTCAACAGTATTACCCATCTCAGCTTTGTGTCCTTCTGGAGCATCCTCTAATTTAGATTTTGCATTTAACATATTTTCAATCTCTTTGTTTAAAAGGTCATCTGTCATTTGGAAAGACTCTTTTTCAACCTCTAAACCTTTGTACTCTCCTAAAGTTACTTCAGGGTAAACATCAACTTTAAATGTTAATTCAAGTGTATCTTTCATATCAGCAACAAGATCGTAAATGAAACTTACTGGAGCGATTTTTTCTTCAGCAACGATTTTCTCAAAGTTTGCTTTAAGAACAGATTCAACAACCTCTTCTTTTATAGCATCTGCGAAAGCAGCTTCAACTTTGTTTAATGGAGCATGTCCTTTTCTAAATCCAGGTACCTCTACTTTAGTAGCTAAAGTTTTTACAACCTCTGATTTAATTGGTGATAACTCTTCAGCTGTTAAAGTAACTTTAATCTCAACTGCTGAGTGTTCGATTTTTTTTAATTCGTGTTTCATCATTTCCTCCTTAAAGTATTTATGTATTAATGTCTTAAATCTTATGAGACTTAAGATCTTTTAAACGAAATTGATAATATTCCTCTCCTCTGTTAACAATTTTTTCAGGATAGTAAACAATGTCATAGAGCATATCTTTACTATTTTTATGTAACTTTGAACTTAAATCAAATGCTACAAGAGGATAGGACTTGCCATTTTTTAATAGGAAACCATTAAAGTGTCTATTTTCAATGCCAAAAAATTTTGTATCTATAATTTTAACTCCTCTATCTAAAAAATAGGGATGTTTATTTTCAAGGCCAAAGGGACCTAGTTTTTTAATATCACTAATAGTATTTTTATTTATCTTATCAATAGCTAACTCTAAATCGATCTCTAAGAATTTAGGTTGATTGATATTGTGTTCATGAACTTGAATCTCCTGCTGAAATAGAAGTTCAATTTCAGGGAGATTTTTTTCCTCAGCAATAAAGCCTGCAGCTAAATCATGACCACCAAAACGTATTAGTTTATTTTCAATAAGTTTTAAAATATTGAAAATATTTACACCAGGAATACTTCTACATGAAGCTTTAGCAATTCCATCTTTCAATGAAATCATAGCTACTGGTAGATTATATTTTACACTTAATCTAGAAGCGACTACACCTATAACACCAGGATGCCATCTTTCAGATGCAACAAAAATATATTTTAAATTATCTTTATTAATTTTCTGTTGTATCATTTTGTTTGCTTCATCAAATATCATTCTTTCAAGTTCTCTTCTTTGCTTATTGGCTTTTTTCATCTCTTCAATGATGTTGTATATTTCAAAATCATCTGTCTTCATAAAAAAGTCAGCGCCTAATTTTGAATTTCCAAGTCTTCCTAAAGAGTTAATTAAAGGAGAAACAAAATAACTAATATCTGTTGTACTGATATCTTTATTATAAAGTTTTAAATATTTCATAAGATAGATCAGTCCCTTAATCTTTGTGTTCTTAAGAGTTTCCAATCCTCTACTTATAATAATTCTATTTTCATCAAACATAGGAACTACGTCAGCGACAGTTCCTATCATAATAACATCCATAAATTGATATAATTTAGAGAAATCTTCATTTAGATATGAGTAAACTCCCTGAGCAACTTTTAAAGCAACTCCAGCTCCAGCTAGAAATTTGAATTTATAATTGTCACTTAACTTAGGGTTGATGAAGAGGATATTATCCTCCTCCTCATCTTTAACACTTTTATGATGGTCAGTAACAATGACTTCAATTCCAAGACTTCTAGCATATTCCACATCTTCATAGGAATTAACTCCTGTATCAACAGTAATTACTAGTTTTCCAGAATTTTTATGAATAAAATCAACAGTTTTTTTATCAAGTCCATATCCTTCATCCATTCTATTAGGAATATAGTAATCAATATCAATTCCAATCTCTCTAAAAGCTAATACAAGGAAGATAGCGGCAGTTATTCCATCCACGTCATAATCTCCATAGATAAATAACTTATCACCGTTATTTTTCGCTGAAACTATTTTATCTACAACTTTATCCATCATTTCAAAATCAAAAGGATTCCGAAACTTGCTTATAGATGGATTAAGAAAGTTATCCACATCCTCTTTTTCTAAAAAGCCCTTTTTTAAAAGTAAAGTAGCTAAAAATTTAGAAACATTCCATTGACTAGCCTTAGTTTCAATAAGATTTTCAGATACTGTCTTATATTCCCAGTGCATAAAATTATCCTTTTAAGCTATCAAGTAACTGGGAGATTTTAATAGCATGTTCTATAGTATCATCCAGTTTTATTCTAATATCAGGAGTATATCTTAAGGCTAGTTCTTCAGATACTCTTTTTCTAAGAAAACCTTTAATTTCATTCAATCCTTCTAAAACTTCATTTTTATTAACTGTTCCACCAGCTATTGGCATAATACTAAAGTATAGGTCAGCAAATTTTAAATCTTCAGTAACTCTAACATTAGTAACAGAAACCATAGCTTTTTTTAGTTTTGGGTTCTTAATCTCTTCAAATAGACATTTAGAAACAACTCTTGAAACCTCTTTTTCTATTGCAGCTAATCTTTTTTTATTCATAATAAATCACCTACTTTTTACTTTAAAGTTCTTTTTACTTCAATAATATCAAATGCTTCTACGATATCTCCCTCTTTAATATCGTTGAAGTTTTCTATACCTAAACCACACTCTTGACCTGCAACAACCTCTTTAGCGTCATCCTTATATCTCTTAAGAGTATTAAGTTTTCCTTCATAAACAATAACACCATTTCTTAATATTCTGATGTTTGACTCTTTTCTAACCTTACCGTCAACTACAACACAACCAGCAACATTTCCAACCTTAGATACTTTAAACACTTTTTTAATCTCAATTCTTCCAGAATACATCTCTTTGAATTCAGGATCAAGCATACCAGTTAATGCTTTCTCAATATCCTCAGTGATATGGTAGATGATATTAGAAGTTCTGATCTCTACACCATTAGAGTCAGCTTCTTTTAAAGCGTTAGTTGTAGGTCTAACATTAAATCCGATTATGATAGCGTTTGAAGCTTCAGCAAGTTTAACGTCACTCTCTGTAATAGCTCCAGATGCAGCTTGAATTATGTTAACAATAACCTCTTCGTGAGAAAGTTTTAATAGAGAGTCTCTTAAAGCTTCAACAGATCCTCTAGAATCAGCTCTTAGGATAAGGTTAAGTTCTTTAACGTTTGCATTATCCATCTGTTGAGAAAGTGTCTCAAGAGAGATAGATTTTCTACTAACTTCAGCAATCTTTCTTTCTTTAGCCATCTCTTCAACAATTCTCTTAGCGTGTTGCTCATTTTGGATAACATAGAATGTATCTCCTGCAGATGGAACATCATTAAATCCAATAATTTCAATTGGTTGAGAAACAGTTGCAACCTGTACTTTAGCTCCTAAATCATTAACTAGAGCTCTAACTTTTCCCATAGACTCTCCAGCAACGATAACCTCTCCTATTTTTAATGTTCCCTCTTGAATTAGAACGTCAGCTATAGGACCAACTTTAGGGTCTAGTCTTGATTCTAAAACAATACCTTTTGCTCTTTTCTTAGGGTTAGCTTTTAATTCTAAAATTTCTGAAGTAATTAGAATTGTATCTAAAAGAGTATCTAAGTTTAATTTAGCTTTAGCAGAAACTTCAACAAACTCAGTATCCCCTCCCCATTCAACAGAAACAAGTCCATGTTCCATTAACTCTTGCTTAACTCTCATAGGGTTAGCTTCAGGTTTATCGATTTTGTTAATAGCAACTATAATAGGTACATTTGCAGCCTTAGCGTGAGATAAAGCTTCAATTGTTTGAGGCATAACTCCATCATCAGCAGCAACAACAAGAATTGCAATATCAGTAACTTGAGCTCCTCTAGCTCTCATATCAGTAAATGCCTCGTGACCAGGAGTGTCAACGAAAGTTATTTTTCTACCAGCTTTATTAATTTGGTAAGCTCCAATTTTTTGTGTGATTCCTCCAGCCTCTCCAGAAGCTACAGATGTTGTTCTTATAGCGTCAAGTAAAGATGTCTTTCCATGGTCAACGTGTCCCATGATTGTTATAACTGGAGCTCTTTCAACAAGATCCTCAGGTTTATCAATAATTTCAAGAGCAAACTTATCTCCGAAATCTAATTCAATCTCTTCCTCTTCCTCAACTAGAGCGTCATAGTCCATAGCTAACTCCTCTGCTAGTTCAAAAGATATAGGGCTGTTGATTGTTAACATCTGTCCCTTTAAGAAAAGCTTTTTAATAAGTTCAGAACTTCCAACCCCAAGTCTATCAGCGAAGTCACCAAGAGTGATCTCCCCTCTGATTTTGATGATTTTCATTCCATCCTCTTCGATAATTTCAGGTCCTTGCTCAGCTTTCTTTACTACGAAATCAGCTCTTCTTCCTTTTTTTCTTTTTTTTGATTTTCCCTCTTCTTTAGAGTTCTCATCACCACTTTTATTTTTGTTTTTATTTTTACTCTTCTTTGCAGTATGATTCTCCTCTACAAAATCATCTACATCATTAAAATCCATATTCTTTTTCATTGTTTCCTCCTCTATAAAAACATTGTTAGAAACAACATTATCATTTTTTTTAGCAAAATACGCCGTGGCAATTTTTTCTTGCTCAGCAGTTAATCCAGCTAGATGTGAGTGTACATCAATTCCAATATTGTTTAAAATATCTAAAAACTCTTTATTCTCAAAACCATATTTTTTAGCTAATTCGTGTACTCTTATTTTCATAAAATCCAGACACCTCCAAATAGCCTAATCTATCAAACCCCTTGCAACTTTTTTATTTTTTATGGCAATAACATTGACCTCATCTTTGTTAAATATCTCACCAAGTTGTGTTTTATCTCCAAAATGTACATAAGGAATGTTGAATTCCTTAGCTTTTGCAATTAATTTTTTGTCATTTTTCTCACTGATATCTTCGGCGATTATTAGAAAATGAATATGTTCTATATCTTCCATAACCATATTGATACCAAAAGTTAGATGTTCAGAGTTTTTCATTGCCTTTAAAATATTTAAGTAATCTTTTGATTGTTTCTTTAAAAGATTTACCATAGAAAGTAGATCTTCCATTTTTAGGCTATATTTTTTATTTTTTGAAATACGTTTAATACATTCATGAGTTTTACAAACATAGATAGCTCTAGCTTGGAGTTTTTGCTTTTCATCAAATGAATAGTTGTTATCATTTATTTTAGCGATTCTAAAAAGATCGCTTTTATCCTTTTTTTCTCTACAAACTACACAAGTTCTTTCTGGAGTATGACTAAGCATTTTCTTCCTCATCTAAAACAGCAGTATTGTTTTCTGTTTCAGCTTTAAAAGAATCAACTGTTTTAATGTCAACTCTCATACCAGTTAATTTAGCAGCAAGTCTAGCATTTTGTCCATTTTTACCAATAGCTAAAGAAAGTTGTGAATTCTCAACTAAAACCCTAGCGGTAGCTCCCTCTTCAAGAACCTCAACACTGATAACTTTAGCTGGGCTAAGAACTGCAGAAACAAACTCTTCTACATCCTCTTTCCAAACAACGATATCTATTTTTTCTCCATTTAATTCATTTACAATGTTTCTAATTCTTAGACCTTTTTGTCCAATACATGCTCCAACAGTATCGATATTCTCATCTGCTGAATAAACAGCAACTTTAGCTCTAGAACCAGCTTCTCTAGCAACTGATTTAATCTCAATAACTCCTTCAGCAATCTCTGGAATCTCTAATTCAAATAACTTTTTTAATAGCCCTTCATTTTTTCTAGAAATAACTATTTTAGGGAACTTATTTGTTTTTTCAACTTCAGCTACATAAACTTTAATTCTTTCACCAACTCTGTAAACGTCTGCTGGTGATTGCTCCGCAGTTGTTAAAATAGCTTCGCATCCATCAAACTCGATAAAAATATTTCTCTTTTCATCAATTCTTCTAATAATACCAGTGATGATATCATGCTCTTTTACTTTGAACTTGTCAAAGATATTTTGTCTCTCAGCTTCTCTAACTTTTTGTATAACGATTTGTTTACCATTTTGGATTGCATTTCTTCTAAACTCTTCACAGTTAACTTCAAGTTTAATAACGTCTCCAACTTTAACTCTCTTGTGACCAGCCTCAGCAGCATCTTCAACAGAAACCTCTAAAGCAGCATCGTATAAATCTTCAGCAGTAACAACAGTTTTTATTTCAAAAACCTTTACTTCACCAGTGGATCTATTGATTTCAACCTCAACATTCTCCTCTTCTCCATAGTGCTTTTTATATGCTGCTAGCATAGCTTGCTCCACTGCTTCAAGAAGACTCTCTTTGTTTATTCCTTTTTCTTTTTCAAGCTGCTCAAGAGCTTCTAAAAAGATTTTTCCATCCTTACTTTTCATAATGGGTTTTCCTCCTAACTATAACTAAATAATATTAATTAAATATCACTAAAATCAAAGACAATATTAGCTTTTTTTATCTCTTTAAAAGGTATCTCTAAAGTTTCATTTTTAACTTTTAAATAAAGTGTATCCTCTTTAAAATCCTCTATAATACCCTCGAAATTTTTATTGTCGTTAAGTTTATGTTTTAAACTTACTTTAATTTTTTCACCGTTGAATCTTATAAAGTCAGCCTCTTTTTTTAAAGGTCTTTCAACTCCAGGAGAGGAAACCTCTAAGAAGAATTTGTGTGGGATTAAAGCATCAACAGCTTCATCAATCTCATTACTAAGAGAACCACAATCTTCAAGAGTGATATCTCCATCAGGTTTTTCAATAAAGATACGCACATAAAGGTATCCACCCTCTTGCATATACTCCAGATCAACTAAGTCCACTCCTCTTTTTTCGATAGCAGGAGCTACAATCTTTTCTATTTTTAAAAGAGTTTCTTCCATCTCTCTTTTATCAAGTCTTATCATAAATTTCACCTCTTTCCAAATAAAAACTATAAAGAAAGAGTGGGATTTCCCCACTCTTGTCAGCTCTAGTATAAATTATCCAAATAGAGTATAGCATAGTTATAAAAAAAAATCAATGAAATCATGTGATTCAGTATAGATAGATATATTAATGTAGAAAAAAGTTTAAAAAATATCTTCAGTTATGAATGATAAGAATATATTTTATAAATAGTTAAAAAATCAATGATATAAATTTATTATTTCTGTTGTGTTTTTTCAAAACGTAGTGTATAAAATATATTATAAAAGTTTGTTTTTTATAGGAAAAAAAATAGTGAGGTGTTATTTTCAATGAAAAATGGAAAGAAAGTAGTAATTGGTGTAATTGGTTCTGACTGTCATGCAGTAGGAAATAAAATTATTCACCATGTATTAGAGAGCAACGGATTTGAAGTAATCAATATAGGAGTTTTATCGCCGCAAATTGATTTCATTAATGCTGCAGTAGAAACAAAGGCAGATGCAATTATCGTTTCATCTTTATACGGACATGGAGAATTGGACTGTCAGGGTATGAGAGAGAAGTGTGAAGAAGCTGGATTAAAAGACATACTACTTTATGTAGGAGGAAACATTGTTGTTGGAAAACAAGAGTGGTCTGATGTAGAAGCTAGATTCAAGGCTATGGGATTCAATAGAGTGTACAGACCAGGAACTCCAATTGAACTTACAACTGAGGATTTAAAAGCAGATTTAGGAATCTAATAAGCTAAATCTAAAAAAAATAAAGAAAAGAGATGGTTTCTATGAAATGTTATCTAACTATTGACTTTGGTAGTACATATACAAAGTTAACAGCGATAGATTTAGTAGGAGAAAGAATTCTGGCAACTGCTAAAGATATAACGACAGTAGAAGATGATATAATGATTGGTTTTGACAAAGCTTACGCAAAACTTGTTAAAGAGATTGAAAAAGAGATTCCAATATCACAAGTTGAATTTGTTGATAAAATAGCATGTTCATCAGCAGCTGGTGGATTGAAAATGGTTGCAATCGGATTGGTTCCAGAACTAACAGCTGAAGCGGCAAAAAAAGCGGCTTTAGGTGCAGGGGCAAGAGTTATGAAAACATACTCATATGAATTAAACTCTCGTGAGATGGAGGAGATAAAAAACTCTCCTGTGGATATAGTTCTTTTAGCTGGTGGAACTGATGGTGGAAACAAAGATTGTATCATACACAATGCTAGATTGATAGTTGAGCATGATATTAGAAAACCAATTGTTGTAGCAGGAAATAAAGCGGCATCAGATGAAATAGAAAAAATATTTTCTGAAGCAAAAATGGACTATTATATGGCAGACAATGTTATGCCAAAAATAAATAAGCTTAATGTTGAACCTGCTCGTGAAGAAATTAGAAAAGTATTTATGAATAAAATAATAGAAGCAAAAGGAATGAAAAAGGCTGAAAGTTTTATAAGTGGAATATTGATGCCTACTCCAGCAGCGGTACTAAAGGCAGCAGAGGTACTATCGGAAGGAACAGATGAAGAGGATGGTATAGGAGACCTAATAATAGTTGATATTGGTGGAGCTACTACTGATATACACTCTATTGGAAAAGGGGATCCAACAAAACCAGGAGTTCTGTTAAAAGGATTGGAAGATCCTGTTGCTAAAAGAACTGTTGAGGGAGATTTAGGAATGAGATATTCAGCAATCTCTTTATTGGAAGCAGCTGGAACTAGAAAAATAAGAAATTATTTAAATGATGTAGATAAAAAATGGGATGTAAAAGGTCATTGTAATTATAGACACAATCATATAAAAATGGTTCCTCAAACAGAAGAGGAGATTTTATTTGATGAAGCGATGGCTAAAGTAGCCACTGAGCTTTCTATGACGAGACACTGTGGAGTCTTAGAGTGTATATACACTCCTATGGGAACTATGTTTAACCAAAGTGGGAAAGATCTTTTAAATGCACCGTATATAATAGGAACTGGGGGAGTAATCGTTCATAGTGAAGATCCGAGAGGGATTTTAGAGGCTGGAAAATTTAAACCAGAAGAACCGATATATTTAAAACCAGAAAACCCAAAGTTTATGGTAGATAAAACATATATCCTATCATCTATGGGATTGTTAGCTCAAAAAGAGCCTGACTTAGCGATAAAAATAATGAAAAAATATCTGATTGAAGTATAAGTTTTGAGGAGGAATCTGATCAATGAATTTAAAATTTAAAAAATGGACTGATGAAGAGTTCTTTAAAGTAAGAGAAGAGGTTTTAAAGCAGTGGCCAACTGGAGCAGACGTAGATTTAGAGGAAGCTGTGGCTTATCATAAAGCTTTACCTGAGCATAAGAACTTTGCTAAAAAATTAATGGATGCAAAAGCAAAAAATATAACTTTAGCTCAACCAAGAGCAGGAGTTGCTTTAATAGAGCAACACATTGAGTTATTAAACTTCCTAGATAAAGAGGGAGGAGCAGATTTATTACCATCTACAATAGATTCTTACACAAGACAAAATAAATATGAGAACTGTGAAAAAGGTATTGAGGAGTCTAAAAAAGCTGGAAGATCACTATTAAATGGATTCCCAGGTGTAAACCATGGAGTTAAAGGTTGTAGAGAGGTTGTAGAAGCAGTAAACTTACCATTACAGATGAGACACGGAACTCCAGATGCTAGATTATTAGCAGAGATTATGTTAGCTGCTGGATATACATCAAACGAGGGTGGAGGAATATCTTATAACATCCCTTATGCAAAATCAGTAAGCTTAGAGCAAACAATAAGAGATTGGCAATATTGTGATAGATTAGTTGGATGGTATGAAGAGCAAGGAGTTTCTCTAAATAGAGAACCATTTGGACCATTAACAGGAACATTAGTTCCTCCATCAATTTCAAATGCTGTTCAAATTATTGAGTGTTTATTAGCTGCTGAGCAAGGAGTTAAAAATATCACTTTAGGATATGGACAATGTGGAAACTTAGTACAAGACGTTGCGGCAGTAAGAGCAATGATGGAGCAAGCAGAGGAGTATTGTAAAGAGTTCGGTTATGAAAATATGCAATTGACATCTGTATTCCACCAATGGATGGGAGGATTCCCAGAAGATGAGGCTAAAGCGTTTGGAGTTATTTCAAATGGAGCTTCAGCAGCAGCATTAGCAGGAGCTACAAAAGTTATCGTAAAAACACCTCACGAAGCTATTGGAGTACCAACAAAAGAGGCTAATGCAATGGGAATTAGAGCTACAAAAATGGTATTAAACTTACTAAGAGGACAAAGATTACCAAACTCTGAGGAAGTTCAATTTGAAAAAGATATGATAAAAAGAGAAGTTAAGCAAATTATAGATAAAGTATTAGAGTTAGGAAATGGAGATTTAGCAGTTGGAACTGTTAAGGCATTTGAGCAAGGAGTTTTAGATATTCCATTTGCACCATCTAAATACAATGCAGGAAAAATGTTACCAGCAAGAGATAACAATGGAATGATCAGATACTTAAACGCTGGAAACCTACCATTATCTGACGATATAAAAGCTTTCCACACTGCTAAGTTACAAGAGAGAGCAGACTTTGAAGGAAGACCAATAAGCTTCCAAATGACAGTAGACGATATATTTGCTGTTGGAAAAGGAACATTAATTGGAAGACCAGAAGTAAAATAGTTTCTATAAAATAAAAAGATTATTAAAGTTTGATTTATTATAAAAGTTAGGGAGAGAAATCTCCCTTATAAAAATCAGGAGGAATTAAAATGAGAATAGTTGATGTAGTATGTTCAGCAGGAAAAACAGGTTTCTACTTTGATGACCAAAGAGCTATAAAAAAAGGAGCAGGGCATGATGGTTTCGCTTATGTTGGAGAGCCAGTAACAGAAGGGTTCACTTCAATCAGACAAGCTGGAGAAGCAATCTCTGTACAGTTAATTTTAGAAGATGGTCAAGTAGCATTTGGAGATTGTGCAGCAGTACAATATTCTGGTGCGGGAGGAAGAGATCCATTATTCCTAGCTAAAGATTTTATTCCAGTAATTGAGAAAGAGATCGCTCCAAAACTAATTGGAAAAGAGTTAGATAACTTCAAATCATTAGCTGAAGAGTTCGATGGAATGTTATTAGATGGAAAAAGATTACATACTGCTATAAGATATGGAATCACTCAAGCTTTATTAGATGCTGTAGCAAAAGCTAGAAAAGTAACTATGGCTGAAGTTATCCAAAAAGACTATAATACAGGTTTAGAAATTACAAAAAGACCTATATTTACTCAATCAGGAGATAACAGATACGAGAATGCAGACAAGATGATTATAAAATCTGCTGATGTTTTACCACATGCTTTAATAAATCATGTAGAAACAAAATTAGGTAAAAATGGAGAGTTATTACTTGAGTATGTTGGATGGTTAAGAGATAGAATTATCCACTTAAGAGACTCAGAAGACTATACTCCAATTTTACACATAGATGTATATGGAACAATCGGAGCAGCATTTGACTGTGATACAACAAAAATGGCAGATTACTTACAAACATTAGTGGATGCAGCAAAACCATTTAAGTTAAGAATAGAAGGTCCTATGGACGTAGAGGATAGAGATAAGCAAATCGAAGCTTTAGCAGCATTAACAGCTGAAGTTGATAGAAGAAACATGGGAATAGAGTTAGTTGCTGATGAGTGGTGTAACACTTATGAAGATATCGCAGCTTTCGCTGATGCTAAGGCTGGACACGTAGTTCAAATAAAAACTCCAGATTTAGGAGGAGTAAATAACATAGCAGATGCAATTCTTTACTGTAACAAAGTGGGAATTGGTTCTTACTGTGGAGGAACTTGTAACGAGACTAACAGATCAGCTGAGGTTACTACTAACATAGCTATGGCATGTGGAGCTCTTCAAGTTTTAGCAAAACCAGGAATGGGTGTTGACGAAGGATACATGATCGTATTCAACGAAATGAGCAGAGTAGAAGCTTTAGTAAACAGAAGAAAGTAATAGACTTTTAATTCTGGGAAAAGGTGGGGGTCTCCTACCTTTTCCTTTAATTTTATAGAAAATTCTAAGAGGTGAATAGAATGACAATAAATAAACCCACTAAATGTGGAACATTAGAGTCTAATGATATATTTATTATGTTAACTCCAAGTGAGAATGGAATAGTTATTGAGTTAGAAAGTGTTGTAGAGAAGCAATTTGGAAATCATATAAAAAAAGTTATTGAAGAGAAATTAAAAGAGATGGGAATTACATCCGTTTTGGTAAAAGCTCAGGATAAAGGAGCTTTAGATTATACAATAAGAGCTAGAATTGAGGGAGCTGTTAAAAGAGGTCGTTAAATATTCCTTTTAAGGTGAGGTGTTAGTGTGAAATTAAGAAGAACAATGCTATTTATGCCTGGAAACAATCCAGGGATGCTACAAACAGCAGATACATTTGGAGCAGATTCAGTAATATTTGATTTAGAGGATGCGGTTGCGTTAACAGAGAAGGATGCCGCAAGAATATTGGTAACAGAAGCTATGAAAACAATGAGTTATGGGGATACAGAGGTTGTAATAAGAATAAACCCACTGTCTTCACCATTTGCTATGACAGATATAGATAAAATGGCTAGATTAAAGCCAGATGCTATTTTACTTCCAAAGGCAACTCCAGAAGATATGGCAATTTTGGAGAAAGAGTTGGAGAGAATAGAAAAAGAAGAAGGGTTCGAGATAGGGACAATAAAGGTTCATGCCTTAGTGGAAACAGCTTATGGAGTAGAAACTGTCTATGAAACTATTAAATCCTCGGCTAGAATTCAAGCTGTTTTATTAGGTGGAGAGGATTTAGCAGCAGATTTAGCAGTTAAGAGAACAAAGGAATCAGACGAGCTATTCTACGCTAGAACAAAGGTTGTAAATGCGTGTAAGGCATTAAAAGTTGATGCAATAGATACACCTTTTACAGATACAAATGACTATGAAGGATTAGCGGCAGATTCGAGAAAAGCTAAAATGCTAGGATTCTCAGGAAAGTTAGCTATAAATCCAAGACAGATAGATACAATTCATGAAGTTTATTCTCCAACAAAGCAGGAGATAAATCATGCTTTAAGAGTTATGGCAGCAAAAGAGGAAGCTGAAAAAGAGGGGTTAGGAGTGTTCTCTTTAGATGGAAAAATGGTAGACCTTCCAATTATAAATAGAGCTATTCAAACTTTAGAGATTGCTGAAATGATTGGATTATTAGATTAATTTAAGGCGAGGTGTTCTAATGAAAAATATTTTAGGAAGAGAGATTCCTGAATTTATAGAGGGATATGGAGAGGTAAAACAATACAATGGATACCTTTCAAATACAGATGGAGTAATAAAAAAAGATTTTAAATTTAAAACTGTAACAGCTCAAGATTCTAAGCTACACACAGATTTAAATGAATTAATGAATAAATTACCTTTAAAAGATGGTATGGTAGTTTCTTTTCATCACCACCTAAGAAATGGAGATTTCGTTTTAAATATGGTGATGGAAGAGATAGCAAAAAGAGGTTATAAAGATATAACTATCGCTGCAAGTTCTATTTTCCCATGTCATAAGGGATTAGTAAAAATGATTGAAGATGGAGTTGTAACTCAAATATATGCAGCATATATATCTGGTCCTGTAGCAGAAGCTATATCACAGGGAAAATTAAAAAAACCAGCTGTTATGCACACTCATGGTGGAAGAGCTAGAATATTTGAATCTGGGGAGAGAACTATAGATATTGCATTTATGGCAGCTCCTACAAGTGATGAGTATGGAAATATAAATGGAGTAGATGGGAAATCAGCATGTGGAGCTTTAGGATATGCTCATACAGATGCGGAGTTAGCAAATATTGTTGTAGCAATAACTGATAATCTAGTGGAATATCCAAATACAACTATTGAAATAAATCAAACTTTAGTGGACTACGTTTTAGTTGTAGATGCAATAGGAGACCCAAAAGGTATTGTATCAGGAACAACTCAGATAACTAAAAATCCAATTGGATTAAAGGTTGCAGATTTAACAGCAAAATTTATTGAGGAATCTGGGTATTTAAAAAATGGAATGAGCTTCCAAACTGGAGCAGGTGGAATCTCATTGGCTGTGGCAGCTCAATTGAAAAATATAATGAAGCAAAAAGAGATATGTGGAAGTTTTGCTTCAGGTGGAATAACAGGATACATTGTTGATATGTTTAAAGAGGGATTGTTTAAAGCTCTATTTGATGTACAGTGTTTTGATTTAGAGGCTATAAAGTCAGCTAAGGAAAACCCTGCACACATAACAATGTCAGCATCAATGTATGCCAATGCAAACAACAAAGGAGCAGTTGTAAATAAATTGGATGTTGTAATTTTAGGAGCGACAGAGATAGATACAAACTTTAACGTAAATGTTACAACAGGGTCTAATGGAGTTATAATGGGTGGATCAGGTGGTCACTCTGACACAGCTGCTGGATCAAAATTATGTATAATAGTATCACAATTAGTAAACTCTAGAATATCAGTTGTAAAGGATAAAGTTACAACTTTAACAACACCGGGAGAGACAGTAGATATTCTTGTAACAGAGAGAGGAATAGCTATAAACCCATTAAGAAAAGATCTTTTAGAAAGATTTAAAAACTCAAAACTTCCAATAAAAACAATAGAGGAGTTAAGAGAGATTGCTAAAAGCATGACAGGACAAGAAAATGATATTGAATTTGAAGAGGATATAGTTGCAGTTGTTGAATATAGAGATGGAACTGTTGTAGATACTATAAAAAAAATAAAATAAAACTTTAGTGGAGATACTAGTCTCCACTTTTTTTATTCCGTATAGAATAAATTATTCTTAAAAAAACTAAAAAAATAAAATAAAAAATTCTTGATTTTAAATACGTATTGATGTAATATGTGTTTATAAAGGAGGAGTTATGATTGAAAATATTATAAAAAGTATGGAAAATTGTTTTTCTGATAGTGAGAGAACAATAGGGGCATATATAGTTAAAAATAAAGAGAAAATAGGGGAGATAACTTCGACAGAGTTAGCTAAAAAAGTGGGAGTGAGCCAATCCTCAATAATAAAATTTATAAAGAAGATTGGATTTACAGGTTACGTGGCTTTTAAACTACAATTGGAAAGAGATTTGGAAAATAAAAAAAAATTATCAGAAAATAAAATACATAGTGATATAGACTTAGAGGACTCATTGGAAGAGGTTACAAAAAAAACATTGGCAGAAACTATAGAAGCGTTAAATAGTACTGTGGGAGTAATTGATTATAAAAATTTTGAAACTATTATAGAAAAAATAAGAGAGAGTGATCGTATCTTAATAATAGGGGCTGGAATGTCATCCATAGTAGCTAGAGATTTAGAGTTAAAGTTGATGAAGATAAAAATGGATACTGTGCACTATGAGAGTAAACAGATGCAACTTATGAAGTTATCAACAATGAATGAAAAAGATTTAGTTATTGCAATTTCACATAGAGGGGAGACACAGGAGATTATAGATGTGGCAAAAATAGCTAAGGATATGAATATCTGTGTGATATCAATAACATCAGTTGGAAAAAATACCTTATCATCTCTAAGTGATTATAATATTGGAGTTGTATCTAAAGAGAGCATATTTAGGAGCTCTGCTATATCGTCCAGAATGGCACAGATGATAATATTGGATAGTATTTTCTTAAGATTGATACAAAAAGACTATAGAAAAGTAAAAGAGTATATAGATAAGAGTAAAAAAATAGTAGGATGGGTGAAAAAGTAGATGGAAAAGATACTAGAGGGAAAAACAACAGAAACAAGAAATTTAAAAAGTATGAAAATGGATAGTATGAGTGTAAGAGAGGTTTTAACACTGATAAATGAGGAGGACAAAAGAGTTCCAGAGAGTGTTCAAAAGGTTATCCCTGAAATTGAAAAAGCGGTAGATTTAGTTATAGAGACTTTTAATAAAGGTGGAAGGTTGATATATATGGGAGCTGGAACAAGTGGAAGATTAGGGGTTTTAGATGCTGTGGAGTGCCCTCCAACCTTTGGTGTGGATAAAACAAAGGTAATGGGGTTGATAGCAGGGGGAGAGAAGGCATTTATAGAGGCTCAAGAGGGAGCTGAAGACTCTAAAGAGTTAGCCATAGAGGACCTAAAAGAGATAGGATTAACATCAAGTGATATAGTTTGTGGAATAGCTGCCTCAGGAAGAACTCCATATGCAATTGGAGGTATTGAGTATGCAAAGATGATAGGGTGTAAAACAATTGCAATCTCATGTAATAGAGGAAGTATGATTGGAAAGATAGCGGATGTGGCTATAGAGGTTGAAGTGGGACCTGAAGTTTTAACTGGATCAACTAGAATGAAAGCGGGAACGGCTCAAAAATTAATTCTTAATATGATTAGTACAACTTCAATGACAGGAATAGGAAAGGTATATGAAAATCTTATGGTTGATTTGAAAATCACCAATATAAAGTTGCAGGAAAGAGCAAAAAATAATGTGATGCAAATAACGGGGTGTAGTTATGAAGTGGCTCAAGAAGCACTTGAAAAATCCAATAATCAGGTAAAAGTAGCCATTGTAATGGTTCTATTAAATTGTGATAAAGAGCAGGCATTAGAGAGATTAAATCAGTCTAAAGGGTTTATAAGAGAAGCAGTAAAATAATAGTAAGGGGAGAGTAGTATGGATAATCAATCAATTGCAAAAGAGATAGTTGAAAAATTGGGTTCAAGAGACAACATAAGAGATAGTTGAAAAATTGGGTTCAAGAGACAACATAGCAGTTATTAATAACTGTATGACAAGGGTAAGGGTTTCTGTTAAAGACAATGAAAAAGTGGATTTTAAAAATTTAGATTTGATTCCTGGGGTAATAAAAGTGATAAAGGATGATACAATTCAAGTGGTTGTAGGACCTGGAAAAAGTAAAAAAATAGCGGATGAAATGAAAAAAATATGTGGAGAGATTACAACTAACAGTGAGGAGTGGAAAAAAACAAAAGAGAGTGTAAAATCAAAGCAGAGTAAGTTTTCATCAATATTAAGAAGATTGGCCAATATATTTATTCCATTGATTCCAGCAATAATAGGAGCAGGGCTTTTAAATGGTATAGCTGGATATTTTCAAAATGTATATACAGCAGAGGGAATAAAGGATATGCCTATGTGGATAACTTTTTTTCAAACATTAGGTAGCGGGTTGTTTGCATATTTTGCAATATTTGTGGGAGTAAATTCAGCCAATGAGTTTGGTGCAACACCAGCTTTAGGTGGAGTTATTGGAGCTGTGACAATAAGTGGCAATATAAATATATTTTCTAAAGCATTGGGATTATATAACGCAGATGTTCCATTGAACAGTATTTTAATACCTGGAAAGGGAGGGATAATAGGTGTAATAATAGGAGTTGCAATTTTGGCTTGGGTTGAGAAGCAACTTAGAAAAGTTATTCCAGATTTTTTAGACACAATTCTAACACCAATGATATCCCTTTTAATAGTGGGAACAGTGACAATATTTGCAATAATGCCATTTGCAGGAGTGGTTTCAGATGGAATTATAAAAGTTTTCTCATTCTTCATAATGAGTGAAGGGCCAATTGCAATAGTTGGAGGATTTATTTTAGCAGCATCATTTTTACCTCTGTTAATGGTGGGATTACATCATGGGCTTATACCCTTTTATATGGTTCAATTGACACAGTTTGGAAGTATATCGTTGTTCCCAATACTTTGTATGGCAGGTGGAGGTCAGATAGGTGGAGCAGCAGCCATCTATATAAAGGCCAAAAATAATAAAAAGTTGAGAGATATAATAAGGTCAGCTATGCCAGTTGCAATATTAGGAATTGGGGAACCAATGCTTTATGGGGTAACACTTCCACTTGGAAAACCATTTATAACAGCCTCAATAGCAGGAGGTATTGGAGGAGCATTTTTAGCGGCAACTAAGGTTCAGACAATAGCTTTTGGACCAGCTGGGATAACAGCTATTCCACTGGTTGTACCTGGGAAGATTATCTACTATGTAATAGGTCTTGGAATCTCCTACATAGCTGGATTTATAATAACATATCTATTTGGAATTCCAAAAGATATAGATGAAGCTGTGTAAAAAATAAAAAAAAATAAAAAAAATAAAACTTTTTTATGGGAGTTTATGTCTAAAAATTATAATAAAGAAAAAGTGTTATATAAAGTATATAAATAATCTCCCCGTATTGAAAGAACCTCTTTTTAGAGGTTCTTTTAATTTTTTTAATAAAAGAAATATGGTAAAATAAAAAAAAGAATATACTAGGAGGGAGAGATATGACTTTTAAATATATAGATAAAGTGAAAGATTATATTGAAGAGTTACAGTTAACACATTTTTATAGCCAAATGAAGGGAGCTTTAGAAAATTATAAGAGATCAAATTCAAACCTATGGGCTAATACTCTATGCTACTTTACAACACTGTCATTTATTCCAGTTTTGGCAATAGCCTTTAGTATTGGAAGATGGTTTGGGATAGATAACTATTACCTTAGACAACTTACAGAAAGTTCTCCATTAAATGAGGAAACTGTTAATCTTATATTGGAAACAACACAAAATCTATTGCAAAATACAAGAAGTGGAATAATTGCAGGGGTAGGTTTTTTATCCCTGGGATGGGTTATAGTTTCAATGTTTTCAGTAATTGAAAAGGCACTGAATAGTATATGGGGAATAAAGAAAACAAGGCGTGTTTTTAGAAAGGTTACGGACTATTTTATAGTATTTTTAATATTACCAGTAAGTATTATAGGGGCCAATATATTGACAAATTTAAAAACGGATATATTTTATAGCAAACATATTATACAGTTGGTAGCACCGTATTTAGCTCTGTGGATATTTTTTGTGTTCTTTTATACTGTGTTACCAAATACAAAAGTTAATCTAGTTCCAACAATATGGAGTAGTTTTATAATATCCTTCCTATTGAATCAAAGCAATATGCTTTTGGTCAGATTACAGATAATAATTACAACTTATAACAAAATATATGGAAGTTTTTCAGTTTTACTACTATCATTAATATGGTTAAAAATTGTGTGGTTTTTAATTTTAATTGGGGCTCATTTTTCATATATTCTCCAGAATAGGGATAGTTTAGGAAATATCGAGATAATACGAAAAATAAATTTTTTATCAAAGTATAAGGTTACTAAAAAAATATTGCTGCTATTCATGAAAAACTATGTAGATAATGATAGAGCTATATCCTCTTTAGAGATATCAGAAAGTTTAAAAATACCATTGGAATTGACAAAGAGTTTAATAGATGAGTTAAAAAAAATGAACTATATATCTCCTGTGATTGAAAGTGATACGACGGAAGAGAGAGGTTATAAACTGACAATGAATGTGGATGGTATCACTTTTAAAAAGCTATATGAAGATATGGAAAATTTTGGTGAAAATTTTATAATAGATGATGTGAAATTTGATGATAACTCCAAACTAATTAAATATTTTAAAAATATTTGATTGACAAAGTTTTCAAAATATAATATATTCTCATTACATAATAATATGTAGGAGGAGTTTATGAAGGATAAAATAAATGAGATACTTTTAAAAGATGAAAAGGTATCTTTAAGTAGAGTGGCAAAAGAGTTGGATGTTCCAATGATTGAGATTTTAAGAGAGGCCCCAACTGTAAGAAAATATGATGTTGAAAAAATAGATGGACTATTTGAAATTTTGAGGGGATGGGAAAAAGTATTTTTATTAGTTATTACTCCAGCATTTGTATTGGAGATTCAAGACAAATTTCCAAAAGGATTTTATGCACATGGATTTTTGAATTTTCATGATAAAGACTCAACAATAGGTGGACATTTAAGTGTTGGAAAGATAAAAGAGATTTTCTTGGTAAAAGATATTATGTTTGGAAGAGAGAGTTACTCTATAAAATTCTTTGGAGAGGATGAAAAGAAGATATTTGCAGTATACGTTCCAAGGGATGAGAAAAAAGAGTTGATTAAAGAGTGTTTAGAAAGTTTTAAAAATCTATAAAAAATAAAAGATAGGGAGGAGTTAAATTTAAACTCCTCCCTATTTTCCTTATCTATACTTAGAGATTATATCTAGTCCAAATTGAGTTGCTTTACTTAGGTCTAAGTGATCTGGATGGGATTTAGCGTCCTCCCATCTCTGTTTTCTTTCATCATTTGGAGCCATTCTATGATCTGATGGAAGAGTTGAAAACCAAGAGATAAGTTTTGGATCGATTGCTCCCTGGCAGAAATATCCACCAATAATATTGTTGTTATTGTTGTTTAATAGAGTTTCAATGTTGTGAATGCACTCTTTAGCATGTTCAGAGTGTGGATATGCGCCCAGTGTAAAGAAGTATGCCACGTCTTTATCAAATATTTGCTGTGCTAGAGTCAACGCTGTTTGATCAAAGTTAGCTCTATCTATCCAACCTCCTATAAAAATTAGGTCATAGTTTAAGTCAACTATCTCTGAAATAGGTAAAAGATCAGCTGTTGGAATACTTTTATGAATAGCTTGAGCTATTTTTTCTGTATTCCCAGTTTTTGACGAATATGTTATAAGTATTTTCATAAAATTAAAATCCTCCCATTATTTTTGATTAAATTTAAACTCTTTATAAAAATATAGTTTTATTGTTTTATTATTTAAAGTTACAGGAGTCAATCTCCATTTATTTAGAGTTTTTTCAACTTCTTTTTGAAAGCCTAAACTATCTTTTTCATTATAAAATTTAATCTCCTCAATTTTCCCATTTAGACCTACAAGGAATCTCACTTTAATAGAAACCTCTTTATTATAGGAGATTCTTTTGGCAGCTAAAGGATACTCGGGGTCTGGTTGCTGTATAAATGAGTATTTAAGACCTTGAACTCCCTGGTTTTTAGCGGCAAACACCCCATGAGATAGTTCAATTAAATCACTATTATCGCTGGGTGCTGAACTATTATTTTGAGGTTGCTTAACAGTTTTATTAGGTTCAGTTTTTTTCTTTTCTAAAACTTTTTTAGGTTTTACAGGTTTTTTCTCCTCTTTTTTTATAACCTCCATCTTTTTCTCTTTAATCTCAGGTTCTTGTGCCTTTACCTCTATCTTTTCCTCTATTACCTCTTCCACTTTCTCATCTATTTTTTCTTCCATAGTGTTTTCTTGTTGTTCATCCTCTAAAGCTGATTCTTCAGACTCTTTCTCAAGAGAAGTCTGAACTGAATTGAAACTGACAGAAATAGAGGGGGAGGAAAAATCATTTCCAATATTATCCACTTCAAATCTCCTGTTCATATCTAGAGAAAATCCGAAAATAAAGATAAGTATATGTAAAACTATTGAAAAAATAAAAAATTTCATAACTCCTCCAAAAAATAAGTAATAAATCTATGGTAATTATAACAAAAAATATTTTAATTATCAAATTATTTATAAAAAAATACTTTGTATAAAAAATATATTGACTATTTAGTTTAAAATCAATATAATAATTTTGAAAATCAAAATATTTAAGTAATAGGAGGGAATAGATGATTGAGGTAATTAAAGCTGGAGGACCATTGATGGCTGTAATAATTTTCTTATCAGTGGCAGGTCTTAGTGTGATATTGGAGAGAGGATACTATTTCTTCAAAAATGAAAAAGATAACGGAGAGCTATTGATAAATCATTTGGAGAAATTTATAAAAAACAATGAAAGAGAGAGAGCTATAAGAGCTTGCGATTGTTTTAAAAATACATCGACTAAAGTTATGAAAACTATTTTAATAGAATACACTGGAGAAAAGATGAACTGTTGTACTTATGATTATTTAGAGGAAAAAGCAAGAGAGTGTGCCCTAAGAGAGATGCCAAAATTGGAAAAAAATATGTGGATTTTAGCTTTAGTAGCTAATGTGACACCGCTAGCAGGACTATTGGGAACAGTGACAGGAATGATAGGAGCTTTTACAGCTATGTCAAAACATGGTGCAGGAGATCCAACAGTTTTAGCTTTCGGTATTTCTCAGGCATTAATAACGACAGCTTCTGGATTAATAGTAGCTATACCTGCTCTAATATTTTATAATTTTTATCAAAAAAAGATTGAAAAAGCAATGGTTGATATGGAGAAGAATGTAGTGGAGTTTATAAATATTTTAAGAAAGATGTAGGGTACAGATATGTTTAAATCAAAGGGTTTTATGAATTACAAAAGAAAACAATTAGCGCCAGATTTAACACCACTGATTGATGTGGTATTTTTGCTATTAATATTTTTTATGGTAGCTACAACTTTCGACGATATGAAGGGAATGAAGATAGATCTACCTAAATCAGAGATTTCTGAAATAACAGAAACTATTGATAAAGTATCGATTTTAGTTGCAAATAGCGGAGAGTTAAAAATAAAAATAGATAGCAAAAAAGAGAGTGTTCTAATAGATATAAAAAAAGAAGAGCTACAGGATAAATTAAAAAATACACTTGAGTCAATGAAAAATAAAAGGGTGGCAATACTTGCAGATAGAGGGATTGACTACGGAGATGTAGTGGACATAATGTCAGATATAAAACTGGCAGGAGCACAAGCGATAGATATAGAGACTAAAGGGAAGTGATTAAATAATGAATTTTGAAACAAGATATAAGAGCCATCATAACTCAAGTGGATTAATAGGGAAATATTATCCTCAAAGAAGAGTTACAGAGAATGAGTTTTTAAATAAGTTGAATGAAAAACCAAAGGATGTTCCAAGAGCAGTATATGTACATACACCATATTGTGATAAAATCTGCTCATTTTGTAATTTGAATAGAGAGCAGTTGAGTGGGAGTTTAGATTCCTATGCTGACTATCTTGTGAGTGAATTTGATAGATATGGACAATACAGATATTTTAAGGAAAAAAGTGTGGATGTTGTCTATTTTGGCGGAGGAACACCAACGGTTTATAAAAATGACCAGTTGGAAAAAGTGTTGCAGAGTGTCAATAGAAACATAAAATTTTCTAAAGGATATGAGTTTACTTTAGAGACAACGCTTCATAACTTAAATGATGAAAAGATAGAACTGATGAATAGATATGGAGTTAATAGACTATCTGTGGGGATTCAGAGTTTTTCAGATGATGGAAGAAAGTTTTACAATAGAACATACTCGAAAAATGAGACAATAGATAGGTTAGCTAAGTTAAAGGAAAAATTTAATGGAGAGGTATGCATAGATATTATTTATAACTATCCAAATCAAAGGGTAGAGGATGTAGTTGAGGATGCTAAAATCATAAAAAAACTTGATTTAGGAAGTGCAAGTTTTTACTCTTTAATGGTACATGAAGGGTCGACACTATCCCAGGATATAAAAGAGGAAAAGGTTAAAATTCAAGAGAATTTAAAAAAAGAGAGAGAGTTACACGATGCCTTTGTAAAGGAGTTAACAGCTGATAGTAACTACTATGTTTTAGAGTTAACAAAGATTGCAAAAAAGGGAAGAGATAGATATAAGTATATAAAAACTAGAAATTTTGGCGGAGATACATTTCCAATAGGAGTTGGAGCTGGTGGAAATGTTGATAATATATCAGTTTTTAGAATGAAAAAAGAGATGTCAATGTTTGTTGAGAAAAGTGAGTATGAACAAAGATTAGATAGATTTAGTGGATTATTCCAATTTCCACAGATAGAAAAAGATATGGTGGATGAAATTTTAAACTCTGAAGAAAAAGTAGTTTTTAAAGATTTAATCTCTGAATTGAAAGATAGCAAATTTATCTTAGAGAGTGATAAAGAGTATAGTTTGACAGAGGATGGCTTATTTTGGGGTAACAATATATCTAGAGAGATTTTAATTACAATAGTTGAAAAAACTCTAGGATTAACAAAAAAGTAATGAGAGGGATTAAAAAATTATGAACAAAAGAGTAGCAATATTTAGTTTAATAGTAACAGCTTTAAGTTATTCAAATGATGAGTTTTTTTATGAAGAAGCTAGCAAAGGTGTTAAATTAAACGAAAGTGTAATTTCAACCACTGGGTTTGAGACAGCACAAAGAAATATTACAAACACAGTGACAGTTATTACGGCTAAAGATATTGAGGAAAAGAACTATCAGTCTGTATCAGAAGCATTAAAAGATGTACCTAGTGTAAATTTGATAGGTGATCCAAAAGATCCAATAGTGGATATGAGAGGTCAAGGAAGTAAAGCAACAGCAAATGTACAGGTTTTAATAGATGGAGTAAGTGTGAATCTTTTAGATACATCCCATGCAAAAACTCCAATTAATACAGTACCAGTTGAAAATATTGAGAAAATTGAAGTTATTCCAGGTGGAGGAGCAATCCTTTATGGAAGTGGAACAAGAGGGGGAATAATTAATATAGTGACTAAGTCTGGAGCGGGGTACACAGGTGGTTCTGTTTCAGGAGAGTTAAACTCTTTTGGAGGAAAAAAGGGAGAGTTTTCCTATGGGACAACAATTGGAGATTTAGGTGTAAATGTTAATTATAATAAAAATAATTATAGAGGCTTTAGAGATGGAGATGAATCTGACTCAGAGTATTTTGAAGGAAGTTTAAAATATAAGATTGATGATAGACAAAATATCACTTTAAAATATTCAAGATATAGTGATGATGCAACTTCTCCAAGAATGCTCACGAGAGAGAGATTATCAAATCCTAAAAGTAATGGTCTATTTGGAAAATATGATGAACTAATTGTGAATAATACAAAAAAAGATGAATTCACTGGAAAATATGAGTATATAATCAATGAAAAAATAACTTTAGATTTGGTTGGATTCTATCAAAAAACAGATATTTATAATAAAAATAACTATGAAAAAATGGGCTATAGCGTTAAAAACTATATGGACTATAGAGATGAAAAAGTTGGATTTAAGCCTAAACTAAAAATTTCATATGGAGAGGCAAGTAGTCTAATTTTAGGTTATGATTACATAAATAACAATCTAAAAAGAGATAGTCAAATGGATATGTTTAGTTCTGAAAAATATAGAAATGACTTAACTAAAGATATTCACAGTGTATTTGTTTTAAATAGAAATACAGTTGGAAAATTTGAGCTTACTCAAGGAATTAGATATGAATATGCAGACTATAAAACAGATAGATCATACACTAAAAACTCTATATCAAGTGGAGCGATAACAGCTGATACAACAATAAATAGAAAAACAACTATGGAAAATATGGCCTATGAATTAGTTGGAAACTATCTATATTCAGAAACTGGAAATATATATTTGAAAGGTGAGAAGGGATTTACTTCTCCAACACCATCGCAATTAGTGGATAAGATAGATGGGGCATACATAGATAATAGCTTAGATTCAGAGACATATGTAACATATGAAACTGGTTTTAAAGACTATATATTTGGAAGTTTTATAAGTGGAGCAATCTATTTGACTGAAACAAATGATGAGATTGCAACTGAAAACTACACAGGAATGAACTTTAGAAACTATAACATTGGAAAAACAAGAAGATATGGTTTGGAGTTAAATGCTGAACAGTACTTTGGAAAATTAACAGTTAGAGAGGGATATGCTCTTGTTAAAACAAAAATATTAAAGGATCAAAATAAAGCAATTGAGGGAAATGCAATAGCGGATGTTCCTACAAATAGATTCAATATAGCTTTAGATTATGAAATAACTTCAAAGATTAATATTATTTGGGATACTGTGTATTCATCAGGATATTACTTAAACAATGAGAATACAGAGGGGAAACAAAACGAGAACATTGTGACAAATTTAACATTAAACTATAGACCAATTGAGAATTTAAGAGTTTATACAGGAATTAATAATATATTTAATGAGAAATATTATAACTCTATAAGTTCAGATGGAAAAGAGTATAATCCAGCAGCAGAAAGAAGTTTCTATGCAGGGATTAAATATAACTTTTAAAAAAATAGGAGAATTAATATGAAAAAACATATATCGTTAATATTAATTCTGGTAATATTACTGACAGGAACACTTTCTATTGGATTAGGAAGTGTTTCTGTACCATTGGAACAACTATTTTCCATGGGTACAGCACCAGATTATATAAAAACAATAATTTATGATATAAGATTACCAAGAATAGTTATGGCGCTACTAATAGGAATGATGCTTTCATCAAGTGGAGTGGTAGTTCAAGCTGTATTTCAAAATCCTTTAGCGGATCCATATATAATAGGGATAGCAGCAAGTGCTACATTTGGAGCTGTAATAGCCTATGTATTCCAATTGCCAGATATTTTTTATGGTATTTTAGCATTTCTATCATGCTTAATAAGTACATTTATTATATTTAAACTATCAAATAGAAGTGGAAAGGTTGAGATAACTACTCTATTGATTGTGGGAATAGCTGTGTCAGCTTTTATAGGGGCTTTCACCTCTTTTGCTATGTACTTAATAGGGGAGGAATCATTTAAAATAACTATGTGGCTAATGGGATATCTAGGTGGAGCAACATGGACAAAAGTATCGCTTTTGATAGTTCCACTGATTTTCTCTTTAGTTTTTTTCTATCTACAGAGGAATCAATTGGATGCATTACTGTCTGGAGATGAAGAAGCAAACTCTTTAGGTGTGGATGTTCATACACTAAAAGCTAAAGTATTGACGGTATCAGCTTTGGTTGTAGCGTTTTCAGTTGCTTTTTCGGGAATGATTGGATTTGTTGGATTGATTATACCCCATTCAATAAGAATGTTGGTTGGACTATCAAACTCCAGATTGATTCCCAATGCAGCATTAGCAGGTGGATTTTTTCTATTGATATGTGACACAATAGGGAGATTACTTTTAGCTCCAGTGGAGATACCTATAGGAGTTGTTACAGCATTCTTTGGTGCACCATTCTTTTTATACTTGGCTTTTAAAGCTAGAGGAGGAAACTAATGGGAGTTAGAGTAAAGAATCTTTCATTTTCATATGGGGATAGAGAGATTTTAAAAAAAATAAAGGTTGATATAGCAAAAGGAAAAATGACAGGAATACTGGGACCAAATGGGTGTGGGAAATCAACTTTTTTAAAAAATATATTGGGATACTTAAATCCAAATGAGGGAGAGATAGTTTTTAATGGAAGAGATACGAAGGCATTAGATAAAAAAGATAGAGCCAAACTAGTTTCTCTAGTTCCTCAAAAATCAAATTTAATGACAAATATGTCAGTGAAGGATTTTGTATTGATGGGAAGGTTACCTCATTTGAAATCAAGTTGGGCAGGATATTCTTTTGATGATAGACAAAAAGTTGAGGAGAATTTAAAATTCTTAGGATTGGAAAAATTTTCTGAAAGAGTAGCTATTAGTCTTTCAGGAGGAGAGTTTCAAAGAGTTTTATTAGCTAGAGCTTTAACACAGGATCCAGAGATATTACTATTGGATGAACCAACTTCAGCTTTGGATTTGAATCATGCAGTTGAGCTATTAAATAAGGTAAAGAGCTTAGTTATAGAGAAATCTCTAACAGGAGTAGCTGTTTTACATGATCTGAACTTAGCTGCTATGTTTTGTGATGAGATTATAATGATGAAAGATGGAGAGATAAAGTATCAAGGAACACCGATAGAGGTTTTAACAGAGGAAAATTTGCAAAAAGTTTATAATTTAAAAGCTAGAGTTATAAGGGATGAGAGTGGAGTTCCATATATTATTCCACTGGTATAGGAGGAGATATGAAAAGAGTAATAACTTTAATTTTTACTATTTTAGCAAGTAATTTAGCCTATGCTTTAAAAGTAGAAAATGGTTTTATTGTAGATTCAAGAGGAAATAAAGTCGAGGAAAGAGAGTACAAAAGAGTGTTAATATTGGATCCAGCTGCAGTGGAATCCTTCTATTTAATGGGAGGAGAAAAAAACATTGTTGCAATAGCGGATACAGCAAAAAATCCAATTTGGCCACAGGAAAAAACAAAGAGTTTACCTAAGGCTGGAACAATAATGAAACCTTCAATAGAGCAAGTTTTAATGTATAATCCAGATCTAGTTATATTGAACACTATGTCTGAAAGTTTTGGAGAGAGTTTAAAGGCTAGAAACTTGAACTTTCTAATTAATGAAGGTAACTCTTTTGAACAGATTTTAGATAATTTAGAGGTATACGGAATCGTAACAGGGAAGAGAGAGAGTGCCTCTAAGTTAGTAAAAGATTATAGTTTTAAACTAAAAGATATAAAGGAAAAAATAGCTGAAAAACCTTTAAATATAAAGGGGGGATTTTTATTTTCAACATCTCCAATGATGGTATTTAGTCCAAACTCATTACCTGGGGAGATATTTGATACACTGGGAATTGAGAATATAGCAAAGGGATTACCTGGAGGAAGACCTATAGTATCCCCTGAGTTTTTATTAGCAGAAAATCCGGACCTATTGGTAGGCTCAATGGCTATAAAAAATAAGAGTGATATATTGAATAGTAATCCAATTGTAAAGCAAACAAAAGCAGGAAAAAAAGGGAACATCATGATAATAGATTCAGATAAAATTTTAAGAGGAACTCCTAGAGTGATAGATGCTTTAGAGGAGTTATATCAGGAGCTATCAAATGTTAAATAGTGTTTTAAAATACTATTTAAAAGAGAGAAAACTGCTAACTTATTTTATAGTTAGCAGTTTTTTTGTAACTATAGTTGACCTATATGGACCTATAGTAGTTCAAAACTTGATTGATAAATCAATTCCCAATAAGAATATAAAAGAGTTTTTTATATTTTCTGCTTTTTTATTATTGCTTTATATTGTAAGATTATTTTTATCTATCTATTCAAGTTCTAGAGGACAATTGATGGGAAATAGAATAAAATTTTTAATGAGAGAGGATCTTTTTAAAAAAATTCTGAGCCAACCAGAGACATATTTTATGAAAAATCAAAGTGGAGATATAATCTCCAGAGTTACAAATGATTTAGAAAATGTTTCAGCTTTACTATATAGAGGACTGGAGGATTTTCTATTTTCAATATTGTCAATAGTTGGGGCTATGGTATTGATGGCTACTTTTAACCTAAAATTAACGGTGATAACAATGATACCTTTACCAATAGCAATATATTTTACGATAGTTCAAAATAAAAAATTAAAGTATGGATATACTTTAGTGAGAGAGAGATTTTCAAAATTGACATCTGATATACACGACACATTAAAAACAATCTATTTTATTAAAGATAACACCTTAGAAAAAAATAGTTTGGAAAAATTCTCAAAAAAAAATATAGAGTTACTAGATGTTGAGAAAAAAAATATTTTTAATACATCCTCTTTAATGTCAGGAATCAATTTTTATAATCAATTAACTCAGCTTATTGTTATATTTATAGGTGGCTATATGCACATAAAAGGCGAGATAAGTTTTGGAGTCATTGTGAGTTTTATATTATTGACAAATAGATTTAGAATCTACCTTCTTAGACTTATGGGACTTATTGATGTATTTCAAAGGGGTGCAACAGGAGTAGGAAGGTTTTTAGAGATTATGAATATACCAAATCCTAGAAATGGAGAGATAGCTATTGAAAGAGATATAAAAAATATAGAGATAAAAAATTTAAATTTTTCATTTGATAAGCAAGAGGTTATAAAAAATCTATCTTTAACGATAGAAAAAGGGGAAAAAGTAGCTTTTGTAGGAGAGAGTGGAGTTGGAAAAACAACCATATTTTCTCTTTTAAAAAGAACTTTTTTACCGGAGAAGAACACAATTTTTATAAATGAATTGTGTATACATGATTTAGATAGAGAAAGTCTACTAGAGAAAATAGGAGTAGTTGATCAAAGAGATAGTTTGATGAATGAGACAATAGTGGAGAATATACGAGTTGTAAAAAAAGATGCCACGAAGAAAGAGTTAGAAGAGGCACTAGAACTGGCAGAGTTAAAGGATTTTGTGGAGAGTTTAGAAAAAAAAGAGAATACAAAATTGGGTCAGGGAGGAGTGGATTTAAGTTCAGGTCAAAAACAGCGGCTTTCAATGGCTAGATTGTTTTTAAAGAATCCAGAGATTGTATTTTTAGATGAGGGAACATCAGCTTTAGACAATATCTTAGAAAAAAAGATTATGGATAATATTTTGAAAAAATTTGAAGATAGAATAGTAATATCAATAGCCCATAGATTAAACACACTTAAAAATTTCAATAAAATTGTGGTTTTAGGAAAAGATGGTATTAAAGAGATTGGTGATTTCCAAAGTTTAATGGATAAAAAAGGGGTATTTTTTGAGATGTATAAAGCTGGTAATCTGTAAAATACACAAATTAAGTATTAAATCTCTTGACAAAACATTGTAAAAAATATACTATATATGTATAAATAATTTGAAAGACAAAATTAAAGGAGATAAAATAAAATGATGATGCCTATAAAATTTGATAAAGAACAGATAGAAAAAGAGATACAGGAGTTTGAAAAGAGCTTTAAATCAGTTATTTTAGGAACAATATCAAAGACTGGAGAGGTGGATGTAACATACGCACCATACTTAAATTATGAGGGTGAAAGATACATATATATCAGTGAAATTGGAGATCATTTTGACAATTTAAAAGATAATCCTCAAAAATTTGAGGTTATGTTTTTACAGGATGAAAAGGAAGCTATCTCTGTTTTAGTTAGAAAAAGATTGAGATACAATGTAGTGGCTGAATTTCAAGAGAGAGATGAAAAGTTTGATAAAATACTGGATTCTTTTGAAGAGAGTGTTGGAGATGGAATGAAAGTTGTTCGTAAAATGCAGGATTTTCATCTGGTTAAGTTAAGCGTAATTGATGGAAGATTTGTAAAAGGTTTTGGTCAAGCGTATAACTTAAAGGATGGAGATATCATTCAAATGACTGGGGATAAAAAATCTCATAGATAAAGAAAAGGAGCCAAGTTAAACTTGGCTCTTTTTTAATACTTCTCAAAATGAAGTTTTGAAAAGTCCATATCACTTTCATTGTGTGGAGGTTTTTGCTCATTGGGGTAACCTAGGGAGATAACGGAAACAATTTTGAACTCTTCAGGTATATTTAAAAGATTTTTAACATACTCTCCTGAATCGATATTATCACTTGTTGTTCGCTCCTTTAGATTTATCCAACAGCTTCCAAGTCCCAGCTCATAAGCTTTAAGCTGTATAGAGAAGGATACAATAGAAGCGTCCTCATTCCAAGTATTTGATTTTTGAGGGTTTCCTAAAATTATAATAGCCGTATCCGCTTCTTTAAGCATGGCTGAACCTGTAGATTTTGCGAGAGATAATTTTTCTAAACTCTCCTTATCTCTAACTACAATTAATTCAAATGGTTTTAAATTTCTTCCAGTAGGGGATATTAAAGCAACCTTTAAGATTTCATCCAATTTTTCCTTTTCAATATTTTGTGAAGTGTACTTTCTAATTGATCTTCTTGCTAAAAAATCCATATAATCCTCCTCGATAAAACATATTTTTTTAATATTAACATATAAATAAAAAAATAAAAAGGAAAATCAAAAAATTTTAGAACAATATTCAAGAGAAAATTCAAAGGAGGCATACCAAATGGGTAAATCTATAAAAGGAACTAAAACTGAACAAAATTTATTAAAGGCTTTTGCTGGAGAATCGCAAGCAAGACAGAGATATACATTGTTTGCAGATAAGGCAAGAAGTGAAGGTTATGAGCAAATAGCTGCACTATTTGAAGAGACAGCTTTAAATGAGCAGTATCATGCAAGAAGATTTTTCTCATATTTAGAGGGTGGACCAGTTGAAATTACAGCAACTTATCCAGCAGGAATAGTTGGAACAACTATGGAAAACTTAGAAGAAGCTGCTGAAGGTGAATACGAGGAGTGGGCAGAGCTATATCCTGGATTTGCAGAAGTGGCAACAGAGGAGGGGTTCCCACAAGTTGCAGCTGCATTTAGAGTTATAGTAGAGGTTGAAAAACTTCATGAAAAAAGATACCGTAAATTATTAAAAAATTTAGGGGAAGATCATGTGTTTAAAAAAGATGAGAATGTAAGATGGAAATGTAGAAGATGTGGATATGTTCATGAAGGAACAGAGGCACCAAAAATTTGTCCATCATGCTTAGAGAAACAAAAAGAGTTTGAATTAGAGTGTATTAACTACTAATAAAGGATTTTTAATTATATATGTTTAAAGGGTAAAAGATTAAAAATCTTTTATCCTTTTTTGTTATAAAAAAATTTTTTTTAAAAGAAAAATAGAGTATACTAAGAATAAAGGGGGAGATTTTATGAAAAGACATATAACTTTTATTTTTATTTGTTGTTTTTCAATTATGTTGGGAGAGGGGAGTGAGGGAAAAAATATGCTAAAAGAGTGTCCAAATACACCTAATTGTGTTTCAAGTGAGTCCAAAGATAAAAAGCACTATGTTGAACCAATAGCTTTTAATGGAAGCGCGGAAGAGATAAAAAAAGAGCTTATAAAGGTTATTGAAAAGTTTCAGGGGAAAGTTATAGAGAACAAAACCAACTATTTAGAAGCAGCTTTTTATAGTAAATTTTTTGGTTTTGAAGATATAGCTGATTTTGAAATAGATCCAAATAAAAAAATAATAAATATAAGATCAGCGGCTCAAACTGGATGGTATGATTTTGGAGTAAATAGAAAAAGAATGGAAAAAATAAGAGCGGAATTAAAGTAAAAAGAGAAAATACTATTATAGTATTTATAATATATATAGAATACAAAAGTTGCAGTATTTTTTATAATGTAATCTTGATTTTTAAGGTTAAAAGCAATATAATTATTTTTAATAAACAAAAAAAGGAAGGGATATAAGATAGAGATACAGGTCTTGGTGGAAAATAAAAGTTTAAATAAAGAGTTAGCAAAGGAGCATGGCCTCTCTTTGTATATAAAAACGAATGGGAAGAAAATATTGTTCGACGTTGGTGAAAGTAAAAAATTCTGGAAAAATGCAGAAAAGATGGGAATTGATCTGGAGGATATAGATTATTTGATCCTTTCTCATGGACATAGAGACCATGGAGGGGGATTACCATATTTTTTGAAAAAAAATAAAAGGGCAAAAATATATTGTAGCGAATATTACTTTGACAGGCATTATAAAAAAATATTAGGTGCATATATAGAGATTGGAATACCTTATGAGTATTTAGATGTGGAAAGATTTAATTTTATTCAAGATACTCTTAATCTAGAAAACTTCTATCTGTTTCATTGTTTTAATCAAAAAAGTGAGAATCCTCTCAATGAAACTCTATATACAAAAAATGAGAGTGGAGAGTATGAAAAAGATTGTTTTAAACATGAATTGCATATGTTGATAAAAGAGGATAATAGAAATACCTTAATCGTTGGATGTGCTCATATAGGGGTAGAAAATATTTTACAATATTGCTTAAAAGAGAGTTTAGAGATACACAATATTGTTGGAGGACTTCATCTATCCAGTAGAACTAGTTTAAATAAAAATGAGAAATATATAGAAGAGTTGATAGGGCATTTAAATGAGACCAATATAGATAATATCTTTCCATGTCACTGTACTGGAGAGTTTGGAATAAAAAAACTTGAAGAGAGTGGACAATTTAAAATTTTAGAGATTCAAACAGGAAGTAGTATAGAAATTTAAATATATCTATTTTAGAAAGCTAGTTCATTGAAGGACTAGCTTTCTATTGGTATTGAGATATCTACAGAAGTAACACACATAATATAAAAATACATGTAGGAGGAAGAAATGAACGCAAAAAATGAAGTATCGAAAAGAGTGTATGAGAAAATGGAAGAAAATTTTGCTGATTTTTTAAAAGATTTAGATAAGATTGTATCTGTTCCTAGTTTTTTGAAAGAAGACAACAGTAGATATCCATTTGGAGAGGATATTCAAAAGGCCTTAGAGACAATGTTAGATATTTGTAAGGGATTGGGATTAAAAACATACATAGATCCAGAGGGATACTATGGTTATGCAGAAATAGGTATGGGGGAAAAATTAGTCGGTGTTTTAGGGCATTTAGATGTAGTTCCCCCTGGAGACCTAAGTAAGTGGGATAACCCACCTTTTGAACCAGTTATAAAAGATGGAAAGTATTATGGAAGAGGCTCTCAAGATGATAAAGGTCCAACTTTAGCAGCAATATATGCATTAAAAACACTTCTAGATTGTGGATTTGATTTAAACTATAGAGTTAGATTTATATTTGGAACAGATGAGGAAAATCTTTGGAGAGATATGCCAAAATATGTGGAAAAAGAGGAGATGCCAACAATTGGATTTACTCCAGACTCTAAATTTCCACTAATCTATGCAGAGAAAGGTCTATTACAGTGTAAATTAACTGGGAAGAATTTAAGTGGTATGGTATTTAAAGGCGGGGATGCTTTTAACTCAGTTCCATCAAGTATTCTGGTGGAAAAAACTCCAGGTCTAGAGGAAAATTTGAAAAAATTAGGATATGAATATATAGAAAAAGATGGAAAGTTAGAGATTTTAGGAAAAAGTGTTCATGCTCAAGTGGCTGAAACAGGTATAAATGCTATAAATAGATATCTACATGCTTTAACTTTAAGTGGGGTAGAGACTAAATCTGGAAAGTTTGTTGTTGAAAATATAATTGGACATAATTTTGCTGAACCCATTTTTGGAGAGGTAAAAGATGAACACTCAGGAGAGTTAAAATTCAATGTTGGAAAGATAGAGTTTACACCTGAAAATGAGATTCTTTGTATAGATATGAGAATACCTGTAACTTATGATAAGGATGTAATAGTTGAAACTTTAACTAAAAAAGCGAAGGAGTATGGTTTTGAATACTCACAGCATGACTATTTAAAGTCTATATATACACCACTTGATTCAGAACTTGTAAAAACATTGATGAGTGCTTATCAGGAGGTAACAGGAGATTTAGAATCACAACCTATCGCAGGAGGGGGAGCAACATATGCAAGAGCTATAAATAACTGTGTAGCCTTTGGATATGTTCTACCAAATAGCCCAAAAACAGAGCATCAACCTAACGAGTATATAATTTTAGATGATATGAAAACTGCAATGAAGATATATATGAAAGCTTTTGAAAAATTTAGAGCATAGATAAATATTGCTAGAGGGAGATTGAGAACATTGAAAAAAGAGAGAAAAATGCTTAGTGCATACACAATTGTTTTTATATTTTTAGTGATAACAGGAGCCTTAACTTGGATAGTTCCACAATCTGTTGTTGTAACAAATAATGGTGTAAAAGAGGTTGTATATAATGCTATTTTTAATGATGCAGGAGAGGTTGTAAAAGGATTAGGACATCAACCTGTTGGAATTTGGAATATATTAATGGCACCAGTACAGGGTTTTGAAAAATCTAGTTCAGTGAGTATAGCCATTTTAATGGCGGGAGCATTTTTAGGTTTAATAAACTCTGTTGGTGCTATGGATGCAGGGATAGGAGCCTTATTAAAAAAATACACAGGAACAACTTTAATTGCAATTTTAATGTTTGTTTTTGCTGTATTCGGAAGTGTTTTTGGTTTTTGGGAAGAGATACCAGCATTTTCCATTGTTATAGTACCATTGTTTGTACTTGCAGGATATGATGTTATAACAGGATTGGCAGTTTTAACAGTTGGGGCAACAGCTGGAAATATGGCCAGTGTTGTAAATCCCTTTTCCACTGGAGCGGCTATTGGAGCAATTGGGAACTCAGAGCTTTCTTTAGGGAGTGGAATGGTTTTAAGATTGGTTCTATTTGTTGTTCTGTATGCAATAGGTTTATTTTTTACAGTGAAGTATGCAAATGAGGTAAAAAAAGATAAGGGAAAATCCATTGTGGCAGATATAGATGTAAAAACTATGACTCATGAGCAGGGACATCTACCAGAATTAACTAAGAAAAGATTTTGGTCTATAATGGTTTTAATTGGGATTATAGTTTTATTAATTTTAGGATATATGCCATGGTATGAGATTAAGTTTGCAGATGGTTCAAATTTCCAAGATATTATAAATGCACCTATATATCTTTTGGCAAAAATACCATTTTTAGGTGATATTTTAGGAGCTAAGTATATCACTCCATTGGGAGATTGGTATTTTGGAGAGTTTTCATTTGTGTTCTTTTTAGGTTCTATTTTAATTGGGTTTATAAATAAAATCCCCGAAGACAAATTTGTAAAAGAGTTTGCTGCAGGAGCTAAAGACCTACTTGGTGTAGTATTAGTTTTATCTATAGCAAATGGGATTTCAGTTTTAATGGGAAGCAAAACTTCAGGGATGTCTGTAACATTTGTTTATTGGATTCAATCAGCTTTACAGGGTATACCTGCATGGGCATTCTCAGTAGCTACAATTCTAGCTTATGTTGGAATTGGATGTTTTTTACAATCTACAAGTGGTGTTGCTGGAATAACAATGCCAATATTGGGAGCTGTGGCAATGGCACTATTCCAAAACTCAAATGTAGGAGTTATAGGTGGACAGATTATGTTGATTTCAGCATTTACTTTAGGTATAAATTTTATGTCAGGAATCTATCCAAGTGCAACAACAATGGGAACCTTGGAGTTATTTAATGTCCCTTATGACAGATATTTAAAATTTATTTTGAAAATTTTTATAACAATGTTAGGAGCTGGTTGTATACTTTTATCAGTATCTCAGTTTTTAGGATTGATATAGTCAGGGTGTTTAAAGTAGAGGATTTAATCCTCTACTTTTTTTGATTAAAAAATACTAGAATAATGGTTTATATTTTACTGCAAAAAAAATTGACTTCAGAATACTAAAAAGGTATACTTTGATTGAATATCAAATAAAATGAATTTTAGGAGGAAAAAGAAGATGAGTAAAATAGTAGTAGTAGGAGCAAATCATGCTGGAACAGCAGCAATTAACACAATTTTATCAAACTATCCAAATGAGGATGTAGTTGTATTTGACAAAAACTCAAACATCAGTTTTTTAGGATGTGGAATGGCCTTATGGATAGGAAAGCAGATTTCTGGACCTGAAGGATTATTCTACTCTTCTAAGGAAAAGTTAGAGTGCAACGGAGCTAAAGTTCATATGGAAACAGAGATAAAAAAAGTAGATTTCAAAAATAAAGTTGTATATGGAATGGATAAGAATGGAAATGAGATTTCAGAAAGCTATGATAAATTAATTTTATCAACAGGATCACTACCAATTGATCTACCAATTCCAGGTAAAGATTTAAAAAATGTTCAGTTTGTAAAGTTATATCAACATGCTGAAGATGTAATTAAAAAATTAGAGAATCAAGAGTTAAAAAATATAGTGGTAGTTGGAGCTGGATATATAGGAGTTGAACTGGCAGAGGCATTCCAAAGATGTGGAAAAAATGTGGAGTTAGTTGACTTAAGTGATAGTTGTCTGTCAGGATATTATGATTCAGAATTTAGAGAGATGATGAAAGAGAATCTTGTAAAAAATGGTATAAATGTAAACTTTGGAGAAAAAGTTTTAGAGTTAAAAGGAACTGACAAAGTTGAAGAGGTTGTAACAGATAAAAAAACATATAAAGCAGATATGGTTATTTTAGCTGTTGGATTCATACCAAATAACGCTTTAGGAAAGGATTCATTAGAGTTATTTAGAAATGGAGCTTATAAAGTTGATTTAACACAGAAAACAAGTTTAGATGATGTCTATGCTATTGGTGACTGTGCGACAATATATGATAACTCAATAGAGGATACAAACTATATAGCTTTAGCTACAAATGCAGTTCGTTCTGGTATTGTTGCAGCACATAATGTATGTGGAACTAAACTTGAAAGTATAGGAGTTCAAGGTTCAAATGGAATCTCAATCTATGGATTGAATATGGTTTCAACTGGATTGACATTGGAGAAAGCGATAAAATTAGGTTATGATGCTGTTGCTACAGAGTTTGCTGATCTGCAAAAACCAGGATTTATAGAGCATGACAATGATAAGGTGGTTCTAAAAATAGTTTATGATAAAATTACAAGAAGAGTATTAGGAGCTCAAATGGCTTCAAGACAGGATATCTCTATGGGAATTCATATGTTCTCATTGGCAATCCAAGAGAAAGTAACAATAGATAAGATAAAGCTATTGGATATATTCTTCTTACCTCATTTTAATCAGCCATATAACTATATTACTATGGCAGCATTAGGAGCGAAGTAGAACAAAAAAATAGATAAGTTGATAAAAGTAATATACCTCCTTGACATGTTTGTACAGATATTAGATAATAGGATATAGTATCAGTTATAGGAGGATCAACAATGAGAAACAAAAAAATAATTGCTATGTTATTATTAACAACATCACTATTAGGAGCATGTAGCTCAGCAACAACAAATAAGAAGACTAGTGGAACTGTAAAAGGTGCAGCAGCAGGAGCATTAATAGGTCAATTAGTTGGAAAGGATACCAAAGGAACATTGATTGGAGCTGGTATTGGAGCTTTAGCAGGATTGGGATGGGGAGCGTATAAGGATGCTCAATATAAGGAGTTTTTAAACGCTTTAAATAGTACTAACATAACAGTTACTAACAATAAAGATAACATAAACTTAAGACTACCTGGGGAGTCATCATTTAAAAGTGGTAGCGCTGTTTTAAATGGAGGGTTCTATGCTCCGCTTAATTCAATAGCGTATATAATGAACAAGTATCCAGAAACAAAAATTCAAGTTTCAGGATATACAGATAACACAGGAAATCCTAATTCAAATTTAAATCTTTCACTTCAAAGAGCTCAAAGTGTAGCTAATTACTTAGCTGCTCAAGGGGTTTCACCAAGCAGAATCTCTAGCATAGGTTATGGAGATAGAAATCCAGTAGCTTCAAATGCAACTCCAGAGGGAAGAGCGTTAAATAGAAGAGTGGAGATAAATATATATCAACAATAAAAAAAAGGCTCTTGAGCCTTTTTTCTATTTTAAAAAGGAATGAAAAGTAAAGTGAGTAGATATAGAAAAAATATAAGAGGAGAGGGTGGTTGAATAGTGGGAAAAATGAAATTGATAGTAGAGAGTTATTTAAAAGCTCCCAAAATTATTAGAGAGTTAAAACTAAGTTGGGGATATTTTGTTGGAGGTGCAGTTGGATTAGCGATCTTAATATTTTTTTATTGGGTGTCGAGATATATAGGAGATTGGATTTTTGATAAGATAGATGCGATATTTGATGTGCAAAAATATGTAGGGCTATTTAGATGGTTAATTATTTTTATAGTAAGAACAATAATGATAGCTATTGAATATTTCTTTTTTAAAACAATACTTTTAGGGATATTAGCTCCATTTTTTAGTTATATATCAGAAAAAGTTGAAAACTATCAGGATGGAACGGTGTATCAATTTACTTTAAAAGAGAATATAGGCTTTATATTGAGAGGGATAAAAATAGCTAGTAAAAGTTTTGCAAAAGAGATGATATATACGGTCATAGTAATTCTATTGGGATTTATTCCAGTTGTAAATCTAATAGTCCCAGGACTGATATTTATAATACAAAGTTACTTTATATCATATAACTTTGTGGACTATACTTTGGAAAGACATAAATTCTCTGCAAAGGAGAGTGCAGATTTTATGAGAGAGAATAGAGTAGCATTTACATTTGGTGGAGCAATATTTACATTGATATACTTTATCCCTTTAATGGGGATAATAGTGGCACCTATTATAACAATTGTTGCATTTACAACTACAACACTAAAAATTTTAAAGTTAAAAAATGTAATTAAAGGATAAAAAAAAGCATTTTAAGCAATAAAACAGTCAATTTATACCAAAAAAGATATTTTTTTTCTAAAATGGTATTATAATAGACCGTGAAAAGTAATGAAAAAAGGGAGGTTTAAAATGATAAGTTTTATAGCATCATTAATAGCTTTAATTTTAGGTTATGTAATCTATGGAAAATATGTAGAAAAAGTTTTTGGAGTGAATGAAAAAAGAGAGACACCAGCGGTGCGTTTAGCTGATGGAGTAGACTATGTGGAGTTAGATTGGAAAAAAGCATTTTTAATTCAATTCTTGAATATTGCTGGATTAGGACCAATATTTGGAGCGGTGGCAGGAGCTCTATGGGGGCCAGCTGCCTTTTTATGGATAGTGTTTGGATGTATATTTGCAGGGGCGACTCATGACTATTTATCAGGAATGCTTTCAGTTAGACATGATGGAGCAACAATCGCTGAGATAGTGGGTCACTACTTAGGAGATAATGCAAAGAAGATTATGAGAGTATTTTCAGTTGTACTATTAGTCCTAGTTGGAGTGGTTTTCGTAAATGGACCAGCAGGAATTTTAGCAAGTATGACAAATATAAACACATTAATATGGGTGGCAGTGATAGTTGCATACTATATGTTAGCAACAGTTCTACCAGTGGATAAGTTAATTGGAAAAATCTATCCAATATTTGGAGCATCTTTAATAATAATGGGAATTGGAATAGGTGGAGGATTGATTTTAAAAGGATATAATATACCAGAGATTTCAATGGTAAATCTTCACCCTAAAGGAACTTCTATATATCCATATCTATTTATAACAATTGCATGTGGAGCGATTTCAGGTTTCCACGCTACACAGTCACCATTGATGGCTAGATGTATGAAGAATGAAAAAGAGGGTAGAAGAATATTCTACGGTTCAATGATTGCCGAGGGAGTTATAGCTCTAGTTTGGGCAGCAGCAGCAATGACATTCTTTGGTGGAACAGAGGGATTAATGAATGCTGGACCAGCAGGAGTAGTAGTAAATACAATATCAAATAGTATTCTAGGTAAAGTTGGTGGAGCATTGGCATTATTAGGGGTTGTTGCTTGTCCAATAACATCTGGAGATACAGCTTTTAGAAGTGCTAGATTAGCTATAGCAGATGCAATTAATTATAAGCAAGGACCTGTAAAAAATAGATTCGTTATTGCAATACCATTATTTGCAGTTGGAATTGGATTGTGTTTTATAGATTTCACAATAATTTGGAGATATTTTGCATGGTCAAATCAAACATTAGCAACAATAGCTCTATGGGCTGGAGCGGTTTATTTAGCAAATGAGGGAAAAAATCACTGGATTGCAACAATTCCAGGAACATTTATGACAGCAGTTGTTACAACATATATTTTAATAGCTCCAGAAGGATTTAGATTGTCTGAAACGATTGGTTATGTTGTAGGAGTAGCAGCAGCAATTGTAGCATTAGGATTATTCTTAAAGAAAATAAATAATAGAGAAGTAGTAAAAGCATAGAAAAATAGTCTTCCTAATTGGGAAGACTATTTTTACTTTATTATTAATATCTCTTTGAGATCTTTAACTTTATTTCTACTGACAGGAATCTTAAAATCACAACCTGCAACCTTTAAAATATAGGTTCCATTAAACCAAGGTTCTACCTCAATGACTTTATCAATATTTACAATATAGGAACGATGAGATCTGAAAAAAGTGTTGTCAGATAGAATATTTTCAAGTTGAGAAATTTTCAGTTTTGAGGAGTACATATTATAATTGGTAAAAATATGTGTTTCTTTCTCATCAGCTTCTATATAAAGTATATCGTCAGTGGATAGAACAACCATTTTAGAATCTAAATTAACAGTTATTTTCTTTATGTTAAAATCTTTATTTATACTTTCAGAATCATTTTTTTTAAGTTCTTCAACTAGATTGTTTAAAACTTTTATAATTCTCTCCTCAGAGTATGGTTTTAAAATATAATCGAAAGCTTTAATTTCAAAAGCGTCAATAGCAAAGTCCTTATAAGCTGTAATAAATACAAGTTTAATATTTTTGTTGAAACGATAGATAATTTTCCCTAGACTCATTCCATCCAGTTCAGGCATATTTATATCCAGAAAAACAACATCAATGTCATTTCCCTCAATATATTTCAGTGCATCTATGGGATTTTCAAACTCTTTCTCAATTTGAAAGTTATTGTTGTTATTGATAAAATATTTTAATTCCTCTCTTGCTGGAAACTCATCTTCAATAATTATACATTTAAGCATTACTCCTCCTGATTAATATAAAATGATATTTTTGTACCTTTTTCTAGTCTCTCTATTGATAAGCCTTTTCCATAAATTAATTTTAAACGATTATGAACATTTTTTAAACCTATATTTTTTTCGATTTTTTTATCGATATTGTTTACAACATCAATATCAATACCTACACCATTGTCCTCAATGGACACCAGACATTTTAGATAAACTTTCTGTATAGTTATTTTTACAATACCAGCTTCTCTTTGTTTTAAAACTCCATGTTTAATACTATTCTCTACGAGTGGTTGAATGGTTAAGCTAGGAATCTTTATACCATCTAAATTGTTGTCGAAATTGTATATAACTTCAAACCTATTGTGGAAACGAGCTTTTTCAATGTTTACATAGGCTTTTACCTGTTCTAGCTCCTTTTCTAAGGGAACTAAATTAACAGAGTTTTCAAGGTTATATCTTAGGTATGTGGATAGATCTATTATAACCTCTCTGGCTTTTGGTGGATTAAATCGCACCAAAGAAGCTGTAGTATTTAATGCATTAAATAGGAAGTGGGGATTTATCTGGTTTTGTAGAGCTTTTAATTCAGCATCTCTAGCCATAGTTTTTAAATTTTCCATCTTACTAATCTCCAGTTGTGTTGAGATTAATTGAGATAAACCAATGGCTAAAAATTTTTTTCGAGCAGTGATATTTTCCTCATTTTTAAAATAGATTTTAAGAGTTCCTGAAACCTTTTCATCTTGGAAAAGAGGGGCAATTATACAGGATTTTATCCCTTTTTCAGAGTATGAGAAATCATTTAATTCACTGTTTCGATCAAAGACTATTATTTCGCCAGAAGCCAAAACTTTTTTAGTGGCATCGCTTTGAATCTCCCTATCTTTAAGGCAAAAGTTATTGCTTTTCGAGGCATTTGCAATAATTACCTCCTTATCAGTAATAACAACAATCTCGGCTTTTAAAGAGTCTAAAAGTATCTTACATATATTATCTAAAGACTCTCCTTTTCTAAAAAATGGTAGAGTTTTATTGGCTATTTCAAGAGCCAATTTAGCTTGAGTTCCAGCTTCTCTCTCTTTTTCCTCTAAAATCTCCTCTGTGATTATAATGATTACAGCAACCCCAATTCCATTTATAAAGATCATGGGAAGATATAAGTTTTTTACAATATCCATAGCCAATACTTTATCTTGTGCAAAGAGAAGTATAAATAACATACTTAAATTTTCTACAAAAACACCAGCAAAAAATCCTAAAAGAGATCTGTTGTTAGAGTTTGCTTTTTTATATAGATAACTAGTTATAAAACCACCAAGTACAGTGGCAATTGCACAGGGGATAGCAGTCAATTGACTAACACCGATGGAAGCTCTATGAATTCCAGCCACTATACCAGAGATAATAGCAACTTCAGGTCCCGCTAAGAGACCTCCAACTATAACACCAATATTTCTAGTATTAGCAATAGCACCTTTGTAGTCAACACCTATATATGTACCTAAAATGGCTAAACTAGAGAAAACAAATGAGAGTAAAAGGGTATCTTTCTTTGTATATTTCTCTCTACTAAAGATACTTCTTGCACTTTTAAATCGAGAAAAGAAAAAAGCTATAGCTATAATATAACCAAGCGTATTAAAAAGTTTACTAGCTAATTCAAACATTAAAACACCTCGAATTTATGATATTAATTATATCATAGAAAAAAGAAAATTAACAAATAGGAGAAAATATTGCTATAATAAAAAAAATAAAATGAAAGGAGAGGATAAAATGTTTACAATAGATTATAAAGTTACAATATCTGATATAAACTATGGAGGGCATATGGGAAATGAAAGAGCACTCCTACTATTTCAACAAGCTAGAGTAGACCTTTTTAAAAATTTAGAGTTAAGTGAGATAAATGTTGGAAATGGTGTTGGAACTATTCAAAAAGACGCACATGTTTACTATAGAGGAGAGGTATATCTAGGAGACACTTTAAAAGTAACAATAAAAGCGTTAGAGATAAAAAAATCCTCTATAAATTTTATATACTGTGTAGAAAAGGAGTGTGGACCAGTAGTGCTGGAAGGAAGTACTGTTATAGTGGCCTTTGACTATGAGAAGAAGAGGGTTAGTAGATATCCACATGAGTTTTTAGAAAAGTTGGAGAGTATTTTTCAATAATTTAGATGAGGTGAAGTTATGGATCTATTTGAAAGTGACAGAATAAAATATATAAAAAATGGTGAGGGAATAAAGGGAGAGTATATAGTGTATTGGATGCAGGAGTGTCAACGAACTAAGTATAACTTCTCTTTAAAGACAGCCATAAAGTTATCAAGAGAGAATGGATTGCCTATCTATGTTCTATTCAATTATCTGAGTGGTTATCCAGAGGCTTCAAAACGTCATTATGATTTTATGTTACAGGGATTGAAAGATGTAAAGGATGAACTTGAAATCAAAGGGATAAAGTTTATTTTTTTAGAGGGAGATATTTTAAAAAATATATCTAAAATATGTCAAAAAGCTGGTTTTGTTATTTGGGATAAAGGTTATTTAAAGTATCAGATAGATATAAGGAAAAAGTTATTAAATCTAATAGATGCCACTGTTATAGAGGTAGAAAATAATGTTGTAATCCCTGTGGAAAAAGTGAGCTTAAAAGAGGAATACAGTGCAAAAACATTGAGAGATAAATACAATAAAATAAAAAGAGATTCTGAGGAGAGATTTTTTTATGAGGAATATACAGAGACAGAGTATAAAAATATTGAGATAGAAAGTTTAGATTGTTCAGACAGATATATTCCAAGAGTTAAAAAGGAGTTAGATGGTGAATTTTTAGGTGGAGAAAAAGAGGCTTTTAAAAGATTGGATCACTTTATAAAAAATAATTTGAGATTTTATTCGGATAAAGGTCCAGATAATGAGGTAAGTTCAAAGTTATCCCCATATCTGCATTTTGGGCAGATTTCACCTCTTGAAATCCTATATGAGATAGAGAGAGTAAAGAAGTTTTCTAAGGAAAAGAACGAATTTTTGGAAGAGGTTATTATAAGAAGAGAGTTAGCAATTAACTTTGTATATTATAATAAAAATTATGATAGTTGGAAAGGTATCACCTATGATTGGGCATATAAGACATTGGAAAAACATCTGAGTGATACAAGAACCTATCTGTATAGCGAGCAGGAGTTAGAGGAGTTTAATACACATGATATATATTGGAATGCCTGTCAAAGACAGTTGGTGTCAACTGGATATATGGAGAGTTATATGAGAATGTATTGGTGTAAAAAAATATTGGAATGGAGTGAAAATCCCGAAATAGCGTATAAAATTGCTATTAAATTGAACAATAAATATCTATATGATGGGAGAGATCCTAACTCCTATGCTGGAGTTGCTTGGTGTTTTGGAAAGCATGATAGGGCATGGAGAGAGGGAGATCTTTGGAAAGATTAGGTATATGAATAGTGAGGGATTAAAAAGAAAATACAATATGGAAAAATATCTAGAAAAATATTCAAAATAAAAAGGAAAAGGCACCTCTTTTAAAAACAATAATATATAACACTTTAAAAAATTTTAGGAGGAGTTAAAATGAAAAAAATAAAATTGATCTCGTTATTGGCATTAAGTGTATTTATACTAGCTTGTTCAGGTGAAAAAGAGGAGACAAAACCAGCTACTCCAGCAACAGCGGAATCAACATCAATACCAGGGGATAAAGTTCCTAGTGATGAGAATGCTCAGAAAATGACAGAGAAACCTTCTACAGAGAATGCTGTACAAGAAGCTGTAACAGAAAATGCTGAAAATGCTACAAAATCAGCTGTGGAAACAGTTGAAAAAACAACAGATAAAATAGGCTCAGAGCTTGATAAAGCTGGAGATAAAGCAAAAGAAAAAATAGATGAAGGTGTAGATGCAATAAAAGAAAAAGTAGCTAACTAATTAAAAAGGAGTAGAGATATCTACTCCTTAGTTTTTATTTAAAATCTCCTCTAACTTCTCATAGGTAAAACTTACAATTTCACTGCAACTAACATCTGATTTTTTTAAATCTATGCATAGTTCAGAGTTATATTTGTTTTTAATCTCTTTTAGTAGTTCATTGGCAAGAGATCTAGCTTTATTTTCTTCCAGATGAGTCTCTCTACCCTTAAGATAACCAATAACTAGAACAGCTGCATTAACTGCTCCACATAGGCTACCAACAGTAGCTCCAGTTCCCATTCCACTACCTAAAGCCACAGGAATATCTGTATTATTATTTTTATTGAATGAATCAATAATAGATTCAGCACAATTTAATTGACCCTTAACATAGTTTACTTTTTTGTTCATAAAACAACTCCTTTAATTTGATAGCACTTTGATTATATTATTCAAAAGCACTGGTGTCAATGATTAGTATAAATAAAATAAATTTGAAAAAAATCCCATAAAGGAGTAAAGTATTGTAAATTTATATCATAAAGGGGGAAGTTATGGTATTAAAAAAATATAGATTAATTACGGTTTCAATAATTAGAGTTTTCACAGAGATTTTATACGAAATTTTAAAAAAGTTTTCAATTTTGTATTATATTTTATTTATTTTAGGGCTGCTATTATCAATAAAAAATGGGAGTGTGACGAAAGAAGTTGTTGTAGTTGCTACAGTATTTTTAATTTTTACATGGGGTTATTGTAAATATTATAACAGGTTACACAATTTTTTATACCAAGTGGAATTGGATTTAAGTTAAGGAGAACTTTTAAGTTCTCCTTTTAAGTTCTCCTTTTAAGTTTTAATATGTATAAGTGAATGCTTTTTCTGTTAAAACTTTAATCTTGGAATAGTCAATATCTTCATCTTGAGATGAACACCCACCAGAGGAGCAACATCCTCCAGACGAACAGCTACCAGATGAACATCCTCCAGATGAACATCCGCCACATGATCTCTCCTCTTCTCCCTTTTCATAATCTGGGTTTCTTTTTAGAAACTCCTCATAACTTTCCAGATACCCTTGTGCTGTAAGCGATTGATAGACCTTTTCAAGCTCAAGAGCATCAATCCCTAGATTTTTCATAATGGCACCGTCACTGTATACCATTCCACTTTTTAAAAATTCCAAAACATTTTTTTCTATATTATTCATAAATTTTATTCACCTCATCTAATCGAATAAGACATTTTAACACAAAAAAAAAGAATTGTTAATTATTTTGCAAGCATGATATAATGGAGTAAAAGTCTATACTATATTGTTGGAGGATTAATGGAAGAAAAAGTTTTTGAAACAAAAAAAGATATGGTTGAATACTCAATAAGAAGTACTTATAGAAAAAAGATTTGGTCAAAATTTACGAAAGCGATAAAAGATTTTGATTTAATACAAGATGGGGATAAAATAGCTGTTGGAGTGTCAGGAGGAAAAGATAGTCTTTTACTATCTAAGTTATTTCAGGAGTTAAAAAGAGATAAAAGTAAGAATTTTGAAGTTGCATTTATATCTATGAATCCTGGGTTTGGGTCTATGGATTTAGAGCAATTTAAAACTAATTTAGAGGAGTTAGGAATCCCTTGTGAAATATTTGATGCCAATGTATGGGAAATCGCATTTGAATCCTCTCCTGAAAGCCCATGTTTTTTATGTGCAAAGATGAGAAGAGGAGTACTTTATAATAAAGTTGAGGAACTTGGATATAATAAGTTGGCTCTAGGTCATCATTTCGATGATTTAATAGAGACAACACTGATAAATATGTTTTATGCTGGAACGACTAAAACGATGATTCCTAAGGTGAAGTCAACAAGTGGAAAATTAGAATTAATAAGACCTTTAATATATATAAAGGAGAACGATATTATAAACTTTACTAAAAAAAATGAGATTATGGCAATGGCTTGTGGATGCCCAATAGAGTCAGGAAAAGTTGATTCTAAAAGAAAAGAGATAAAAAATCTACTGACAACTTTAGAAAAAACAAATCCTCAAATAAAGCAGAGTATATTTAATTCAATGAAAAATATCAATTTAGATTATGTATTAGGTTATGTATCTGAGAATAAAAAAGGAGAATAAAGTGTTAAAATTAGATGGTATAGAGGAGTTAGATGGATATTCTTTTCAGTCTTTTACTTTTGAAGTTCAAGAGAATAAAGTTTTAATTAATAACTCAAAGGATGGAATTAAAATAGAGATTGCTTATGAAAAAAGTAAGTCAATTAAGTTAATTGATAAAATTTATAAACAAACAGGATTGAAAATAGTTTTAAATAGATTGAATGATAAAGAGATTTTAGCTTTTATTCAGGATAAAGGTTTTGAAAAAAGTCTATGGAGTCCCATAGGAAAAGCTATGCATGACTATAATATGATTGAAGAGGGAGATAGAATTGCTATTGGAATCTCTGGCGGAAAGGATAGTCTAACTGTTTTAAATGCATTGATAAGAGTAAGGAAAATTTCAGGAATAAATTTTGAGTTATTTCCTATCCATATACACCCTGTGGAAGAGGGAGGAAATTATGGGGATATAAAAGAGTATTGTAATAAGTTAGGTGTTGATTTACAAGTTATAGAAACTTCAATAGGAGAGAGTATTCTAACAAATGAAGAGTTAAAAAATCCATGTTTTATGTGCGCAAGAGTAAGAAGAGGGCTTTTATATAAGGAGATGAAGAAACAAAATATAAATAAATTAGTTTTAGGACATCATAAGGATGATATAGTTGAAACTTTTTTACTAAATGTTCTTTATCAAGGGAATATGGGAGTTATGAAACCAGCTTATTATTCAGAGGAGTATGGACTAAAGGTTATAAGACCTCTAGCTTATGTGGAGGAGAAAGAGACAATAAGATATTCTAAAAAGTTGGGGTTACCAATCTTACACAATGATTGCCCGTATGAGACAAGTGATAACTCTAAGCGTTTAAAAGTAAAAAAGATGATAGAGGAGCTAGCAAAAGATAGTCCCAATATAAGAAGTGTAATGTTAAACAGTATAAAAGATCTATTTGTTTAAATAAAACTTTAATAATCAAAGTTTTATTCTTGACAAATGTTCTTTGTTGGAATATAATTCTAGTGTAAATAACAAATACATTGGGAGGTTTATTCTATGACGCCACTAGTTTTTGCAGAACAAAATAAAGAGTTTGTTATAAAAGAGATCAAAGGAAGAGATAAAGATAAGAATAGACTAACGGAAAAAGGGTTTTGTATAGGGAATAAGATATGTTTACTAAGAGATGATCAAAGTAACTATATTGTAAAAATAAATGATACTAAATATGTTTTAAACTTTGGTTTGGCAAATAAAATAATAATAGATAATGAATAATTTTAAATCACAGGATAGCCTGTGATTTAAATTTTGCGAATATATTTTGAAACTCAAAATATATTCATGACTAATAAGTTGGGAGGCTTGAAATGAAATTAACAGAATTGAAAAAAGGACAGTCAGCAAGAATAGTCAAAATTGGGAGAATTGGCGAGCTGAAAAAGAGACTGGTTGATATGGGTGTTACAGCAGGTGAAATAATAAGACTTGAAAGAAATGCACCACTGGGAGATCCACAGGAGTTTATAGTTAAATCAACAAATATAGCTATAAGAAAGCAAGATGCACAAAATATTGAAATAGAGATAGATGGGTAGGGGATAGATAAATGATAAAAATAGCATTTACAGGAAATCCAAATGTAGGAAAATCTGCATTAATAAATGCCATTGCAGGATCGAACTTAAAAGTTGGAAACTGGGCAGGGGTTACAGTGGAGAAAAAAGAAGCTGAGTTTGAATATAAGGGTGAAAAAATACAATGTATTGATTTACCTGGAGTATATAGCTTAAGCCCATATACATTGGAGGAAACTATAACGAGAGACTTTATAATCAACGAGAAACCAGATGTGATTATAAATATTGTGGATTCAACTAATCTGGAGAGAAACCTATACTTAACAATGTTATTAAAAGAGTTGGAAAGACCAATGATAATGGCATTGAACTTCTATGATGAGTTTGAAAAATTAAATTATAAGCTAGATATTAAAAAGTTTACAGATATGGTTGAGATGGATGTAATAATGACATCTGCAACAAAAAGAACTGGAGTTCAAGAGCTATTAGATAAAGCATTAGTTATTGCAAAATCAAATAAATCAAATAAAAAATATACACTACTATTTGATAAATGTTTAGAGGAAGCTATTGAAGAGGTAAAATGTAAAATAAATTGTGATGAGAAGTTACAAAAAGCATCTGAAAAATTTGGATTAGATTTCTTAGCGATAAAGCTTTTAGAGCAAGATAAACATCTATTAGAGCTATTGAAGAGTGAGTATAACTATGGAGAGGATAAGGATGTATTAAAGATAACTAAACAGTTAGAAGATGATCATGATGAGGATATTGAAACTATATTTGCTGAGGGTAGATATGGGACAGTTAAAGGAATATTGGCAAAGACATTTACTACATCTATAAAATCGAGATTAGATTTTACAGATAAAGTTGATAGAGTTCTATTGAATAAATATTTAGGGCTTCCAATATTTTTTCTAATAATAGTGGGACTGATGGGAACAGTATTCAATGGATCAGCTCCATTGATAGATTGGGTTGATGGATTTGTAAATGATTATATTGGAAAATATGTGGGTATGCTAATAGATGAGAACACTCCAAATTGGTTATCTTCATTGGTAATGGATGGAATTTTAGGAGGAGTAGGAGGAGTAGTTGTATTTGTGCCTCTTATGTTATACCTATATTTCTTCCTAGCTATACTTGAAGAGAGTGGATATATGTCTAGAGTTGCTTTTTTAATGGATAAGATAATGACAAAACTAGGTTTAAATGGAAAAGCCTTTGTACCTATGGTACTTGGTTTTGGATGTACAGTTCCAGCAATTTATGCAACAAGAACTTTAGAGGATAACTCTTCAAGAAGATTGACGGCAGCTATGGCACCGTTTATGTCTTGTGGGGCAAGACTACCTGTATACGGATTATTTACAGCGGCTTTCTTTGGAGCTAAAGCTGGAATGATTGTAATGTCATTATATGTATTAGGAATTGCTGTGGCAATTTTAACAGGATTGATACTGAAGAACTTTGAAATGTTCAAATCGGAAGGAAGAGCACTACTGATTGAGTTACCTCCGTATAGAGTTCCAAGTTTAAGAGTGATAGTAAAATCAACTTTAACAAGAACAGGATCATATCTAAAAAAAGCTACAACTATTATTATGGGGATGCTTATGATTTTATGGGCATTAACGTATTTTCCAAATAGTGGAGATACAGCGAACTCTTATATGGCTAAGTTTGGAAAAACATTCCAAGGTGTTTTAAAGCCAACAGGGTTTGCTGACAGATGGGAAACAGTTGCAGCAATCCCTCCTAGTTTAGCAGCTAAGGAGATAGTTGTAGGATTTATGGCTCAAGTTTTAGTTGGAGATAAGGATACAGAGGAAGTGCAGGAAGAGATAGATCAAGAGACTACTACTTTTGTTGAAGATACAGTGGATCAAGTGGTTGGACTGGGAGTAGCAATCAAAGATTCTGTTGTAGGAGTTATTAGTTTTGATGTTAAAGGTTTATTTAGTGTACCTGATGAGGCCGAAATAGAGGAGGAAGGAAGCGGTGTTGTAGCAGCAACAAAAATGCTTTGGACAGACGACTTAGCTCCACTAAGAGCGTACTCATTTATGGTGTTTATTTTATTGGTAGTTCCTTGTGTAGTAACTTTAGGAGCTATAAAACAGGAGTTTGGATATAAGTTTACAGGGTTTATAATAGCTATGTTATTAGTTGTACCATATGTTGTATCAACACTTGTATTCCAAATTGGAAAGTTATTTTTTTAACTTTCTAAATTAGGAGGTAAAAATGAAAACTTTGATATTGATAGGAATTGTCGTAGTAATTGGAGCTATAGCTTTAAAAAGCCTTTATAAAATGCTTAAAGGTGAGAGTGGATGTAGTTGTTCAAAGGGTAAAAATGGAAGTTGTAGTTTCAAAGATAAATGTAAACATTAATATGATATAAAAACAGGGAGCGGTTTAATAAAACTACTCCCTATTTTTTATTATTAAAACTATTAATTCTTTAAACTATTGTTCATCCTCTGTTAGCCAGTGAACTTTTGTAGTTGTATTATCAGGTTCAATATCCACAGTCATCATATTGTAAATAAAATCATCTAAAGGACAGACTAGGATAACCATAACTACATTATCAGGGAGCCCTAATCTAAAGCTTTTTAATTTTTTCAAAAGTAAATCAACTTTAGAGCCAGAGACAATCAAGTGAAAAACAGCTTCTGAACCAGGCCAAACATGATTATTTAAGTGTCTGATTCCATGTTCCCAGCTACCTTCAAGTTTAGATTGGATTGTATAGTAATAGAAACCGATTGAGTGCAAAAAGTTCTGTAGATTATTTTTTTGAGAATCGTTGATGTATATTACCATTCGCTTTGATTTTTTTCGATTAACAACCATAGATGCCCGCCTCCTATAAATTTTATATGATACTCTATTACTACATTTTTTTTGAAAAATCAATATGTTAATACGGTAAAAAATCTTACAGAATGAGAACATGTAAAAAAATAACTCATAACCTGATAATAAAAATTTAAAAAAAGTACACATTTTTATAAATCTATGTTATAATCTAATGAATGAATATAAATAATTTAAGGAAGTGAATATGGAAAAAATATTAACATTTAGAGATTTAGGTTTAACTGAAAAAACTTTAAAGCCTCTAGAAAAAAAAGGTTTTGAACAGCCAAGTCCGATACAGGCTTTAACTATACCAGCATTATTAAACGGAGACAAAGACATAATTGGTCAAGCACAAACAGGAACAGGGAAAACAGCAGCTTTCTCTTTACCAATTCTTGAAAAAATAGAGAAGAGTACAGGGGATGTACAGGCTATAATATTGGCACCAACAAGAGAGTTAGCAGTTCAAGTAGCTGAAGAGATGAACTCTTTAGCACACGGAAGAAGATTAAAAATAATTCCAGTTTATGGAGGACAATCATTAGAGCAACAAAAAAGACAACTTAATAAAGGTGTTGATATAGTTGTTGGTACTCCTGGAAGAGTAATGGATTTAATGAACAGACAAGTTTTAAAACTTAACAATATCGATTACTTCATATTAGATGAAGCTGATGAGATGTTAAATATGGGATTCGTTGAGGATATAGAACAGATTTTAACTCAAACTAATGAGGATAAAAGAATGTTATTTTTCTCAGCAACTATGCCATCAGAAATCTTAAAAATAGCTAAATCTCATATGAGAGAGCATGAAGTATTAGCAGTTAAGAAGAAAGAGTTAACAACAAACTTAACAGAGCAAATTTACTTTGAAGTAAAAGAGAAAGATAAATTTGAAGCACTTTGCAGAATAATTGATATCGAATTAGATTTCTATGGAATAGTGTTCTGTAGAACTAAAAATGATGTAAATGAACTTGTAGGAAAGTTACAAGATAGAGGTTATGATGTTGAAGGACTACACGGAGATATCAGCCAAAATCACAGAGAGGTTACTTTAAGAAGATTTAAAAATAAAAACTTAAACATTCTTATTGCAACAGACGTAGCGGCAAGAGGAATAGACGTAAATGATCTTTCTCATGTTATAAACTATGCAATTCCTCAAGAGGCAGAGAGTTATGTACATAGAATCGGTAGAACAGGAAGAGCAGGTAAGCAAGGAACTGCTATAACTTTCATAACTCCATCTGAGTATAGAAAGTTACTTCAAATTCAGAGAATAACAAAGACAGAGATCAAAAAAGAGCAAGTTCCTGGAGTGAAAGATGTAATCTTAGCTAAAAAGACAAGATTATTTGATGGAGTAAAGGATATCATATCAAATGGAGATGCTGAGTCATATTACGATATGGCAAAGGAGTTATTAAGTCAAGAAGCCACTCCAATAGAGATAATAGCTGCTATATTAAAAAATTGTTATGATGAAGAGTTAGAAGAGACTAACTACTCTGATATAGAGAGCGTTTCAATCGAAAAAACAGGTAAGACAAGACTGTTTATCGCTCTTGGTAAAAAAGATAAAATGACACCAAGAAAATTAGTTGATTTAATATCTAAAAAAGCTAAAGTTCATGAGTCAAAATTAAAAGGTGTAGAAGTATATGAAAACTTCTCATTTGTTTCTGTTCCATTTGTAGAGGCAGAGACTATAATTGATGTTTTCCAAAGAGATAGAAAAGGAAGAAAACCTTTAATCGAGAAAGCAAAACAATCAAGAAAGTAATTGAATAAAAAAATAAAAAAGCTGTAACTAGGGAAACCAAAGTACAGCTTTTTTCAACATAAAAATGGGAGAGTGTTATGAAAAAGAAAATCTTGATATTGTTATTTTTGATATTAGCGATACCTACGGCTCTTTTTAAATTTTATTCAATAAAAGTTGCAGAGAAAAAAGATTATAACATACAAGTAAATCTAAAACAGGGAATGAGTTTAAATAGCGTTTTTAATAAATTGGGTATTGAAGATTCACTAATTTTTAAGATATTTTTAAAATATGAGAAAAATTCAGGAAAAAATATTAAGGCTGGATTTTATGAATTCAATGGAAAATACTCCTATGCGGACATACTTCAAATGATGGAAGAGGGGAAAGTTAAGTATACTATTTTAACGATTCCAGAGGGGTATTCAATAAAAGAGATTGGAAAACTTCTACAAGATAGAGGTATTGGAACAGAGGATGGTTTAAAAAAAGCTTTGGCAAATATAAAGGATTTTCCTTATTTGACACCAAATGGAAATTTTGAAGGGTATTTATATCCTGAAACTTACTATCTTTCAGTTGATACAAATGAGACTGAGATTGTAAAGGCTATGACAAAAGAGTTTATTAAGAGATTTCCTCCTGAGCAGTATCCGGATAAAAAAAGATTTTATGAGCAGTTAATTATGGCTTCAATTATTGAAAGAGAGGCACAATTAAAAGAGGAAAAACCATTGATGGCCTCAGTTTTCTACAATCGTTTAAAAAAAGGGATGAATTTAGGCTCAGATGCGACGGTAAACTATGCCTATGACTACAGTAAAAGAAGGATGTACTATAAAGATTTAAAAATAGATTCACCATATAATACCTATATGTACAAAGGACTACCGCCGGCACCTATATCCAATCCAGATTATAACTCTGTTATGGCAGCCTTAAAGCCAGCCAATACAGATTATCTATTTTTTGTAGTAACTAGTAATGGAAAACACACATTTACAAAAACATATAAAGAGCATCTAGAGATTCAAAAGAAAAGTAAGAACTGATTAGGAGAGTAAGTATTATGGAAAAAACAGTTTTAGTTGGTATAAATAGTCAATTTATTCATACTAATTTAGCAATTAGATATTTAAAAAGTTATGTAGAAAAATATAGTGATTTAAAAATAGATATATATGAAACGAATATAAACAATCAAATTCAGAGTATAATAACAGATCTATTTAATCTAAATGCCAACCACTATATATTTTCAACTTATATCTGGAATAAAGAGTATGTATTTAGAATAATAAAAGAGTTAAAAAAAATTATGCCTAGCATAACAATAACATTGGGAGGTCCTGAGGTTAGCTATAATGCAAAAGAATCCCTGATGGAAAATAGTTCAATTGATTTTATATTAGTTGGAGAGGGCGAGAAAGTTATTTTAAACTTTTTGACCAATGAGGATAAGATTCAAAGAGGTGTTGCCACATTAAGAGATGGAGAATATATATATATTGGAGATGAGTATCCAATAGAAAACTTAGATATAATACCTTTTCCTTACAGCGAAAAGGAGTTAAAGGAGAATATAAAAATCTTATATTATGAATCTAGTAGAGGTTGTCCGTTTAGTTGCTCATACTGCTTATCATCAATAGATAAGGGAGTGAGATATCTATCTCTAGATAGAGTAAAAAAAGATTTAAAAAAATTCTTAGATTCAGGTGTGGAACTACTAAAATTTGTAGATAGAACATACAACTTAAAAAAAGATAGATATCTTGGAATTTGGGAGTATCTACTAGAAAATTATAGAGAGGGAATAACATTCCATTTTGAAATAAATGCAAATATTTTTGATGAAGAGATTATTGAATTTTTAAAAAAAGTTCCAGAGGGATATTTTCAATTTGAAATAGGTGTTCAAAGTATAAATAAAGAAACTATGGATAGTATAAATAGAAGAAACCTATTGGAGAGATTAAAGAATAATATTAAGGCAATATCTAAAAATATCCATCTACATGTGGACTTAATAGCAGGGTTACCATATGATACATATGAAAGTTTTAAAGACTCTTTTGACTATGTATATGATTTAGATTCTGAGATGATTCAACTTGGATTTTTGAAGATATTAAGTGGAACAAAGATCTCAAGGGAGATTGAAAAATATGACTATAAATATATTGAGTTTCCACCTTATGAGGTACTTTCAAATTGCTTTATAAAATATGAAGAGTTGGTAAAATTAAAAAATATTGAAAAAATGTTAGATTACTACTATAATTCAGAAAAATTTAAACACTCAATAAAATATATAGTAGAGAACTATTATAAAAGACCTTTTGATCTATTTGAGGATATAGCAAAATATTACAATAGAAATAATCTATTGGGTATTGGACATAAAGTAGTAGCTATGTTTGATCATTTGGTAAAGTTTTTTGAAGAAAAAAAATTTCAAGGAAAGGATATTTTTATAGAGTATTTAAAATTAGATTATCTACTTTTAGGAAAACCAGGTATGTATCCAGAGTGGTTTATATCTAATAAAGATAAAGAAAAATACAATGCTATTGTTATAGAAAAAAACTATGCTTCAGTGAGAGAAGGGTATAAAAAAACAGAGTTTGAAAAATTTGAGTATGATGTGATAAATAATAAAAAACATGAGATAGAAATATTTTTTGATTACTCAAATAAAAAAATAAAATTGGAAATTTTTTAATAAAAATAAGAGGTAAAAAGAGTTTTAAAAAGAGCCTCTATATGGTATAATTCTATAAAATACTGTTTTGAAGGATAAAGTTATGTTAGAAAAAATATTAAAGAAAATAAAAAATGAAAAATTAATAGAAGATGGAGATAAAATAATTCTTGGTTTTTCAGGTGGGCCAGATTCAGTATTTTTATTAGAAGCTCTGAATTATGCTAAAAAAGAGATTAAATTCGAGATTGTTTTAGCCCATATAAATCATTTGTTGAGAGGGGAAAATTCAGATACAGATGAAAAGTTTAGTGTGGAGTGCAGCGAACGTTTAGGAGTTCCGATTTTTGTAAAAAGAGCTTCTATTGAAGAGATTGCTAAAGAGAAGAATATAGGACTAGAGGAAGCTGGAAGGCTTATAAGGTACGATTTTTTTAAAGAGATATTAGAAAAAACTTCAAGTAATAAAATAGCAATAGCTCACAATTTAGATGATCAAATCGAAAACTTTTTATTTAGACTGATTAGAGGTTCATCTCTAGAGGGATTAGAGGGGATTCCAAACAGAGAAAACATCATTAGACCTATCAACGAAATATATAAAAAAGATATTTTACAATTTTTAGACAAAAATGAGATTAGATATAGGATAGATGAAACGAACTTTGAAAATGATTTTACAAGGAATAGCATAAGATTGGATTTAATACCTTGGATAGAGAAAAGATACAATAATAATTTTAAAGATAAAATTTTTGGATTACTTACAGAGATTAAAGAGATAAATGAGATTTTAAAAATACAATTGGAAAGATATGAGGAGTTTATAGATAATAGATGGACTTTAAATATCGAACTAATTATGAGGGAGAAGCCATATATTCAAAGAAAAATAGTCAATGAGTATTTGAAAAAATATAGATTAGAGGCTTCAAGAGAAAAAATAGGAAATATTATAAAGTTATTGAATAGTAATGGAAGTAAGGTAATAAAATTAGAAAAAAATTTTGTTTTAAAAAAACAATATAAAAATGTATGGATAGAGAAGGAAAAAATAGATAATTTAGAACATATTAATGAAACTATTGTGGAAAAAATACCATTTAAACGAGATTTTAATGGTTATATTATAGAAGCTATTGAAAGTGACAAAAGCTTTTGTAAAAATGAATTTTTAACAAATTTGAAAATAGGTGACACTGTAGAGATCAGAACAAGAAAGGACGGGGATAGAATAAAACCTTTAGGAATGACATCTTATAAGAAATTGAAAGAGATTTTTATAAATGAAAAAGTTCCAAAAGACATGAGGGGAGAGATACCATTGGTGGTAAAAAATAACGAAATTGTTTGGGCTTCAGGAATAAAGAAAAGTGAAAGCTTTAAAGGTGAGAAAAATAAAAAAGGAATTAAGCTAATCATAAGGAGGCAAGATGAAGAATAGAGAAGATAATGAAAAAATGGCATTGTATAACTTCATTGAAGAGGAGCCAAAAAAAGATGAAAGCGACGACGATGAAGCTGAAAAAGACAATGACAAAAAATCAAAAGAGGAAAAAGAGAAAGAAGAGCTAGAGGAAAGAAAAAGAAAAATTAAAGAAAAATTAAAAGAGGGTATAGATAAAGGAAAACAAGATAAAGACTCAAATGACTCAAGAGAGCTAGGTGGGAAATTTAATTTAAAAGGTTTTGTAATGTTATTATTTATAGTGACAATAATATTATCTCTTCCAACAATGTTCTCTAAATCAGACTCAACAAATGTAAAAACAGTAAGCTATACTGATTTTTTACAGGATGTAAAAGATAATAAACTTGTTAGAGTGGATGAAAGAGAGGGGTATATCTATGGATATACTGCCGATAAAGATGCCTCTGCTGTAAAAGCTAGAATGATTACAGATAGATTAGGTGGAGATCCACAATTAGTTGACTTAATAGAGAATAAAAATATTCAGATACAGTCATTACCACCTCAAGAGTTACCATTCTTATTGAATATGTTAGCATCTTGGTTCCCAATGTTACTACTGATTGGAATTTGGATATTCATGTTAAATAAAATGAATAAAGGTAGTGGAGGAGGACCTCAAGTATTTAATATGGGGAAATCAAAAGCTAAAGAAAATGGAGAAAACGTATCTCAAGTTACATTTGCTGATGTTGCAGGAATTGATGAAGCAAAAGTGGAGCTAGAGGAGATTGTACAGTTCTTAAAAGAACCTGATAAATTTAAAAATTTAGGAGCTAAGATTCCAAAGGGAGTTTTACTATTAGGAGCTCCTGGAACAGGTAAAACTCTATTGGCTAAGGCCGTGGCTGGAGAAGCTGGAGTTCCATTCTTCAGTATGTCAGGATCGGAGTTCGTAGAGATGTTCGTTGGAGTTGGAGCATCAAGAGTTAGAGACCTATTCTCTAAGGCTAGAAAAAATTCACCTTGTATAATTTTTATAGATGAGATAGACGCTGTGGGTAGAAAAAGAGGAAGCGGTCAAGGTGGAGGAAATGATGAGAGAGAGCAAACACTGAATCAACTTCTAGTTGAAATGGATGGATTTGGAAGTGATGAGACAATAATTGTTTTAGCTGCAACAAATAGACCAGAGATTTTAGACAAGGCCTTAATGAGACCTGGAAGATTTGATAGACAAGTGGTTGTTGATAGACCTGATATAAAGGGTAGAGAAGCTATTTTAAAAGTACACTCAAGAAACAAAAAATTTGCTTCAGACGTAGACTTTGAAGTAATTGCTAGAAAAACTCCTGGATTTGTTGGAGCAGATATAGCTAATATGCTTAATGAGGCTGCAATTTTAGCAGCTAGAGCTGGTAGAGATGAGATAAACATGTCCGATCTAGAAGAGGCATCTGAGAAGGTAACAATAGGACCAGAGAGAAAATCTAGAATGGCTGTTCAAAAAGAGAGAATAATAGTTGCATACCATGAAGTGGGGCATGCAATGACTCAAAGATTATCGCCAAACACAGAGCCTGTTCATAAAGTTACAATAATTCCAAGAGGAATGGCAGCTTTAGGATATACAATGACTCTTCCAACAGAGGATAGATACCTGAAATCTAAAAATGAGTTTTTATCTGAACTTGTAACTCTATTGGGAGGTAGAGCTTCAGAGGAGATTGTATTTGGAGATATAACAACAGGAGCAAGTAATGATATTGAAAGAGCAACAGCGATAGCTCATGCAATGGTAACTAAATATGGTATGAGTGACAAGTTTGGACCAATAATGTTAGATGCTACTCGTGATGGGGATATGTTCCAGCAAAAACTTTATGGAGAGACAACTTCAAAAGAGATAGATGATGAGATTAGAAGACTAGTTACAACAGCTTATAATAAAGCAAAAGAGATTTTAACTGAAAATAGAGAGACATTAGAGAATATAACACAGGCTTTATTGAGGTTAGAGACAATAACAGGTGAAGAGTTAGATGAGATGTTACAAGGAAAAACAGTTGAAAGAATAGAGAAAGAAAATAAAATAGAAGAGAAGCTAGCGGATTTAAAAGAAGAGGAAAATAAGCTAAAAGAGGAGCTAAAACAGAAAGCTTCACAGTCAGTTTTAGATGATCAAAAAGAGGTTTAGTTTAAAAAATAGACTTTACTAAAAAAAGAACTTATGATATAATTAAATTAATCTATGCTAGGATTTACGATTAAGCCCCGTAGACCTTGGCTTAGATATTAAATATTTAGGAGGAAGTAAAATGGCTATAAACAAAGCAGAAATAATCAGTGCTTACGGAAAAGATGGGAAAGATACAGGATCTACAGAGGTTCAAATCGCAATATTAACTGCACAAATCAACCACTTAACTGATCACTTAAGAACTCATAAGAAAGATTTCCACTCAAGATTAGGATTATTAAAAATGGTTGGAAAAAGAAAGAGACTTTTAAGCTACTTAATGAAGAAAGATATCGAAGGATACAGAGCACTTATTGCTAAATTAGGAATCAGAAAGTAGTATTTAAGACGAGGAAATTTTTCCTCGTTTTTTTTATATAATAAAAAGGGGGGTTGAATGAAAAAGATAGTTTTATTATTTTTGATAATAGTTTCAATGGGATTATATTCTCAAAGTTTAGATAATACTGAAAATACAGGTAGTGAAGAGTATATAAAAGGTAAAATTTTATATTTAGAAAGCACTGTAAAAAGTGGTTATAATGGTGAAGATGGAATTAAAGAGATAGAGGAGTATCGAGTTAGAGTTTTAGAGGGTGATGATAAAGGAAGAGAGATTTTAGTTCAATCCCCAGTCTATTTAGAAAAGGCTTATAATATCTTTTTAAGAGAGAATCAAAATGTAGTTCTCTATAAAGAAAAGGAAGCGGGAAAAAGGAGCACATACTATATAGTTGATGTTGATAAAAGGGAATCAATATTGGCTATAATTGGGATTTTTGTATTTTTAACTATCTTTATAGCAAAATATAAAGGTGTGAAAGCTATTCTATCATTGATTATTGTTGTAGGAATAATTTATGAAGTGTTTTTACCAATGATATCAGTGGGATATTCTCCTATACTGATTTCAACGTTAACAGCACTATTATGTTCAACAATTACAATACTTTTAACTACAGGATTTTCTCAAAAGGGTCTGGTCGCAATCTTGGGAGCTGTAGCAGGAGTTATAATTGCGGGGATAATATCGATGTATTTTTCATATAAGATGGCTATGACAGGATTTGTATCAGTTGAGGCTCTAAATTATTCAACACTTCTTCGAGGTATAAAGGTAAGAGAGATTATATCAGCTGGAGTTATTCTAGGAAGTATGGGAGCTGTCATGGATGTCTCTATGTCTATCTCCTCAGCTTTAACAGAGCTAAAGAAAAGGGATTTAACTATAACAAGAAAAGAGATTTTTGACTCTGGAATGAGAATAGGTGAAGATATAATAGGTACAATGGTAAACACTTTAATATTGGCCTACATAGGAAGTGGAATACTATCAACTCTATTCATATATCTACAAAAAGAGCAATTCCCACTAATAAGAATTTTAAATTTTGAATCTGTAGCGGCAGATATTGTGAGAGCATTTGCTGGAAGTATTGGTATATTAGTTGCAGTACCAATAACTTCATACCTATGTTGTATTCTATTTGTAAAACAGAATGAGATAGAATCTAAAGAGAGCTAATTTTTTAATTAGCCTCTTTTTTTATTACTATTACCTATAAAAGTAATTCTAAAATATATTTGACAATCTAAAATATAGAAGGTATAAGAGTAATATGGAACACAATACAACGAAAAAGGAGGAAGTATAATAGATTTATTGTAATCTATTGTGCGAAACAAAATGACAAACAAGAAAAAAAGAGGTTTCCCCACGGCATTTACTGTACTTTTTATTATTCTTATTTTAGCTGCAGGTCTTACTTATGTAGTTCCTTCAGGAAAATTTTCAAGATTGGCTTATGAGTCCCAATCAAATGAATTTGTTGTTACTGATCCCAATGATTCAGTAGTAACCTTTCCTGCAACACAGGAAACGCTAGATAAGTTTAAAATTCAGTTAGGACTGGATAAATTTGTAGATGGAGTTATTCAAAAACCAATAGCCATTCCAGATACCTACACTAGGATAGAGCAGCGACCTCAAGGTCCACTGGATATAATTAAAGCTCCCATAGAAGGAGTATTTGATACTGTGGATATAATGGTATTTGTTTTAATTTTAGGAGGAATAATTGGAATTATCAATAAAATTGGAGCTTTTGACGCAGGAATAGCAGCACTTTCCAAAAAGACAAAGGGAAAGGAGTTCATTCTTGTTGTTCTAGTATTTTTGTTGACAACTCTTGGTGGGACAACCTTTGGGCTAGCAGAGGAAACAATAGCTTTTTACCCAATTCTTATGCCTATCTTTCTTGTCAGTGGTTTTGATGCTATCACATGTATAGCAGCAATTTATATGGGATCCTCCATAGGAACAATGTTCTCAACTGTGAATCCTTTTTCTGTTGTAATCGCATCCAATGCTGCTGGAATTAATTTTACAAATGGTTTAACATATAGAGTCATTGTACTTGTATTAGGATCGGTGATAACACTTGCTTATATCTATTGGTATGCTAAAAAAGTTAGATTGAATCCTGAAGCTTCACTAGTTTATGAGGATGAACATGTAATTCATGAAAGATTTTTAAAGGACTATGACAGCGAATCTAAGGTTCAGTTTACTATAAGAAGAAAGCTTGTACTTCTTATTTTTACATTGGCATTCCCTATTATGATTTGGGGGGTTGCTAGAGGTGGATGGTGGTTTGAGGAGATGTCAGCTCTATTTTTAGCAGATGCCATATTGATAATGATTTTTTCAGGGTTATCCGAAAAGGACTGCGTAAATACTTTTATTGCAGGAGCTGCAGATCTGGTTGGAGTTGTTTTAACTATTGGACTTGCAAGATCCATAAATATTGTTATGGACAATGGCTTTATTTCAGATACACTATTGAACTATTCAGCGGAACTGATAGCACAGATGAATGGAGGAGTTTTCGCAATTGTAGAGATGATTGTATTTTCTGTACTGGGATTCTTTATCCCATCCTCATCAGGATTAGCGGTTTTATCTATGCCTATTATGGCGCCTCTTGCAGACACTGTTGGAGTTTCGAGAGAGGTTGTTATAAATGCCTATAACTGGGGACAGGGACTTATGTCATTTATAACTCCCACTGGACTTATTCTTGTTACTCTTGAGATGGCAGAAACAACTTTTGATAAATGGTTAAAATATATACTTCCTCTGATGGGAATAATGGGAGTTTTCTCAATTGTTATGTTAGTTATAAATGCGTTATTATGATTTGGAGGTATTGAATGAGAAAATTAGCAAATTTAAGTCCTGAAAGAGTTTTCTATTATTTTGAAGAGATATCTAAAATACCTAGAGAGTCTCATCATGAAAAAGCAGTGAGTGATTATGTTGTCAGCTTTGGAAAAAAAATAGGGCTTGAAACATATCAAGATAGCTCTTTCAATGTAATTTTAAGGAAAAAAGCATCCCCTGGGTATGAAAAATCACCAGGCGTTATTATTCAAGGTCATTTGGATATGGTATGTGAAAAGGAGATAGACAGTGATCATGATTTTTCAAAAGATCCCATTGATTTAGTGATTGATGGCGATAGGTTAAAAGCTAATAAAACCACTTTAGGAGCTGACAATGGAATTGCTATTGCAATGGCAATGGCTCTTCTTGAAGATAACTCCTTAAAACATGGACCTTTGGAATTTCTTGCAACCACATCTGAAGAGGTGGATTTAGGTGGAGCTCTTTCCATAGATTCAACAATACTAAAGGGAAGTATGCTTATAAATATAGATTCAGAGGATGAGGGTGTTCTGACAGTGGGATCAGCTGGGGGTATAGAGCTAAACATAGGTATACCTTTTATTAAAGAATCTAAAGAATCACTTTTATCTTGGAGCATTGGAATTCAAAACTTTTCAGGGGGACACTCTGGAGTTGAGATTCATAGGCGAAAAGGAAATGCAAATAAAGCTATGGTAGAGGTTTTGAAGAGAATTAATTCCAGAGAAAATATCTTTTTAGTAGAGGTTTCAGGGGGAAGTAAAGATAACGCTATTCCAAGAACTGCCCAGGCTATAATCGCTTCTAAAACAGATATCTCATCAGTGATAGAGTGCACGTTAAAAGAGGTACTTGAAGGATATAAAGAGTTTGAACCTCTAGTTCAAGGAGAGGTAAAAAAAGTGGATATTTCCCCTGAGGTTATCGATAAAAAATCCTTTGAAAGATATTTAAGTTTAGTTGAAGAGATACCTACGGGAGTGAATACATGGATGAAAGAGTATCCAGAGATAGTTGAATCGTCAGATAACTTAGCAATCATAAAAACACATGAGGATACAATTCAGGTGATTGTTTCTTTAAGAAGCTCTGATCCAAAAGTTTTAAAGGAGTTACAAGATACTATGGTAGCCACTGTTGAAAAAAATGGAGGAAAGTATCACTTCTCTGCTGGTTATCCTGAGTGGAAATTCAATCCTATATCCCATTTAAGAGAAAAAGCTCTAGAGATATATAAAAAGTTATATAAAAAAGATATGCGTGTTGAGGTTATCCATGCTGGCTTGGAGTGTGGAGCTATTTCTCAGAAATATCCACATATGGATATTATAAGTATAGGGCCTAATATCAAGGATGTTCACACTCCACAAGAATCTTTAGATATTCCGTCCACTGAAAGGGTTTATAACTATCTAAAGGAGTTATTAAGCTCTCTTTAGAGTAAAAAAATAGAGGCTAACCTATTTTAAAAGGTAGCCTCATTTTTTATTGCTCAGTTGGAACAAAGTGATTAACAACATTGTCCCATAGGTTTTCTTTTTTTAAAATATATTCTATAAACTCTCTAACAGCTCCATCGCCACCATTCTTACTAGATATGAAATCAGCTATTGAAAGAATCTCATTGACCGAATCTTTTGGAGCACCTGTTAACTTACACTTTTTCATAACGGCTAAATCAATTAAATCATCACCCATATATGCTACATTGTTATAAGATATACCATATTTTTCCAAGATTGTATCCAAAGTTGCAATTTTATTTTTTATACCTTGATGAATCTCTTTTACTCCTAGTTCTTGACAACGTTTAGTCACAATTTGAGATGTTTTTCCAGTTATTATAGCAATCTCTTTACCTTGAGCTATTGCCTGTGTTATTCCTAAACCATCTTTGACATTAAAGGCCTTTATTTCATCTCCAAGATTTGATACATAAAGTTTTCCATCAGTGAGTGTTCCATCAACATCTAAAACTATAAGCTTAATCATAACCCCTCCTTAAAAAATAAAAATAAAACTGGGGAATTTCCCCAGTTTTACCTCAATAGCATTGATTATAAAGCGTTAACTCTTGCAGCTAATCTAGCTTTTCTTCTAGATGCTGTATTCTTTTTCATGATTCCTTTGCTTACAGCTTTATCTAACTCTTTGTAAGCTACTGATAAAGCAGCTTTCGCAGCCTCAACCTCTTTAGTTTCTACTGCTACTAAAACTCTTTTAAGCATAGTCTTTACTCTAGATTTTACAGCTTGATTTCTCTCTCTGTTTCTCTCTGCTATTATAACTCTCTTTTTTGCTGATTTTGAATGTGCCAAATCAAAAACCTCCCTTTAATTTTAAATAAAATTTTCATAACATAATAACATAAATAACGCTTTATGTCAATATGATTATACTGTTAAGTATAAGTATTTTAATTTGACAGGTAAGCATAAAAAGAGACACAATATTTACAATGGACCTAAAATATTTTAACACATTTAGCACAAAAAAAGAAGATAAATAAAAAAATAATTTATATTTTCTCAAAAAAAGGGTATTATATTATAAGAAAGAATATAACAAAAGAAGAAAGGATACAGATGAATATAGAAGAAAAAATATCTTTAACTGCACGAGAGAAGATTAAGTTAGAGATAGAAAAAGTTGATGGAAATGAAGTATTTTTTAGAGGAATTCCCGATGAAGAAGGTATAGTAATAGAGGTAGAAGTTCTTGCAAGAGGAAACAAATATTCAGTACCAGCAATATTAAAAGCGATGAGAAAAGGTGAGGTTATAATACATAATCATCCCTCAGGACATCTATACCCTTCAGATCCAGATGTAGAGATAGCTGCAATATATTCAAATAAATTGGATGGAGCATCATACATAGTAAATAATGATGCAACAGATATCTATATCATTGTTGAATTAACTCAGAAAAAAAATGTAAAGATAGATATAAAACCCTATTTTGAAAAAAAAGGGCTTTTAGCCGGAGTCTTTAAAGAGTTTGAATATAGAAATGAACAACTAGAGATGGCTGAAGTTATTGAAAAAGGGTTAAATACAGAGACGAAGGTTATAGTTGAAGCTGGAACTGGGACAGGAAAGACTCTAGGTTATCTTCTCCCTGCAATAGAGTGGAGTATAAAAAATAAAAAAAGGGTTGTAATAAGTACAAATACGATAAATTTACAGGAACAACTTTTAAATAAAGATATACCTATTGCTAAAAAAGTTATTCAGGGAGACTTTAACTATATGTTAGTTAAGGGTAGAGGAAACTATCTATGTAACAGAAAACTTCACAATGTTGCAACAGGTGATATTGTAGATTTTGAAGAGTATAGCCAAAGTCAAAAATCACAGTTTAGAGAAGTTGTAAAATGGGGAGGAAAAACTGAAACAGGGGATAAAGCGGAACTTCCTTTTGAAGTGGATTATTCCATATGGGAGCACTTTCAAAGTGAAAGTGATATGTGTGCAGGAAATAAATGCCCATTTAAATCAGAGTGTTACTTTTTAAAGGCTAGAGATGAAAAGAAAAAGGCTGATATTTTAATAACGAACCATCATATGTATTTCTCTGATTTAGCTATAAGAAAAGAGATTGGCTTTAATACAGAGTATTCAATATTACCAGAGTATGAGTTAGTTGTTTTTGACGAGGCTCACAATGTTGAGAAAGTAGCAAGAGACTACTTCTCCTATGAGATTTCAAAATATGGTTTCACTAAGACTATGAATCAGATTTACACAATGGAAAAGTCTAAAAAAAGAGGGACAGGAAGCTTAGATGTATTAATAAATTATTTGAAAAATTGTGATTATGATGGAAAAAAAGGTATAGAATCAGACTTGGAAAATGATATAAAATTAAGACATCGTAACCTATTTAACTCAGGAAGAGCATATTTTAATTTTTTAATAGAGATTTTTTCAAAGGGACAAATGGGAAGTATAACATATAGATTGAAAAAAAATGAGTTTGAAAAAGCTGTTTTTTATAATCAACTGGACAATTTAAAAGATGAGTTTGTAGTGGATTTATCCTCATATTTAAAAAAAATAAGAACTATTTTAGGCAAAATTAAAGATATAGAGGATAAGGAGGGATATGTTAGCGACTTTTCCAGATATATAGATAGATTGGATGGATTTTTTGAAAATTTAAAATTTATTAACTCCTTAGATGATGAAAAATTTATATATTGGGCAGAGGTAAATGGGAAAAAAAGTAACTCTAAATTAGTTGCAACACCTCTTAAAATAGATGGAGAGTTGGATAAAAATCTATATATGAACCTGAAGCAGATGATTTTTACATCAGCTACAATAGCTATAGGAAATGACTTTACATATTTTAAGGAGAGTATAGGGCTAAAGGAGAAAACTTTAGAGAAGGTTATACATTCACCATTTGATTATAACAATCAGATGAAAGTATATCTACCTAAAGATCTTCTAAATCCAAGTGACCCTAAATTTATCGATAGCATTAAAGACTTTTTAAAAAATTTAATATTGAAAACTTCAGGGAAATGTTTTATACTATTTACTTCATATAGTACCTTAAACTACATGTACTATATGATAAAAGATGAGCTGGAGGACGCTGGATTGAATCTATTGATTCAGGGACAAGCTCCTAGAACACAACTTGTTAATATGTATAAAAATATCAAAAATCCAGTTTTATTTGGAACGGATTCATTCTGGGAAGGAGTGGATATAAAAGGGGAGCAGCTGAGTTCTGTAATAATAATAAAACTTCCATTCAAAGTCCCTAGTGACCCTATAACAGAGGCTATAATAGAGAATATAACTCAGCAGAATAAAAATGCCTTTGTGGAGTATCAGATACCAGAATCTGTGATAAAGTTTAAGCAGGGAATAGGAAGATTGATCAGAAGTAAAAGTGATAAGGGAATAATAACTATATTGGATAATAGAGTAATAACAAAGAGCTATGGGAAATATTTTAAAGATGCAATACCTACAAAAAATATAAAAATACTTACTAAAGAAGATGTTTTAAAAGATATTTCTAAAACCTAAAAGGAGTAACTAATATGAAAAAAATTGAGCTATTTGGTCTAAGTTTAACTTTTAAAATAAATAAGAAAAACGCAGACGATGCTGAATTATATACTAAAGATCATCATTTAAAAGAAAAAATATTTTATTTAATTTTAATGATAATGCTTATAGTTATTAGTTCAAGAAGTGGCTATATAGTAAATAAACAGAAGTATGATGTGGGAGATGTGGCAATTAATGATATATACTCCCCTAAAAGTATTCTTTTTAATGACAGAGATAAAAAACAAGATATTATAAAGAATCTTATGGAAAACTCAAAAAAAGAGTACATATATGTTCCACAGGCTGGAACAGTTTATATTTCAGGAGCAGAGTATCTTTTTGATGAGATATTGAAGAAAAATTTTAAGAAAAATAAATTATATTTAGATAAGGTTGAAGATATAATTGGAAAACAATTACCCCCTAGATTGATAGTGGAGTTGACACAATTAAATAAAAAAGAACTATTGGAAACTAGGGAAAGAGTAATAGGTTTTTTAACAAAGGCCTATGCTACAGGTATTATTAGAGAGAAGGGAAGTTTAACTATATCCCCTCCCAATGATGAGCTTTTTTTAGAACTGCCAGAGTTTGATAAAAAAATTGTTGAAAATTTTTTAACTGCAAACTATATATATGATGAAACTAAAACTAAAAACTCCATAGCAGAAAAAATCTCACAGATAGATGATCAAATTTTGGATATAAAAGCTGGAACTTTACTTGTAAAAAAAGGGGATATAATAACTGATAGTAGAGCTAAACTATTGGAAGCGGTTGGAATATACTCCTATAAAAAAAGTTTGGGATTTTCATTGGCAAACTTTTTATATACAATTATTTTAACAGTAATATTTTATCCATTGTTAGCAAATAAGTTCAAAAAAAATATATTGAACAAAAGTATATATAGAAGTTTATTTTTAATCTATACAATTGGCTTTTTAGTCTATAGATTCACTAAACCAGACCATATATATTTTGTTCCATTTGAAACGATGTATTTTTTAATGGCTATACTTTTTGCTAAAGATTTCGCTTTTTTAGCTACACTTATGGCAATAACATTTTTATTCCCAATTGTAGGGTATGATCCGATATTTATTATTGTGACTTTATTAGTTTGTTTAATGGGCTCATATTTAATAGAGAAAGTAACAACAAGACAGGAGCTAATAGCACTGGGAATGAAATTAGCAGTTACAAAGTTTTTTCTATATCTTTTATTAACATATTTTATAGGGAGAGAACAAAATCTGATTGTTTTACAAAGTGGAGAGATTGTAGTTTCAGGGCTACTTTCAGGAATGTTAGCAATAGCCGTTTTACCATACTTTGAAAGAACGTTTAATATTCTAACCACATTTAGATTATTGGAGTTAGGGGATCTATCCCATCCTCTGTTGAAACTTTTATCTATGAAAGCTCCAGGTACATTTCATCACTCAATGATGGTTGCAACTCTATCAGAGGCAGCAGCTGAGGCGATAGGAGCCAATGCGATTTTTGCAAGAGTTGCATCCTATTATCATGACATTGGAAAAATGAAAAGACCTAAGTTTTATGTAGAGAATCAGGAGGGAGGAGAAAATCCTCACTCAAAAATATCTCCATTCTTAAGTACACTGATAATTACATCACATACAAAAGATGGAAATGAGTTGGGAAGAGAGTATAAAATACCAAGAGAGATTAGAGACGTGATGTTTGAACACCAGGGAACAACAATGTTAGCTTATTTTTATAATAAGGCAAAACAACTTGACCCAACAGTTATAGAGGAAGACTTTAAATATGGAGGACCTACCCCTAGAAGTAAGGAATCAGCTATAATAATGCTTGCAGATTCAATTGAGGCAGCTGTGAGATCTTTGGATGAGAAAACTCCAGTGACAATTGAAAATATGTTAAGAAAGATTATAAATTCAAAGATAGAGGATAACCAACTATCGGAAGCTGCATTAACATTTAAAGAGATTGAGATAATAATTAAAACCTTTACGAAGGTATTGATGAGTATTCATCATGTAAGAATAAAATATCCAGGACAAAAGTAAGATAAGGAGTTAAAATGGAAGTAGTATTAGATTTTTCTTTAGAGATAGAGGGATTTGGTGAATATATAGATGAAGAGGAGGTAAAAGAGTATATATATGAGGTTTTAAATGATGAGTTTCAATCGGAAAAACCAGTATATATGTCAGTGGCCTTAGTTGGAAACGATGAGATTCAAAGAATAAACAGAGATTTTAGAGATAAAGATAGACCAACAGATGTAATATCATTTGCTTATCATGAAACAGAGGATTATATGATAGGTCCTTATGATACTTTAGGAGATATAATAATATCTTTAGAGAGAGTTGAGGAACAGTGTAATGAATATAACCACTCATTTAGAAGAGAGTTTTTTTATGTTTTAACTCATGGAATGCTTCATCTACTAGGATATGATCATATAGATGAAGAGGATAAAAAAGAGATGAGAGCCAGAGAGGAAGAGATTTTAGAAAAGTTTGGTCATACTAGAGACTAAGGGAGGGCTTATGAAAGATAAGGGAACGAAACAGGATATAACACAGAGCTTTAATGTGGCAATTGAAGGAATAATAGAAACAATTAGAACTGAAAGAAATATGAAGTTTCATGCATTTTGTACAATATTGGTTTTGATGATTTCAATTTTTTTAGGTGTTAGTAGAATGGAATTAATTGTATTGTCAATTAGTATGTCCCTTGTTTTGTCCGCAGAGCTTTTAAATACAGCTATAGAAAGCTTTGTGGACTTGGTTTCACCCGAGTATAATATTTTAGCTAAAAGAGCTAAGGATGTGGGAGCTGGAGCGGTTTTTATAGCAGCTAGTAATGCTCTTATAGTAGGTTATTTAGTATTTCATAAAAGAATAGCGGGAGAGTTTAGTGATTTTTTTAATCTATTAAAGGAATCATATGCAAATGTTCTCGTTTTTATAATTATATTTATTATAATTTTGGTGATAGCTATCAAAAGTTTTTTTAAAAAAGGTACTCCTTTAAGAGGCGGAATTCCAAGTGGGCATAGTGCACTGGGAGGAGCTTTATTTATGGGAATATTTTTTTTAACTCACGATGTTAGAGTTTTCTATTTATCGTTGTTTCTATTGGTTTTAGTTTTACAATCGAGAGTGGAAGGTAGAATTCATACAGTTCTAGAAACAATAATAGGAGCCGCAATAGGGATGGGTGTAACATATCTTTTTCTATCTCTATTAAAATTTTAAATTATTTAGGAGGTATATAAATGCAAAGAGCTAAAGATTATCTGTTGCTTAGTGTACTCTCTTATTGTAATTTTTCTCAAGAGGATTATAAAAAAAATTTAGATCAAATTTACAGAGAGAATGATTCATCTAAGCTAGATGGTGATGGTTTTAATTTTTCAAATTCCAAAACGAGGTACCTATTTTATGATTTTTTTAAAGATATACTTCATAATTGGGAGATATTTTATGTAGAGAGTAAGAGAGCTTCTGATGTAGAAAGAGATTCAACAGGATTTTATAGTGTGGTTTTTAAAAATGTAAAATATGACAAGTATGTGATATCTTATAGAGGAAGTGAAAAATATCCAATAGAGGATGCTTATAAAGATTTTATAGAGAATGATTTAAAAATTGGATTAGGGGTAAAACCAGTTCAATTTTATGATGGTTTAGAAGTCTTTAATAAAATATATGATGAATTTAAAATACCTAAGGAGAAAATATCTATAACTGGACACTCTTTAGGGGGAGGAATAGCTCAATTTGTAAGTATTATGGTTGATAAAGAGAGAGGTTTTATTCCATATACATGCACATGGAATGCAGTTGGAATAAATAGAGATGGGATAATCAACCTCTTAGATTTCTTTAACTATGATAAAATTTTGGAAAAATTAAGTTTAGATGATATAGAGAAGCAGTATTTTATAGAGTTTAAAAATGAATATTTATCATTTTTTCTAAAGGAGTTAAAAAAGGGTAAGGTAATAAAGGACAGTAACACACTATTGATAACAAGTAATGTAGAGATATCCCCTCAAATTGATGATAATTTTATAAAAAGTTTTGTAAAAAGTACAAAGTTTGAGAGCTTATTGGGAAAACTTTCAATTGATACAAAAAATAATTTATTGGATAATGATAGAGTTTTTAATGCATTGTTTAAAGTTGATAACTTGACAGATGAGTTATTTGAAGCGGATTATTTTATTAGAAAAATAAAAGCAAATAAGGTCTATGAAGAGAATATTGTTAATTTTTGCCACTCTGAAGATTTGACTGTTTCCCTTTTTCCACACGTGGGAGCAGTCTATCAAGTTGATAAAGGTTTTTTAAGAAAAGAGGTAAAGAAAAAAACAATATTTTCAAGTTTTTTATTTTTTACAAAATCAGTTCAAGACTATCACTATCAAGATATTTTTCTACCATTTATTGAAGTGGAGGGAGATAGGGTTGGAATGTTTAGCAAAAATCTATCCATTGGATATTTAGGAACGGTAATAAGAAAGATATTGACCCTCGAGTACTGTGTAGAAAGGGAGCTGTTGGCAGACTACTATAGTTTAGTTAAAATAACAGATACAAATTATAAAAAAATAAAATCAAATGTATTAAATGCTATAAAAAAATGTGGAGAGGATATTCTATATAAATCTCAGGCATATAGTCAGATAAAAGAGATGGATCAGGAAACTTTTTCAAAGGTTTGGGAAAACTTAAAGGTCAAACTTCCTAGTCCATATAGAATCCAAGATATATATGATTTGATACTATTTTAAAAGGACATGAATTTCATGTCCTTTTATAGTTTTATTCAAATTAAAGTTTAAAGATATTTACAATTAGTTGAACTAATATAGGAACTGAAGTGGTTAAAACAACTCCAGAAAAAAATGCCACAACAGATATATCAGAACTGTTACTTTTATTTATAACAGGGAGAAGAGTATCCATAGCGGTAGCACCAGCTGTAGAGATAGACTCAAAACTTCCAATGGATTTAGCAATGAATGGAACTGTTAAAATAGCAAAAACCTCTCTAAAAACATTACTAAGAAAGGCTACGCTTCCAAGTTCAGGACTTATTTTAGATAGTTCTATTGCAGAAAGGGAGTACCAACCTAATCCAGATGAGATAGCAAGACCTTCTCCAACAGATATAGATAAAAATAGTGAAGCTATACATCCTCCCAAAAGAGAACCTAAAATAGTTGAAACAGGGAGAAGCCAAACTTTTTTTCCATATTTTTTTAGATTTGAAAAAACAGCTGAGTTATCTCCAATATCAATACCAACAAAGAAAAGAAGTAGGCAAAGACCTAAATCAATAAAAGTATCCGACGAGTTGGATAAAAATGGAGTTTGAAAAAATAATCCTATGATAACACCAAAGGCAATTGATAAACAGATTCCAATCATCTACTTATCACCTCTTTTTCTAAAAAAAAATTTAGTGATAAAAACACTTCCTAAAATAGAGAATATGGCTATGACAATAGCTTGTAATCCAAGACTAGGAAACTCCTCTATAATTTTATTATCACTTCCAATTTTATATCCCATAACAGCCAATAGAAAGAAAAGAGACAGAGATTGTAAAAATGATGTTTTTAACTTTAATTTCAATGGTATTAAGTGATACTTACTTAAAAAAAATCCAAAACTTATTATAAAAATATATAATAAAATTCTAAACATAACTCCCCCCCAGTACAAAATATAATATGAAGTTTACCATAAAAAATATAAAAAAATCAAATTTTGATAAAAATAAACTTTTAATAGGTTGAAAAAATACAAAAAAATTTGAAAAAGAAAATAAATTGTTTTTAAACTATAAATTATAAAAAAAATAATATTAAATTTTTTATATAATTTATTTGTTTTAAAATTTAACTACAGTTAAATAAAAATAGTATATTTATATAGGA
>Charlie_p2__coassemble_925_pt1 | contig 76724 bp, 60 predicted proteins | sample Charlie_p2__metabat2_low_PE_014 | metagenome-assembled genome bin Charlie_p2
TGCGGTGTTTCCCGCTGACAAAAATTATAGTATCACAAATTTTAAACTAAGTCAACAACTTTTTTTAATAAAAAATACACATTTGAAATAAATGTGTATTTTTCTTAGATTTTATAATGTTTCTGTTGTTTTTTTACCTATTACATTTCCTTGAGAATCAAAAATTGTAACTCTAACTCTTTTGCCTTTTACTCCTTGAACTCTCATAGAGTTCTCTATTTTTGATTTTCCACTTCTTTCTGTTCTTCCAAATTGTGACTCTATTACATCTGTAACAATGCCACCCGCTCCTAAAATCTCTATTTTTTGATTCAATAGCTCTGAACTATTTCCTTTTGAGTTTGAATCAGCTACCACTTTTAAACTAGAGTCTTTTTTATTATATGTAAGAGTTAAGTTGGAGATATTAGTACCTCTATCTATCTCTCCGTAATACCCATATATACTGATTCCCACCTCTGTTATCATCTTTATTTGAGCATCAACTTTTCCTGAGTTATTGTTTCCTGAATCTTTTAAAGGCATCTCTTTAAAAACAACATAACTTTTATACTCTCCAGGAGTCATTCCTGCATCTGGTTTTATTCTAAATCTTACAACCTGTTTTCCACCTGGCTTAATGGCTACCATTTTAGGATATAGTTTTATATAGTTATTTAAGCTATACTTCTCATACCCAGGAGCACTCTCTAAAAAACTTTCCAATCTCATTGGAGATGTCGTATTATTTATTAAAGTGATCTCATTTGTATTCACTTTATCCAACTCTATCTCAAATCTAGTCGGCGCTACACTAAAGTTGAAAGCATAGCCTGTCAATGTAAATAAAAAATAAAAAATTCCCACTGCTATTTTTTTTAATCTCATCTTTTCTATCACTCCAATTCACTTAGTATTTTATCATATTTTTCATATTTTAAGTTTCTATTAAACTTTTTAAACCTGTCTACAACTGGATCTTTTAAATCTGTATCCCTCTCTATAACACGCCCTTCTTCATCCACTTCAGCCCCATTTAAAAAGTTGGATTTTTGGGCTATCAATCCAGCCTTGTCATAGATTATTACCTCTCCATTTTTCAAACCATTTTTATAATTTACAACAGTTTTTATATCACCACTTTTATAAAAAAATCTCCACTTTCCATCTCTTTTATCATTTTTATACTCCCCTTCTAAGATTTGTGTTCCATCGATACCAAATATCTTTATTCCACCATCTATTTTTCCAAATTTAAAATTTGTCAAAGTTTCTAAAACCTCTCCTTTATAGAAAAATATAGCTTCTCCCTCTAAAAGTCCATGAAAATACTCAACTTTTGTTAACAGATCACCATTGGGCGCATATTTCACAACCTTTCCATGTAAAATACCATCCTCTAAATTTTCATATCCCTCCATGCTGTTATTATTATAAAAATATGTCCACTGCCCATTTGGTTTGTCATAATTATATTTTAATACCCCTTTGGTATTTCCATTTAGATACTTTATTGTCCATACTCCATGCTTAATACCATTTACATATCTACCTTCATAGATAAATTGTTCATTTTTTTCAAAGAAAAATCCTTGAAAAAACCCATTTTTTATTCCATTTTCATATTGTTCCTTTATTCCCTCTCCTATTAACTCTCCAGTAAAAGGAGATGTTTCATTGGATATATAAACTATCTGATTTTTTAGTAACTTTTTATTTATACTTTCTTTTCTCAAATCAGAAAAGGAAAGATTATATAGCACAATGTAAGTAATTAATGTTATAACCCATCTTTTCTTCAACCTTTCTCTCTCCTTTTAAAAATTATTTAAAACATCCTCTAAATTATACCCCTCTTCTTCAGCCTCTTCAATAGTATTATTTTCTATAAGTTCTTTATCGTACTTATTTACCACTACATCATAACCTTCGAAATATTCACCCTCATCTTCATGAGCAAGCTCTATGTTTACATCTAACTTCTCCTCTGAGAACTCAATATTATCACTTCCTAAATATTTAAATCTCATTTCATCCTTTCCAGGTAAAACATTTTCAAAGAAAAACATTCCATCAAACTCTGGGTCTATCTCTTGATATAACTCCCCATCCTTTTCCAAAATAACATTGGTCATACTCAGTATTCGAATTAGCTCTTTTGAAGATATGTTATCTCCAGGATTTATATTTCCAGTAACCATAGATACCGCTTGTACACCTACATTGTATCTCGTTCCTATGGATGCTCTTGTCTGAACTCTTTTTTTATCATTCACTTGGGTTAACATTGGATCTATACTTTTTCTATCCACCTGTATTTTATATTTTTCTAAAGGAAGCAATCCTTGTATAATATATTCTCCATTGGAGTCTGAAACTGCTCTTTTCCCATCAACTATTATAGTTACATCTGGCAATGTGGTTTCACCCTCATCATATATATCATTATCATTGGAATCTATATAAACTTTCCCATATATCCATGAGTTATCTACTTGTCTATCTCCAACATCTCTTTTTAAATTAGACAGATCAAATGTTTTTTCAACAGTGATTCCCATATCCACTCCACCATCCTCCCTTCTAGAAGTAGGTAGCTCTATATAGATATTTCTGTCCAGATAGATAGTAAAGTCTACTGTGAATCTACTTTTATCCTCATCACTATATTTCATCTCCGTTCCTAACATATACTCTAATCCAGTGGATCTAAACTCTTTTCTTCTTCCTAATATCTTTAATGAATAATCAGTTTTTATCTTTTTATCTTTCTCTATGTTTGTTTGAAAAATCACTGTAAATCCCGACATACCTCCGTAACTCACTCCAGGATTTATGGAATAACTCTTTTGATTATTCTCACGATTTGTTACTTCAGCATCTAAGAAAAGTGAAAAATTTGCCATGCTCCTATTTTCTAAACTTATATAGTAACCTGTCTCTTTATCTTTTTGATTATTTTTTAACTCCTCTTGGTATCCAAATCCAACTCTTGACCATATAAAATCCCTTGATATACCTATTGAGGTATACTCTTTAGTATCATTTTCCTCCGCTATATAATTTGAATATTTAAAGTATTTCAATATTAGACTATACTCTTTTATTTTCTGATTTATCCTAATCTCATAGCTATTCTCCTCTTTATCATACTCATAAAAGTTTTGATAGTTCACTAAAAGAGGATATCTATTTGACATATTTAATTTATATATAAATTCATTCTTTAAAATACTATACTCTCTATTTTTTTCTGATTCTAAATTTAGTACTCCAAAGCCTAAAGTCAAATTTTTACTCACTCCATAACTCACTTCATTTACGCTTTGTTTTTTCCCATTATCTCTATCCGTTCCCAGTTGTAGATTATAATCCCACTCATTTTTACCAAGTAATTTAGAGTCTCCTACTGTGTATACCTTTCTAGTCTCTATTTGACCATTGGTATAATAAATTTTTAATACATAATCTCCACCATAGTTTCTATCTCTAACCTCAAATATAAAGTTTTTTTCTGTTGGTCTTTGATAGTCTAAGAGTATTCCCCCTTGATACAGCTCTATTATATCCGCTCCTTGAGCTTCACCTTTTATTGTTGTCACATTTCCAACTGTGGAACTATATGTATTCTTCTCTCCAAAACTAACTCCCTCTACCATTCCGCTTACATTTAAAAAGTCTGGAGTTTTGATATAGAAATCTCCTAAAATCACATCATTCTCTCTATATACATCATTATAGGTTAAATTATAGCTTTTAACAGAACTCTCCGGTTCAATAGAGTAATCCATATAAAAATCACCATATAAAAGTTGTGTTCCATACTCTACGCTTATCTTATTTTCTCCATCTTTCAAACTGTTTTTGGAATAGTTAACTTTCATTAATCCTGGAGCTAAAATTTTATTTTCAGGTTTCACTAAATTAAAAGTTTCATCTTCTTTTCTATCATTTAATCTAAGTCTCTCAATTTTCCCTTTTTCTCTTATCTCAAAAGGTAAAGTGAAATCGGGTTCTAAAATCAATTTCAAATCTTGGCTAGACCACATTGGAGATTTGAATTTAAAATCCTCCCCCAATACCTTAAGTTCCACATAGATATCGTCATCAATTATAAAACTTTTTCCACTTTTTATCTCAGCTTTATATTTCTCATTATCAATTTGAAACTCCACCTTTTTTCTTTCTAAATCAATATCGAATGAATAAATTTCCAAAAAATAAAGTAATCCTTTTATCGGTATATAAATTTGATCATTTTCAAAATCATATCTAGCCATAAAAAAATCATCTTTTAAACTTTTACTCTTAATCTCAATATAGGCTTCATCTAGCTGTTTACTCTCTTCTGCCAAAATTTCAAATGAAAAGAATAGGAAAAAAATAGCTATTAAACTTAGATAAGCTATTTTTAATTTTTTCATTAATCATACCTAACCTTTATTTTTAACTCCCCGCTATATTTACCTGGAGGTGCTTTTTTAGTATCTACCACCTCACCCATAAACAATATCTTTCTATCACCATATCGAGATAATTTTGTAGTATAGTTTTCATCATCTTTCCTTTCCAATTCAGGGCTAGATATATTAACTTTCAAACTTCCCTTTCCTTTTCTATTAAATATCTTTATCTCTTTAGGATAACTTATATTTATCCTTTTATTTGGTTCACCTTCCACTTTTAAATAGCCGTGTGTTCCTTGACTAGATGATACTCTTTGCCCTTGAACACCCACACCTAAATCCATAGGAGTAGTGGATACTTTTAATCTTCTTATCACATTTAATTCAAGAGTGGTCTCTATTTTTATTCCACTACTTTTATTGCCATCTCCTCTATAAACCGTAAGGGTAATGGGTCTAGATATATACCTTCCCCCCAATCCTGAATCCCCTTTTACATTGACATTTACTTTAAGTTTTAAATTACAATCTCTCCTATTTGTTTCAATAGTTTTATTCTCTCTAGAAAGACGAGAATCAAATGATTCTAACTCTACTTTATTTATTTTTATTCTCTCTTCAACTGTACCATTTTCTCTAAAAAAATATATATTTCCAAAGTTTTCAATCTCATATATTAATTTTCTATCTTCCAATCCTGTTATTTTAAAGCTATTTGTTGTGTAGTTAATGTTTTGAGTCCAATCACCAATAATCTCTTTTCTTGAAGTTAATTTTGATGTATTAAAACGCATATTTCCAAAAACTATACAGTTAAAAAATAGTAATAAAATTAAAACTTTTTTCAAAACACTTCACTTCCTTTAACTTCTACTCATAAAGATTAGATTTCCCATTTTTTAAAACAACTCTTTCTCTATGTACCAATGGAATATAGGGTATATTTTTTGAAATCAAGAATACAATTTTATCATAGATTTTTTCTCTATTTTCTACCCTATCTTCATCTTTTAAAATCTCTAAAAATGGTAATATTGCGTTGTACATCTCTTTATCTCCTATATCGTGTACCATCACTTTTCCTAGATTATAGATCAGATACTTTTCATTAAAAAGTATATTGTAAATTGCTATTTCATAATCCTGTTTTTCCATCTTCATTAAAAAAGCTTCCTGTTGATATGGAACTACTTCCACTTCTACTCCCTTAACACTCAACTGTTCTTTTAAATTATTCGCAATTTTTAAAGATATATCATCATTTAATGTGGTTATCTCAATTTTTCTATCTAAAAGACCGCTCTCTTTGAGCTTGTCTTCAGTATAATTACTCTGTTTTATCTTTGAAAGATTAGCATTGAATAAACTTTTCGGAAAAAATGTTTGGGCTAACTCAGTACTAAAGATATCCATTATTATCTTCTCTCTATCTATAATGCTTTCTAAAACCTCTCTATTCTTCTTCTGATTAAAAATATCGCCTTTTTTTCCAAACATTATTGCAATTGTATCCAGCTCTTTTGTCTCCTTCATACTTGCTTCTGTATTAATGATACCCTCATTTTTCAGTTTCTCTATCTGCTTAGGACTTAAATCTAAAATAATATCAACAGCTTCATTAAAATATAGAAGTGCTCTTTTTCTATCACTTATCTCTGATAAAATTCTTATTTTTTCTGGTCCAATATTTTCTCTAAAATATCTATTTTTCGATAAAATAACCTCTTTATTTGTAATTTTATCCAATTTATATGGACCTGTTCCATAGATGACTCCATCCTCATACTTAGTTATTGAACACATATAGTATGTTAACATCGATAAAAAAAGTTTATTTTCTCCCTTTAATTTTATCTCTAACTTACTGTTGTTTATAACTTTTATATTTTGTATATCACTAAACATATCTTTAAAAACGCTATTTTCTAGCATTCTATCCAATGATTTTTTTACATCACTCGCCAGCATTTTATCCCCATTTTGGAAATAAATATCCTTTTTCAATTTAAGCTCTAAAACACTTTCATCTTTCCAATTCCAACTTTGAACTAAGTTTGGAGTAACTTCACCAGTCTCATTATAATTAAACAGTGTTTCATAAAGATAGTTAACAACTCTTATAGAATATTGATCTTTCATAAAAATAGGATCTATATTTGTAACTTTAACTGCCTGAACTATCTTTATTTCATTGTTTTTCTCAGAAAGTTCTTGTTCAAAACCGCCATATTCACTCAATTGAACCTCATCAAAATATATATCTGATTGTCCAAAACCAAAGGATATTGTAAGGGTAAATAAAATTAGGTATAGATATCTTCTCATCTCTTCACCTCTTAACACTATTTATTATTTTTTATTGCAGAATAGAACTCTGTTGCTAAATCCAATGATTCTTTGTTCTCCTCATATATCTTTTCAAACTCTTTATTATTATCAACAAAAATATCCACTAATTCAGGATCAAAACTTTTGCCCTTTTCATTTTTTATAACCTCTAAGGCATCTTTATGAGAAAGTCCCTCTCTATGAAACTTCTTCTGTCTCAATGCATCATACACATCAACAAGTGCAACTATTCTTGCCTCCAATGGAATCTCTTCCCCCTTTAATCCACATGGATATCCAGTTCCATCCCATTTTTCGTGATGATATCGAACTATATTTTCTGCAACGTTCCCCAACTTTAACTTTTTCACCAAATCATACCCTATATTAACGTGTTCCTTTACTTTTTTAAACTCCTCTTCTGTTAACTTAGAAGGTTTTTTCAATATCTCCGATGGTATAGCTACTTTTCCTATATCGTGAAGCGAAGAGAATCTCTTTATATTTTTTTTCAACTCTTTAGATAGCTCCACTTTTTCAGATAAAAGTGTAGAATACATACCCAATCTTTTTACATGATCCCCTGTATCCTCATCATTTAATTGATTGGCCATTTCCAATACCTCTATTAAAGAAAAACTTAACTCTTCCGCCTTCTTTCTATTTTTCTCCGATTTAATTATTAAAAATATTAAAAGTATTATAAAAAGAATAACTGGTATTGAGATTTTTAAAATCAATCTATAATTTTGAGTCACTATAGTATTTTTTAACAGATTATTATCTATAACTGTTTTGTCCACTGTAAAGCTATCCAATATTGTTTCCATTAAATTTGAAAGTTCTTTTTTCTCCTTTGAAATTCCAAAACTAACTCCAAAAGAGTCATTTAATATACCTGCAACTTTAATCTTATCATCTAAAAAATTATTACTTATCACTCCAGTCAATATATTAAAATACCCTACTAAATATTCACCCTCTTGACTTAATAGCTTTTCTAGTCCCTCTTCATAACTTTCAACCTCTATTATCTCGCTATTTTTTAATATATTTTTTAAATAAGTATAACTATAGTCTCCCTTTAATACCAATATCTTGGCTTTATCTAAATCTGAGATATCCTGTACAAATCCATCGGAGTTTCTATTTGCCACAGATAACTTCATCTCATAATATGGTTTTGTATAGTTAATTTTCGCTTTACTTTGAGTGTTTTCTATAGCGATACCATCTATGTCATATTCTCCATCCTTCACAAATATAAATGGTACTCCTATTATCTTCTCTAGCTCCTGTACAATATTTATTGTTAATCCTTGATAATTAGCTTTCTGTTCATAATAAAATGGCAACATAAACTTGTCTTTACCTAATTTTACTTTTATAGTCTTATACTTTTCCTTTATACTCTCATAACTTGGTGTATCTTTTAAAAGATATTTATAAAAATTCACCCTATTTTTAGATAGTATCTCCTGAAACTTTTCTCCCTCCAAGTTATCTATAATTCCTTTTATTTTATCCTGAGCATTTTTTAGATTTTTTTCACTGCAATCTGCTCATTATATCTAGTATTTTCGAGTAACTTATAATCTGTTTTACCTGAATTTTTATCGTACCAGTCTTGGGCTATAAACGCATCAACGTCTCCATCAGCAAGTTTTTCTAGTCCCTCATCTATAGTTTTTACCTCTGTTCTCTCTAACTCTATATCCTTATATCTCTCTTTAAACTCCTTTAATCCATGTTGATTTGGAATATAAGCCACTCTCATTCTCTTCACATTTCTTAAGTTTGAAAAAGATGAATTTTTGTTAACAACAACTCCTACTCTATATATCATTGGGGTATCAATATATTCATATTCCTCTTTTCCCTTTAAAGTCTCAATTGTTCTTAACACAATATCACTATCTTCATTATCTAATTTTATATCTATATTTTTATTTTTTAATATATTTGAAAAAAGTTCAACATAGACACCACTATACTCTCCTTTTTCTAAATCTTTATACAGATACATATCAGTTGTATTTGATGGTATTGTTACACTTATACTCTCTTTAGAAAAAGTGATACAGTTTATTACCATCAAAAATATAAATACTACTCTTTTCATTTTTCCTCCCTAAGTTTTTTGCAAAAAAAAAGCTGCAATAATCATAAAGAATATTGCAGCTGGCTGTCATTTTAAAGACCCTATAGCTTTGCGTCATAGGATTTCCCCTATTTTGCCTTATAATAAAAATTTCTCTTTAATTATAATCAATCAAAACTCTAAAGTCAACTTTTTATATCTATTTTGAATAGTTTGGAGCCTCTTTAGTTATAATAATATCATGAGGATGACTCTCTTTTAATCCAGCTCCTGTTATTTTCACAAATTTTCCATGAACTTTTAAATCTTCAATTGTAGATGTTCCACAATATCCCATTCCAGCTCTAACTCCTCCACAAAGTTGGAAAACTACATCCTTTAAACTTCCCTTATATGAAACTCTTCCCTCGATTCCTTCTGGTACAAGTTTTTTAGCATCATTTTGGAAATATCTATCTTTTGATCCTCTTTTCATAGCTGCCATTGATCCCATTCCAACGTATACCTTGTATCTTCTTCCTTCATAGATCATCTCTTCTCCAGGAGCTTCTGTTGTTCCTGCCAACAATCCTCCTAACATAACACAATCTGCTCCTGCTGCTAATGCTTTTACCATATCACCTGATAATTTTATTCCACCATCAGCAATTACACCTATTCCTTTTGTTTTACATACTTCATATACGTCATTTACTGCTGATAATTGAGGAACTCCCACTCCAGCAACAACTCTTGTTGTACAGATTGATCCAGGTCCAACTCCAACTTTAACAGCATTTACTCCAGCTTCAATTAAATCTAAAGCCGCTTCAGCTGTTACTATATTTCCACCTATTATATTTAACTTTGGAAAATTTGCTCTTATCTCTTTTATTTTTTCCATAACTCCTTTTGAGTGTCCATGTGCTGAGTCAACTGTTATTATATCCACTCCAGCTTCCACTAAAGCTTTTACTCTATCTAAAGTATCAACCCCAACACCCACTGCTCCTCCAACTCTCAATCTTCCTTGTGAGTCTTTACATGCAAATGGGTATTCAACTAGGTTATCGATATCTTTTATAGTTATTAATCCTTTTAGCTTTCCATTCTCGTCAACTATTGGTAATTTTTCAATTCTATTTTCCAATAAAATATCTTTTGCTTCCTCTAATGTTGTCCCCACTGGAGCTGTCACTAGATTCTCCTTAGTCATAATATCGCTTACTAATTGATCCATATCTTTTCTATATTTTAAGTCTCTATTTGTTATAATACCAATTAAAGATCCATCCTCTTCAATCACTGGTAATCCTGATATTTTATATCTTCTCATAATCTCTTCTGCATGCCATACTGTAGAATCTTTAGTTAAAGTTACAGGATTTTTGATCATTCCGCTTTCATTTCTTTTTACTCTATCAACTTCTGCGGCCTGATCCTCTATGCTCATATTTTTATGAATGAATCCAATTCCTCCTTGTCTTGCTAAAGCGATTGCTAAATCTCCCTCTGTTACAGTATCCATCGCTGCACTTAAAACTGGAATGTTCAATTCGATATCCTTTGTAAGTCTTGTCTTTAAACTCACTTCATGCGGTAATACCTCTGACCTTGCTGGAACTAATAGCACATCATCAAAAGTTATTGCTTCTTTTATTATTTTTCCATTCATCATTTTCCTACTGCCTCCGATTTTAATTTTCCAATTTTTGAATAAAGACCTGCACTTATTTTTGGTACTGTGCAGGTCTTTTTTTATTTATTTTCGTTATTATAGCACATTTTTGAACCTATGTCATTTCTAAAAAATAATTTTTTACAATTTATTTTATTTACATCTGAATATGCTCTCTGTTTTGCCTCTTCTAAAGTATCTCCATAGGCAACTACAGATAGTACTCTTCCCCCATTTGTTTCAAGCCTTCCATCAACTTTTCTAGTTCCCATATGAAATACTATGGAGTTCAGATCTTTTGGTATCTCTATTTCACTTCCAATTGTTGATGATTTTGGATAATTTTCAGAAGCCATTACCACAGCCACTGTATACCTCTTATCCCATTCTAAATCGACATCTTTATTCTCCATTAAATCCATAATCGCTTTTACAAAGTCTGATTTTAATCTTGGAAGAATACCCTCTGCCTCAGGATCTCCAAATCTAGCATTAAACTCTATAGTTTTTACACCATCCTTTGTCAACATTATTCCACCAAAAAGAAAACCTTTAAATGGTATCCCATCCTTAACCATTCCTTTAGCCATAGGTTTTAATATCTTTTCTAAAGTTTCATCTATTATATTTGAATCTATTTTATCAACTGGAGAATAAACACCCATACCTCCAGTATTAGGTCCCTTATCATTATCATAAACTCTTTTATGGTCCTGAGCTATTTCAAGTGGGATTACCCTCTCTCCATTTGTTAAAGCTATAATGGAAAATTCAAAACCATCTAAATACTCCTCTATTACAACTTTATTATTTGGAATAGAAAAAGCTATTTCAAGTGCTTCCAATGCTTCATCCACTGAAAAGGCTACTGTCACACCTTTTCCAGCTTTTAATCCATCCTCTTTTATAACTATTGGAGCTCCCTTCTCTTTTACATATCCAATTGCTAAATCTAAATCATAAAAAGTTTCATACTCCCCTGTAGGAACACCATATTTTTTCATCAGTTCCTTTGCAAAATCTTTACTCGATTCAATTTTTGCTGCCTCTTTTGTAGGCCCAAATATTTTTAATCCCCTTTTTTCAAACTCATCTACAATACCTAAAGCTAATACACTCTCTGGTCCAACTATTGTTAAATCCACTCTATTTTCTTCAGCAAAATCTGCCAATTGCTCTATTTTTTCCTCTGAAATTTCAACCAATTTACCTATGCTTTCCATTCCAACATTTCCAGGAGCTATAAATATCTCTTTTACTAAACTACTCTCTTTTACTTTCCATGCTATAGCATGCTCTCTTCCACCTTTTCCAACTATAAGAACTTTCATGAACTCCTCCAAAAATTAATGTTTAAAATGTCTAACCCCTGTAAATACCATCGCTATTCCATATTTATTACAAGCCTCTACTGATAGTGAATCTTTTATTGAGCCACCTGGTTGGATAATAGCTTTTATTCCATATTTTGCAGCTAATTCAACTGTATCTGCCATTGGAAAGAATGCATCTGATGCTAAAACTGCACCTTTACACTTATCTCCTCCCTGTTCTAAAGCTATTTTTGCAGCTCCCACTCTATTCATCTGTCCTGCCCCTATTCCTATTGTTTGACCATCTTTACCTATTACAATAGCATTAGATTTTACATGTTTTACCACATTCCAGTTGAATAACAGATCCTTTATCTCATCATCTGTAGGTTTCTTTTCTGTCACACAGATAAGTTCACTCTCAGATATTTTCATCTCATCAAACTCTTGAATTAATATTCCATCCATAACTGAAGTTATCTTCATTTTATTCACTATCTCTTTACTCATATCAAGTTGTAAAACTCTTATATTTTTCTTTTGAGTTATAATCTCTAAAGCTTCCTTCTCATAACTTGGAGCTATTACAATCTCTAAAAACAGTTGTGAAAGCTCTTTTGCCACCTCTGTTGTAACACATGAATTTGTGGCAACTATTCCTCCAAAAATCGATGTTTTATCAGCTTCATAGGCCTTATCCCAAGCCTCTTTTATTGTTTTCCCACTACCTACACCACATGGATTCATATGTTTTACTGCAACCACTGTTGATTCTTCAAACTCTTTTAATATCTCTAATGCTGCATTTGCATCTTGAATATTATTGTATGATAGTTCTTTTCCATGTAGTTGCTCAGCATTTCCTATAGAATATCCCGCAAAACTTTTTTTATAGAATCCAGCTTTTTGATGGGGATTCTCACCATATCTTAAATCTTGTACTTTTTCATAAGTCACTGTTAAAGTTTCAGGAAACTCCTCCTTTACCTTTCCAGTTAAATACTCTGCAATTAGTGTGTCGTATGCTGATGTGTGTCTAAAAACTTTAGCTGCCAATTTTTCTCTTGTCTCCAGTTTAGTATACCCTTCTCTCTCTATTTCACAGATAACTTTTTCGTAGTCCTTTGGATCAACTACCACTGTAACTGATCTATAGTTTTTGGCAGCTGATCTTAACATACTTGGTCCACCTATATCTATATTCTCTATTAGCTCATCATGAGTTACACCCTCCTTAGCTAGAGTCTCTTTAAATGGATATAAATTTACTATTACCATATCTATTAAATCTATCTTATTTTCCACTAGAGCTTTTAGATGCTTTTCATTGTCTCTGATACATAACAAAGCCCCATGTACATTGGGATGTAATGTTTTTACTCTTCCATCCATAATCTCTGGAAAACCAGTGATATCTGATATACTCAATGTTTTTATACCAGCTTCGTCCAATGTCTTTTTTGTTCCACCAGTAGATACTACCTCATACCCTAATGACACTAATTTTTCAGTAAATTCTACTATTCCTGTTTTATCAGATACACTTATCAACACACGTTTCATATATATTATTCTCCCCTTTTAAATAACTTTGTCAAAACCATAGGATATATCCTATGTTCCACTTCATGTATTCTATTTTTTAAATCTTCTAATCCCCATCCACTCTCTATTTTTACTCTCTCTTGATATATTATCTCCCCTGTGTCAACTCCACTATCCACATAGTGTATAGTTACTCCTGTTTCTTTAACTCCAGCTTTAAAGGCATCCCCTATCCCATCTTTACCAGGAAATTCTGGTAAATAAGCTGGGTGTATATTTATTATTCTATTCTGATACTCATTCAATAAGGTAGATGATATAATTCTCATATATCCTGCTAAAACAATATACTCAATACCCTCTTTTTTTAATATATTGATTAGCCTCTTTTCAAACTCCACCTTTGTATCAAACTCTCTTGGATTGATGAAATAGTACGGTATCCCCAATACCTTTGCTCTACTCATAGCAAAAGCACTCTCTTTATCGACAATTAGAATTTTGACCTCATACCCTTTTCCCTCTCCAGATTTTTGAGCTTCAACTATTCTCTGGAAGTTTCCTCCATTTCCAGATGCTAAAACCGCAATTTTTACCATTTTATCTCTACTCCAGGTTTTTCATTAACCTCTCCTAAAATCATTGGTTTTTCCCCTAATACCTCAAGTTTTCTAACTAAACTGTCCATTTTCTCTTTAGATATAACAAATATAAATCCAACTCCCATATTAAATACATTAAACATCTCTTTTTTTGGTATTTCACCCTTTTCCTCTAAAAACTTAAATATTTTAAGCTCAGATATGTTTTTAGATTCTATTTCCACTCCTAATCCCTCAGGTATAATTCTAGGAATATTCTCATAAAATCCACCTCCAGTTACATGACACATACCCTTTACATCCACACTTTTCAGTACCTCTTTTACTGTTTTTACATAGATTCTTGTCGGTGTAAGTAACTCCTCTCCCAAGGGTTTTTTAAATCCTTCATAAGTCTCTTTTAAATCTAAGTTTGCATCTTTCAATATCTTTCTAACTAAAGAAAATCCATTTGAATGTACACCACTAGATGATATTCCTATAAGAACATCTCCATTTTTTATATCTTTCCCTGTTATTAAATCCCTTTTTTCCACAGCTCCCACAGTAAATCCTGCTATATCGTAGTGCCCCTCTTTATACATTCCTGGCATCTCAGCTGTTTCTCCACCAATCAGTGCACACTCTGCTGCTACACACCCATCTGCTACTCCCTTTACGATACTTTCAATCTGTTCTGGATAGTTTTTTCCAACAGCAATATAATCTAAAAAATACAGTGGCATAGCTCCTTGAACTAAAACGTCATTTACACACATAGCTACAACATCTTGTCCTATAGTATCATGCTTATCCATCTCAAAAGCCAACATCAACTTTGTTCCAACCCCATCTGTTCCACTAACTAATACTGGCTCTTTCATATCTAACTCTGAAAGATCAAACATTCCACCAAAAGCTCCTAAGCTATTGATTGCTCCCTTTATCTTAGTTCTCTCAACATGATTTTTTATTCTTCTAACTGACTCATATCCAGCCTCTAAACTAACTCCAGCTTCCATATATTTATTACTCACTCTTACCGTCCCCTATCTTTTTAAATTTTCTAACAAACTAAACATACTTGTTGGATATTTTCCAGTGAAGCATGCTAAGCATATATTTTTACCTAGTCCTTCCAGCATTCCATCATTGGACAAAAATGCCAATGAATCCGCTCCTATATACTCTCCCAACTCTTTTGGTGACAACTTCGTACTTATCAACTCATTGTATGTGGACGTATCCACTCCATAAAAACATGGACTTATTATTGGAGACGAGGCTATTCTCATATGAACCTCTTTAGCTCCTGCATCTTTTAATAGTTTTATTATGTGCTTAGATGTTGTTCCTCTCACTATAGAGTCATCTACAAGAACAACTCTTTTATCTTTTACAACGGCTTCCATAGCTGAAAGTTTCATCTTAACTCCACGTTCTCTTTGATGTTGATTTGGCTTTATAAATGTTCTACCTACATATCTATTTTTTACAAGCCCCATCTCATAAGGTATTCCTGAAAAGTCCGAGTATCCCATTGCTGAAGATAGAGATGAATCTGGAACTCCTATAACTATATCCGCCTCCACTGGACTCTCTTTAGCCAGTATTGCCCCACAGTTTCTTCTACTTGTATGTACATTTAATCCATTTATACTACTGTCTGGTCTTGAGAAATATATATATTCCATAGAGCACATCTTATCCTGAGTACAATCGGTATATTGAGATGAGTGTACGCCCTCTTTAGAAACTTTTAAAACCTCTCCTGGCTTTAATCCCCTTATATAATCTGCCCCCACAATTTCAAAAGCTGAGCTTTCAGAACTAAATACATATCCGCTTTCTAATCTTCCCATAGATAGTGGTCTAAATCCATTTTTATCCCTTATTACATAAAGATCATCATTATTCATTATAAGAAAGGAAAATGCTCCTTCCAATTTAGGTAATGCTTTTAGTATCTTTTCGTGAAAATCTCCAACCTCTCTTTGAATTAGATGCCCAATTATCTCACTATCTGAAGTTGTATGAAAAATACTCCCCATAGCTTCCAATTGCATTTTTAACTCTTTAGCATTTACAATATTTCCATTATGTGCAATTACAAAGTCCCCAGTATGAGAACGAACAAGTATCGGTTGAACATTTTCAATTCCCCCTCCTCCTGTTGTAGAGTATCTAACATGTCCTATGGACATATTTCCAGGTAATTTCTCCAATCTTTCTGCATTGAAAACCTCTGTTACTAACCCCTCACCCTTTTCTCTAATAAGGTTTTCTCCATCAGAGGAAGCTATTCCAGCTCCCTCCTGACCTCTATGTTGTAATGAGTGTAGTCCATAGTATGTTAACTGTGCCGCATCCTCCACATTAAATACTCCAAATACTCCACACTCTTCATTTATTTTTCCACTTAAAAAATACTCGATCTCTTTTATCATTTTTACCCCACTATTTTCTTTAATCTTGCTAGAACTTCTTGGTAAGCCTCTTCAATATCACCTAAATCTCTTCTAAATCTATCTTTATCAAGTTTTTTTCTAGTTTCTTTATCCCATAATCTACAACAATCTGGAGATATCTCATCCGCTAGTATAATATTTCCATCAGTATCTTTTCCAAACTCTATTTTAAAATCTACCAACTCAATTCCAACTTGCTCAAATAGTCTTTTTAATAACTCATTTATTTTTTTAGTTTGAGAATAGATACTCTCTAACTCCTCTTTTGTAGCAAGTCCCAATGCCATTGCGTGATAGTCATTAATCATTGGATCTCCAAGTTCATCTTTTTTATAACAGATTTCAAATATTGGAGTTTCTAAAATTTTCCCCTCTTCCATTTTAAAAAGTTTTGCTGTGGACCCAGCTAAAGTATTTCTAACTATTACCTCTAAGGGGATAATCTCCACTTTTTTACAAAGCTGAGCTCTCTCTGATAAATTTTTAATTAGATGAGTTTCCACACCATTCTTTTTTAAATAATCATAGATTATAGTTGTAATTTGACTATTTAAAATCCCTTTATTGTGTATTTGACCTTTCTTTAAATTATTAAAAGCTGTTGCATCGTCTTTATAATAAATAATAACTTCATTAGGATTTTCTGTTCTATAAACTTTTTTAGCTTTTCCTTCATATAACTTATTTGCTTCTACTAATAACATCTGGTCACTCTCCCACTTTAATATTTATTTTTTAAAATAATTAACTCCATTAGTAAAGATATCCTGCATCTTATTTCCATCTATGTTTTTAAACAATCCATCCTCATATCTCTCTGAATGTCCCATCTTCCCTAAAATTTTTCCACATTTTGAAACAATCCCCTCAATAGCATATGTAGATCCATTTAAGTTATGATTTTTGTCCATTGTCACTCTATTTTCATAGTCACAGTATTGTGTTATTATCTGCCCATTCTCAAATAACTCTTTTGCAAACTCCTCACTTACTACAAATTTTCCCTCTCCATGAGACATCGGTATATTGTGAGTTTCTCCTACAGTGAATGAACTCATCCACGGTGAGTTGTTAGATACAACTTTTGTCCTTACCACTCTTGAAATATGTCTATTTATGTCATTTCTAAATAGTGTTGGCGAATCTTTAGTCACGCTATCCACATCACCATATGGTAATAATCCCGATTTTATAAGAGCTTGGAAACCATTACAAATACCCAGTATCAATCCATCATTTTCTAAGAACTTTTTCATACTATTTTTTATTTTCTCATTTTGAAGAATATTAGCTATAAACTTTCCAGATCCATCTGGTTCATCTCCAGCACTAAATCCTCCTGGTATCATAAATATTTGAGCCCTCTCCATCTTATTGGATAGAGTTTCTATACTCTCCTTTATCTCTTGAACTCCTAGATTATTGAATACGTATATCTCAACTTCAGCTCCCGCTCTTTCAAAAGCTCTCTTTGTATCATATTCACAGTTTGTTCCTGGAAATACTGTGATTAATACCTTTGGTTTCTCGTATAATTTTTTTGCCTTAAATATCTTATCTGTCCTATACTCTTTCTCTATTACTTCACCTGTTGTTTCCACTGTATATGGATATATCTTACCGTATCTTTTTTCCCAAGTTTCTATTAAAGAATCTATATCAAATTTTTCTTTATTTAGTTCAATAACTTTCTCATCCACTGTTGTTCCTATAAAAATCCCATACCCTAACTTCTCTGTTGATTCTACAACTATATCTCCTGGCATTAAACTAAATAGATTCTCTTCTGTATCTATTTTGATTCCGATTTTATTTCCAAAACTCATCTTTATAACCGCTTCAGCTATTCCACCAAATTTAATTGTTGATGCAGATATTACAGCTCCCGATTTTATTGATTTTTCAATCAGTTCAAAATTTTCCTTTATTCTCTTATAATCTGGTATCTCTCCACATAGTCTTTCACTTTTTATCAGATAGATATTATTACCTGCTTTTTTAAATTCAGGTGATATTATATTTTCTACACTCTCTGTTGTCACTGCAAATGAGATTAAAGTAGGTGGCACATCTAAATCTTTAAAAGTTCCACTCATACTGTCTTTTCCACCTATCGCTGGAGTTTCAAACTCCATTTGAGCCTGTATTCCTCCCAATAAAGCTGCAAATGGTTTTCCCCACTTCTCCTCATTTTTTCCTAACTTTTCAAAATATTCCTGAAATGATAATCTTGCTTTTTTATAGCTTCCACCTATCGCTACAATCTTTGCTAAAGATTCTATAACAGCATATTGAGCTCCTAAATATGGTGAGTATTCCGATATTAATGGATTATATCCAAAAGTCATAATTGAACAAGTGTTTGTAACTTTGTCCGTAGGAAGCTTTTGCACACTTCCCTCTGATTCTGTCAGCTGATATTTACCACCATAAGGCATCAATACTGTACTTCTTCCTATTGAAGCATCAAACATCTCTACCATACCTCTTTGAGATGCCACATTCATCCCCTGTAGTAACTCTTCTACACCCTTTCTAATATCACTTGTCTCTTTCTTTATAAATGGATTTTCCAGATTTGAAGATGTCACTTTTACATCCTGTATCTGTCTAACTCCATTTGTATCTAAAAACTCTCTTGAAATATCCACAAGCGTTTCATTTTTATATTTTATTACCAATCTTTCACTCTCTGTTACCACTGCAACTAATGCTGATTCCAGATTTTCCTCTTTTACTAACTCTTGAAATCTTTTTGCATCCTTTGCTTCAACTACCACTGCCATTCTTTCCTGGGATTCCGATATAGCTAGTTCAGTTCCATTGAGACCTAAATATTTAACTGGAACTGTATCTAAGTTTATCTCAACTCCTCTTGCAATCTCACCAATAGCAACACTCACTCCTCCAGCTCCAAAATCATTTGATTTTTTTATAAGTTTTGTCACTTCAGGATTTCTAAATAATCTCTGAATTCTTCTTTCCACAGGAGCATTTCCTTTTTGAACTTCAGACGAGCACTTAGTTAAAGATGTTTCATTGTGTTCCTTAGATGATCCTGTTGCTCCTCCTACCCCATCTCTTCCCGTTTTTCCACCTAATAAAATCACTACATCCCCAGGAATAGGACTCTCTCTTCTCACATACTCCTTTTTTACAGCACCAACAACAGCTCCTACTTCCATTCTTTTTGCCTTATATCCCTCATGATAGATCTCTTTTACATAGGTTGTTGTAAGTCCTATTTGGTTTCCATATGATGAGTATCCATGAGCTGCACCTTTAGATATTTTTTCTTGAGGTAATTTATTTGCCAATGTCTTTTCTATATTTTCAGTTATATCTCCAGCCCCTGTAACTCTCATTGCCTGATACACATATGCTCTTCCAGAAAGGGGATCTCTTATCGCTCCCCCAACACATGTACTTGCGCCTCCAAAAGGTTCTATCTCTGTTGGATGATTATGAGTTTCATTCTTAAACATCAATAACCATCTCTCTAACTCCCCATCCACATCTACATCCACTTCAATACTACAAGCATTTATCTCTTCTGATTCCTCTAAGTCATCTAATTTCCCAACTGACTTTAAGTATCTTCCCCCAATAGTTGCCATATCCATTAAAGTTAAAGGTTTTTTCTCTCTTCCCAACCTCTTTCTCAACTCTAAATAGTTTTCAAAAGCATTTTGAATACTACTTGTCAAATCTTTACACTCTATTTTTATATCTTTTAAATATGTTTCAAAAGTTGTATGTCTACAGTGATCTGACCAGTATGTGTCCAAAACCTTTATCTCTGTCTCCTTTGGATCTCTCTTTTCCACATTTTTAAAGTAATTTTGAATATGTTTTAAATCCTCTAAAGTCATTGCTAAGCCATGTTCATGTAAAAATTTTTCTAACTCATCTGAGTTTTTATCTATGAATCCTGTATATGTTGGTACTGGATCTATATCTATATTTTCCTCTAGAATTAAAGTGTTTAGATTTTTCTCTCTAGTCTCAATTGGATTTATCAAATATTCCTTTATTTTATCAAAATCTCTTATCTCTCCGTGAAAAACTAAAACTTTTCCACTTTTTATTTGAACTCCCTCTCTGCTATTTAAAAGCATTAGACACTGCTCCGCTGAATCTGCCCTTTGATCATACTGTCCAGGTAAAAACTCCATTGCTAAGTATCTTTTTCCTTCCAATTCAATCTCTTCATACACATCATCTGTAACTGGTTCTGATAGAACTTTATTTTTTAAAAGGTGTAGATCCTCCTCTGTACAATTAAAAATATCATACACGTTATATAGATCAATACTCTTTATTCCACTCTCTTTTAAATTTTCTAAAAGTTCATTTTTTATACCTAAGCTCTCTACTTGAAACCCATCTTTTTTCTTTACAAACACTCTCTTATTCATTATTCCTCCCTAAAATGAATTGGCTTTTAAAATTAGCTCATCTATGTTTTTACCGCAATAGTTTATATGACCCATTTTTCTATTTTTTTTCCACTCTGTCTTTCCATATATATGAATATGTGTATCACTATCATTTGGGATTGTATCCAATCTATCTCTATCCTCTCCCATTACGTTTAGCATTACCACTGGAGTTAAAAGCTTTATTTCGGGTAACTCCTCTCCTAAAATACCCCTTAAATGAGCATCAAATTGTGAGTAGTTACAAGCATCCATCGTATAGTGAGCACTGTTATGAGGCCTTGGAGCCATCTCATTAAAATAGATCTCCTTACCTTTTATAAAAAACTCAATTCCTAAAGGTCCATAAATATCTAATCTTTCCACAATTTTTTTAGAGATGTTCTCAATTTCATTTACAATCTCCCTATCTATTCTAGCTGGAACTATAGTCATATTTAAGATTCCATTCCTATGTATATTTTCTCCAATTGGAAAATTTATTACATGACCATCTATCCCCCTAACAACTAAGCAAGAAACCTCTTTATCAAAAGTGAGCATCTTTTCTAAAATGTACTCCACTTTTTCATTCCACTCAATCTCATTTAAGTCACTCTCTTTTAAAAGTTTCCATTGTCCCTTTCCATCGTATCCACCTGAACAAGTTTTTAATATACATGGAAACTCCATTTCAGCTATCGCTTTTTTTAAATCATCTAAATTTTTAACTTTTTTAAACTCTGCTGTCTTAACACCTATATTACTTACAGCTTTCTTCTCTCTAACTCTGTGCTGACTTAAATATAGTGGTCTCTTTCCCTGGGGAATATTAGCTCTATTCTTTTCCAAATACTCTATTGTTTCACTTGGTACATTTTCAAACTCATATGTTATGACATCTACACTCTCACATAGCTCATTTAATCCATTTTCATCTCTATAGTCGCACACTATATGTTTATGTGCACTAAGACTACCACATGAATCCCTATTTGGATCTAAAATTACTGTTTGATACCCCATTTTTTTCCCTGAGTCACAGAGCATTTTAGCCAGTTGTCCCCCACCTAAAATTCCAACTCTTCTAGATTTTTTCATCCAAAATCATCCTTTCGATCCTCTCTCTAAATTCCACAACCTTTTTAGCAATCTCACTATCTTTTAAAGCCAATATCTTAACCGCTAATAATCCTGCATTTTTAGCTCCACCTATCGCCACTGTTGCCACTGGAACTCCACCTGGCATCTGTACAATTGATAAAAGTGAATCTATTCCTTTCAGAGTTTTACTCTCAATAGGTACTCCAATAACTGGTAAGTCTGTTAAACTTGCTACCATTCCAGGTAAATGAGCTGCCCCTCCCGCACCTGCTACAATAACCTCTATTCCTCTTTGCTTTGCTTCTTTTGCATATGTAAACATCAACTCTGGAGTTCTATGTGCTGAAACTATTTTTACTTCATGTTCAACCCCAAACTCCTTTAAAATATTTACGCATTCATTCATAGTCGGTAAATCTGATTTACTTCCCATTATTACACCTATTTTCACTCTGTTTTCCTCCCTAAAAGTTAAAAATAAAAAACGCACATTACTAAAAAGGTTACAACTATCCCTTTTCAATAATCTGCGTTTTTACACACTTATTCCATTTATATATATTTTTACTTTTTATCCTTTTTTGTTTCAATTTTCTCTTTATCGTTAACACTTAATTGACTCCCCTTTATTTTTTGGGTCAACAAAAAAAGTCTATAAAAAAAGGAAACTACAACTGTAATTTCCTACAAGATCAAATTTAAAATATATCAAAAAAACATACATTAAAAATCTATCCTTGTAGTCTGCCAATTTACGGTGACAGGTAGAGACTCGTTGACCTTATTTCAACTATTATACAAGTTTTATTTATTTTGTTTTTTAATACTTTTCCTGATTTAATACTAACACACTGTTCGTTTTTTTTCAACTATTATTTTTGAAATAAAAAAAGTTCTCTGAGTTTTACCTCAGAGAACCCCTGTTTTTACTATGCTTTCTCTCTCTTTAACTTTTTCTTCATTCCGTCGATAAAGTCTTCAACTATAATGTATAGAACTGGAATTACAACCAGCGTTAGTAGTGTTGAGAATGATAATCCGAATATAACAGCTATAGACATTCCTGAGTATAACTCTGCTCCCTCTCCAAATCCTAGTGCAAGTGGAATCATTCCACATACTGTAGTCATTGTAGTCATTAGAATTGGTCTAAGTCTTGTTTTACACGATTCTCTTACCGCATCATTTAGTTCATATCCTCTCTCTCTTAGAATCTTAATAAAGTCTATTAGAACAATTGCATTGTTAACAACCGTTCCAGCTAGCATTATTATTCCAATCATAACCATCATATCAAATGGAGAGTTTGTTATCAACAATCCTCCATAAACTCCGATCATTGCCAATGGAACTGAAGCCAAAATTATACCTGGAAGTAAGAAGTTCTCAAACTGTGATGCTAGAATAGCGTATATTAAGAATATTGAAATTCCAAGAGCCATTCCCATCTGTACAATCGCCTCATTAAATAGCTGAGACATTCCTCCCCATGAGTAAGAAACACCTTTTGGTGGGTTAGTTGCTTCAAATGCATCCACAATTTCACTTTGAACTTTACTTAATCCAATTCCACCATCATTTGCTGAAACTGATGCGTAGAATATCTTATCTGTCTTTGTTACCTCTGATGCTCCCTCTGCCATAACAATATCTGCTACATCTGAAACTTTTACAAATTTACCATCTGCTCCTCTAACATTTAACTCCTCTAAAGTTGAAATATTAGTTCTTGCATCCTTTGGTAATCTGATTAAAACATCTATCTCCTCTGTTCCTGTTTTTACAGATAGTGTTTGTCCAGTTGCTCTATTTCCACCTAGGAATGAGTAACTTATTGTTCTACCTACATCAAATGGGCTGATTCCATGAGCTCTTAATTTATCTCTATTTAGAACAACTCTAGCCTCTACATTTCCTGGTTCAATACTTGATGTAATATCTATAATACCAGGATTTTGACTAATTTTTTCTTGTACTTGTTTTGTTATATTTTCAGCAACATCTAATGAATCTGAAGATATTCTAAATTCAACATCTCTATTTCCACCTGCTGATTGGTAATCATCTTTTAAGTTAAACTTAATTCCAGGTATTTTCTCTAATTCAGGTCTTAAATTATCCATTACTTGGAATATTGATACATCTCTATCAGTTTTTGGCCCTATGTCAACGTTTACGATTCCTACTCCTGTTTTTACAAGAGAGATATATGTTTTTGTTAAAGGATTATTTTTTACTACTTCAACTGCTTGCTCTGTAATCTCTTCTGCTCTTTCAACTGAAAGACCCTTTTCCAACTCTAAAACAACTGCATATCTACCATAGTCTTGTTTTGGTATAAACTCTGTTCTTGTTAATAAAGGTCCAACTATCATCATAACCATAAATGTTATGAAAGAAAGTGCTACAGTTTTCTTTCTATTTGTAATTGCCCACTCTATTATCTTTTCATATGTGCTCTTTACTTTTCCAAATATTTTACCCTCTTTTGTAATATCAGCGTTAGCTTTTAAAAATCTACTTGCTACCATTGGCATTAAAGTTAATGATACTATTAAAGCGGCAACGTTAGAGAAAATTATTGATAGCGACATATCTCTAAATATCTCTCTTGCAATACCTGGGATAAATAGTACTGGAATAAATACAACCATTGTTGTTAAGGCTGAGGCTAGAATCGCTACTGCAACCTCTGATGCTCCATCCTCTGATGCTTCCATTACTGGTTTCTTAAGCTCTGTTATATGTCTATAGATATTATCTATAACAACAACGGAGTTATCTGTTAGCATTCCTACTCCAATAGAAAGTCCCATTAGTGATATTACGTTTATTGTCACTCCTAAAAGAGATAAGAAAGCAAATGTAAATATAATTGCTATTGGTAGTGCCAATGATATCAACAGTGTTGCTCTAATATTTTTTAGGAATACTAAAAGTACTATTGTAGCTAGAACAAGACCTGTTATAGCATTTCCTTTTACTCCTGAAATTGATGAGTTAATATTTTCAGAGTAATCCATTACTGTTGTTACTTCTACACCTTTAGGGAAGTATGGTTTCATCTCTTCTAAGGCTATCTTTGCATTATCTGTAATTGATAAGATATTTCCATCTGTAGATTTTTCAATAACTATCATTACCGATGGTTTCCCATTAAGTTTAGTTATCTCGCTTTGATCTTCAGTAGTTAGTACTACATTAGCAATATCTTTTAATCTAAGAGTTTTTCCATTACTTCTTAAAATCATGTTTTCAAACTCATCTAAATAGTTAAACTCTCCCATAAATCTGGCAACAACATCTTTCCCTCCAGTTTTAATAACTCCCAACGGAACATTTATTGATGATGTTTTTATTAAATCATACAATTCATTCGGTGTTAAATTATATGATGCTAATTTATCTGTATCAAATTGAATTTGAATCTGTTTATCTGGAGATCCTAATGTATCAACACTTCCAACTCCTCCAATTCTTTCAAATCTTGGAGTCATAAACTCGTTAACAAATGTTGTCAATTCTAAAAAATTTGGACCCGATACGTTTAGCATCATCGCAGTATTTCCTGAACCTGCTAATTTTTTCTGTGTCGTAGGTTTTGATGCATCATCTGGTAACTCTCCTGATATAGCATCAATCTCCCTTTGTACATCTCCTCTTTTTAAATCTATATTCACTCCATAGTCGAACTCAATACTTACAACTGATCTTTCAAATGATGATGTAGATGTTATCTTTTTAATTCCATCAACACCAGATAGTGAATCCTCTATTTTTTTAGTAATCTGACTGTTTACATCTTCTGGAACAGCTCCATTCCAAGTTGTAGTAATTACAACCATTGGAATATTCATATTAGGAAGCAGTTCTGATTTCATTGATAGCATCGAAACAATTCCTAAGAATACCATCGAGACCATTACCATTACTGTTGCAACGGGTCTACGTATAGCAATACCTGCTAATGACATATATCTTTCACCTCTTTATTTTCTATTTTGTTTCGTTATTTATTGTAATTTCATCTCCATCAGCTAATCCGAATATACCATCAGACACTACTAAATCCCCTGGTTTTAACTCCTCTGATATAACTTCTATATTAGGCTTTATCGTTGCCCCTGTAGTCACTTCAACTCTTTTTACTTTCCCATTTTCAATTTTAAAAACATAGCTCAATAAGTCTCTTATAAATACAGCCTGTTGTGGCACTATAACTCCATCTCTTTTCTCTGTTGGAATTACAACCTTTGTATACATACCATCTTTTAACTCTTTAGTTTTATTATCTATAGATATTTTTACTGGGAATTTTTTTGTTTCAGCATCTGCTATTGGATTTATAGATTTTATCTTTCCTTGGAACTCTTTTCCACCTAAATCTGAAACCATTAAAATCACTGGTGATCCCTCGTTCAGTGTATTTAACCAATATCCTGGGAAGTCCACAGTTATCTCCATCACATTCTCATCTACCACTGTAAACACAGTTGAGTTAGCCTCTACGACATTTCCAGATTTTAAATTTAAATTTCCTACTAATCCAGTTAGCTCAGATTTTCTTGTTAATTTATCATAGTTTGATTTTTTAGATGTATAATCTGCTAAAGCATTGGTATATGCATCTCTATAACTTAAAAATTCAAGTTGTGATACCATCTGCTTTTCATAAAGTTTACTAAATTTTTCAAAATTATTTTTTGTTGATTGTAGGTTAGCTTTTGCTGCTTCATAGTTTGATTCAACCTTCGCATCAGTAAACTTTACAACAACCTCACCCTTTTTTACAAAATCTCCATTTTTCTTTAGAACCGTAGATACAGTTCCTTGAGAATCCAGTGTGTGATCCACTTTCTCTTGAGGCACAATTGTTCCATCAGTTGTGTATATATCTGAAACTTGTTCCTTTTTAACTTGTGACGCCACTACTGGCTTTTTTGGTTTTTCTACTACTATTTCCTCTTTTTTTCCACAAGCAGTCATCAAGATAGCTGCTGCTGTTAATATGAATAATCCCTTTTTCATCTTTCCTCCCGATATTAAATAAGTGATGATCTATACTTCTCAAATGCTACATAATAATTTAATACTGCTGAGTTATAATCTACAGCTGCTTGTCTATATTGACTTTCTGATAATAGATAATCCACAGTTGAAATCAATCCCGCATTGTATCTTTCAGTATCTATACTAAAGTTTTCAGTTGCTGCTTCTAACGCTTTGTTTCTAGAGTCTCTTAATTGCTGTAAACGAATTAACTCTCTATAATTTTTTGTAACAGATAGTTTTATATTATCTGATGTTAGCTCTTGATTTATATTTTCTATATTCTCATTATTTTTTGCCACATTATACTCATCAATTCCGCTTCCGAAAGAGAATACATCCCATTTTACAGAAACTCCACCTCTCCACTCTGCATTGTCAAAACTGTTATCAAAATGGTGGCTCTCTCTTGATGTTCCATAAGTTGCAAAAGCATCAACCTGTGGTAATAAACTTGATCTTGCTACAATTTTTTCAGCTTGAGCATAGTCAACTTTATTTATTGCTAATCTCGCTGATAAACTGTTTGTTAAAGCCTGATTTAGGTCTCTATTAAAATCTATTCCCGATGTTAAGTTCTCTGGAACTTGGAAATCTTTTAAAGTAATCTCCTCATTTGTAGGAATCATTAACTTTAATTTCAAATCCTTTTTTGCAATCTCTAAATTTGTTTTAGTTCCTGTTATTTGAGCCTCTAAATCTAATATTGAACACTCTGTTTTCAGTAGATCCGCTTTTGTTACCAATCTTAAATTTAATTGTTCGCTCTGCTTATCATATCTAGCTTGTAACTCTTTTTTAGATGCCTCTAAAACTGTTAAATCCTTTTCATAATTTATAATACTTGAATATAAAGAGATAATATCCAATCTCACATCTCTTTTTTCAGATAAAAGATAGATATCTGCCATATTTTTAGAAGCCTCTGCTCCAAGTATTCCACCTGTTATTGCTCCTCCTCTAAATAGGGGCTGATAAAGACCTATTGTCTGTGAATATCCACTTTTTGCTTTTAATCCAATTATTCCATTTGAATCAATAGTTTCAGTCATATTTCTTGTTTCATGTTCCGCTTTTTGATACTGACCGTTATATGTAACTGTTGGTAATGCAGTTTTAAATGCTCTTCTTACATTTAATCTTGCATTTTCTTTTGATAGCTCTGATGTCTTTATTGTTTTCCCATTCTCTAAAGCCAAGTCAATTGCACTTTCCAACGTTAGCTCTCTTGAAAAGGCTGCTGTTGAAAGCAATACTAGTAACCCTAATAACTTCTTCATTAAATTCCTCCTGTTAGTAACTTCAAGATACTTTCAATAACCAGTTGTATCTCTCTATCTAAATCAATATTTTTTAAACGTTCTTCAAATTCGGATATATCACTGATAAAATAATCCTCTGTATTTTTATAGAATAATCTTTCCAATCTATAAGCTTTTATTCCACCCATGATAAATACTATCAAAATATTTATTTCACTCTCTGAATATATAATTCCTGGAATGGTTTTTATTATCTCTTTTAAATATCTTCTATTTAAAATTTCGATTTGAAAAAGTTTTTCTCTTAATAGAGGTGTTAGATGTTCCAAATTTCTAGTTAGATTTATCAATATCAAATGAGATTTTAAACTCTCTGATACCATCATAAACCTTTTCATTATAAACATCTTTATTTTTTCTTTATAATCAATCTTTTCTATTAGAAGTTCTTTTAACTCATTTTTTCTTATTTCATAAACTTCGCATATAATCGCCTCTAAAAGTTGATCTTTTGATTTAAAGTAAGTATAAAAGCTACCTTTAGCTATTCCCAGATGATTTGTAATATCTTCAACTCTTGTTTTAAAAATACCCTTTTTTAATAAAACATCTTTTGCAGCTTCTAGGATTTGCTCTTTTTTTTCCTCCTTTATCATCATGCCCCCTTACTGAACTTAAAATTAAAATGACTATACAGTCATAGAACATTCTAATCTATAATGACTATTTAGTCAATGTTTTTTTTTGATTTCACCATACATTGTGAGCATTTGAATTAAATCCTGATGAAGTTGAGTAATATTTTGCATCTATCGGCTTATTTTCGTGCACAAGAATAAGACCTTTTGTTGTTTTTACTCCCTTAGCTGACAACTCATTTTCATCTAGGTTGTTATATACTTGACTTTGAGTACTATCTAAAATATGGAACCCTTGTTTTGCATATCTATTTCTCAATATATCTTTTGCTGCATAGGTTCTAGCTGCTATTGCCTGTACTTTTAAAGCTTCCAATCCAAAACTTTGTGGCATCTCACTTGGAACAACCTGTAATAGATAATCCTCTATATTGATTTCATTTATTAAGTTTAATCTTGTTCCGCCCTGTGCTAACCTAACTTCAAAACTCCCTCTATATGTTGGATATCTATATTTTTTTACATTTCTCTTTATATTGGTTATCGATATCATCTGTTTTGATGTTATCTCTATGTAGTTTTTTGTTTTTAACCTTACTTTCCCTTGAGTGATGACCTGTGTGTATCCATCTTTTACTATAAAGTCTATAGATGTTCTAGGGGATACATTGACACTTCCATCTTTACTTTTTAATTTTATAGCACCTGTTGAAATCATAGATATTTTTGAGTGATTAATAGTTGAAAATCCACTTGTCATTATTCCAACTCTAATCTTATCATCTACTCCATCCACCGATTTTATACTCTTTAATTTTGTATCCATATAGTATCTTTGTAAAACTTGTTTATATGAGTATCCCTTATTTTTAGTTAAATCCATAGCTGACCATTGTGGAACTCCAGATCCGTGTCCAAATCCTCCACCATAGATATTAAAACCTCCATTCCCCAATTTCTCAAAAGCAATAAAGGCAGATGGCAACATGCTCGGATTTCTGGATATAGGCTTTTCATTATAAGTACTACTTCCACCCTTTGTTCCATAGATATTTATAGTACTATCAACGCTACTTTTGCTTAAATTTAATAGACTCCTTATATTTCCCTCTTTTGCAACAATATATTTACCTCTGCTTCCCTTTATAAGTAGTTTTGTTACTAGTCCTGATTTCCCTCTTTCCAAAACTCTTATATCTAAAACATCTCCAACAGGGTTTAAAGGCATTTTTTTTGCTACCCACTTATTATCAGAGTATGTTAAAACCTCTTTGGGTCTTCTTGACCCTAATGAAACTAAGTTTTTATTTAAAACATTACTTATCTCTTTTCTATTTAAGCTAACTTTCCATCTCCAATAATTTGAATTATCCCCATGCCCCTTTGCTCTTGTATTTTTATAAAATGCTAAAAACTCATTCTCTTTATATGACTTAAATGGCACTTTTGGGTTTTCCATATCATTTACATATTTTAAATAAGGGATAGGTTTTGCCACTGGTATACTGTCCTTTGAGTATTTTCCATATAGATCAACTCTATCTCCCTTTAAATTGGATGAACTTTCCAATCTCTCATAATAATCTCTATTTGAACTACTGCTACACCCTATAAAAGCTAAAAAACATAATCCTATCGCTATGGTATTTTTTATTTTCTGAACTTTCATTATATCTCTATCCCTTTTTCAACAATATAGTTTCTAACTTTTTCAAGCTCCTCTTTTGTATCAACACCTATAATTTCAAAAGGTGTTTCCAGCACTTTTATTTTATATCCATTTTCTAAAACCCTTAACTGCTCTAAAGATTCAGAATTTTCTAAAGGTGTGCTCTCCATTTTAGAATATTCTAGTACAAACTCTCTTTTATACCCATATATTCCTACATGTTTAAAATAGATATCTAAGTTTTCATTTCTAGGATATGGAATTACACTTCTCGAAAAATATATAGCATAGTCATCTCTATCTGTAATAACTTTTACAAAGTTTGGATTTTCAATGTCCTCTTTTTTATGAAGTTTATGCTTTAATGTTGCCATTTTTAAACTCTCCTCTTTTTTAAATACATCGATTAAAGAGTTTATCATATCTGGCTCAATTAAAGGCTCATCACCTTGAACATTTATAATCACATCATAGTCTGTTATCTTCTCACAAACTTCAGCTATTCTACTTGTTCCATTTAAGTGATTTTTATCTGTTAGTATTACCTCTCCTCCAAATCTTTTTACTTCATCAAAAACCTCTTGTGAATCTGTTGCTATAATAACCTCATCTAAATTGGATTTCATAGCTCTTTTATAAACCCACTCTATCATAGAATGTCCACAAATATCTTTCAGTGGTTTCTTTGGCAATCTTGTTGATTCATATCTCGCTGGAATTACTCCTAAAAACTTCATTTTACAACCTCCAAAATTCAATGTATAATAAGATTATACAAGAATATCGTATTAAAAAAAAGAGTTTTATACTTAAAAAGGAGAAATTTATGTTGCGTATTTATTTTGTAAGACATGGTGAAACAGTTTGGAATACTTTAAAAATTTTTCAGGGAAGATCCAACTCTCCATTGACAGAGCTAGGTATTGAGCAAGCAAAAAAACTTTCAAAAGCTCTAGAAAATATTGATTTTAAAAAGGTTTACTCATCGCCACAGGAAAGAGCTCTTCAAACCACTAAACTTTTACTTGGAAATAGAGATATGAATATCATTCCAATCGATGAGTTTCAAGAGATCAATATGGGAAAAGTTGAGGGGATTCCAAGGGAGGAGTTTGAAAAAAACTATCCAATTGAGTATCATAATTTTTGGAATAATGCCGAAAAATATGATCCTACAGCATATAATGGTGAAAGCTATGAGGAGGTTTTAGATAGAGTTAGAGTTGGACTAAATAAACTTGTTCAAGAAAATAGTGACGGAAATATTTTGGTAATCAGTCATGGAGTTACATTAAAAGCCCTTTTTAATATTATAAATGAAAAAGGGATAGATGAATTCTCTAAGCAACCTGTTCCTGAAAATACTAGCACTACTATAGTTGAATATGATTCAAATGGATTTAAAATAGTAAAATTTTCTGACACTGAACATCTAAATTAATTTTTTTATTATTGACACAAAGGAAAGTGTGAAGTATTAAAGTATTATTCTATATATTGCTGTTATTCTATTCAGGGGGTGAATTTTTTGGGAGATAAGTTTAATGTTAATATAAAGGTTATGGGTATTGGTGGCGGTGGAATAAATGCACTTGATGAAATCTGTGTTTCTGAAATTGATGGAGTTTCTTTTTTTGCACTTAATACCGATCTACAAGATTTAAATAATTCTAGAACACCTCACAAAATTCAACTGGGTTTATCTACAACTAAGGGACTAGGCTGTGGTGGAAATATTGAATTAGGAGAGAAAGCTGTCAAAGAGAGCTTACCTTTTATTAAAAACATTCTTAGAGGCACTGACTTTCTTTTTTTAACATCCACTATGGGTGGAGGAACTGGAAGTGCTGCTACTGCTTTAATTGCAAAGTTGGCCAAAGAGATGAACATTCTAACTGTTGCCATAGTTACTAAACCCTTCTCCTTTGAAGGAAAAAGAAGAATGAAAATTGCTGAAACTGGAATAAAAAATCTTAAACCTTTTGTTGATTCTCTTATTGTTGTCCCTAATGATAAACTTTTAGATAATTCATCATCCAATGTAACAGTTCAAGAAGCTTTCAAAAAAAGTAACTTTGTGTTATATACAGCGGTTAAAGGTATGACTGACCTTATGCTTGCCAAAGGATTAATAAATTTAGATTTTGCAGATATAAAATCTCTTCTACTTGAATCAGGAGAGGCTATCTTAGGGTTTGGAGAAGGAGCTGGTGAAAAAAGAGCCGAAAAGGCTGCTCTTGCCGCAGTGGATTCATCTCTATTTGAAAGAACCATTTTAGGTGCAAATAAGTTTTTAGTAAATATTATTGGTCCTAGAGATTTGAACTTAATGGAGTCTAGTATTATTGTAGAAACTATAAAAAAAGAGTGTGAAGCTGAAATAGATGATGTTCTCTTTGGAGTTTCAATAGATGAAAACTCCAGTGATACTATTAAGGTTATTTTAATAGCTAACTCATTTTTAAATACTTAAATGACAAAAAAACGGTTTTATTTAAAAACCGTTTTTTTATTTATATTAAATTTTTAGTATACTCTTCAGGCAAAGGTAACTCTATTTTTATATTATATTTTGGAATCTCACAATAGTATGAAAATAAAAACATGTTCTTTCCACCTCTACCATATCTTCCATCTCCAACTATTGGGTGTCCTAAACTTGCCAATTGAACTCTTAACTGATGTGTTCTTCCTGTTTCAAGAGTAGCTTCTAGAATAGTTCTATTTTTCCCTCTCTTTAAAACTTTAAAGTATGATATACTCTCCTTAGCACCCTCTTCATAAGAGCTTAACTCCACAACCCTTGTCTCCTCTTTTCTCAGATAGCTCTTTAGAGTAAATCTATCTTTATCAATAACTCCATCAACTAATATATAGTATTTTTTATCTGTTTTTCCCTCTCTAACCTCCTCTGCTAACTCTCTAGTTACAACTAGACTTTTTGCACCTATTACAAGTCCAGAGGTAGATTTATCAATTCTATTTACAAAGTTAAACTCATCAGTTTGATAAAAACTTTTAAAAAGTTCAGACAGACCATAGTCATATCCACTGCCCTTATGCATTACCATACCGGCCTCTTTATTAAATATAACCACTCTTTCATCCTCATAAACAATACCACTTTTTAAAGTGGTTAAATCTTTTGAAGATATTTTTATAAATTTTTTCTCCTCAGTCTCTCCACCAGAGATTAAAACTTTAACAATATCTCCCTCTTTTAATCTATAGTTTTCTTTAGATTTTTTTCCATTAACTTTAATCTTTCCAGTTCTAATTCCCTTAAAAATCTCTGTCAATGGAGTATTTTCATATTTTTTTCTCAAAAATCTATCCAATCTAACTTCATGAAAACTAGAGTCTATAATATATTCCATCATTACTCCCTATATACATTTATACTCTGAACAATCCCTAACATTGCAAAGGCAAATAGGAAAGAGGTTCCTCCATAACTCATTAAAAGAAGAGGTAATCCTGTAACAGGCATTATTCCAGTTACCATTCCCACATTTACAACTATATGAAAAAAGAAAATTGCAGATATTCCATAGCAAATTAACTTTCCATATCCCTCAGCTTTGTCACCTATTCGCAATATTCCCCATAGAAGTAGAATGTACAGTATCAGTAAAACACAACCGCCAATCAATCCTCTCTCCTCTAAAAATACCGCTGCTATAAAATCAGTGTGAGACTCTGGTAAAAATCTTAGCTTACTTTGAGTTCCCTGTAAAAATCCCTTTCCAAAAACTCCACCAGATCCAACTGCAATCATAGATTGAGTAACATTCCAACCACTTCCCAATAGATCAGCTTCTGGATTTAAAAATGTTAATACTCTTTCTCTTTGATAATCTTTTAATAGGAAAAAATATCCAATCGGTACCATTGATATTCCTACAACTGCTAAAATTATTATAGTTTTCCAATCTATTCCATTTATAAATATCAAAATTAGATATAAAAATATTATAACTAAAGATGTCCCTAAGTCTGGCTGTGCCGCTATTAATATAAATATTGGTAAAACATGAATACTAGTAGCTAAAACACATTTCAGTCCTGAAAACTTATGATTATACTTAGTGGCCAAGACCTCTGCAAAAGTTAAAACTATAAATAGCTTAGAAAACTCTGAGGGTTGAATAGTTATAAATCCTAAATCAATCCATCTTTGAGCTCCCAATCTTTTATCTCCTATCACAAATACCAACAGCAATAGTATCACATTTATCAAATAGATTACCTTATAGTATTTTCCATACACTTTATAATCTATAAAAGAAAATATAAAGTATGTCAAAACTCCTAGTCCTATCCATGCAATCTCTTTATAAAAAAAAGATGTTCCCTTATGTACTGTCGCACTATAAACTGTCAATAAACTTATTAGAACAATACACAGGGCAATATATAAAATCATATTTTTCATCTTTTTAATTCTTTTTATAGTAACTACTAAATCATGATTTTTTCCCATTAACTTCTCCTATTTTCCTGTATGACCAAATCCACCTTCAGCCCTTACAGTTGTTGATAATTCGTCAACTTTTTCAAACTCCATTCTATAAACTTTTTGAAGAACTAGTTGCCCAATTCTCTCTCCAGGATTTACAACAAACTCCTCAGTGCTTAAATTTATTAATATAACTCCAACCTCTCCTCTATAATCTGAATCTATTGTTCCAGGAGTGTTTACCAATGTTATTCCATGCTTTAATGCCAGTCCACTTCTAGGTCTAACCTGAACCTCATATCCATATGGAATCTCCATCTTTATACCTGTTGGAATTAGTTTTCTTTCCAATGTTTTTAAAGTAACTGGTTCTGAAATATTTGCTTTAACATCCATTCCAGCCGCTCCTTCAGTCATATATTTTGGTAATTCCACACCGTTTTCTAGTACTAATTTCACTGTTATTTTTTCCATTTTTTCCCCTTTATATATTTCCTAAAATTGTTTTAGATATATATTTTTCATCAAATATTTTTTTTGCAACTCTTTGGATATCTTCCAGATTGACATTTTCAATCTCATCTATCACAGTTTCAATATCTCTTACCTCTCCATATACTAGATAAGATCCTGCCATTCTGGACATTTTTCCCTTGCTACTTTCAAGTCCAAAAGTTACCATGCTTAAAAACTGATTTTTAGCTCTTTGTAACTCTTTTTCTGTTATTCCATTCTCTCTTATCTCTTTTAACTCATTCTCTATAATTGAGATAACCTCTTTATAATCTTCATGTGTTGTACCAGCGTATATTGTGAACAATCCACCCTCATCAAAATTTGAGGTATAAGAGTACACTGAGTATGCCAGTCCTCTTTCCTCTCTGATTTTTTGGAAAAGTCTAGAGCTCATATTTCCACCTAAAACATTGGATATTACAGACATTGCCACTTTATCATTATCTGTATTTGAAGCTCCCAATGTATTTACACAAAGATGTACTTGATTTGTTTCCTGATTTATTATTTTTTCACCAGAGTTTATACTCATACTACCGTCATAGAATCTCTTTGTACTTCTATCTTTTAACTGTCCAATCCCTCTATTTAACTGATTGTATACACTCTCTACATCTATATTTCCTGCAACTGCAATAACGATATTTTCAGGTTTATACATATCATAAAAATATCTAAGTATTTTTTCTCTATCTATTCCTTTTAAACTCTCTATTGTCCCTGCAACTTTTTGACTTTGTACACCATTTATAGCAAAATTTAGATTTTCCTCATGGACAACCTCTTCCGGTATATCTTCATACATTCTTATCTCTTCAATTATAACATTTCTCTCTTTTTCAATATTTTCATCTGTAAATGTAGAGTTTAAAAACATATCATTTAAAATATCAATACCTGTTTCTAAAGTGTTTGATGTCATCTGTATATAGTAAGCCGTTTTTTCAACACTTGTATAGGCATTGATCATTCCGCCTTGGTTATCTATCTCTTCTGAAATCTCTTTGGCTGAACGATTAGTTGTTCCTTTAAACAGTAGATGCTCTATAAAATGAGAGATTCCCTCTTCACCAGATAGTTCATTTTTTACACCAGCTCTTACAAAAAAACCTAAACTAGCTGTATTTATACTCTTTATATCTTCGATTAAAACTGTTATTCCATTATCTAATCTCTTAGTAATTATGCTCATTTTCCTCCTAATACTCCGCTCTTCTCATAAAGTATATCCCTAAAGATAAAAATATAATATTTGGTATCCAACCACTTACAAAGGGATTCAATATCCCATTTACGCTTAATGCTTCAAAAGATGCCTGAACAATATAGTATGAATAACCTAATCCCACACTTAATGCTATACTTATAGCTGAAGCTCCTCTCACATATCTACTTCCTAAAGATAGCCCTAAAAATGATACTATAAAACTGGCAAAAGGAAATGAATATCTTTTTCCTAAAACAGATAATGGTTCTTTTACATCTCCACCTGTTATACGAATATCTCTAATAGCCTTAGTTATTTCAGCATTTGTTAATTCATCTGGATCTCCCTGAATTGTTATAAAATCTGCTGGTGCTTTATTTAACTCTGGATTAGAGTATGTTTTATACGTTTTTTGAGTCTTATTTACCAAATCATTAACAACGGCATTTTCTAATAACCAAGAGTTCTTACTTGTATCAAATACACCTTTTTTAGCTGTTATAATACTCTCTATTTTTTCAAAACTTTTATCCAGTTTTATTATCTCCATTAAAGTCCCCGTATTTCCAACTCTATCAACTTGTCTAATATAGTAAACCACATTCTCCTCAGTTCTTAAAAAAGCATTATTTTTAGTTGTTGGTAATACTCTTTCAGATATTTTTCTACCTGCCCTTAAAGCTCTGCTTTTTGCTAGAGCCATTGGGTGAACTCTATTCATAACCTGAAAAACTATAATAGATATAAAGAAAGATATGATTATCGGATATCTGACTATTCTTCTAAAACTTATACCTGAAGTTTTCAAAGATATTATCTCTAAATTGGAAGCCATTCTATTTATACACATCAATGATCCCAATAACACAGCTAAAGGTGTTACCTCAATAAAAATTTTAGGCAATAGATATAATATATATGTTGCTGATTCAGAAACACTCATTCTTCCAGCTGTTATATATCTTATTATTTTAAAAAGTTGACTTAAAATAAAAATATTTATAAAAGCTATTAAACTCAGTAAAAATGACTTTATAAAGTTTTTACTAATATATATATCTAGTTTTTTCATCTAGCACCACCTGCTTTTTTTCTATATAGTAGAGCTGTTCCACCAAATAATAATAAATTAGGTAACCACACTCCTACATAAGGCGATACCACTCCTTTATTTGCCATTACCATTCCCACATTTAAAAATACAATGTAGATAAAAATAACTGCTAAACTTACTCCAAAACTAGCTCCTTTTCCACTTCTATGATGACCAATAGATAGTAATACACCTAGCACTGCTAATACAACAGTTGAAAGTGGAATAGCTATTTTCCTATTAATTTCAACTAGATAAGGTATCTTCTCCTCATATGTTTTTCCCTTTAAATTGTCAAATAAAGTTGTTATTCCCATGGCTTCAATATCTTTTACATCTATTTTTACCTCTTGGAAATATGAGCTTAAAGGTATTTTTTTCTGCTTAAATTCACCCTCCAATTTAATTGTTCCATCTGGATTAAAGGTATAAAACTTTGAATCTTCCAACACCATATTAACATTTTTCCAATAAGCTTTTTCACCTAATAGTATAGTGGGGAAGTTATTTTTATCCTCTTTTTGGAAAATCAATACATTTTCAGCTTCATTGGTTTGTCTATCTATTTTTTCGATATATAGACTATACTCATCAACTTCATCAATCAATATTTTCTCTTTCAATTGGAACACTGGATTTTCATATGCTATCTTCATAGTTATCTCTTCCAATTTGCTAAATGATCTTGGAATAATACTCTCTTGTAAAAAGAATATAAATACAGTAATAATTGAAGCCAAAATTACTATTGGCTTCAATATATCCTTTAGAGACATTCCAATTGAACTCATTGCTGTTGCTTCACTTGTTCTTGTAAACTTAGAAAAAGTTATCATTACACCTAAAAATACACCCATAGGTATAGTTTGAGATAAAATTGGCGGAAGATAAAAAGATAGTATTCTTAATACATCTATCAAAGATATCCCTTTTACAATTATATTCTTCATAAGAGAAACGATAATTTCTATCAGAAAAATAAATGTAAACAGGGATATTCCAAATATTATTGGCATTTTTACATCTTCCAATATATATTTTTCAATTATTTTCATCAGTCTCTCCTAAAACATTTTATTAAAGTATTTTTCAACCAGCTCTTTCCCTTTTATATAGTTTAGCTCTGATTTTAACTCTTTTGGTAAGTATTCCTCTATATAGTGCGATTTATTTAGAAAAACTTCATTAGTTTTACTGTCTACTCCATATTTTTTTAAAACTGTATATTTTTGAGCAGCATAGTTAAAAATAAATAATATTATTAATGAAATTACAAGTCCTTTTATAAATCCGAACACTCCACCTAATCCTCTAGATAAAAATCCTTTATTCTGATTTTTTAAAATAATTCCTATAAAAAACATTAAAATAGCAATAATGAAATAAGAAGCTATAAATACACCTATATATGTTAATAAGAAGTTACTTTCATTGGTATCGATTGCCAATTTTTCCATCACCATTGGAGTAAATTTTTGAGCTATTATAAAATCTATAAATATTCCAAATATTGAAAAAAACTGTAATAAAAATCCATCTTTTAGTCCTTCAATTACTGCAAATATAAGTATTACTGCTATTAAAATATCTAAGTACATAATTATTCCCCCTTAAATTAATTATTTACTACTCTAACCCATAAAGCTTTTAAATATAATGTCTCAGGTACATGTAAAATCCATGGATGATCTTCAGGCTGGTAATTTACACCAATAACTTGTAATAGTTTACCATTTTTTGAAGCGGCCATTCTTGTAACTTCTATTAAATCCTGTAGACTCATATGGTATGCACATGTTATAACACCTACAATTCCACCGTCCTCTATCAGTTTAAAACTTTCATCACATAGGCTAAAGAACATATCTCTTCCTCTTGGAACATCAATTTTCTTCTTTATTAATGAAGGTGGGTCCAATGTTATTACATCGAATTTCTCTCCCCTATTAGCCAATATTTTTAGCATTAAGAACGCGTCTCCTTCAGCCGTTTCAAAGTCATTTGTAAATTCATTTAACTCATAGTTCTCTTTACATAACTCTAAAGCATGTGGTTCCTTGTCAATAGCTATAACTTTTTTACACCCCTCTTTTAAAGCTGCAACAGAAAATCCACCACTACTTGAGAATACATCTAAAAATCTTGTGTTCTCATTTAAAAATGGTCTTATAAACTTTCTAGAATCTCTTTGGTCTAAGAAAAATCCTGTTTTTTGTCCATCTATTATATCTACATAGTATTTTAATCCATTGTCTTCCATCACTATTCTTTCAGGAATTTCACCGTAGATTATCCCAGTTTGTTGTTCTACTCCCTCATGAGTTCTGTTCTCAACGTCACTTCTTTCATAAATACCTTTTGGTTTCATAACCTTTTTTATTGCATTTATTATCTCTTGTCTAAAAGCAACCTCTAAACCTGAATTTCTGAATTGTACCGAAACATACTTATCAAACTTATCGATTATTAATCCTGGAATTCCATCAGCTTCAGAATAAAAAGCTCTTACACAGTTTGTCTCTGCTAAAAGAGGTTTTCTTTTTTCATAGGCTCTTTTTATTTTCTCTAAGATTAAAGTCTTGTCCACAGGTACATCTTTAGTTGTTAATACTCTAACAAAAGCATTTGTTGACTCAGCCACATATCCTTTTCCAACTATCTCTCCATCTGTTGTACAAACCTCTACTATATCTCCATTTGAAACATTTCCAAAAATCTCCTGAATCTCATCTTTAAAAACGTTTGGATAAAAATTCCTAATTTTCTTCTCTTTTCCCTGTTCTAATATTATCTTTGCCATTAATCTCTCCTTTATAACTTTCCTATTAAACTATTTACCAAGTGAGGTTTTCCCTTTTTTAAGTAAACTCTACTCACCCTTCTACTTAATCCTGTAAATAGCTCATAAATTGATGATCCTACCATCTTTGATTTATCAAAGATATCCTCACCCATAACTATTACTTCATCTCCAATTTTTACCTTATCTTTAAGTTCTTCTGGTATTTTTACCATTAACATATCCATACAAACTTTTCCAACTATTTTGCACGGTACACCATGTATTTCAACTGTTCCTCTATTGGAAAGTTCTCTTCTAAAACCATCGGCATAACCCACAGTTATAGTTGCAATTAAATCTTTTTTATATCCTTTACCTACTCTTCCATAAGATATATCTATATCCTCTTTTAGCTCTTTCAAAAAAAGAATTCTACTTTTTAAAGTAAACACTCTCTTTAAATTTTCTATTACTCCCTCTCCATAAACACCATACATAATTATTCCAGCTCTAACTAAGTTACTCTGAGGAATTTCAGAAAATTTTAATATTCCTCCACTATTAAGAATATGGATATATTTTATCTCTTCTAATTTTTCAAAATATTTAAATTTTTCCAATTGTTTTTTTGTATAGTCTATTGAATCATTATCCGATTCATCCGAAACTGATAGGTGTGAATATATCCCAACTATATCGATATTCTTAGCTTTACATATCTCAATAGCATTTTTTCCCTCTTCCACAGTAAATCCGACCCTACCCATTCCTGTATCCACTTTTATGTGCACTTTTAGTGAAAGTTTATTTTCATGTATATAATCTATCTGAGAAAGGTCAGTCAAAGTAACTTGAAGATTATTCCTTTCAGCATCTTTTAACTCCTCATTAAAAGTACCTGCTAAAATTAAAATCTCATTATTAATACCACTATTCCTTAGTTCTATCCCCTCTTCTAGAGATGAAACTCCAAATATTTTTACTCCCATCTCTGAAAGTTCCTTTGCTATTGTGACTGCTCCCATTCCATAGGCATCTGCTTTTATAATTGCCATTATGTCTCTGTCATGAGATAGTTCTTTTATTTTTTTTATGTTGTATTCTAAGTTATCTAGATCTATCTCTGCCCACGTTCTCATTTTTTTCCTCCAACCTCTTATTAATAAGTAGATTAAGCCACCTTAATAGGTGGCTTTTGTTTTATACTACAATTTTCTCTTCAGGGTGTGAATCATCATTATCATCTTTTTTTGGCTCATATTTGTCATCTCTTTTTTTCTCAAAAAGATATACCAATGGTGTTGAAATATATATTGATGAGTAAGTTCCCACTCCAATTCCCACTAAAAGTGTTGTTGTAAATGTTCTTAAACTATCTCCACCAAAAACTAATATTGCAACTAATGCTAATAATGTTGTAACTGAAGTGTTAATTGATCTCACTAAAACTTGATTTAAACTTTTATTTAAAACCTCTCCAAAAGTCATATCTGATTTTTTTCTTAGGCTCTCTCTAATTCTATCGTATATTATTATCGTATCATTGATAGAGTATCCCAATATTGTCAGTATAGCTGCTATAAAAGGTGTATCAACTTCATAACCTAATAGAGCTATAACTCCCAATGCCGCTGTAACGTCATGTAACAGAGTTAAAATTCCAGCTATAGCAAACTTAAACTCATATCTCATTGTTATGTATAAAACTATCAATAATCCACCAATTGTTAAAGCATATATAGCTGATGTTTTTAACTCTTCACCTATTGTAGCTCCAACTTTTTCTGCTCTTTCTAATTTATACTCACCTAATGTCTGAAGTTTAGTTAATAACTCCTCTGTCTCTTTATCACTCATTTCAGCAGTTCTTATTATAACATTATTATCACTTTGAGATACCTGAACTTTTCTAGCTGTTGATGTTAATTGTGGTATCTCTATGGCCAAAGAATCCAACTCTTTATTTATATCTGCCAAAGTTATATTCTTAGAGTAATTTAACTGAATTAAACTTCCACCTGTGAAGTCTATTCCATAATTCAATCCTTTTACTAAAAACATTCCTAGGAATATTATAAAAGATATTGTTGATAATGTTACCCATTTTTTACTGTGTTTTATTACCTCAATATACATTTACTTACCCCCTTTTCACACCGAAGAACTCTGTTCTTTTTATTTTAAATAAATCTACTGTTGTTGTTAACAGAACCTTTGTTATGAAAATTGCTGTAAGCATTGATGCTACAGTTCCAATCGTTAAAGTTACTGCGAACCCCTTTACAGTTCCTGTTCCAAACATAAATAGAACAAGTGCTGTCAATAATGTTGTTACGTTAGAGTCTATTATTGAAGCAATTCCCTTACTAAACCCAAGCTTTATTGCTCCATTTATAGTATTTCCAAGTTTCAACTCATCTTTTATTCTTTCAAATATTATTACATTGGCATCTACGGCCATTCCTGCCGAAAGAATCATACCAGCAATACCTGGTAAAGTTAAAGTCGCATCAATAAAGTTTAGCATTGCAAACATCACAAGTCCAAAACTTAATAGAGCTAAGTCAGCTACAAATCCTGGTAATCTGTACATAACTAACATGAATGTAGCTATTAATCCAACTGCAACCATAGCAGCAGTTTTACTCTGAGCTATAGATTCATCCCCTAAAGATGCCCCTACTATTCTAGTTTCTATAATTTCTGCTTTCACTGGTAACGCCCCTGCATTTAAAAGTGTAGCTGTCTTTTTAGCTTCATCTGGTGTATAGTTTCCTGTTATAACTCCATTTCCACTTGGAATTTCACTGTTGATTGATGGAGCTGTTTGAACCTCTCCATCTAAAGTTATAGCCAATCTTTTTCCAATGTTTTCTCTTGTTATTTTAGCAAACTCCCTAGCTCCTTCAATATTCATCTCAAATTGAATTTGAGGTCTTCCTAAGTTATCATATGACACTTCAGCTTTTTTTAATGCTCCACCTGTTAGTAGTGTATCCCCTAAAGAACCATCATCATTCATTATTCTAAACTCTAATAGAGCTGTTTTTCCTATCATCTTTACTGCATCATCAGAGTTTGTAATTCCAGGTAATTCAATAATAACTCTATCCATTCCCGCTCTTTGTACAACTGATTCTGCAACCCCAAGACCATTTATTCTTCTGTCTAAAACTTCTATTAATCTATTCATTGCATCGTCATCTAATTCGGTTCCAGCTTCTGGTTTAGCTTGTAAAACTACATAAACTCCTCCTTTTAAGTCCAGTCCCAGTTTTGTTGGTTTCATTACTGCTAACCACCAAGAACATACTAGTATAACTAATACAAAAAATAATTTGGTCATCCCCTTAAGATTCATGCTAGCCTCCACTTAGTTTATTTTTTCATGTCTAAGAAAGTTTGTAAAATTATAGCTGCAGCTACTTTATCTACAACTTTTCTTTTCTCTTTGGCTCCCCTTAAATTTGTTTCGTTCAACATTCTATCTGCTGAAACAGTGGAAAGTCTTTCATCTATTTCAAAAAATTCTAATCCTTCAATAGATTTATTTAGTTTCTCTATAAATTCTCTTACTTTTTCTGCTTGACGTTTTTCAGTTCCATCTAAACTCTTAGGTATTCCTACTACTATCGATTTAGTATTTTCCTCTCTACACAGTTCAGCAATTCTTTTTACAGCCTTTGTCTTTCTTCTATCAATCACTTCTAATGGAGTGGCAACCATTCCCATTAGATCCGATTTTGCCACTCCTATTCTTACATCTCCTACATCTAAAGAAAGATATCTTTTATACATACTATCTTCCTCCAATTATAATGAATTTACTAAAATCTCCTTAACAGCAGTTAATGCCTCTTTAACTTTCGCTCCATTCTTTCCTCCAGCTTGAGCAAAGTCAGGTCTTCCTCCACCGTTTCCTTCAGCTATTTTTGCAGCTTCTCTCACTAGATCACCAGCTTTAACTTTTCCAATTAAATCCTTTGTAACTCCAACTGCAAATATAGCTTTTTCATTGTCAGAACCTAGCACTATAACACAGCTTCCTAACTTATCTTTAGCCTTATCCACAATCTCTCTAAGTGAATCTGCCTCTTTACCTTTAAAATCTTTCACTAAAACTTTTACTCCATTTATCTCTTGGATTTCATCAAATAGTGAGTTTGCTTCAAATGTTGCAACTTTAGCTTTTAATGTTTCAACCTCTTTTGATAGCTCTCTTGTTTCCTCTACAACTCTTTCTGATCTTTCCTCGATTTTATGTAGATCAGTTTTTAAGTTTTTAGCAACTCTTTTCATTGTTTTTTCCATCTCTAATACAGCTAAGTATGCTTTATAGCTTGTTTGAGCCTCTATTCTTCTAACTCCAGCAGCAACTCCAGCCTCTGAAACAATTTTAAATATTCCTATTTTACCTATGTTACTGATATGAGTTCCTCCACAAAGCTCCATTGAGTAATCTCCAATAGAAACAACTCTAACTTCATCTCCATATTTGTCTCCAAATAAAGCTGTTGCTCCTTTTGCTTTAGCGTCATCCATTGACATAACCTCTGCATTTACAGATGTTGCCATAAATATTCTTTCATTTACAGCTTTCTCAACTCTCTCAAGCTCTTCAGCTGTTAAAGCTTCATAGTGATTGAAGTCAAATCTTAATCTATCTGCTCCACAAGCTGATCCCGCCTGTTGTACATGAGTTCCTAAAACATCTTTTAAAGCTTGGTGTAATAGATGTGTCGCCGTATGATTTTTTGCAACTTCCTCTCTTCTTACAGGATCAACTGTTAAATTTAGAAGTGTACCCTCTACTAACTCCTCTAATCCACTCTCCACTTCAACTATATGAGTGTAAATCTCTTTTTGTTTTTGAACATCTAATACCTTAGCTACTAAATTTTCACCCTCTATAATTCCATGGTCAGCTTCCTGTCCTCCAGATTCTGCATAGAATGGTGTCTGATCAAAAATTAAAGCATATTTTCCATTCTCTAACTCTCTTGCATTTAAAAGTGTTGCAGGAGTCATAAGATCACAGTATCCAGTGAATTCAGTTTTTCCGTGCTTATCATAGAACTCCTCTATAAAGCTGTCCTGTCCTTTTTCCATAATAACTGCTCTAGCTGCTCTAGCTTTTTCTCTTTGCTCTTCCATTTTCTCTAAGAACTCATCTTTTAAAACTTCGATTCCATTCTCTTCACAGATCTCCTCTGTTAACTCATAAGGGAATCCATATGTATCATAAAGTTTAAATATTACATCCCCAGATAGTTTTGTTTCACCTTTTGATTTCACTATCTCTATCTCATTTGTAACAAGCTGCATACCTTGATCTAAAGTATTTGAGAATTTCTCCTCTTCAATTTTTACAACTTTTTTAATATGCTCTATGTTTTGTCTTAACTCAGGATATGCTCCTTCCATAATCTCTACAACTTTATCTACCATTTGATACATGAATAACTCTTTTCTTCCTAAAAGTCTTCCGTGTCTAACCGCTCTTCTTAAAATTCTTCTTAAGATATATCCTCTTCCCTCATTAGATGGGATAACTCCATCATTTACTAAGAAAGTAACTGCTCTAGAGTGATCAGTTATAACTTTTAATGAGAAGTCTTTTTCAGGATTCTCTCCATATTTCGTATTTGTAAGTCTTCCAGCTTCTTCAACAATTGGGAATAATAAGTCTGTTTCAAAGTTATTTGATTTCCCTTGAACCATTGCTGCAACTCTTTCAAGTCCAGCTCCTGTATCTATATTCTTCTTTGGAAGTGGTTGTAAAGATCCATCCTCCATTCTGTTCCACTCTGTGAAAACAAGGTTCCAAATCTCAATAAATCTATTATCAGTTCCTTCATCACCTAATTTAGAGTTCTCATCTCCTCCATAAGCTGGACCTAAATCAACGTGAATCTCTGAACATGGTCCACAAGAACCTGTTGGTCCTGCTGCCCACCAGTTTTCTGATTCTCCCATTCTTACAATTCTCTCTTTTGGAAAGTTACATTTCTCTATCCAAATTTTTTCTGCTTCATCATCTGTAGTAAACACAGAAACCCACAGTTTGTCTTTATCTAACTTTAAAACCTCTGTGATAAACTCCCATGACCACACTATTGCTTCCTCTCTAAAATAATCTCCAAATGAGAAGTTTCCTAGCATCTCAAAGAAAGTGTGGTGTCTAGCTGTTCTTCCAACATTTTCTAAATCGTTTGTTCTTATACACTTTTGATAAGTTGTCACTCTTGGTGTTGGTGCCTCTTTTTGACCTAAGAAATATGGTTTAAAAGGAACCATTCCAGCAACTGTTAATAAAAGAGTTGGATCATCTGGAATAAGTGACGCACTTTCAAAGTGCTTATGGTTTTTCTTTACAAAAAACTCTATAAATTTGCTTCTAATTTCGTTACCTGTTAACATCTCTTTGTTTCCTCCACTATATTTTTAAAATTTATTTTAATCTAATTTAAAGTTTTCTCCTAGGTACACTTTCTTTGCCATAGGATTTGAAGCTATCTCCTCAGGAGTTCCACTTATTAAAACTTTTCCATTTGCCATTATATATGCCTTTTCAGTTATAGACAAAGTTTCTCTAACAGAGTGATCCGTTATTAAAATTCCCAAACCTCTCTGTTTCAGGTATCTGATTATCTGCTGAATATCCTCAACTGCTATTGGGTCAACCCCAGCAAAAGGTTCATCCAGTAGGATGAAATCTGGATCATTTGCTATAGTTCTAGCTATTTCAACCCTTCTTCTCTCTCCACCTGATAGAGAGTATCCCATAGATTTTGCAACATGCGTCAATTTGAACTCCTCTAAAAGTTCTTGCATTTTTTTCATCTGTTCCTCTTTAGGTAACCCTTTCATCTCCAATATAGCTAATATATTGTCTTCAACCGAAAGGTTTCTAAAGATTGATGGTTCCTGTGCCAAGTATCCAATTCCCATATCTGCTCTTTTATACATTGGATACTCTGTTATATCTACCTCATTTATAAAAACTTGACCCTTTTCAGGTTTTACTATTCCAGTTATCATGTAAAATGTTGTAGTTTTCCCAGCTCCATTAGGTCCTAAAAGACCAACAATTTCACCTTTTTTTACCTCTAAGCTAACATTTTTAACTACCTGTCTTTTTTTGTAACTTTTACATAATCCTTGAGCAACTATACTTCTCATAGATTCTCCTTATTTTTTTAAGATTTTATTGTATCCTGAATTTATTTGATTTGCATTTGTTACACTTTTCTTCTCATTGGTTTTATAATCTACAAATACATTTCCTCTAGCTTTTACCTTATTAGTTTTTGTATTGTAATCTGCTTCATCAGCTGTTATTACCGATTCACCATCATCTACAAATACATTATCTCTTAGTTCTATTAAGTTTTCCTTATTTTTTACTTTTGCTTTTGCAGATGTTGCTTTTAAAGTTTTATCTTTACTTTTTCTTACTATAACAACTTTACCTACCAGATCAATAACCTCTGTATTCAAGTTACCCGTCATCATATTAGAAGTCACATTTGTAACTGTTCCATCTTTATCTTTTAAAACTGCTTTAGTATTATCTTTTCCAAATACCAATTTTTTTTCTGGTTGAATCTCTAAGTAGTCTGAATATAGAGTAGTCCCCTCTTTTGTTATAACCGCATTCTTTCTGATTTCAACTCTCTGAATCTGATTTTTTCCTTGTGCATCTTTTTTAAAGTAGGCTCTTACAAAGTCCCCTTTAAAATCTACAGGTACTCCATCTTGATATATTCTACCTGAAACATTTCCTATAAAATCTAAATTCATATTATTTAATGTTCCATCTACACGATCACCTTTAAACTCCTCATTCTGTGTAGATTTGATTACAATATCTTTTCCAGTCAGATGACTTGTCTTTTTATCTAATGTTCCACTTGTTCCAAATACGTCATAATCCCCATATTTAATAGTGAAAGCCTTAGGTGATTTTGCTATTTCTGTATTTTTATTGTACTCTAAGTGATCACCTTTTAAAGTTGATGTCTCATCTTTTATCTCAGCATTTTTCTCTAAAACAAAATCTCCTTGAGAAGTAAAGTACTTTATTATATCACTTTTTAATGTATTCTTCACATCTTTTCCACTAAATTTTTCACCAGTGAATAATTTTTTATCAGTTTGGTACACTCCATTGTACATTTTTCCAGAACTATTTTTTACCTTATCTTCAAATATAATCTCTCCTGGAATATAGATCTTTTCATCTTTTATTTGATAGTCAGCTGAGTTAGCATTAGCCACTATATCTCCACTTGTTAAAACCAACTTATCCTTAACTTTAACAAACTCATTTTCTTTAAACTCTCCAAAAGAGGATACAACTTTAGTCTCTCCCTTTTTATCAAATGCAACTAAATCTTTTTCAACTGTTCCAATACCAGTTTTTTGATTAAACTCTAAGTTTACTCCCTCTACTACATTATCTGGACTTATATATTTAAACTCTCCAAAAGATTTAAATACCTCAGTAGTTAAATTATATTCACCTTTTAACCCTTCAAAAATATCTTTCTCCTTTTTTCTCTTTAAAACATATTTTTCTGGAAGATATACAAACCCTTTTTTTCCTAAGTAATCAATTTTTTGACTTTCAAAAATATAACTATTATTTTCAAAGTAAGCAATTCCTTGTACCAAATAACTATCTTCCTGTCTATCAAAATCAACTCTATCTCCTGAAGCGTATTGGTTATCAATCTTATCTTTTACATCACCTTTTATAACATATCCCTTTTCAGTTATTTTATTATAGAAGAAACTCTCTCCCTTACTATCATATTTAGTACTGAAGTAAGTATATCCATCTTTTAAGTATAACTCTCCAGTTTGAGTTAAATAAACTAGATTTTTTGTCAAAATCTTATTTTCGGGACTTGTATATTTAACATCTTTATCACTGATTAGTTCAAGCTCTTTAGTATCAGTTGCATAGATTGCCATATCAGCAGTTAACTCTCCACCCTTTGTATCGTTTCCTTGAACATCCCCTTTAACGACAAACTTCTTAGTAACTTTGTTATAAACTCCATCATCACCTTTAAATGAGTATATTCCATTACTTCCATCAATTTTACCATTAAAATTGATATTATCTCCACCATCAGATGTTATGCTCTCCATGTTAATTTTATATCCATCAGCTAAAACATATACATTTTTACTAATTGTAAAGGCTTCTGTTTTGTCATTTAAAACTAGATTATCTCCATAAAGCTTAATTCCATTATAGTCTAACATGAATGAGTTAGATGTTGTTAAAAGATTGGTATTGGTGTCATATTTTAATCCTTTAAAATTTCCACTTAATATCCCAGAACCGTCTCCAAAGTTAGAACCTGATAGGAATGAATCACCCTCTATATCTATTATTTTATCCTTATCACTATATTTTGCATTTTCAGCTGCTAAAGTTATATTTTTAGTTTTGAACTTTACATCTCCTGATAACACAACATTTTCCATCTTGGTATCACTTTTAAAGTTCTTTCCTGAAACCTCTATACCTTCAGCTTTATTTATAGCTGTTACTCCTATTGTGGATTCAACCTCTCCATTCTCTTTATTATATTTGGCCTCTTGAGTCTCAAACTCCCAACCATTTAAACTTTTACCTAAAATATTTGATTTTAATAGCAAGTTTTTCCCCGCATCTAAAAATGCGTTATCTCCTGTTAAAATCATTCCATCTATTACGGCTTTAGCTTTTTCAAAGGTAGTTTCATTTGTTTTAAGAAAATCTTTTTGTTTATCGGCTTCAATATGATATCCCTCAGTATCATATATAGCACCTGTTGTTTCAACTATCTCCTCTTTTTTCTCCACTTTTTTTTCATCACCGAAATAATTTAAATATCCCAAAACCAATACTGCAACTATAACTACTTTATAGGCAATCTTTTTTCTATCCATACTACCCTCCTAGTTTAAGATACGTTTCAATTCATTTAGCTTTAAAAAAGCATCCAATGGTGTCATCTTGTCTAATTCAGCCTCTCTTAAAAGACGCAATACAATCTTCTCTTCACTCTCTAGCTCCAGTACAGCCTCCTCTACTTTTTTCATCGGTTCCTCTTTTATTTCACTTTCAAACTCTCCAAATAGTATTAGTTGCTCTTTTTTTACTTTTTTCTCTATTATCATTTTTCTATTTTCTAAAACCTTTACCATCTCTCTGGCTCTATCCAAAATCTCCTTAGGAAGTCCAGCTAATCTCGCAACCTCTATTCCATAAGACTTATCAGCTCCACCTTTTACAATCTCTCTTAAGAAAAGAATCTCTTTTTCATCCTCTTTAACTTCAATTCTAAAGTTTGTGGATTTATTTAATTTAGATTCAAGTTGTGTTAACTCATGGTAGTGAGTTGCAAATATTGTTTTAGCTTGTATATTGTCATGGATATACTCTGTTATCGCTGTTGCTATTGATATTCCATCAAATGTTGATGTACCTCTTCCTATCTCATCCAGTATGATAAATGAATTTTTAGTAGAACTGTTAACTATATTTGCTACTTCACTCATCTCTAACATAAAGGTCGATTGTCCAGTCACTAGATCATCACTTGCACCTATCCTTGTAAATATTTTATCCACAATCCCTATTTTAGCATATTCTGCTGGAACATAACACCCTATATGTGCCATAATTAAGATTAGAGCTACCTGTTTCATGTATGTAGATTTTCCAGACATATTTGGACCTGTTAAAATTATCAAATTTTTATCATCATTTAAAACAATACTGTTTTTTACAAAATTTTCTTTCCCGACTAATTGCTCTACAATAGGGTGTCTTCCACCAATTATCTCCATATCTCCATCCGTGGTAATCTCAGGTCTTATATATCCATTCTTAGTTGCCACATGTGCAAAGTTTGTGACCACATCTAAGTAAGCTAATTTGTATGCTAAATCATGAAGTATATTTTTATGTTTTTTTATCTCTTCTGAAACCTCTTTAAAAAGCATATACTCTAAGTTCTCTATTTTATCCTTAGCGTTCAACACCTTTTCCTCATAAATTTTTAAATCTTCAACTATGTATCTCTCAGCATTGGCCAATGTCTGTTTTCTAATATAATCATCTGGAACTAAGTGAATATTAGCTTTAGTTACCTCTATAAAATATCCAAAGACTTTATTATATTTTATTTTTAATCCCTTTATTCCAGTTCTTTCTCTCTCTCTATTTTCAATATTCAATATGGTATCCTTACCATTATTTGAGATATTGTGTAGTTCATCTAACTCACTATTATATCCATCTCTTATCATTCCGCCCTCTCTTATAGAGAATGGAACTTCATCCTTTATAGCTTTTTCTATAAGATTATATATCTCTACAAGTTCATCTAAAGCTATTTCAAAAATAGGATTCCCTTTTAAAATTTTATATATCTCTAAACTATTTAATATAGACCTCTTTAGAGCTACTAAGTCTCTGGCATTTTCATTTCCTAAAATAAGCTTACCTATTATTCTCTCTATATCATAGATCTCTTTTAACCTTTCCCTTGTTTCCTCTCTCAAAAGAACATTGTTATAAAAGAACCCAATATTTTCTTGTCTCTCTGTTATTATCTCTTTAGATGTCGATGGATTTTTTAAAAAGTGTTTTAATAATCTACTTCCCATTGAACTCTTACAGCTATCTAAGACCCACTGAAGTGTTCCTAAAACACCATTTTCCCTGTTTGAAGCTACAATATCCAAATTTCTCTGTGTTGTCAGATTAAGCTCCATAACATCTTCACTTCCAGTATATACTATTTTATCCACTGGAATCTCATTTCCTTTTTGAAGTTCTAAAACATACTCTAAAATCATAGCTGAAGCTTCTACTGCTGATGTTTTACCATTCAAATCAAAACTATCTAAAGATATAACTTTAAAATAATTTTTTAAAAACTCCTCACTTTTTTTCACTTTTAAATAGGAGTTAATATTTATTTTATTTAATTGAGCAAATTGCTTTAACTCTTTTTCCAAATCTTGGTAGGAGTTCTCATCTATTAGTATCTCTCTTGGAGAAACTTTATTTATCTCTCCCAAAATTTTATATATATAGTCCTCTGTTTTTTCCTTTTCACTGGCTACAAACTCTCCAGTTGTTATATCTATATACGATAGCCCAATAGAATCTTTTTTCAAAACTATTCCCATTAAATAGTTATTACTTTTTTCATCTAAATACTCGGTATCAATTATTGTTCCAGGAGTTATAACCCTAACAACCTCTCGTTTTACAAGTCCCTTTGTGGTTTTTGGATCCTCTACTTGCTCACATATAGCAACTTTATATCCTTTAGCTATAAGCTTTCCTATATATCCCGCTGATGAGTGGTATGGGATTCCCGCTAAGGGAACCTCTATACCTTTCTCCCTGTTTCTACTTGTTAATGTTAATCCCAACTCTTTAGAAACAGTTACTGCATCATCAAAAAACATCTCATAAAAATCCCCTAATCTAAAAAATAGGATATTATCTTGATTTTCTTTTTTTATCTCTTTATATTGAGCCATTAATGGCGTATCTGCTGACAAAAAATCACATCTCCTTACTTTAAATTTTCCTTGGTCCTTTCTAATAGTTCAATTAGCTCATCATAACTTTCTATCTGATTTATTGCTCCTTTTAAAGCGGCTCCATTTCTTATTCCCTTTAAATACCAACACAGGTGTTTTCTAAGTTCAAATAAAAACTTTTTATTTGGATTGTCTAATTTTCCTTGTAGTGCATGTCTTATTGCCATATCAAGTCTCATCTCTGGAGTTACCTGTGTCTGAACCTCTCCAGTTTCAAATCTCTCTTTTATCTGTTTTATTAGCCATGGGTTTCCACATATTCCCCTCGCTAGCATTATTCCATCAACACCTGAATGTTTAACTTTCTCATAGGCATCCTCTGCTGTAAATATATCTCCATTACCTATAACCTCTATATTTACGCTCTCTTTTACCTCTTTTATAAGATCCCAATTAGCAGTTCCACTGTACATTTGCTCCCTTGTTCTTCCATGTATTGTGATATGTTTACAACCTGCTTCCTCAGCTATTTTACCAACTTTTTTATGCTGTTTCTCTCCCTTATATCCCACTCTTGTTTTTAAAGATAGATCCACATCCTCTGGTATAGCCTCTCTAATCTCACATAAAATTCTTTTAATATGGTCTGGATCTTCCAACAGTGCTGCACCATATCCATTTTTTATAATTTTATTAACAGGGCATCCTGCATTTACATCAATGTGTTTTACTCCTAGCTTTTCAGTTATATATTTGGCACTGTAAACCATTTTTTCTACATCTTTACCAAAAATCTGAACAGCTTCACCATCTCTTATTCTTAAAATTTGATTTAATGTTTTTTCATTTTCCATCTCTAAAGCATTTATGCTAACCATCTCTGTGAACATAAGATCTGGTTTATACTCATCTAAAATTCCTCTAAATGTATAATCTGTAACCCCAGCCAAAGGGGCAATATATATCTTCATTTTACCTCCAAAATAACAGTTTGTTATCCAAAAATTTTACCATATTTTCAAGAGTTTTTCAATGTAAAATACCCCTACATTTCACTTAAGTTCCCCATATTTCTATACCATATCAATTATATCATGAAATTTAAAATACCCCAAAACTTGGGGTATTTTTTAATCTTTCATTATGTCTAAAGTTGCTTTTCCATTCAATGTTAAATCTGCAAAAATTGGCTCTTTTCCATATTTTAACTTATAGTATGCAGCTTCTGCTATCATAGCTGCATTATCTGTACAGTAAGCCATAGATGGATAGTTTACTTTTATTCCTAATTTTTCTGATCTCTTAGTAAGTTCACTTCTCAGTAATGAATTAGCAGCAACTCCACCTGCTATTATAATCTGTTTTACTTTTTTATCCTGAGCTGCTTTTAAAGTTTTTTTACACAGTATATCAACTACTCTCTCTTGGAATGAAGCTGATAAGTCCTCTGGTTTAAACTCTTCGCCCTTCATTCTAGCCTTATTCACCGCATTTATAACCGACGTTTTAATTCCTGAGAAACTAAAATCATAACCATCAACTTTAGGCTCAGGTATTTTTAAAGCATCTTTGTCTCCTTTATAGTATAGCTTATCCACTATAGGTCCACCTGGGTATCCTATTCCCATAACTCTTGCTACCTTATCATAACTTTCTCCAACGGCATCATCTAAAGTTGCTCCTAAATTTACAAAGTTATGATTCTCATCTATATGAACTATATTTGTATGTCCTCCAGATACTACTAAAGCTATACATGGTAACTCTATATCATGATCTATAAAATTTCCATAGATATGTGCTTTTATATGATGTACAGGTATCAGTGGTATATCATGCCCATATGCTAAGCCTTTCGCAAAAGATATCCCTACCAATAGAGCTCCAATCAATCCCGGTGCATATGTTACCGCTATATAATCAACATCATCCATTGTAATTTTTGCCTCTTCTAAACTCTCTTCCAATATTGTGGCTATATTTTTTATATGCTGCCTAGAAGCGATTTCAGGAACTACTCCTCCATATTCTTTATGTATATCTATTTGAGAAGAGATATTGTTAGATAAAACCTCTTTCCCATCTTTTAAAACAGCTATAGATGTTTCATCACAAGATGTTTCTATTCCTAATATTATCATTGGTATCTCCTTTTTTTATTTAATTATAACATATTTTTTATTAAAATATATAAAAAACTACCCTAGAACTTTGTTGTTCTAAGGTAGTCAAAACTTTACTATTTAACTGATAAACCTCTACTTTTAAATATATTTTTTGCATTTTCAAATCTCTCAGCTGAAAGCTGTTCAACACCTTTTAAAGGATAATCCAGTCCTATTTTTTGCCATTTATACTCACCAAGAGAGTGATATGGTAAAACCTCTACTTTTTCAAGATTATCAAAATCTTTTAAATAGTCGGCTAGTTTCCCTAATAACTCATCATTATCAGTTATTCCTGGAACAACAACGTGTCTTACCCACATTGGTTTTCCAATCTCCTTTAAATATTTTGCAAATTGTAATGTTGGTTCTAATTCAACACCAGTTAACTCTTTATATTGTACAGGATCTATCGATTTTATGTCCAGCAATACAAGATCTGCATACTCCAAAGCTTCCTTAACTTTATCATTAAATAAGTACCCCGAAGTATCAATCGCTGTGTGTATACCATCTTGCTTACAAAGTCTTAATAGCTCCTTTACATATTCAGGTTGAGTTAACGGATCACCACCAGTGACCGTTACTCCTCCTGTTTTTATAAAGTTTTTATATCTACAGATCTCTAAGAAAGTTTGTTCAGGAGTCTCCAAGAATTTTGCATCCTCTTTTTTCCATGTATCACAATTATGACAGTATTTACATCTTAAAGGACATCCTTGAGTAAACACTACATATCTAATACCAGGTCCATCTACAGTTCCAAAACTCTCGTGTGAGTGAATAAATCCCTTTTTCATTTTCTTAGCACATCCTTTATTATTACTTTTTAGTTATTACATATTTCCGTTAATTGTTCTTGAAATAACGTCTAATTGTTGCTCTTTTGTTAATCTTACAAAGTTAACTGCATATCCAGATACTCTGATTGTTAATTGAGGATATTTCTCAGGGTTTGCCATTGCATCCTCTAATAATGCTCTATCAAATACGTTAACGTTTAAGTGTTGTCCTCCATCAGTTGTGAAGTATCCATCCATTAATCCTACTAAGTTTGCAACTCTTTCCTCTCTAGTTTTTCCTAAAGCTCCTGGAGTGATAGCAAATGTGTAAGAAATTCCATCTTCTGCATGGTGGAATGGTAACTTAGCTACTGAAGCAAGTGCTGCTACAGCTCCTCTTGTATCTCTTCCGTTCATTGGGTTTGCACCTGGTGAGAATGGAGTTCCAGCTGGTCTTCCACAAGGAGTTGTTCCTGTTTTCTTTCCATAAACTACGTTTGAAGTTATTGTTAAGATTGATTGTGTAGCTTTTGAGTTTCTGTAAGTCTCATGAGTTCTGATGTAGTTCATGAATTTTTCCATAATCTCTATTGCTAATTTATCTGTTTCATCGTTGTTGTTTCCGAATGGTACATACTCTCCCTCTCTTACGAAGTCAACAGCGATTCCTCTCTCGTCTCTGATTACTCTTACTTTTGCATCTCTAATAGCTGCTAATGAGTCAGCAACGATAGATAATCCAGCGATTCCTGATGCTTGAGTTCTTAAAACTTCTACATCGTGAAGAGCCATTTCAAATGCCTCATAAGAATATTTGTCATGCATGTAGTGGATAACTTTTAGAGCATTGATGTATACTCCTGCTAACCATTTTAACATTAAGTCATATTTTTGCATTACTTCATCAAAGTCTAAATACTCAGAAGTGATTCCTTCGAATTTAGGTGCAACTTGTGCTCCTGACTTCTCATCTCTTCCTCCGTTGATAGCATATAATAAAGCTTTTGGTAAGTTTACTCTAGCTCCGAAGAATTGCATTTGCTTTCCTATTTTCATTGGAGATACACAACATGCGATTCCGTAGTCGTCTCCTAACTCAGGTCTCATTAAATCATCATTCTCATATTGGATAGCTGATGTATCTATTGAAACTTTAGCACAGAAGTTTTTCCAGTTTGCTGGAGATTTTTGTGACCATAATACTGTTAAGTTTGGCTCTGGAGCTGGTCCTAAGTTATAAAGAGTATTTAAATATCTGAAAGCTGTTTTAGAAACTAAAGTTCTTCCATCTACTCCTTCTCCTCCTAAAGCTTCAGTTACCCAAGTTGGATCTCCTGAGAATAACTCATTGTACTCAGGTGTTCTTAAGAATCTGATTATTCTTAATTTTATGATAAATTGGTCGATTAAGTCTTGAGCTTCAGTCTCAGTGATTAATCCTTTTGCTAAATCTCTTTCAATAAAGATATCTAAGAATGTAGCAGTTCTTCCAACTGACATTGCTGCTCCATCTTGATCTTTTGTAGCTGCTAAGTATGCGAAGTATACCCATTGTACAGCTTCTTTAGCGTTTGTAGCTGGTTTAGTTACGTCAAATCCATAAGAAGCACACATTTTTACGAATGCTTTTAATGCGTTGATTTGCTCAGTAATCTCTTCTCTTTTTCTGATGATCTCTTCAGTTAACTCTGGAGCTTCAGCTTTCTTTAATTCGAATTTTCTCTCTTCGATTAATTTATCTACTCCGTATAGAGCTACTCTTCTGTAGTCTCCGATTATTCTTCCTCTTCCGTAAGCATCTGGTAATCCTGTTACGATTCCTGATTTTCTTACTGCTCTCATATCATCTGTATAAGCAGAGAAAACTCCTTCGTTATGTGTTTTTCTATATCTTGTAAAGATCTCTTTAGTTATTGGATCTATTTCATATCCGTATGCATTTAAAGAGTTCTCAACCATTCTTAATCCACCTTTTGGATAGATTCCTCTCTTTAATGGTGCATCTGTTTGAAGTCCTACGATTGACTCGTTTTCTTTTGAAATGTATCCAGGTCCATAAGTATCAATTGCTTGTGGGTATCTAGTTTCTGCATCATAAACACCTTTTGCAATCTCCTCTTTGAACATCTCTGTTAACTTTGACCAAACAGCTTTAGTATTTTCAGTAGCTCCAACTAAGAATGACTCATCCCCAGTGTATGGTGTGTAGTTGTTCTGAATGAAATCTCTAACGTTGATTTCTTTCTTCCATAAATTTCCTTTGAAATCTGACCAGTAAGATTGTAAGTTTTCCATCTTTTTCCTCCTGAGTGGATTATAAATTATATATATTCCATTTATATTTTTCGTTTAAGCCCTGTTAAGCTCAACTTAATTTTCAAGGAGATTATAGCACAAATAATAATTAGTGTCAAACTTTTCCCAAGTTTTTAACGATTAATTTTATACTTTTTTAGTGGTTATTTTTTAATTTTTTCTTTATACTTTTTCGCGAGCTATCATTTCTCGAACACTTTCACTAAGGTTTTTGCTATTTTCCTGATTCATTTTTCTCAAATCTATCGGTTTTCCTACAGTTAATTTTACCTTTTGATTAGGCTTAATAAAAATATTTTTTCTATTTTGAACAAAAAAAGTTCCATCTATTGTTAATGGTAATATAATACCATTTGTCTCAGTAGCTAATTTGAAGCTTCCTTTTTTGAAATTACCTATCTCTCCATCCAGTGTTCTCTCTCCTTCAGGAAATATTACAGTTGGATATCCTTTTTTTACTATATCAACCGCTTTTCTTATGCTTTTTATTCCCTCTCTTGGATTTGATCTATCTAAAAAGATACATTTACTTAATTTCATCCACATTGAGTAAAATGGCCAATTCTCCATCTCTTTTTTTGCAACAAAGCCCACAGGGATATCTAAAGCTGTAACTATAACTGGAATATCTAAGTTGCTCTCATGGTTTGATACCACAACTATCCCATCTTCCAATCTCATCTTTCTATACTCAGCTTCATCTAAATAAACCACTTCTAACTCTATTTTGGCAGCTTTCACAATTCTTTCTGAAAGTTTTTTCAACTCTTTTCTCGCTGCAAATGGAGCTTTATCATTGGCCATTTTTTTTATTCTTCTAGCTTTAAACAGAGTTATATAGCTAAAATTCAGTAGTGCCACCATTGTAACTTTAAGCAGTGTTAACATTCTTCCTCCCTTTTCTTTGTTATAATTTTTTTTATATCACCATAGGAGAACCCCTTTCTCATAAGAGAAGCTATTTTTTTCTGCTCATCTCTATCTCCCAGTTTATCCCATGCCTTAGATAACTCCTCCAGTTCACTCTCTCCCTCATATGAATTTAATACTTCCTCTATTATCTCTGAGGATATTCCTTTTACTTTTAGCTCATACTCCACTTTTTTTCTTCCACATCTTTTACTTTTTACATAGGAAGTAGCGAACTCCCTATCATCTATATAACCCAACTCTTCCAATCTATATACAACTTTTAATACTGAAGATTTTTCCCAATATTTTTGAAGTAGTTTGTTGTATATCTCTTTTTTACTATAGTCTCTTTTGGCTAAATAATAATATGAAGTGGAGAGAGCAGCTAACTCTAACACTTGTAAGTATTCCTCATGAGATAGCTCCTCTCTCCTTTTTAAATCATATTTGTTTATTATTTCATTATTTAGTCCTATACTTAACCCATTTTCAAAGAGAAACTTATTCTTCAATAGCTTCTTCAGCTTCAACCTCTTCTCCCTCTGATGCATGAAGTACTATAGTATTTTTTTCTAAAAGTTGGTTTATTTTCTCTTCAATCGCTGCTAATAATTCTGGCTCAGTCTCTAATCTCGCTTTTACATTCTCTTTACCTTGACCTAATCTTATATCTCCAAAACTAAACCAAGCTCCTGATTTTGCAACTATATCATTGTCTAATGCCATATCTAAAATCTCTCCTACTCTAGAGATTCCTTTTCCATACATAATTTGGAATTTAGCTTCTTTAAATGGAGGCGCAACTTTATTTTTTGTAACCTTTACCACAGTTTCATTTCCAATAACGTCCTCTCCCTGTTTTACACTTCCAACTCTTTTAACTTCCATTCTCACTGAAGCATAGAATTTAAGTGCTTTTCCACCTGTTGTTGTAGTCTGAGGTCCAAAGCTAAATCCACCAATTTTGTCTCTAACTTGATTTATAAAAATCATAGTTGTCTTTGATTTGTTTATAGATCCTGTTAATTTTCTTAAAGCTTTTGACATAAGTCTTGCTTGAAGTCCCATCTGCTGATCTGACATCTCTCCATCTATCTCCGCTTTTGGAACTAAGGCAGCCACAGAGTCAACAACTATAACATCAATGGCACCTGATCTAACCAGCATATCTGCAATCTCTAAAGCTTGTTCTCCGAAATCTGGTTGAGAGATTAATAACTCCTCTACATCCACTCCTAAAGCCTTTGCATATACTGGATCTAAAGCATGTTCAGCATCTATAAATGCCGCTACTCCTCCCATTTTTTGTGCCTGAGCTACTATATGTAAAGCTATTGTTGTTTTTCCTGAACTTTCAGCTCCATACACCTCTATAATTCTTCCTCTAGGAACTCCTCCTAAACCAAGAGCTAAATCTAAATTTATACTTCCTGTTGGAATAACTTCAATATTCATACCTTGATTTTCACCAAGCTTCATTATTGAACCCTCTCCAAAATCTTTTCTTATCTGTTTTAACGCTGTTTCTAACGCTTTTGATTTGTCTGTTGTATCCACTGATTTTTTTGCCATACTCAATTACCTCCCATTTTTTTCTATAATTTCCATAACCATTTTTGCACTTAATTTTTTCATACAATTAAAATGTTTTTGTGGACATACTTTATCACCGTGTAAGCTACAAGGTGAACAAGGTTCATTTAAATAGATCAATACATTTTCTTTATCATACTCAAACATCTCTGGACTAGTAGGCCCAAATATAACAAAGGTTGGGCACTTTACTCCTCTCGCTATATGAAATGGTCCTGAATCATTTGTCACTAAGAATTTTGCTTTTGAGAGTAATGCTCCGCTCTCTTTTAAGGTTAGTTTCCCGGCTAAATTTACAGCTACATCTCCTGCAAGATTTTTAATCTGTTCACACATCTCGTACTCACTATTTGAACCTATTATTATAGGTTTTTTCCCATATTTATTATAAAGGAGTTTTATTAATTCTGCAAACCCTTCTTTTGTCCATTTTTTAGTTTCCTTAGAAGCTCCGGGAGCTATCATAGGCACGTTTTCATATTCTATACAAAGCGTATCTAATTTATCCATATCTTTTTTGTCAAAACTAAAAGTTAAATCCTCACCTATATATTCTAATCCTAAAACTTTAAATGCCCCAAAATAATTTTTTATTATTGTATCGTCAACTTTATACTTTATTGCTTTTGTTTTTACCAAAATACTTTTCAATAGACTTCTTTTCTTATATGTATAGGTTTTGACTCCAATTGCATTACTTATAACTTTTGATCTAACTTTAGCATGTAGATCAAATATATAGTCATAGTTATTTGTTTTTAGTCCTTTACCAAAGGCTATCATCTTCTTTAATCCATCATGTTTCTTCTTATTAAATAGGATTAAGTTGTCTATATATGGACACCCAGATATAGCGTCTTTAAAGTTTTCCATAACCAAAAAGTCTATAATAATATCTGGATACTTTCTCTTCAACTCTTTTAAAACTGGAGTAGTCAATATAACATCTCCAATTGAACTAAGTCTTATTATTAAAACTCTCAATTTATCTATCCTTTCTTCGAATTGTTTTTTTCACTCTTCCAATCCAATGCAGGTAACTATTTAAACTTTTTGCTAATTTATAACTTAAACTTTTTTTGTCATAGATATCTATATCCTCATGACAACTTTCCTCTAAGTATATAAACTCATATGCTTCCCCTGCTTTTTTATATATATTTCTCATTAGTTTTGCATCTATTAAATATATCTCATTATTTTTTACTATGAAATTATCCAGTTGAGAATCGCCGTGCAAATATCCTTTTTTATGAATCTCTCTCAGCTGTTTTCCCACCTTATCAAGATCTTTTTTTGTAGCTGATTTTCCATCTAAGTAAGAACTCACTAAAAAAGAGTCAATACTCATACCCATTGTTGTTCTTTCCCAATACATAATTGGAATAGGACCCTTAAATCCTAACTTTTGTATTCTCAAGTAGTTTTCATACTCTCTTTTACTCTCACTCCCTCTTACTAAAGAGGTAATTCTTTGCCAAACTCTCGTATTCTTCTCTTTAGGTATCTTATATACATACCTTTTATTATCTATCTCTATCAGTGTAACCTTACTTCTCTTATCGTTCTTTAACTCTTTAATCACTTTAAACTCTAATCTTTTTATCTTATTTATTAGATTAAAATCTATGTCACTATTACATACTACTCTTTCCATTATTACCTCTTTAGCTCTTGTAGGATCTCTCCATACACCTGTTCAGGTTTTATCTCTAGCATGCACTTAAAATGTCCTTTTGGACATTTATCTCCACCATGAATTGCACAAGGTCTACATGTTAAACCATTAATTTCAAGGACTTTACTATTTTCACTCCATGGAAAAAATCCAAACTCTTTTACTGTTGGACCAAAAATAGCTATAATTTTGGTGTTTGCAAAAGCTGATGCTATATGAATTGGAGAAGAGTCATTTGTTAAGACTACTTTAACTCTTTTTAAAACCTCAGCCAATTCCAATAGAGTGGTTTTTCCTCTTAAATCTATAATGTTTTTATGGTTTACAACATTTAGGAATAACTCATCCTTTCCACCTATAACAATCACTTTTATTCCATCTTTAACCAATAGTTCTATAACTTTATTAAAGTATTCCAGTGGCCATTTTTTGGTGAACCATTTGCTCCCTGGAGCTATAGCTATAACTTTCTCAGAGCTTAAACTATTGTCTTCCCAAATTTTATCAACTGCCTCTTTCTCTTTTTTACTTGGATATAGTTCTATTGGATAGTTTTCTCTAGGGTTTTTAGGTACATCTCCCAAGAATGACAAAAGTTTTTCTACCTCATGTTTAGTCTTATCATACTTGATTTTATCTGTAAATAATAAAGCTCCACTTGCAATATCATAACCTATTCTCTTAGGAGATCTTGTTAACCATGATAAAATAGAACTACGTAGATATCTATGTGGAGTAAGAACCATATTGAAATTTTCATATCTCAATCTTCTACCTAAAGCCAAAAGTCCCTTGATTCCAGAGTGATTTCCTCTTTTATCATACTCTATTATCTCAGTGATATGTGGATTATTCCTTAAAATAGTAGCTCCCACAGGAGTGGTTACATATGTGATTTTAGCTTCAGGATACATCTCTTTTACTCTTTTTAATAGTGGTGTTGATAAAACTATATCCCCTATAAACGCTGTATGTATAATTAATATTTTCACTGTCTATCTCTCCAATCTCTCTATTATCTCGTGAACTATTCTATTTTCAGTTTCTTTATTATAAGAGTCAAACTCCTTGTGTCTATAGTTCTCCTTAGAGTTTTCGTCTGGAATTATATATGTTACATTATCATTTCCAAAAACTCCCCATCTTGTTGGACTTTGAGTAGGTTTTTTAGGATACAATGCCACTATACTCTTTTGCAGAGACCCTGCTATGTGTGTTGGTCCAGTAGAACCTCCAAAGTACACTTTAGCTCTATTTATAACAGCTCCAATATTTAATAACTCTCCACCATTGGCAAAAAGATAGACTCTATCTCTACCTATCTTTTCCAAAAGCTTCAACCCTCTTTCCTCATCTGAGATATGAGCAGTTATAATAACATCTACATCCCTTTCTCTATCTATAACCTCTCTTATAATATCGGCATATTGCTCATCAGTTATATTCTTAGCTGAACCTCCCATAAATGGATTTACAACCAAGGTCTTTGTCCCAATACTATTATCTTTAAAAAACTTCTCTGCCGCATCTAAGTTACTTTTATCTAAAAAAATCTGTGTATTTATTTCAAATCTCTCTTCAAAAAGTTTTTTATCAAGTTTTTTTATTAAATCTAAATTATACTCAGCCTCATGTTTTATCGATTTAGATCTCTTTTGTAAAACACCTCTATTAAATACAAAGAAGGATTTTAATTTTGAAAGAGGTCCTATCTTTATCTTAGCTTTACTAGCTTTTGCCAGCTCCATGACAAATTTATCCACATACAAAGCTATGAATACATCTGCATTAAAATAGCTTATTTTTTCTAAAAGCTCTTTTTGTCTATATCTATCTATTTGAACAACCCTATTTATATAGGGTAAGTTTTTTACTATATTATAATTATAATTTCTCACTAATAAAGTTATTTCAGCATCGGGATACATTTTTCTTATCATAAAAAAACTAGGGATCGATAGAATTAAGTCACCTATTTTATCCGTTCTTGCTATTATTATTCTTTTGTATGTATGAGCCATTCTTATACATCTCCCTTAATTTAAAATATTTAATCATCGAATACAATGAACTTGTTGAAGCTATAACAAATCCTTCAACCCCATCTAAAAATCCCAATCTAAATATATACATCTTTAAAAATTTATATATTGGATTTAGAGTGATATCAAAAATCCCCACTTTTTTCCCTTTATTATAATAATCTTTTGCTCCCTCAGTTGTATATCTATTAAATCTACTGAAGTAATCCTCCATTGTTAAGTATGAGTGGTGATATATATTTTCCTTTATTTTGTATATCTCTTTATCTGTTTCAAAGCTCTCATGCACAACATTGTCATTAAAGATTCCAGCTCCTTTTTTAAACAATCTTATGGCATAAGATGTTCCCCAGCCACCATGTTTTATCTTTTTTCCAAAGCATACTGACAATCTATTTATTTTATATATCTCTTTTTTATTTTTTTTATCGCTAGTGATATCCAATATCTTATTTTTTAACTCCTCTGAAATCTCCTCATCTGCATCTATATTTAAGATCCATGTCCCTTCACACTTTTCTATAGCTGAGTTTCTCTGAGGTCCATACCCCTTCCAAGATTCCTTATAAAATCTAGCGCCAAACTCTTTAGCTATATTTTCGGTATCATCTGTTGATCCACTATCTACAATAACTATTTCATCTACTAAGTTTTTAACTGATTCTAGAGTTTTTCTTAATATCTTCTCCTCGTTAAAAGTTATCATTGCAACAGATATTTTCATCTTTTCACCCTTTCTTTTTTGCTGCTTACTCTTAATTATACCAAATAATACATTAATTTACAAAAAAGTTTTCTAATAAAAAAAGGGTAAGATATTTCTATCCTACCCTTCTAATTCAAAGAATTACTTAGCTTCTGCTGTGAAGTCTAATGATGCAAGTCTTTGATATTGTCTCCATCTTCTTTGAGACTCTGATTTATTTTTAGTGAATAACTCTTTTGCATGCTCTGGATGAGATTTTGCTAATGTTGCATATCTAACCTCTCCCATTAAGTAGTCATTGTAGTTATCCCAGTTAGGTTCTTTACAATCGATTTGAAGAGGATTTTTTCCTTCTTTCTCCAATAGAGGATTGTATCTGAATATTGGCCAGTATCCACACTCAGTAGCTTTTTTCATCTCAAGTTGGCTGTTACCCATTCCGCTCTTTAATCCATGACTGATACAAGGTGCATAAGCGATGATTAATGATGGTCCTGGATATGCCTCAGCTTCAGCTATAGCTTTTAAGTATTGAGCTTGGTTAGCTCCCATAGATACTTGTGCAACATAGATATGTCCATAAGACATTGCAATTGCTGCTAAGTCTTTCTTCTTATTAGGTTTTCCTGCTGCTGCGAATTTCGCTACTGCTCCTGTTTGAGTTGACTTAGATGCTTGTCCTCCAGTATTAGAGTAAATCTCTGTATCCATTACTAAAACGTTAACGTCATCTGAAGAAGCTAAAACGTGGTCTAATCCTCCGTAACCGATGTCATAAGCCCATCCGTCTCCTCCAAATATCCATTGTGATTTCTTAACTAGATATTGTTTTAACTCTAAAATCTCTGTTGATACTCCACAGTTACATGCCTCTAAAGCTGGAACTAATCTGTCTCTAATCTCTTTTGTTTTGTTTCCATCTGCTCTATTTTCAATCCACTCAGCAAACATTGCTGCAACCTCTGGAGAAACATTTGCCATGTTTGCTTCCATGATTGTTTGGATTCTATCTCTCATTGTTTCAACAGCTGTTGCCATTCCGTATCCAAACTCTGCGTTATCCTCAAATAATGAGTTACCCCATGATGGACCTTCTCCACAGCTATTTGTTGTATATGGAGTTGATGGTGCTGATCCTCCATAGATTGAAGAACATCCTGTAGCGTTAGCTATCATCATTCTGTCTCCAAATAATTGAGTTATTGCTTTAATATAAGGAGTTTCTCCACATCCTCCACAAGCTCCATGGAACTCGAATAATGGTTGTGCAAATTGTGATCCTTTTACTGATGTTTTAGGCATAAACTCATCTTTGTAAGTTACATTGTTGAATAGGTAATCAGCATTTTCTTGCTCTCCTTTTTCAACCTCTTGTCCGATTGGTACCATTACTAAAGCTTTCTCTTTAGCTGGACATACGTTGGCACAAAGTCCACATCCTGTACAATCTAAAGGAGATACTTGAATTTTGTACTCTAATCCTTCTAAACCTTTTCCAATTGGAGTTTTTGTTTTTAACTCGTTTGGTGCTCCCGCTTTCTCCTCAGCAGTCATTAAGAATGGTCTTATTACTGCGTGTGGACAAACGAATGAACACTGGTTACATTGGATACAGTTTTCTGATTTCCACTCAGGAACGTTTACTGCAACTCCTCTCTTTTCAAAAGCAGTTGTTCCGTTCTCAAATGTTCCATCCTCATATCCTAAGAATGTAGAAACTGGTAACTCTTCACCTTTTAATGCATTTACAGGTTTTGCGATTTTCTCAACAAATGATTCTAATTTAGATGTTGATCCACATCCACATCCTGTACAAGAGCAAGTTCCTTTCTCTTCTACAACCTCAACTGTTAAGTTAGCCCATGAAGGATCAACAGCTATTTGAACTAATTCTCCAGCTCCCTTATCGATAGCCTCATAGTTCATTTTTACAATAGCGTCACCTTTTTTAGCATATGACTTTTCAGCATATTGCTTCATATAGTTTTGTGCATCTTCAAATGGAATAACATCTGCTAATTTAAAGAATGCTGATTGCATTATTGTATTAGTTCTTCCTCCTAATCCAATCTCTGCAGCAAGTTTATTAGCATTGATAATGTAGAACTTAGCATTTTTCTCTGCTAATTGTTTCTTAACTGAGTTTGGTAAATGAGCTATAACCTCATCTTTATCCCATACGCAGTTCAATAGGAATGTTCCACCTTGCTTTAATCCACCAATCATATCATATTGAGTTAAGTACGCTGGTACTGAACATGCAACAAAGTTTGGTGCTGATACTAAGTAAGTTGATTTAATTGGATGTTTACCAAATCTTAAGTGTGATCTTGTTGATCCTCCAGATTTCTTTGAGTCATATGCGAAGTATCCTTGTGCATATAAATCTGTTTTATCTCCAATGATTTTGATTGAGTTTTTGTTAGCTCCAACTGTTCCATCTGATCCAAGACCGAAGAATAAGCACTCTCTTACTCCCTCTGCTCCTGTCTCAATGTGTGGTCCAACTTCAAGTGATTTGAAAGTAACGTCATCATTGATACCTACTACAAATCCATTTTTTGGCTCATCTTGTTTTAAATTATCAAATACAGCTTTCATCTGTGCTGGTGTTGTATCTTTTGAAGATAATCCATATCTTCCACCTACGATTACAGGAGCGTTTTCCATTCCGTAGAATAGTCCTCTAACGTCCATATATAATGGCTCTCCTAATGCTCCAGGCTCTTTTGTTCTATCTAGTACAGCAATTTTCTTAACTGTCTTAGGGAATACATTGAAGAAGTACTCAGCAGAGAATGGTCTGTATAGGTGAACATTGATAAGTCCTACCTTTTCTCCCTTTCCTACTAAATAATCAACTGTCTCTATTAATGTTTCACATACAGATCCCATAGCAATAACAATATGCTCTGCATCTGCTGCTCCATAATAGTTAAATGGCTTATAATCTCTTCCTGTTACTTTAGAAATCTCTTCCATGTAGTTAGCTACAATTGCAGGTACTGCATCGTAGAACTTGTTTTGTACCTCTCTAGTTTGGAAGTAGATATCGTCGTTTTGTGCTGTTCCTTTTGTTACTGGATGCTCTGGATTTAAAGCTCTTTCTCTGAAAGCTTTAATAGCGTCCATATCAACTAGTCTCTTGAATACATCATAATCCATTACTTCAACTTTTTGAATTTCGTGTGAAGTTCTGAATCCATCAAATATATTCATGAACGGAACTCTAGATTTAATTGCTGCTAAATGCGCAACTCCTGCTAAATCCATTACTTCTTGTACTGAACTCTCAAATAACATAGCAAATCCAGTTTGTCTAGCTGCATAAACGTCTTGGTGATCTCCAAAGATTGATAGCGCTTGTGCTGCTAGTGATCTCGCTGATACATGGATAACTCCTGGTAAAAGCTCTCCTGCTATTTTGTACATGTTAGGAACTTTTAGTAGTAATCCTTGTGATGCTGTATATGTTGTTGTTAAAGCTCCTGCTTGTAAAGATCCGTGAACTGTTCCAGCTGCTCCTGCCTCTGATTGCATTTCAACAACTTTTACTGGAACTCCAAACATATTTTTCATTCCTCTTGATGCCCACTCGTCAGTGTACTCAGCCATTGGCGATGATGGAGTTATTGGATAGATACCTGCCACTTCTGTAAAAGCATATGATGCATATGCTGCAGCTTGGTTACCATCCATAGTTTGCATTTTTTTAGCCATTTGAATTGTCCTCCCTTTTTTAATTGACTCTAAAGTTAACTCTATTTTACGAGCAATCCTATTAATTGTCAATTAAAGTTCTTGATTTTTTTAAGAAATTTTTAAACTAATTCAACCAAATATAATTTTTACTGACTAATATGTTTATTTTTTAAACAGCTTTTAATACAAATTACTTTGTAGCGTTTACAATTTCATAAGTATCTCTAGCTATTACTAACTCTTCATTTGTAGGTATTTTGAATACTTTTACCTTAGATGTTTCTTTACTTAAAACAACATTTCCTTTTTGTCTCTTAGAGTTAACCTCTTTATCTAATTCAACTCCAATAAACTCTAATCCTTTTAATACATCTTCTCTTACTTTTCCAGAGTTCTCTCCAATTCCTCCAGTGAAGCAAATTGCGTCTACTCCACCCATTTGAGCTGCATAGTTTCCAACATATCCTCTAATTTTGTAAGCGAACATATTTTCAGCTAATATTGCTCTCTCGTTTCCTGCTGCTGCTGCAACTTCCATATCTCTACAGTCAGAAGACTCTCCAAATACTCCTAAGATTCCAGATTTTTTGTTCATTCTGTCATCCATCTCTTTATCAGATAATCCTCTTTTGTTTTTTATGAATAAAACTGCTGCTGGATCGATATCTCCACATCTAGTTCCCATCATAATTCCTTGTAATGGAGTTAATCCCATTGTTGTATCGATACATTTTCCATTTTTTACTGCAGATATTGATCCACCGTTTCCTAAGTGACATACGATTATTTTTGACTCAGCTGGGTTTCCTAATAACTCTCTAGCTACTCCTGAAACGAATTTATGAGATGTTCCGTGGAATCCGTATTTTCTAACTTTTAAATCTGTATAATCCTCATATGGTAATGCATACATATAAGCTTCTTTTGGCATTGTTTGGTGGAATGATGTATCAAATACTCCAACATTTGGTTTTCCTGGCATTAACTCTTGCATTGTTCTGATTCCTAATAAGTTTGCAGGGTTATGTAATGGAGCTAACTCTGAACACTCCTCCATAGCTGTCATAACTTCTGGAGTTACTAATACTGATGAAGCGAACTTCTCTCCACCGTGTACTACTCTGTGACCGATTGCATCAATCTCATCAACTGATTTTATTACTCCATACTCTGGGTTTGTAATAGCATTTATTACTAACTCTAAAGCTTCTTTATGAGTTGGCATATCTTGCTTTATTTCGATTTCAAAATCATTAGCTGGAGTCTCATACTCCATTTTTGAACCTTCAATTCCAATTCTTTCACAAAGACCAATTGCAAAAAGCTCTCCTGACTCAGGATTTAATAATTGGTACTTTAGAGATGAACTACCACAGTTAATAACTAAAACTTTCATTAAATTTACCACCTTAATTTTATTTTTTTTTAATATATTTGATCAGTAGGGGGTATCTCTACCCCTTACAGATTTTTTACCCTTAATTTAAATCTATTAAATCGCTATTATTTTCCAGCTTGTACTGAAGTTATTGCAGTTAAATCTACGATATCTTTAACTGAACATCCTCTAGATAAGTCATTTATTGGAGCTGCTAATCCTTGAATTAAAGGACCATATGCCTCAGCATCAGCCAATCTTTGAACTAATTTATATCCAATGTTTCCTGCTGCTAAGTTAGGGAAAATTAATACATTAGCTTTTCCTGCAACTGTAGAGTTTGGAGCTTTTTTAGCTCCCACTGATGCTACTAAAGCAGCGTCTGCTTGTAATTCCTCTTCAAATGCAAATTTCGCATCTCTTTCTCTTAAAATTTCTCCCGCTCTTTTTACAACATCTACTGAATCATGCTTTGCTGATCCCTTTGTAGAGAATGACATAAGTGCAACTTTTGGATCTAATCCTGCTACTGTTGATGCTGTTACAGCTGCTTCTGACGCGATATCAGCCAATTGCTCTGATGTTGGCTCAGGAATTACAGCACAGTCTCCAAATACTAAAATCTCTCCATAAGTTTCTACATTGTGCTTTAACTCCATTAAGAATACTGATGATACAGTTTTTACTCCTGGCTTTGTTCCAACAACTTGTAATCCTGCTCTTAAAACATTAGCTGTAGGTGAGTCTGATCCAGAAACCATTCCTGCTACGTCTCCCATTTTAACCATCATAGCACCAAAGAAGTTAACATCAGATGTTAAGATTCTTTCTGCTTCCTCTGGAGTCATCCCTTTTTTTGCTCTTAATTCACATAATTTTTCTACATATGAAGCTAATTTGTCAGTAGTTTTTGGATCTATAATCTCAACACCCTCTAAAGATACTCCTAAGTTAGCAGCAAATGTTTTTATTGTTTCTACATCTCCTACTAAAACTGGAGTTCCTAACTTCTCCTCAACTACTCCTGCAGCCGCTCTGATTACTCTCTCATCAGTAGCTTCAGGAAGAACTATTTTGTTTCCTAAAGTTTTTGCTTTTTCTTTAATTTGAACTATAATGCTCACTTTAAGTCCTCCTTGAATTTTATTAAATAAATTGCACTTTTTTAATCATACTGTAATAGTGCTCGTAATTTTCAACTATATATTAACAAATTTTATATATATTTACAACAGAAATTCTATTTTTTTTAATATATTAGTCAAAAATTGCTTGTATGTACTCTTTACTATTGAACTCTCTTAAATCCTCTATTCCTTCTCCAACACCTATGTATTTTATAGGTTTTTTTAACTCTTCAGAGATGCTAAATAGTATTCCCCCCTTAGCTGTTCCATCTAATTTTGTAACAATGAATCCTGTTAATTTTGTCACTTCATTAAATACTCTTGCTTGAATCAATCCATTTTGACCTGTAGTTCCATCTAAAACCAGTATTGATTCATAAGGTTGGTCTCCTATTTTTTTCTTTATAATATTGTTTATCTTTTCTAACTCTTTCATTAAGTTATTTTTATTGTGTAGTCTTCCTGCAGTATCTATAATTACAACATCTGCATTTTTATCCTCTCCAGCTTTTAGTGTATCAAAGACTACCGCTCCTGGGTCTGCTCCATCAGGGTGTTTAACAAGCTCAGCTCCAGCTCTTTTTGTCCACTCTTCTAACTGCTCAACTGCTGCAGCTCTAAATGTATCCGCTGCACCAATTACAACTTTTTTATTCTCTTTAACCAATTTTGCTGCAATTTTTCCAATAGTAGTTGTTTTTCCTACACCATTAACTCCCACTATTAAAATTACATTCATTCTACCTGGTTGAATATCTAATTTAGTATCCTCAGTTATTAGATAACTCTCTAGAACATCCTTTAATACAGGATACACATCCTCTGGCTTCTTTACTCCTCTAGCCTTTACCTCAGCTTTTAAATCTCTAACAATTTTTAAAGTCATCTCGATACCAATATCTGATTGCACTAAGGTGTCTTCCAACTCCTCATACATCTCTCCATCCACTATTGACTTTCCTGTAAAGATATTCTTTAAAGTTCCAAACAGTCCCTCTCTTGATTTAAATAGTTTATCCTTTAATGAGGCGAAGAAGCTTCTTTTTTCAACTTTTGGTTTTTCTACATAGACCACTTCATCTTTTATCTCTTCATCTTCAGCTTTTTCCGCTTCAATTTTTTCCTCTTCAACAGTCTCATCTTGAACAGATTTTTCCACTGCCTCATCTATTTTTTTCTCTTCCTCTTCTCTTTCCTCTTTAAGTTCATTGCTAGAATCAATCTCCTCTTGAACTATCTCCTGTTCTAACTTTTCTTTTTGCTCTTCAACTTTCTCCTCTTTTTTTCTACCGAAAAGTTTATTAAAAAATCCCATTATACTCCTCCATATTATTTAGAAATTATATGTCTTACAGCTAATATCCCCATTACTGCGGCAATGTTCAATCCACTTCCATATCCTGAACTATCCCCTGCTGCATATAGCCCCTTTATATTAGTTTCCATATTAGCATCTATTTTTATTCTTGTACTTCTAAATTTAATCTCAGGGAAATATAATAATAAATCACTTGATGCGAACCCTGGTGTTATTTTGTCATGCACTTCAATAAACTCTATAATGTTGTCAAGAATTCTCTTAGGACAAGCAAGAGCTATATCTCCAGCTACATAATCCTCTGTTGTAGGTATAATATTTAATCTAGCTATAGATTCATCTGTTGATCTTCTTCCAACTTTAAGGTCTCCGTAGGATTGCATTAATATCTTTCCACCAGTTAACATTGATGACATCTTTGCTATTGCTGTTGCATACTCAAATGGTTGCTTAAATGGTTCTGTTAATGTTTTAGTACATAGCAGTGCCAAGTTTGTATTTTGTGACTTTTTATCTTTATAAGCATGTCCATTTGCTAATACAACATCATCACTATGCTTTTCAGCCGCTATAAATCCACTTGGGTTTGAACAGAAAGTTCTCATTTTATCTCTATATTTTGTTGTATGGTAGATCATCTTAGCTTCATAGAAGTTTTCATTGATATCCTTCATTACTAAATCTGGAATCTCCACTCTAACTCCTAAATCCACCGCTCCAGTCTCATAGGAAACTCCTGACTCTTCACACATCTCCATAAGTTTTTTAGCACCGCTTCTACCTAAACCTATTACAACATTTTTTGCATAGTAGTTCTCTACTTCATCCTTTTTATTTTTTACAGTTACTCCTTTTATTTCACCGTTTTCAATTATTAGCCCCTCAGCTGATCTCTCTGTTATAAACTCTACACCTTTTTCTAAAAGAGAGTTTACTAACTTTGTATATAGCTCTCTTGAACCATCTGTTCCTAGATGCATTGTTGGTGTATCTACCAATTGAACATTGTTCTCAATACATCTTTTCTTTATATCTAACATAACCTGATTATACTCTAATCCTGATGGCTTTTCATCAAATCCAAAATCTTTATAAATATTAGCCACATACTGGATTGTTTCATTTACTATTGTCTTTCCTGTTAGAACGTGTACATCTCCACCAACTCTATAATCCATATTGAATTTAGAATCAGAGAAAGCTCCTGCCCCAGAAACTCCATAAATTATTGCACAAGTAGGACACTTTACGCATGTTCCTAACTTTTCTTTTGGACAAACTCTCTGTGTCAACATTCTTCCTTTGTCTAAAACTAAAATCCTTAAATCCTTATTTTTTTTAATGGCTTCGTAAGCTCCGAAAACTCCAGCTTGTCCTCCACCTAAAAATATAATATCGTACATTTACTTTCCTCCATTTATGTTCTTTACTGTCTAAACCAGTTTACTTTTTCTAAATATATATCCTCTGGCAAGTTTGGATGAATCTCCCCAGTTTTCTGAGAATAGTTATAGTTCCATCCGCCATTTTTACTAGCATTCTCAAAATCCTGTACATCATATACATTGTTAGAAGCTATTATAGCGTTACTTCCATAGGTTTTTGCCAAACTTTTACGTCCATAAATCTCTGCAAAGGAGATTTTTTGCCCATTAGAATCCACATAATCTAAGATATGAAGATTCATATTTGCTCCAGCTTTAGTTAAGTCAGGATAAGTTCCTGTTATTTGATAGTATTTTTCTAAAGCGATTCTTAACTCTTTTGTATTTCTAATAGTTTCATCAATTTTATATGTCCCTGTTAGATCATCAATTCCTCTCATAGCTAGATATATAAATAAAATAGTTACAGCTATATTTATAATCCAATTTAAAGTAGTTATTCTTCCGTCTTTTTCCATACTTCTATAACCTCACTCTATCTTTTTGGTTTTATAAAAGCCTCTCTAATAATTATATCTCCACCTTTAGGTGATGTTATTTCAACCTCTAATGGACCTCTTTTTACAGATAGCCATCCAAGACCTTTAAACACTAATTCCTCTCCAGTTTCCACTGTAAAAACTTCCACATTTTTTTCTAACTCATTAAACTCATCTCTACAACTATCACATGGTGGAGTTAAAAACTCCGCTCTTTGCATTAGTTCCTTTGCTTTTTCTACATTAGTTTCATGGAATGTTACATCTTTTGATGCGTATAATGAGAATATAGGTTTTAAATCATCTTCATTTAATACTCTCATTTGAATCATTCCACCAATTAGTATAACTCTATCTTTTTGCACCTTATATGTCTTTCTTGATATCTCATTAGCTGGAATTATATTTTGGTTACACTCTTGACATACAAAGTCAGAGAATCTTCCAGATGGGATCAATCCCGGTGTATCTATAAGTGTTATTTTTGAGAAAGGAATCTCAGTTTTAACACTTTTTAAAGTTGTTCCTGGAAACTTCGATACAGTTACTCTTTTTGCTCCTATAAGCTTATTTATAATACTTGATTTACCAACATTAGTAACTCCTAAAACTAAAGCATTGGCTCCCTCTGGATAGAAATGTTTTATTTTTTTAAATATTCCATTTATTCCATACCCATTCTTTGAACTCACTATCGCTATATCAAGTGGAGATACTCCCTCCTCTCCCAATCTCTCTTTAACCCAATCGGCAACTTCAGATGGGTGCTTATCATCTGGAATTAAATCTAACTTATTTATCACTACAATTGAGTCCATCTCTCTTAAAATATCCAATATCTCATCATCAAAAGATCCCTCAAAATCTATAATATCAAATACCGGTATAGCTACATCCGCTTCCTCTAAGCTTTTTTGAACCTCTTTTCTATAGTCCTCTTTTGTCATTTTTATAGGAATATACTGTCCATAGTTTTTTATTTTAAAGCATCTTTGACAAAGTAGCTCTTTACTGTCGCTTTCTAAAACTGATTTAGGTAAATATCCATTGGAATTTGGATTTTCTCCTTGAAGTTCAATTCCACATCCTATACATTTTTTTATCATAAACTCTCCTTCAATCTATACTATTAATATTTTTATATCATTTTAACTCTAACTCTTTAGACAACTCTTTTTTCTTTTTTTTCTCTAAAGCTTCTAAATATATTTTTGTTGAATCTAAATTTGAGTGCCCTAAAAGTTTTTGAAGTTGCAATAAACTTATTCCATTCTCCAACATATGCACTGCAAATGTATGTCTGAAACTATGGGGACTAATCTCTTTAGTTATTCCAGCCTTTATACCATATCTATCAATAAGTCTTCTTAGGGAACGATCTGTTAGTCTACCTCCTGATCCATTGACAAATAGTATCTCCTTACTGTATTTATCTCCCAGTTTCTCCTTTTTTGCTGCCACATATCTTTTAAAGAACTCCTTTGCTCTTTCACTGAAAAACACCGTTCTATACTTTTTAAAGCTCATTACAATAACTTGTCTCTCATCTAAATTAAAGACTTCCTCTCCTAATCCTAGAAGCTCTTGCGATGTGATTCCGCTAGAATATAGCAGTTCTACAATTAATCTATCTCTTAAACTATGATAATTTTTTAACTCTATGGCTTTTCTAATCCTTCTTATCTCCTCTAGTTCAAGTACCTCTGGAACTCCCCTATCATAACTTGGAGCTACAATCAGTTGAGCAGGATTATTCTTAACTTTCCCAGTATCTTTTAGGTGTTTAAAAAACGATTTTAAAGAGGAGATCTTTCTATTTAAAGATCTTTTTCCTATATCACTACCTTGAAGCTCTATTAGGAACTCTCTAAAATTAAATCCATCTATATCTGATATTTTCTCTAAATCATTGCATTTTACAATATATTCATTAAATCTATAC
>Charlie_p2__coassemble_929_pt1 | contig 74399 bp, 78 predicted proteins | sample Charlie_p2__metabat2_low_PE_014 | metagenome-assembled genome bin Charlie_p2
TTGTTATTTTCATAACTTCTGACTATTTTCTCTATTCGGTTGTTAATGTCCTTTTAATTTTCATGTGGCGGTCGTTCCCGCTACAAGAAGTATAATACCACAACATTTATACTCTGTCAACACTTTTTTTATTTTTTATTTAAATTTTTTCTCTATTTAGAGTAAATCTATTTTTCCCATCTCTTATTAAGATATTCTCTTCAACAATTTCACCTATTACTCTGGATAAAGAGGGTCTACTCACTCCAAAGATTTCAGCTAACTCCTTTATAGAGTGTTTAAAAACAACTTTATTTCCCTCTGCATTCTCAAATATATAGTTTAAAACTTTCTCTTTTATTGTTTTATTATTAAAACTTTTCCAAACTTTATTTGATAAAAACTGTGCTCTATCAGATATTTCATCTAAAAAATTTATCAATATTTTTTCATTTAAATTGAAAGCTTTCAGTAAGTTTTTTTTATTGATATGTAGTATCTCTCCATCATTTAAGGCCACTACATCAACTGGTAGATTGTTATTTTTTCCAAATATAAAAGCAGAACCAAGTATATCCCCCCTAGATAGATTTTCTATTTTTTGAACTTCCCCTGTTGCCTTTAGCATCTCAGCACTCAAAACTCCTCTAATAATTAGATATATTCCATCTAATCTCTCATCTCTAAAAAATACAACATCATTTTTTTGAAATTTTTTTATTTGATAATCTACACCATTGAACAGTATTTCAAGTTCATTTATCTCTAACTTTTGAAAAATTTTAAGCCCTATCAATTTTTTTAAATCTAACATATCTTAGTCCTCCTTGATATCACTATCTCAATTTATTCTTAATAATATCATTGTTTATTAAAAAAAATAATATTATAATTGAGATATGAGGTGATTTTAATGAAAAAATTTGGTCTATTGGGAAAAAATATATCCTATACATTCTCTCCAACTTTACATAATAAAATTTTCAAGCTATATGATATAGACGCTCAGTATGAAATCTATGATTTAAAAGATGAAAGTTTAATGAAAGATTTTCTAAAGGACTTAAAACAAAAGAGTATTTTGGGACTTAATGTCACTATTCCATATAAGACAGCAATTTTAAAATTTGTGGATACCATATCTCCAGAGGTTCAATCTATTGGAGCTACCAATTGTATAAAATTTGAAAATGGAAGACTAATTGCATATAATACAGATTACTTTGGTCTTATTAAGACATTTGAAAAGATGGATTTAAATCTAAAAAATAAAAAAGCTGTGATTTTAGGGACAGGAGGAGCTGCTAAAGCTGCAATAAAAGCTCTTTTAGATTGTGGAGCTATCGTTTTTATAGTCTCTAGAGATAAGATAAAAGCTCAAAGTGAATTTAAAGATATACCTGTAATCTCATATGATGAACTTTCAAAGACTTCAGGATACCTACTTATAAATGCTACCCCCATTGGAACTAATCCAAATATCAATGTCTCTCCTGTCAATGAGAGCATCATACAAAATTTTGACTTTGTTTTAGATTTAATATATAATCCTCAAGAAACTTTATTTTTAAAATTTGCTAAAAATAGAGGGAAAAATTTTGAAAATGGCTTATATATGTTGATCTCTCAGGGAGTTAAATCTGAAGAGATATGGAATGAAAAAGAGTTTAATTACGAAAAGATATATGATGAATTGATTAACACTATCTATAAATAATATTGGAGGATTTTACCTATGAAAAAAATTATTATCACTTGTCCTAAGTGTAAAGAAAAAATGAGAATAATGGATAAAGTTGCAAAATATAGATGTCCAAACTGTAAAGAGATCTATAACTTTACATGGTATAAAAGAGTGATTCAAAAATTCCTTGGATTTTTCCAAGGAATCATACAGACCATAGTTGATATAAAGAGTAATTTTGTTACAAAATATAGAAATACTAAGGCTACTTACAACTATATGAAACAGATGAAAATGAATATGAAAAACAATCCAAACTGGTCAAATTATCACAGAGAGCAGGCGGAAGAAAAAAGAATGAGAGATGCCCAAAAACCTAACTTTTGGGATAGATTTAAAAAATAGAGTTTTAAATATAAAATAAAGGAGAGTTTTTAAAAACTCTCCTTTTATAATTTCAAACTATTTTACAACAATATTTACAATCTTACCAGGAACCACTATTATTTTTACAACTGTTTGTCCCTCTATAAATTTCTTTACATTTTCTATCTCTAATGCTTTTTTCTCTAATTCATCTTTTGAAATAGTTCTTTCCACTTCTAAAGTTCCTCTTAGTTTACCATTGACTTGAACAGCGATAGCTATCTCATCAGCCACAGTTAACTCCTCTTTATGAGTTGGCCATGACTCTAGGAATAACATACCACTATTTCCCATCTCTTGCCATAACTCATCACAGAAATGCGGTGTAAATGGCGATAACATAATAACTACATTTATCATAGCCTCTCTGAATATTTTTTTAGACTCAGATGTTTCTTTATCTGTTCCTAAAACTTGAGCTCTAAAGTCTTGCATCTCATTTAATAACTCCATAGTTGCCGCTATTGAAGTGTTAAAGTGATAATCTGCCTCTATCGATTCTGTAACTTTTTTTATTGTTTGATGTAACTTTCTAACTAGTCCTTTATCCTCTTTACTTAACTTTGTATAATCAATTGCTGTTAAATCTGCTAAGTACTCTTTATTCTCAAGAACTAATCTCCAAATTTTATTTAAAAATCTCGCAGCTCCAGCCAGTCCATTTTCATTCCACTCTAACTCTCTCTCTGGTGGTGCAGCAAACATAATAAACAGTCTAGTTGTATCCGCTCCATATTTATTTATCATAATCTCAGGATCCACACCATTGTTTTTAGATTTTGACATCTTCTCAACTTTAACTTGTAGCTCTTCTCCTGTAGTTTTTAAGAAAGCCTGAGATCCTTTTATCTCAACTTCATCAGGATATAAGAATCTATTTTCATTTACTGAATAGTATGATGGTCCCAATACCATTCCTTGAGTCAATAGTCTTTTAAAAGGCTCATTAGATGATAATAATCCCATATCTCTTAAAACTTTTGAGAAGAATCTTGAATATAGTAAATGCATTACAGCGTGCTCTATTCCACCGATATATTGATCCACTGGAACCCATCCATCAACAATCTCCTTTTCAAATGGTAGATTTGTATTTTTAGGATCACAATATCTTAAGAAATACCAAGATGAATCCACAAATGTATCCATTGTGTCTGTATCTCTTCTTGCAGGGCCTCCACAACAAGGACATATAGCATGTTTGTAACTCTCAGATGTCTCCAATGGATTTCCATTTCCTGTAAACTCTACATCTGTTGGTAATAGAACCGGAAGATTTTCATCCTTTTCCATCACTACACCACACTTTTCACAATATAATGCCGGGATTGGTGTTCCCCAGTATCTCTGTCTAGAAACTCCCCAATCTTTCAATCTATATTTTGTTGTTCTTTCTCCATATCCCTTTGCCTCTACATACTCAGCTATTTTAACTAAAGCCTCTTTAGAAGAGATTCCATTAAACTCCTCAGAGTTAGTCATAATACCAGATCCTACAAAAGCATCTTTCATCTCCGATGCCTCTATTACAATCTCTTGCTTTGTCTCTTTATTGATTGGATTGATTACAACTTTTATTGGTAAATCATATTTTTTAGCAAAAGCAAAGTCTCTTTCATCATGAGCTGGTACAGCCATAACAGCTCCAGTACCATAGTTCATCAATACATAGTCCCCTATCCATAACTCAACTTTTTCACCATTTACAGGGTTTATTACATGCCATCCTGTATTTATACCATTCTTCTCTTTTCCTTCAGCTGTTCTCTCTATCATATCTGTATTTTTCATAGCAGATACAGCTTCCTTTATACTTGGGTTAGTTTTTAAAATTTCATCTACTAAAGGATGCTCTGGTGCGATTACAGCATAAGTAACACCAAATAAAGTATCAACTCTTGTTGTGAATACAGGTAAGTTCTCATCTTTTTCAACTAATTTAAAGTTTACCTCTGTTCCAAAAGATTTTCCTATCCAGTTCTTCTGCATTGTTAAAACTTTTTCTGGCCACCCATCAACTAACTCTTTATGTCCCTCTAATAACTCCTCTGCATAGTCTGTTATTTTAAAGAACCATTGCTCTAAATCCTTCTGGATTACAGGAGTCTTTGAGTGTCTCCAACACATTCCATCTTCAACTTGCTCATTTGCTAAAACTGTTTGACAATCAGGGCACCAGTTTACAGTTGATTTTTTCTTATAAACCAATCCCATCTCAAACATCTTTTTGAATATCCATTGATTCCACTTATAGTATTCAGGAGTATAAGTTGCAATCTCTCTATCCCAATCATATGATAATCCCATCATCTTTAATTGTCTGTTCATGTTGTCTATATTTGATTTTGTCCATAGTGCTGGGTGTGCTCCATTTTGAATTGCAGCATTCTCCGCTGGTAATCCAAAAGAATCCCATCCCATAGGATGCAGTACATTATATCCCTTCATTCTTTTGTATCTTGCTATAACATCTCCTATTGTATAGTTTCTAGCATGACCCACATGTAGTTTTCCAGATGGATATGGTAACATCTCTAAAACATAGTAGTTCTCTTTTCCTTCAACTTTATTTTCAGTTTTAAATATATTTTCTTCTTTCCATTTTTGTTGCCATTTTTCTTCAATTTGGCTAAAATTATATTCTCTCATATCTTCACCCCATTAACTTTAATTTTATCTCATAATATAGCATAAAAAAACCTGTACTTCCACAGGTTTATTTATTTAATATAAATTTTTTGCTATCTCAGAAAGTATTATCCCACCAGCTACAGAAACATTTAAAGAGTTGATCTTTCCATGCATTGGGATTTTAACTAAAATATCACAATTTTCCTTCACTTTTTTTCTGATTCCTTCACCTTCACTACCTAGAACTAAAGCTGTTTTATTTGGGTATTTCTCCTCATAGTAGTACTTATTTCCAGATCCCTCAGCACCATATACCCAGAAGTCTAATTTCTTTAATTTTTCAATTGCATCAGATATATTTGTAACTTTCACTATATCCATATGCTCAATAGCACCTGTTGATGTTTTTATAACTGTTTCATTTATTTTAACCGAGTTTCTCTCTGGTATTATAATCCCTTTTACTCCAAAAATTTCAGCACTTCTTATTATTGCTCCAAAGTTTCTTGGATCTTGAACTCCATCTAAAATTAGAACAATTGATTTTTCATCTCTAGCTATTTTTTCTAAAAACTCTCCCAGCTCAATGTAGTAGTCATAATCACTTAAGTATGCTACAACACCTTGTGAGTTCTCCTCTTTTTTTCCAACTTGAAATAATTTAATATTTCTTGCTGAAGCTAAAGCTTTTAATTTTCCTAATTTTTCCTCTCTCATACCTTTAAAAATCTCAATTTTTTCGATATTGTTTGATTTATTTTGTAATAACTCTATTACAGGATTTATCCCTATTACTTTTTCCATTTTCTCACCCTTATTATATTTCTACTTTTATTCTTTCTATATTTGCACCTAATGCTTTTAATTTTACTTCTAAATTCTCATATCCTCTATCCACATGGTAGATTCTATTTACTATAGTCTCCCCATCTGCAAGTAGTCCAGCTAAAATTAAAGAAGCTCCAGCTCTTAAATCACTGGCCATAACCTCTGCTGAAGAGAACATCTCTATTCCATCTATTCTTGCTATATTTGCATCTGTAGATATATTTGCTCCCATTCTATTCAGCTCAGGTACATGCATAAATCTATTTTCAAAAATTGTTTCTTTTATCTCACTAGTACCTTTAACCAAACACATCAGTGTCATCATTGGAGATTGTAAATCTGTAGGGAACCCTGGATGTGGCATTGTAGTTGCCTTTACAGCTTTTAAATCCTTCAGTTTTGTTTTTGTTGTTAAAACATCATCTATAATATCAAACTCCGCTCCCATCTCTTCAAGTTTTGATATAAAACTCTCTATATGATCTCTTATAACACCTTTAACAGTGATAGCTCCATCAAACATAAGTGAAGCTACTATAAATGTTCCAGCAACGATTCTATCAGGTATAATTGAATATTCACACGGTGTCAACTTTTCCACACCCTCTATCTCCAATCTCCCTGTTCCTACGCCCTCTATTTTGGCTCCCATCTTATTTAAAAAGTTACATAGATCGTCTATCTCCGGTTCTCTTGCTGCATTCTCAATCACAGTTTTTCCTTTAGCCTTTACAGCTGCCATGATAACATTTTCCGTTGCTCCAACACTTGGAAAATCAAATACAATCTTTCCTCCAATAAGCTCTTTTGCTTCTCCCTCTACATAACCGTGATCAATCTTTATCTCAACACCCAGTGCTTCAAACCCCTTTAAATGTAGGTCAACTGGTCTTGATCCTATTGCACATCCACCTGGTAAAGAAACTTTAGCTCTCTTCTCATGGGCTAACATAGGTCCCATCACTAAAAATGACGCTCTCATCTTCTTTACTAAATCATATGATGCAACCAGTGATTTCAATCCATTGTTTACAACCTTATATGAGTGCTCTCCTATCTTTTCAATCTCAAGTCCTAAACTCTCTAAAAGTTGAACAAGAGTTACTATATCTCTTAAATTTGGAACATTATTTAAAATGTAAGTTCCTTTTTCTATTAAAGTCGCAACAAATATTGGTAGAGCTGCATTTTTTGCACCTTCCACTTTTAATTCTCCACCTATTTTTTTCCCGCCTATTATTTTAAACGCTTCTACGCTCATGCTATCTCTCCTTTTTATCAAATCTATCTATTGGGCACACTTTACCAAATAATCTATCAAAAAAATTCATCTCTTGAAATTTATCAAGTCGTTCTGGTAATTTTTCCTTTAACTCTTTGTAGTGTTTTGGACATATTTTATGTCCCTCACCATATATAAAAGCCTCGCTTAGACCAGCATCTGTATATATTTTTGTAGCACTTTCCAATACCACATCTTTATTTTCATTATCTAAAGCTTCTTGCGATACAATAACCAGTCCTATATTTCCTCTAAAAGTTATATCGTCTACCAATGTATATCTAAGTCCTATTTTTTCAGCTTCATCTATATAGGGTTTTATTGACTCAAAAGGTATATCTCTTCTGATTTTTAATAAAACGGCTCTTGGATCTTCCATTGCTTCTTTTATCTCTTTATGAATAAAGTTTCTCTCTATTTCTGGTTTTTCCAAAGCTGCTAAAACATTTTCTTTAAATTCCCCTAAGTAAATTAATTTTTCTGTTTGAGTTTTTAAGAAGTGTAACTTTGCTTTTTCTCTTTCGTTTATTATATCATCTACCAACTAAAATCACCTTCTATAAAAAATTTATTTTTATTAATAATTATAGCATATAAAAACAAAAAAGTGATATAATTAAATATAACATTAATCTAATGGAGGTTCTATGAGATTTAAACTTTTTCTATGTTTTATTTTAGCCTTTTCATTGAGTCTTTTTGGAGAAAATAAAACTATTACTATTTCTGGATTTGTCACTGATAAAGAGTTTAGATTAGGAGATGCTACTGTCTGTTTCTTTGATAGTTCTAACCGTGTTAATTGTGTAAAAAGCGGTATCAATGGCGAATTTTCCATTGAATTACCTAAAAATAAATACCGAATTACAGTTAAAAAAGATGGTTACACATCTTTAGTTGGAGATAACTTCTTTGTTGATTATATCTTTGACCCCCCTGAAAGATTAGTTTTAAATATGACAGATAATAAAATTGCAATCTATGGCAAAGTTATAAATAATTTTGGGGAACCCATAAAAGATGCACAGGTTAAAGTAAAAATTGGGGAGGAACTTTTAGATATAAATACCAATTCCAGTGGTATTTTCTTTTTTCAAGGTCATGTTGGATTGATCTCAATTTTTGCTCAAAAGTCAGGTTTTTATGGAAATGGTGTCTCTTTACTAATTCAAAATGAAAAATTTATTAATGATATCTCAATTGCTCTAGAAGCTAAAACATTCTATATATCTGGGGCTTTAGTCAGAGGAAACAACTATTTAAAAGATGTTGATTTAGAACTTATAAATGGGAGTAATAATAAGATTATTGCCTCTATTAAAACCTCTAAAGATGGTCTTTTTGAATTTAGAGATATTTTAAACTATGAAAAAGCATACTTTCGAGTTCCAAGTTTAGGTTTTAAAAGTAAAACCTTTACTATAAACAAAGATTTAAGACAGTTTAATATATTTACAGACTAAAAAAAGAAGCTATGTTTAGCTTCTTTTTCTATTTTACTATTTTTTTAATCTCTTATTTAATTCCTCAGCCTGTTTCTCAAACCCTTTTTTTCCTAATAGAGCAAACATATTAGCTTTATATGCTTCCACTCCAGGTTGATCAAATGGATTTACTCCCAATAAGTATCCACTTACTCCACAAGCTTTTTCAAAGAAATAGAACATATATCCTAGGTGGTATGGTGTAGCCTCAGGTAGATTTACGATTAAGTTAGGAACTCCTCCATCCACATGTGCTAACACTGTTCCCTGTGCAGCTTTTTTATTTACAAAATCCATACCTTTTCCAGCTAAATAGTTTAAACCATCTAAATCCAAATCATCCGCTTCTATTATGATATCACACTCAGGTGTCTCTATATTTACCAGTGTCTCTATTAAAACTCTCTTTCCATCTTGGATAAATTGTCCCATAGAGTGTAAGTCTGTAGAGAAGTCTGCCGCTGCTGGTAACAGACCTTTTCCATCTTTTCCTTCAGATTCTCCAAATAGTTGTTTCCACCACTCACCAATATAGTGTAGTCTTGGTTCATAGTTTATTAACATCTCCACATCTTTACCTTTTCTATTTAAAATATTTCTTATTGTTGCATATTTTAAACAGTCATTACTTTCATATGGAGCTTTATAGTCCTCTTGAGCATCTCTAGCTCCTGCCATTAACTCATCTATATTGATTCCTGCCGCTGCAATTGGCAGTAATCCTACAGCTGTTAAAACTGAGAATCTTCCTCCTACGTTATCTGGTACAACAAAAGTTTCATATCCTTCATCTGTTGCTAATTTTTTTAAGGCACCTTTACTAGCATCTGTTGTAGCATAGATTCTTTTTCTTGCACCCTCAACTCCATATTTTTCCTCTAGGTGTTTTTTGAATACTCTAAAAGCAATTGCTGGTTCAGTTGTTGTTCCTGATTTTGAGATTACATTAACTGAGTAGTCTCTATCTCCAATAATTTCTAATAGCTCTTTTATATATTTTCCCGATATATTTTGTCCTGCAAAATATATTTCAGGTCCTTTTCTTTTTGATTTTGGTTGATTGTTATAAAAAGTGTGTGATAGGAACTCTATTGCAGCTCTTGCTCCTAAATATGATCCTCCAATTCCAATTACAACTAAAACTTCTGAATCATTTTTTATCTTTTCAGCTGCATCTTTTATTCTGTTAAATTCAACTTTATCATAGTTAGTTGGTAAGTCAATCCATCCTAAAAAGTCATTTCCAGCTCCTGTCCCATTCATTAAAGTCTCTGTAGCTGTCTTACATTGAGCTTCCATTAAAGCCAATTCGTTTTCCTTAAAAAAATTTAGTGCATTTGAATAATCAAATGATAACTTTTTCATAATCTATACCTCCATATTAGTTATATACCTGCATTTTTTTCTAAAACTTCTATTCTTTTTCTCAGCTCATTTACCTGCTTTTGAGTCTCATCATTTTTCTGTCTTATAACTTCAATATCTACTCTCATATTTTCAAGTTTTCCATTGAATAGATCCGCATCAAAACCTATTTTAGTTAGCTCTCTTGAAAATTCATAAACTAAGCTCTCTAAAATAACTAGATCACCTCTATTGGCCTTTTTTTCATTTAAAACATTGAAGGCTCTATTTAATCCCTCGGCAAAACTATACCTGGAAACTGGAAACTCTCCTTTAAATAAAAAGCTATCTTCTGAAATTACTCCCTCATTAACAAGGTTTTCAATCGCTTTATATGCCCAATGATTTTTTGGAACATCTTCAAATATAAGTTCTTTTCCCTGTCCATATGCTAATGCTATCAGTGTAAAGTATATCACAATTATTTTCTTCATACACTACCTCTTTATGGTTAATTTTTTTTCAATTATAGCACAAAGAATAAAAAAAAACAGCCCTTAAGCTGTTTAGATTTTAATTTTGGAGGCGACGACCAGATTTGAACTGGTGAATAGAGATTTTGCAGACCTCTGCCTTACCACTTGGCGACGTCGCCTTCTATAAAATTGAATGGTGCCCAGAGGCGGAATCGAACCACCGACACGGGGATTTTCAGTCCCCTGCTCTACCGACTGAGCTATCTGGGCAATAATGGCGGGAGTGACGAGGGTCGAACTCGCGACCTCATGCGTGACAGGCATGCGCTCTAACCAACTGAGCTACACCCCCATTAATGGTGGAAACAACTGGACTTGAACCAGTGACCCCCTGCTTGTAAGGCAGGTGCTCTCCCAACTGAGCTATGCTTCCTTGAAGACAAGACTAGTATAGCACAATCTAGTCTCTAACGCAACTATTTTTTTATTATTTTTCTTTTTTTTGTAAAAGAACAACACAATAAGACTTTATTCCTTCCTCATTGCCTGTAAATCCCAATTTTTCTTCAGTGGTTGCTTTTATACTTATATTTGAAATATCTGTCTCTAAAACTTTGGATACTCTCTCTCTCATCAGATCTAAATATGGTTTTAATTTAGGTTTTTGAGCAACAATTATACAGTCTAAATTGATAATCTTATACTCTCTCTCTCTAATTAAGCTAAATACCCTTTCCAATAAAATCATACTGTCTATATCTTTAAACTCACTTGAGGTATCAGGAAAATGTTGTCCAATATCTCCCAAAGCTAATGCTCCTAAAAGAGCATCCATTATAGCATGTATCAATACATCTCCATCTGAATGTCCTAAAACACCTTTTAAGTGAGGTATTTCTACCCCACCTAAAATTAATTTTCTTCCTTCAACCAATCTGTGAACATCATATCCATTACCAATTCTTAACATAATTTCACCTATTTCCACTCATTATAAATTCTATTATAAAACTCTAAAATCTCCTCAGTTGTAACTGTTGATGTTCCCATCTTTCCAACAACAACCCCTGCTGCTGTATTTGCTATTTTAGCTGCATCATGTAGAGATACTCCCGCTGCACTTGCCAAAGTAAACACTGATATAACCGTATCTCCAGCACCAGTTACATCAAAAACCTCCTTGGCATAAGTTGGGATGTTTATTACCTCATCCCCTTGGAATAAACTCATTCCCTCTTCACTTCTTGTCAATAAAAGGTTCTTTAAATCCAGTTTCTCTTTTAACTCTTTTCCAACCTCTATTATATTATCAAAACTTTTTTTCCCTAAACACTCTATGGCCTCTTTTCTATTTGGTGTCATAGATGTTGCTCCAACATAGTTTAGAGCATTTTTAGGTTTTGGATCAACTGTTACAATAATCCCTTTTTCTCTACATAGAGATATAATTTTTTTTACAACTCTTGGTGTTAAAACACCTTTATCATAGTCAGATAGAATAATTGCATCCAATCCATCTATCTCCTTCTCTATATGCTTTAATAAAATATTCTCCATATTTTCACTGATTGGTCTTGCATCCTCCCAATCCAATCTAAGTAGTTGCTGATTTCCACCAATTATTCTTCTTTTTACTATTGTTGGTCTATCCTCACTTCTCACTATCCCTGTTGTTTCTATGGATTTCTTTTCTAACTCTCTCACCAATCTATCGCCATCAAAATCTTCACCAATTACACCAAAACATATAGCCTTAGCTCCTAATGTTGACAGATTATTAACTACGTTAGCCGCTCCACCTAATACAAATCTTTCCTCTTTTATTGAAACAACTGGTACTGGTGCTTCTGGAGATATTCTTTCAACTGATCCAATCAGATAATCATCTAGCATCATATCCCCTACAACTGCTACTTTTAAATTTTGAAAACTTTTAAGTATCTCTTCTAATTTATTTTTTTCCATCCTAAATCTCCTCTATTACTTCAGCTTTTAATTTTATATATAAATCTGTATGTTCTAATCTACTTGACTGGCTTTTAAATAAAATTCCAATAGCTGGAATCTCACTTAAAAGCGGAACTTTATTATTTATTTTCTGGTCTATCTTTTTTTTTAAACCACCTATTAAAATAACATCTTTATCCCTTAATCTAACTTTTGTTTCCAAATTTCTAGATACTTTTGATCCTCCATCTGCATTAAAAGTTCCCTCATTTATATCACTGGGTTTTAAAGATTTTTTTAATTTAAAATCACTGGCTTCCAAATTGATGTTTAAATAGACACTGTTATCCTCTTTTATATATGGTAAAACTTTTAAAATTATACCAGCCTCTTTAAAGATAGGTGTATAGGTGATCATATCATTATTGGTACTTTCCTCTTTATCTTGCCCCACAATTACCTCTTCTGTCATTTTCAAAGTTCCCACTTCTCCATTTAATAGTATTATTGATGGTAATGCATTAACTGTTAAATCCTGTGTGGTTTCCAGTAGATTTAAAGTCAAATCTAAAATATCTCTTCCACTATTAAATTTACTGATAAAGTTTATTGAACTTCCCAAAACCTCTCCTAAACCATCTGTAGTTCCAGAGATAAGAGTTTCTAAATAGATTCCATCACTTCTACTGGAGGAGCGACCTTGAGTGGCATACACCCAATTAAATCCCAAATCTTCAAAAAGATTGGCTTTTACATCTATAATCTCCGCTGTCACCTTAACCTGTTTTTTCCTTGTATCTAAACTTTTAATCAATTTTTTAGCAGAGTACATATACTCATCTTTTCCAAAGAGTATAACGGATCCATTTCCTGGACTGATTGAAACCTTTAATTTGTCATCAAAAGTTTCTTTAATTATTCTCTCAATCTCTTCATAGTTTAAATTTTCCAATAAAATATTTTCTATTATATCATCTTTTTTGTTTTTTTGTTCTCTTTCTTGAGGTATATTTTTTGAATACTTAGAATTTTTTCTTTCCACATAGAAATCAAACTGATTCACTCCCTCTTTTATCTCTAAAAAATCACCATGATAGTAGTATTCATCTGATAAAATTGAGATAAAATAAGTTCCTTTAACTATATCATCCATTAAATATTCTCCATACTCCCCTGAAAAAGTTTCCACTGTTCCTCTTTTTTTTAAGACAATTTTTATATTTTTTAACTCTTTATTTGTATCTATATCATAAATTTTTCCAATGAGTATATCTTTATTTTCTGATTTTCTATTTCTAAATATCAAAGTTTTTCCTCTTTTTACTCTGGTTAATCCATATGTTAATTCTAGCACTTCTAAAATCTCATCTATTGTTGTATCCTTTTTAAAATATCCATCAACAACGATATCTTTCACATATGAATCCCCTATTAAAGTGTACTGTGAATACTTTGATAGATGAGCAAAAACATCCACAATAGGCACATCTTTCAAATCCAACTCCTTGGGGTAAATCTCTGTTGTAAAATTATTTAAGTGAACAAATAGGAACAAAATAAAAACTCTATATCTCATTAGATTGCTCTCCTTTTTTTTCCTATATCTCTTGATTTTACTTTTTTAAATATCTCTTCACCATGAGATTCATAATCCAATTTCTCTTTTTTATTATTGTTTATATACACAATATTCACTTTTAAATCTACTATATCTCCATTGATTTCTATTAAAACTCCATCCTCCTTTAAAGCTATATATCTATCCTCTTTCTCCATTTGAAATATGAAATTGTATATATCAAACTCTTTTCCAGCACCATAAAAAAAAGTATATTTTCGATATTTCCAAACTCATCTATTTTTTTTGCTTCTCTTCCAAGTTGTTCAATATTTATATTATTACTCTTTGAAAGTTTATCCAAAAGTTTATACATTTCAAATTCACTTTTAAAAATAAACTCTTTTTTCTCATTCTTCTCTATACTATTTTTTAAAGTTAATTCTATATATTCATCTCTTTGTTTTCTTAACTCTTTTTGCTTTTCAAAAACAATTTTTTTTAATTTTTCTATCTCTATTTTTAACCTATCCCTCTCAGAACTTTGTTTTCTTAAATCTAAAACTGGTTGAACAACCAGTACAAATAAAATAAAAAAATTTATTACTATCAATATAACTTTAATATCCAATGAAAAATTTTTTAATCTATCTCCAATTCCATTAAAAAATATAAAAGTTCCCCCTCTTTTTTTATAAAGTCAAACTTTGATTCTGAAACCTGCCCATCCATTAGACTATATCTCTTTAGATTAAAAATATTTTCTATCCTGTCCCCATAACCACTTAAATATATTCTTTTCTCTCTAATTTCAATCTTTTCCAAATAGATATCTGACTTTTTACATAGCTCAGATATTGAGAACAGATACTCAGCTATCCCACTTTTTTTAAAACTTATTTCCCCCTCTTCAATTTTATCTAACTCTTTAAACTCCCTATCTAAAAGGATCGCTCTTTTTTTATAGTCTGAACTTTCTATCTTTAAGTTTTGATTCTGTTTTTTCAATAGATATTTTTTAAAGAAAACCGTTCCTCCTAAGAATATTTCACAAAAAAATATGACCACTATTATTTTTATTATTTTTTTATCTAAAACTTTTCTCTCCTTCAATGACCAGCCACACTTTTTTATAATCTCTTTTACTCTCTTTTCATTCTCTTTCTCCATATCCATTTGTATCTTTAGAGTAACTACTTCTGAATTTTCATATATTGAAAGAAGCTCCTTTAGCTCCTGTGGAATATCCTTTTCCTCACTAAACAATCCCTGATTAATTATCTCTCCATCCTCTAATATCCTTATACCCCTTTCATTAATAACTATTGTCTTCATTTTTTTAAGCTGACCTCAACCCCTCTTATCTCTCTTTTATAACTTTTAAAAATATCCATCTCACCCATGGAATACTCATAATATAACAATACCTTTATATTCACAACTCTATTTTCTATCTCTATCTCTTTTATTAACTTTATCTCCAAAACATTTCTCATAAAAGGTATCATCTCTACCACTTCATCTATATAAGTACCATTGTGTTTAATCTCATATCTCCTATATCCACTTTTAGATATTTTATTAACTTCTTTCCAAACCAAATCTCTATCCTCAAAATACTCAATAATATCGTTATACTCCCCATTTTTTATTGATTTTTCTCCTTTAAAAACTTCATATTCACCTACAGTTGATAAATTCTCTACAAACCAGTAGCCTTCATTGGAACTTCTCAACGAATTATAGATACTGATCTCATTTTTATAACTTAATAGAACTATAGAAAATAACCACATTAAAATAAAAATTAGAAACAATACAATAGGCAATATAAATCCCCTATTTTTTAAACTCCTTTCTAAGTTTTTCATCTAAGTAATATCCCTCCAGAGAAACTCCATACTCCTCTAAATTAAAATTTCCCCTCACATTCTTTAATATTCTCTCTCTACTTCCATTATCTATACCTATCTCATTGAGTCTTTTTCGTTTCCCTAAAAATGAGTATAGAGAGTTATCTCTACACTGATATATCTCAATCTCTGTATAGTTCTCCTCTAGGGGAATGTATTTTTCAACTACCAATGTATTTCCACTTTCTAAAGATGATATACTATAATCAATATATCCTCTTATGTCCCCCATATTATAGATTTTATAATCTAAAGATTCATACAATGCCCTATCTATTTTATCCAAAATAAGTTTCACTTCCCTATTAAAACGCAGTCTATAAAGACTCTCTTTTCTCATCTCATTAATTTTATTTAAATATAGGTATAGAGTTTGCAAAATTATAAGTGTTACAGTCATTGTCACTATAATTTCCAATAAAGAAAAGCCTTTATTTTTGTCTATATACATATAATCTACTCTCTCTTTTTATAAGATTTTTTTCTATTTTTATCTCGATACAATATATCTCTTCAAAGATTTTTCTTTTTTTTACTTCAACTTTATAACTTTTATCCAAAACCATAAAATCATCTATATTCTTAGGATTTTTATAGTAAGCTCTTATCTTTTCAATCTCACTCTCTAACCTATTAAACTCACTAATTTTATTAAAACCTCTTTTTAAACGAATCAAGGAGAAAAACAGAGGATTTAAAATAACTAATATCAAAGATAGTGCTATTAATGTTTCCAGATATGTTCCTCCACCCCTGCTATCTTTCATAGCTTTCCAATATTAAAGTTAAAATACATGCCCCAATTAGAAATGGACCAAACGCAATCTCTCTATCTATTCTCTTTACCAGTAAGTATTTTACTATTAAAAAAAACAGTGGAAGTATAAAACTTATGTTTATAAACAATAATACTTTATAAAAATTTTCAAATTTTAAAATCGTTCCCAATGAAATCATAAGCTTTATATCTCCCATACCTATACACTCCATGCCTAAAATATCGCTTCCATATCCATAGATCAGTATAAATGGCAAAGTGTATACCGCCGCTCCCAAGACTCTTTCAAATAGATTATTTTCAAGAACTCCTAAAATTAATCCTAAAAAAAGTAGAGATACGTTACTTTTATTTAGAATCACTCTCTGTTTTTTATCTCTCACACAAATCTCTATAAATAAGACAAGTATAGATATATATATTAAAGTTTTGACCACTCATCACCTCTTAAATTATAATCAAAAACACCCTCTTCAGGAGTTAACCTGAACTCATTATTCTCCATCTCTACCTGAACTTTTCCACCATATTTTATCTCTTTACTATCTGCAGTTTCTCTACTTCCTCCAATATCTAGATATAATTTTCCCTCCTCCAACTTAAAGTTGTCTCCTACATATTTTTCTAAAGCATTTAAAGTGACTCCTATATCATCTACTTCAACCTCTGGATAACTCCCATTTTCTAAATAATAAGTTTCATTGGCTAATCTTAAAGATTGAAGTGTATTTATAACTTTAGAGTCCTTTGCCATAGCTAAATAATCCCTTACCTTTGGAGCTATAAAACTACTTAAAATGCCTATCACTCCCAGCACCAAAACAATTTCAATAACACTAAATCCCCTTATTTTTTTCTCTTTCACTCTTGCCCTCCTAAATTCCCAACAGTTCATCCATATTTAAAATTGGCAAATATAAACCAATCACAAAGAAACTTATTATTATTCCTATGAACAATAATAAAATAGGTTCAGCTAGTCTCAATATTATCTTTATTTTTCTATCTAAAATTTCATTTCTAGCTCTGGAAATCTCTTTTAAAATAGCTTCAACGCTTCCACTTTCCTCTCCTACTCCTATCATATTGATCTCCTCTAAAGAGAGTATTTCAAGTTTTTTAAAACAGCTGGATAGAGTTTCACCTCTTTTTAAATTTCTCAATATATATATCTTATTTTTAAAATTACCTTTATCTAGGTTTTCTAAAATTATATCCACACCCTTATCTATAGGAATTCCAGATTCTAGTAATATAGATAGATTTTCTAGGATATCTACTATGTATTTTTCATATAAAAATTTTTTAATAAAAGGTATTCGTTGTATCTGTTTTTTTATTTTTGATACTCTTGAGCAAAAAAAAACTACACAGATCAATATTAAAATCGTGTAGGGATATTTTGATAACACATCTTTTATTTTTAAAATTATCCTTGTTAATACAGGAAGATTGCTTCTATTTGAATCATATAGCATTTGAAAACTTGGAACAATAAGAAGGAAAATTAAAACTATTATTATTGTTGATATAAATAAAATAAAAATAGGATATGATAAAGCTATTTTTAAATCATTTTTTAACCTCTCTTTTCGCTCTTTTAAATAGGCTATCTTTAGAAAGCCATCTCCTATTTTGCCTATATTTTCTGAAATAAAAATAATTAATAGCTCTCTCTCTTTAATTAGTCCTTCATCTTTTAGTATATTGTATATATCCTCTCCCTTTTCCAATCTGTCATTAAGATTATAGATTTTAAATTTTAAACTCAGATTTTTATAAATATTTTTTTGAAACTCTATTGTTTTTTTTATTGGAAGTCCAGCATTTAAAAGTCTTCCTATCTTTAGATATACCTCTTTTAACTCTCTCTCTTTTAGCTCCTTTTTTAACTGAGTCTCTAAAACTCTTATAAGTATACCCCTCTCTAAATAAATTTTTCTTAAAAGAGCCTTTTTATTTTTTTCACAATATATTTTTTCTACTCTATCCTTTTTTTTATCTAAAACTAAGCATCTATACACTCTCATATTAAGCACTCTTTTATTATTTCATCCTCTGTTGTCACTCCCCTTTCCACTTTTAAAAGACCGTTGTCATAAAGAGTTTTAAAACCTTTTTCCCTTAAGTAGTTCTCTAAGTCTGTTGTATTTTTATTCAGTATAATATCCCGTATCTCTCTATTAAAAAATATTATCTCCTCTACGATTTCTCTTCCTTTGAATCCCTCATTACAAGAGCACTCTCTATTTAGCCCCTTACAAATAGGACAAATTTTTCTTATTAAACGCTGACTTTCAATAGCATTTATGGCTGTTGCTATAATAAATTTATCTATCCCAAAACTTACCAATCTATCTATAGCCGAGATTGAATCCTTTGTATGTAGAGTCGTTATGACTAGATGCCCCGTTAGAGAAGCCATTAAAGCTATCTGTGCGGTCTCTTTATCCCTTATCTCTCCAACCAATATCACATCTGGATCCTGTCTCAAAACGCTTCTCAATATAGTTGAAAAATTTAATCCTATCTCATTTTTACACTGAATTTGATTTATATTTGAAAACTGGTACTCTATAGGATCCTCTATTGTAACTATATTCAACCTATCACTGTTTAAATAGTTGACTATTGAGTATAGAGTGGTGGTTTTTCCACTCCCTGTTGGTCCACAAAATAGAAGTAGCCCATTCTTTCTATTAACTAACTTCTTTAATTTTATTAAGTTTTCTTCAATAAAACCCAAATTTTCTAAGGACATCTTTGATACATCATTTTTAAGTATTCTTAGAACACATCTTTCTCCAAAGATTGTCGGAATAAAGGAGGCTCTAAAATCTATTTTTTCATCTAAGTATTGCCCTTTAAATCTACCATCTTGAGGTAATCTTTTCTCTCCAATATAAAGTTCGCTCATCAGTTTTAATTTTGTTATTAACTTTAAACCAAAACTTTTATTCAGATCTTTATAATCTTTTAATATCCCATCAATTCGAACTCTTATCTTTATAACTCTCTCTTTTGATTCAACATGTATGTCAGATACTCTCTCTTTTAAACTATAAAAAACTAAATTGTTTAAAAACTCTGAGATATCTTCACTATCGTATTTTTCATTATCATAATCTTTTATTTCAAAGATATCTCTTTTAAAATAGATATTATTTTCCATCTATCACCTCCTTTGTATTTTTAAAATTTTAAAACTATTTTTACTCTCTTTCGTAGATGTCTTTATATATTTATCAAGTGTTTTATCCCTATATGTTGCTCTTACTAAAACAACAATAAAAATAGAAAGCAATAGAATACAGCTCTTTAAAACTCTTACTCCTCTATCCATCCAACTCGATTTTCTCCTTCCTGAGAATAGTGATAGTCCAATATATTACTATAATTTATCCCCTTTAATGTGGACTTTAAATAAATATTTATTTTTAAAACTCTCTCTTTTTGAAAGATATAAAAAGCCAATCTATTTTCCACCTGATCACCATAGCCAAATATATAAAGAGTAAAAGCTTTGCTCAAGTTTCCATTCTTGGTTGTATCCACTTTAAACTTTGGATTTCTTACATTGTCATAGGGTATCTCGTATTTTAATTTTTTAGGTAAATAGACTCTTTCAATCTCATCTGTATCTGTTTTTTTCACAACTATATATTTTTCTAAGGTGTTTAACTCAATTGAATAGACCCTATTTTCATACATAGACCTATTGGTATATTCTAAAAAAAAAGTTTGTATAAGGTATCTACTCATCTCTAAATCCATTTTTTCATTATACTTAATCACTCTATAAAATAAAAAAGAGCTAACTGAAAAGATAATAGCAACACACGCTATTGTTTCTAAAAAAGTTAGCCCTTTGTTTTTTTTATTTTTGTTCATAATCACCTTCTTTTAAAGAGGTTATTTTATTTTTTTAAAAGACACATCAAGTTGATCAAAAGACGAGATATATTTTACACCTATACTCTCTAAAAAATCATAAGCTTTTTTAAAATCTTTTCCTAAATCTGATGCCTTATGTGAGTCTGAACCTATTGTTATAATCTCTCCTCCAAGTTCAAAATAACGTTTTACTATATTATCACATGGATAAAATCTATTTTCGTTATACCTTATTCCTGAAGTGTTAATCTCAATGCCTTTTCCTTTTGAGATAAGTTTTTTTAAAATCTCATCAATTATATCTTGATATCTTATATAGTCTATAAAACCTTTTTTGTCAATACCTCCATATCTTGTTATAAAGTCAAGATGTCCTTGAACACTGAACTCATTAAAGTTTTCAACACTTTTTAATATCTCTAAAAAATATTTATCATGTGCCTCTTCCCTAGTTTTATTTTTCCAAAATTCATTTTGATCTAAAAGAAGTTTATCCACACTGTGAACAGATGATATTATAAAATCAAAGGGATATTCCTTTACAATCTTATCTCCTATCTCTCCCAGATGTCTTTGAATACCAAACTCCATTCCCAACTTTATATCTAGGTCATTTTTATATTTCTCTTTTAATCTCAAAATAGTTGGAACATATTCATCTAAATTTAATTTAAAATCATCACTGTTAGAGGTTCCATTCACATCTAAATCCATATGGTCCGTTATTGCAATCTCTTTAATTCCAATCTCTTTTGCCCTTTTACAAATTCTCTCTAAATCCTCTACACAATCCCCAGAAAAGCTGCTGTGTATATGATAGTCGCTAACAATCATTACTCTCCTCCTAAATCAATTTTACAAATATAAGTATAGCAAAAAAACTGCAAACACAAGTTTATTTACCCTATATTTACAGTTTTTATTATTGTTCATAGTACTATTATTTTTTTAAAGTTGCTAAAAGTAACGCAATATCATTTCCTGTTACTCCACTTATTCTTGAAGCTTCCCCTATTGAAAGAGGTTTTATCTCTTTTAATCCAGCTTTAGCTATATTTGAAATACCAACTACAGTATCAAAATCAAAGTCCTCTGGTATACTCATAGCTTCCAATCTTTTAAATCTCTCTATCTGCTCTCTCTCTCTTTCAATGAATACCTCATACTTTATCATTGTTTCAATCTGATTTTTTACAAACTCTGGATATTCAGGAATATGTAACAGATGAGCCAAATCATCATATGATATCTCTTTAAACTTCAGAAGTTCATTAGCCTGTACTCCCTTTGTTAATCTCTGCTCTGCTCCCTTTTTTTCTAAAAGGTCATTGGCATCCTTCATAGGGACTTTTGTTTCTTTTATTCTCTCAATCTCTGAATAGACATCCTCTCTACACTTTTTTAAATATTCAATCTTTTCTTTTGGAACAATTCCAATCTCTTCAGCTTTATCTAAGAGTCTCATAAAGCCATTGTCAAATCTAAGTGTCAATCTATACTCTGATCTAGATGGTAATACTCTATAGGGCTCTGGAGTCTTTTTATGAATGATATCATCAACTAATACTCCAATATACCCTTCACTTCTATCAAAAATTACCGGTTGCTTATTTAAAGTTTTTCTAGCTGCATTTACTCCAGCTATAAAACCTTGTGTAGCAGCCTCCTCATATCCTGAGGTACCATTTATCTGTCCTGCAAAATATAATCCCTTTATTTTCTTACTCTCTAAACTTGGATACAGTTGAGAAGCTGGTGCATAATCATATTCCACAGCATAACCATATCTCATTATCTTAGCATTTTCCAATCCTTTTATGGATTTTAACATAGCCTCTTGAGCAAAAGGTGGCATCGCTGTAGTTAAACCATTTACGTATAACTCATTGGATTCACTAGACTCTAGCTCCAAAAATATTTGATGATCATATTTATCTGGAAAGTTTAATACTTTTCTATCTAATGATGGACAATGTCTAGGTCCATGAGTCTCTATTATTCCAGAAACTATCGGTGAATACTTTAACATCTCCTTAGTTACATTTAAAGTTTCCTCTGAAGTGTGAGTTAACCATGTAGGAACAACATTGTTTCTCTCTTTTTGTGTATATATAGAGAAATATCTTGGATGTTCCTCTCCATAAAGTGGTTTCATAACAGAAAAATCCACTGTTCTCTTATCTATTCTTGGAGGTGTTGCAGTTTGATATCTCTCTAAATGAACTCCATTTGTCTCTAAGCTCTCTGACAATCTCTCTGCAGAGTTTTCCCCCATTCTTCCCGCGGGATACTTTACATCACCTATAACAATTCTCCCCTTTAAGAAAGTTCCTGTTGCCAGTACAACTGTTTCTGCAAAGTACTCTATTCCTAAAGCTGTTTTTACACCTTTTATAGCTCCATCTTCAACTAAAAGCTCATCTACGCTATCCTGCATAATCTCTAAATTTTCAGTTGCTTCAAGTAAAGTTTTCATCTTTGTTCTGTATAAAAATTTATCAGCTTGCCCTCTTGTTATTCTAGCTGCTGGACCTTTACTTGTATTTAAATGTTTTAATTGAAGATTATATTGGTCAGTATGTCTTCCCATCTCTCCACCTAAAACATCTATCTCTGCAACTAGGTTACTTTTTCCTGGTCCACCTATCGATGGATTACATGACATCATCCCGATATTATCCAATGCCAATGTAAAAAGTAATGTTTTTCTATTTAGTCTAGCACTTGCTAAAGCTGCCTCCACTCCAGCGTGTCCACCACCTACAACTATTACATCATACTTGAAAGTCATATATTTCTCCTTTTATTTTTGTCCATATACATAAATAAATATCAAAAAAATTATAGCCACAGACAATAAATCCGTGGCTAATACCTTTTATTTTCCTACACAGAAATTACTAAAGATATGATCTAAAAGATCTTCATTACTAATCTCTCCTGTTACCTCTGACAATGAATCTAAAGCCTCTTTTAAGTCCACAGCTATCAGATCCATTGGTAATCCCATATCTATTGTTTCAAATATATTTTCTACTGCTTGTTTAGTTTTTTCTAGTGCAGACTTATGTCTAACATTAGTGATAACTAGTTTTTGTGAGCTATCTTCAACTTGACCAGAGACAACATAGTTATATATCTCTTTCTCCATTGAATCTATCCCTGTCTTTTCCAGTGCAGAAATCTTTATCCATTTTTTTATTTTTGTTAATGGTGTTACATCTAACTTCGATTCAACATCCGTTTTATTTATAAGACCAATAACTTTATCAGCATGAATTCTCTCATGAATTTTTAGGTCTTCCTCATCTAACTCTCTTGAGTTATCAACAACGAATAGAACTAAATCTGCTTTTTCAATTAGCTCTTTAGATTTCTCCACACCTATATTTTCTACCAAGTCATCTGTTTTTCTTATCCCAGCTGTATCTACCAGAACTAAAGGGATTCCATTCAGATTTACAACTTCCTCAATTACGTCTCTAGTTGTACCCGCTATATGAGTTACAATAGCTCTTTCCTCTCTTAAAATAGAGTTTAATAAACTTGATTTTCCAACATTTGGTTTTCCTACAATAGCTGTTTTTACCCCCTCTTTAATCATTTTTCCCTTATTATAAGATTTGATTAAAGCGTCAGTAGTGTTAACCACATTGTGTAAGTTATCCACTAAATCATGAGGTAATGGATCATCTATTCCCTCTTCAGGATAATCTAAAACCACATTGACATGTGCAGAAACATCTAAAAGTTGTTTCTTCAATATATCTATTTGTTCTCTTAAATCTCCTCTTAGTTGATTTAAAGATAAAGAGATACTTTTATCAGTTTTTCCATGTATTAAATCTATTACAGCTTCCGCTTGAGTTAAATCCAGTCTTCCATTTAAGAAAGCTCTTCTTGTAAACTCACCTATTTCAGCTATTCTAGCTCCACTTTTCAATACCAATTCTAAAACTTTTTCTGTAATTAGAAATCCGCCATGACAGTTAATCTCTACAATATCCTCTTTTGTATATGTGTTAGGACCTTTCATTATTGAAACTAAAACCTCATCAACAATTTCATCTCCATCATAAAGATGTCCATAGTTAATACTAAAGTTTCTTAGTTCACTAACCTCTTTTTTTGATATAGGTTTAAATATTTTTGTTAGTATACATAAGGAATCACTACCTGACATTCTAACAATTCCTATTCCACCTTCTCCTCTTGGAGTTGAAATGGCAGCAATAGTATCAAACATATAACTCACCCCTACTTCTTTTTTCTAATAACAATATATCTTTTAGGGTCTTTTCCTTCGCTATAAGTATCTAATTCTGAATATTTATTAACAACTTCATGTATAATTTTTCTCTCTCTTGGTGGCATTGGATTTAATTTTATAGGCTTAGTAGTTTTCATAGCTTTTTCTGCCATTTTTCTTGCTAAATCTCTTAGAGTAACATTTCTTTTCTCTTTAAACCCTTCTACATCAACATCTATTCTAACATCTTTAATCAAAGTGTTTAATAGATATTCATAGCTATTAAGTGTCTTACCTTTTTTTCCAATAATTATTCCATTATCTTCTCCATAAAGATTTATAACACAATTTTTACCCTCTAGTCTTAGAATTTCAACTTCTAATTCAAGACCCATTTTATTTAATAGTTCTTGAGATACTCTTATTATCTCTTTTTCCCTATTCTCTTTTATCTCTTTTTTTACTTCTCTTTTTTCTTGCTCAGCTTCAATATTAGTTTCTGTCTTTACTGGCTCTCTTTGCTCTGAATCTGAAATCTCAATCTCTTCAGTTTCTACTTCTCTACTAATTTCAACTTTATATAATCCATCTTTAGCGAAAAAACCAAAGAACGATTTAGGCTTCTCTAACTCAGTAACTTGAACAACTTGATCTGCAGTAACCTCCAATATTTTTATAGCTCTAGCAATGGCAACTTCTCTACTGCTCGCTTTGATTTCAATTATATTTTCCATAACTTTAGCTCTAGTCTCCTTTTTTCATTATGAAATATTGTTGTACTATTCCTACAAAACTTGATGTTAACCAGTATACTTGTAATCCTGCTGGCATTTTATAAGATATAAATACCATCATTATTGGGAAAATATACATCATCTGTTTCATCTGAGGATTACTATCTGTTCCTGTTAATTTTTGTTGAATAAATGCTACAACTCCATTTAATACAGGTAATATATAATAAGGATCCGGTTGTAATAGATTCATCCATAGGAATGATTCTGCTGGAACAACTCCTCTTTCAGCTCTTAAAACACCAAATAGTGCCCATAAAATTGGTAATTGAACTAAAAGTGGTAAACATCCCCCAGCCGGATTTACATTTTTTTCTTTGTAAAGTTCCATTGTTTTCTGATTTAATAAGTTTTTGTCATGTCCATATTTTTCTTTATATTGCTCTAATATAGGTTGAAGTTGCTTCATCTTCTTCATTGACTTATCTTGTTTTAATGTTAATGGTAATAATATTATTTTAATTAATATTGTTAACCCTATAATAGCTAAACCGAAATTTCCTGTAATTCCATTTATAAACAGTAATATTTGTTCAAATATTTTGTATAAAAATTCCATTTTATTTTTTTCCTCCGCATTTTTTAGCTGGTGGCACAGGATCATATCCTCCTTGAGAATATGGGTGACACCTTAAAATTCTTAATATTCCTAAATACACTCCTTTAAAAACTCCATGTATTTCAATTGCATCATACATGTATTTTGAGCAAGAAGGTTGAAATATGCAATTTTTCCCCAAAAATATTGAAATATATTTTTGATAAAATCTTATTAAAATTAAGATAATTTTTTTCAAAATAAATAGTAAACTATTTTTTAGATAGTTTAGAATTTTTAAGAACACGGTCAAGATCTGTTTTCATCTCCTCAAAACTTAAAGTTTTAAATTTTTCTCCAGCTGTTCTCTTAGCAACAAAAATTATGTCATAACCTAAAATTATGTTTTTTTCGTTTAAACGACAATACTCTCTAAATAGTCTTTTTAGTCTATTTCTACAAACTGCATTTCCTGTTTTTTTACTTACAACAAATCCAAATCTATTTTGATCTGTTTCATTTGCTTTAAAAAAAATAAGAGAGTAATATCCAAATGATTTTTTTCCATAGTTATAAACATTTTGAAACTCCCTATTTTTTTTTAAATTAATCATAATATTTAACTCCCTAAAATAGTCCTTAAATCTTTAAAAACCCGGTGTTTTAGATCACCGGGTTTTATGCTGATAATACTTTTCTTCCTCTTGCTCTTCTTCTCTTTAATACTTTTCTTCCGTTTTTAGTTGCCATTCTAGCTCTAAATCCGTGATCCTTCTTGTATTTTCTGTTATTTGGCTGATAAGTTCTTTTCATTTTTTCACCTCCTAAAAATATCTATATTTCAGATAAATATTTTAGAAGAAATTTTGAGTTTTGTCAAGTAAATTCTGATAAATAAAAATTTAATCTTAAAATACTATGAATAATTAAGTATCTCGGTTATGCGCACATAGTTGTTTTTTGTTTTTTGTATAATGTTATATGTACAGACCAAGTCACAAAAAAAACATGCGTTAAACCCTTGTTTTACAAGTATTTATATAAAAAAAATATTATTGTCCATATACAAAAGGATAAAGGTTGATTTTATTGAGAGTATAGAGTTGAGAATATTTAAAAACATAGTAAAATCAATAAGGTTTAACAGAATAAAAATATTATTGATAGTATACATTTTTAAAGATATTGATTTGTAAGGGTTATTAAAAAATAAAAAAGAGAGATATCAATAAAATCAAAGGGTTATTAAAAAATAAAAATATTATTGATAATATACATTTTACAAAACCCTATTTTTAAAGGAGTTTTAAAGTTTCTCAAAAATAAAACCTATATAAATCAAAGGATTGAAATATATAAATAGTATTATTGATAGTATACATTTTGTAAGCCATTGATTTTAGAGGATTCTTAAATATAATAATTGATAGAATCCACTGTTAATGAGGGATATAAAAAACAGAAAAATATTATTGTTAATATACAGAAAAAATGTTATATTATATTGTGCTAGATATATTTATTATTGTATATATACATATTTGGTATTATAAAATTATAGAGAGGTTTTTATGGAGAAGAAGGTGAAAAAAGAAAAAGAGGATATTGTAGAAAATTTTAATATTACTTCTACAGGATCACTTTTAACAGATATAACAAAAATTGATATAAGATTAAATCAATTGCCAGATATAGAAGTGAGAGAAGTTATTATAAAAGAAACTGGAAATTTTTTGAATTTAAAAGATAATGTAATAAATATACCTGTAGAAATGATAGTATTTCCATTTTTTACTCCACAGAAACAGAATAAAAGAGTTAATTTTCAATACTCATTTGAGGATTTAGGAGTAACAATGTACTGTACATTGGTTGCAAAGGATTCAAGAGATAAAGTTTTTCAACCCTCAATTTTTGAGGAAAAGATATATACATATTTGATCTCAACCTATGAAGCTAAAAAAGATTTAGATGATGAAGATGAGTATATAGAGTTTGAAATTTCAGATTTTATTGTAAATTTTTTAGGAAATAAGATGAATAGAACCTATTACACAAAAGTTGAGCAAGCATTAAAAAATCTGAAAAATACTGAATATCAATTTATAGTATCGAATCATACAAAGTTAGGAAAATATAAATTTGAAGATGAAGAGTTTAAACTTTTAACATATCAAAAATTAAAAAAAGGGAAAAAAATTTATTATAGAGTAACTTTAAATAAAAATATAAGAAAAAAAATCAGTGATAAAAGATATATAAAATATAATTCAAAAGCGTTGATGGAAATTTTAGCAAAAGACCCAATAGCTGGTAGAATTTATAAATATATTAGTAAAATTAGATATGAAAAGCAGGAAGATAGGATAAATCTTAGAACAATAGCAGCGATAATACCATTAAAAACGGAGCAGACAACAGAGAGAGTAAATAAAAATGGAGATACAAAAACCTATGTTCTTTGTAGAATGAAACAGGTTTTAAAAAGGGTAGAAAAAGCTTATGACGTGTTAGTTGAGCTGGGATATGTGGAGTATTATGATTCATATCAGGATAAAGAGGAGGACACATACTATATAATATATAAATTCAATAGTGAAAAAGATGGAGAGTGTCATGTTTCATCCTTTATTGAAACTTCCAAGTCCAATAGACCAAAGGAGATAACATACTCAAAAGAGAAGGAAAGATATATAGAAAGACCTGGTTTTAGTGGTGATGATATAGAGGAAGCTGAAATTGTTGAGGTTATAGAGGAAAAGCCTGAAGAGAAAAGAGTAGAAAAAGAGATTTTAAAAATAGAAAAAAAGGCAACACCAAAAAAAGAGATTATAAAAAAGACAGAGAAAAATAGTGAGTTTGCATATCCAGAAGAGGTTATAAAAAATATTCAAAAAGCTAAGAAAAACATCTATGTTTCAAGATCTTGGGATAAGAGAACAGATACAAAGATAAAAAAGATTTTTATAGAAGAGGGAGAGGTAGTATTAATTGAAGTTTTAAAAATTATATATAAAAACTTAAACTCCAATATAAAAACTACACTGGTTCAGTATATTAATGGTGTTCTAAAAAACCTCTTAAGTCAAGAGAGTGATGTTTCAAAACAAAACTTAACACTTTTTAACAATATTGTGAAAGAGAAGGGATTAATCAGTAAGAAAAAGATTAACCAAGCCAGAAGAACAGTGAAAAAACCAGTTATAAATAGTTTGAAAGAGTTAATAGACGAAACAGACATATCTGTAGATATATTAAAGGTTTTCGATGAATATGATGAGTATGAAAAACTAAAAATTGAGGAGCAAGCTATCAACCTTTGCTCTTTGGAAGAAAATATAGATGTGAATTTTTTACTTACAATGAAGAGAAAATCAAAAAAAATCTATTTTAATACAATAAAAAAATATATTGAAAGGGTTATTAATGAGTAGATTTAACAAAACGTTAAATATGTTAAATCAGAGTGTATAAAATAGTTAAAATATCATAAAATACACAATTAAAGACTTAAAAATGAACATTTTTTGGCAAAAAAACAATTCAAAATAAAAATTGACAAAATTTTGAAAATTAAGTATTCTATATTAGAATAATAGATTTAAATTTTATGTTTTTATAATAATAATAAACAATAAATGTAGAAAGGTGAGTAGGATTATGGTAAGTAAAACAGTTGAAATTAAGAATGAAACAGGGCTACATACAAGACCTGGTAATGAATTTGTAAGTTTAGCAAAAACATTTACATCTCAAATTGAATTAGAAAACGAAGAAGGGAAAAAAGTAAAGGGAACATCTTTACTAAAATTACTTTCTTTAGGAATTAAAAAAGGTGCAAAAATAACAGTTCATGCTGCAGGAGAAGATGAAAACGAAGCGGTTGAGAAGTTAGCTCACCTACTTGAAAATCTAAAGGACTAATAAAATAGGACGATAGTTTAAAGTGTGAGAAGGATGGGGGTGACTCTGTCCTTTTTTTTGTCAAAAAATTAAATTTTGGGAGAGATAAAATATGAGAAAATTTGTAAAAGGTATAGACGCATCTCCAGGGGTAGCAGTAGGAAAGGTATTTTTATATAAGGAAGAAGAGCTTTTTATAGATAAGGGAGAATGCTCAAATGTTGAGATTCAAAAAGAAAAGTTAATCGAAGGTAGAGATAAGACAAAGGAACAACTATTAAAAATTAGAGAAAAAACAGCTAGACAACTAGGAGAAGATAAAGCTGCAATATTTGATGGACATATAACATTATTAGAGGATGAGGATTTATTTGATGAAGTTATAGAACTAATTGAAGATGAGAAGATAACAGCAGAGAATGCTTTAGAGCAAGGTATCAGCGGATATTGTGATATGTTAGCAAATTTAGAGGATGAGTATTTAAGAGAGAGAGCAGCAGATTTAAGAGATATTGCTAAAAGATGGTTATACAATATCGTTGGAATAGATATTGTAGACCTTTCATCACTTCCAGCAAACTCAGTTGTAGTTGCAAGAGATTTAACTCCATCTGATACAGCTCAGTTGGATTTAAAGAATGTTGTGGCTTTTATCACAGATATTGGTGGAAAAACAGCTCACTCATCTATTATGGCTAGATCATTAGAGATTCCAGCTGTAGTTGGAACAGGAAACATAACTGAGTTAGTGGTTAATGATGCTCCAATAGTAGTGGACGCTCTATCTGGAGATGTTATAATAAATCCAACGGAAGAGGATGTTGAAAAATACTCTAAAAAGAGAGAGAAATATTTAGAGGAAAAAGAGTTATTGAAGCAATTAAAGGATAAGACAGCTACATCAAAGGATGGAGTAACTGTAGGAGCTTGGGCAAATATAGGATCACCAAAAGATGTTGCAGGAGTTTTAAGAAATGGAGCTAATGGAATAGGACTTTATAGAACTGAGTTCTTATTCATGGCAAATGATAGATTCCCAACAGAGGATGAGCAATTTGAAGCATATAAGATAGTTGCAGAGTCAATGAAAGATGAAAATGGAAAGCCATATCCTGTTACAATTAGAACAATGGATATTGGTGGAGATAAATCATTACCTTATATGGAGTTACCACATGAGGAAAATCCATTCTTAGGATGGAGAGCTTTAAGAATATGTCTAGATAGACCTGAAATCTTAAAAACACAGTTTAGAGCCCTTTTAAGAGCATCTGCATTTGGATATATAAAAATCATGTTACCTATGGTAATCTCAATAGAGGAGTGCAGAAAATCAAAAGCTCTATTGGAGGAGTGTAAAGCTGAGTTAAGAGAAGAGGGAGTAAAGTTTGATGAGGATATCCAATTAGGAATCATGATTGAAACTCCAGCTACAGCATTTAGAGCTAAATGGTTTGCTGAAGAGGTAGATTTCTTCTCAATAGGAACAAACGATTTAACACAGTATACATTGGCAGTAGATAGAGGAAATGAAAGAATCTCTCACCTATATGACACATATAATCCAGGTGTATTAGCAGCTATTAAAGCGGCAATAGATGGAGCTCATGAGGGTGGAATCTCAATATCTATGTGTGGAGAGTTTGCTGGAGAGGCAAGAGCAACAGCTTTACTATTTGGAATGGGACTAGATGCATTCTCAATGTCAGCTATCTCAGTTGCAAAAGTTAAGAAAAATATAATGGCTATGGATAAGGCGTCGGCAGAGGCTCTAGTTGAAAGAGTAATGTCAATGAGCACAACTGAAGAGGTATTAGCAGAGATAGACAAATATAATGAAGAGATATTAGGATAATAATAGTATCTTAAAAAAGGTGAAACTTTGTTTCACCTTTTTTTATTTTTAGGGTATACTATTATAAAAATAATAGGGAGAGGTGTTATGGGATTAAAAGATTTTAAAATAAGTGTTTCTAAAGAAAATATTCTACATAACTATCACTATTTAAAAGAACTTCGAAATAAAGAGATAATAGCTGTTGTAAAAGCAAACGCTTATGGTCATGGGATAGAGAATATAGTAAAATTTTTATCAGCCAATGGCTGTGAATATTTTGCTGTTGCAAGAGAGTGTGAAGCTGAAAAAATTTTAAAGTTAAAAATAGAGAATATAAACATAATTATTTTAGAAACTATCGATGAATTGAATTTTATAAAAAACAATGAAAATGTACAGATGGTTGTAAATAGTTTTAAAGATCTTTTGAATCTTTTAGAAAAAAATGTTTCCACTGATCAACTACATTTAAAATTGGATTTTGGATTTGGAAGAAATGGTGTTGTAGAGGAGGATTTTTCCAAATTAAAAAAATTGATATTAGAAAAAAATTTGAGATTTAAGGGGCTATGTACCCATGTATTTGCTGCAGATTATGATGATATGATAGCGATTGAAGAGAGATTTTCTCAGATATTAGAGGAGATAGGAAAAGAGAGATTTCAAATTATACATATGCAAAATAGTGCTGGAGTTATATCCATTGGAGGTAAAAATTGTACTCATATAAGGTGTGGAACAGTTCTTTTTGGGCTTCAGGAGATAGGATATTATGACCCATGTATAAAAAGAGCGTTTAATATAGTTGGAAAAATTTTAGGAACAAAAGATTTAAAGGATTTAAAATATATTGGATATGAAAAAAAAGAGAATATAGACATAGGAAAGTATAAAAAAGTTGCTAAAATTCGTTTAGGATATGGAGATGGATTTTCAAAAAGAAGTGAAGGTATTATGTCTATAATCAATAATAAAAAGTTTAAAATAGTTCATATCAGTATGGATAGCTCATTTATTTTAGTTGATGACTCTGTGAAAGAGGGGGATATTGTAGAGATTTTTCATGATTTAGAGGAGAGTATAAAGCATTTAAAAGTTCCTCATTATGAATTTTTATCATGCATAAATGACAGAATAAAAAGAGAGTTAATATGACTACGTACAAAAATAAAATTTTATTTTAAAAAAATATTGACATTTTTTTTCAAATAAGATATTATACATCAAACCATCAAGAGAGACCGAGGGACTGGCCCTTTGACGTTTCAGCAACCTACCATTATGGTGTGGTGCTAACTCCAGATAGATGGGAGAGATAGAAATGTCAATTACTTACTCTCATCTTAATTAAAAATTAAGATGGGAGTTTTTTTTATACGGGAGGATTTAAAATTATGATTACTTTAGAGAGGGTCAATAAAGTTTATAGTAATACTTTTCATGCTGTAAAAGATATATCTTTAGATATTAAAAAAGGGGAGATATTTGGAATAATCGGTTTAAGTGGAGCTGGAAAGTCATCGCTGATTAGATTGTTTAACGGGTTGGAACCAGTGACATCTGGAAAGATCGAGATAGAGGGAGTAGATATCTCAGAACTTCCTAAAAGAGAGCTCTTAAATAAAAGAAAGAAAATAGGTATGATATTTCAGCACTTCAATCTCTTAAAATCAAGAACTGTAAAGGAGAATATAGCTTTTCCTCTGGAGATTGATGGATGGAAAAAAAGTGATATAGAGAAAAGAGTTAGAGAACTTTTAGGATTGGTGGAGCTTGAAGATAAGGGAGATTTTTATCCAGCTCAGCTTTCAGGAGGACAGAAACAAAGGGTGGCAATAGCGAGAGCTTTAGCCAATAATCCTAAGATACTTCTGTCAGATGAAGCCACGTCGGCCTTAGATCCTAAGACAACAAAATCTATTTTAAAATTGATAAAAGATATTCAAAAAAAGATGGATTTAACTGTTGTTTTAATAACCCATCAAATGGAAGTGATAAGGGAGATTTGTGATAGGGTTGCAGTGATGTCAAAAGGGGAGATCATAGAGAGTGGAAAAACTTATGAGATATTTTTAAATCCCAAAACAGATATAACAAAAGAGCTAATATCCTATGTTCCACCTCAAGAAAAAGAGGAGATAGAATACATAAAAAAAGCTGGAAATAAAGTTATTAAATTGATGTTTTTAGGTTCTGTGGCAGGGGATCCAATTTTATCAAAAGCGGTAAAAAAATTTGGTTTAGATATAAATGTTTTAGGTGGATCTATAGACCTTTTATCTGCAATGCAGGTAGGACATCTAATTGTTGAGCTGATTGGAGATATAGAAAAACAAGATGAAGCGATAGCTTGGTTTCCAAGCTTAGATGTGGGAGTGGAGGTAATTTACAATGGTATTTAATATGTTGATACAGGCGACAATGGAAACGATATATATGGTGTTTTTATCAGCTATAGTTTCATTGATAATAGGTTTTCCATGTGGTATTTTAGCCGCTATAACATCAGAGGGACATATATTTGAGAACAAGGGAATAAATAGAGTTTTAAATGGCATAATAAACATTACAAGATCCTTTCCATATATTATTTTGATGATTTTACTGCTGCCTCTATCAAGACTGATAATAGGTACAACTATAGGTAGTACAGCAGCAATAGTACCACTTTCAATATCAGCGGCACCCTTTGTGGCAAGGGTGGTTGAAAACTGTGTTTTAGAAGTGGATAAAGGGGTTATAGAAGCCAGTGAAAGTTTAGGGGCAAATAATTTTACAATTATAACTAAAGTTATAATTCCAGAGGCATTGCCATCTTTAATTCAAGGAACTACACTTTTAATTATTAATTTAATCGGTTTATCTGCAATGGCTGGTGCTATTGGAGGTGGCGGATTGGGAGATTTGGCCATAAGATTTGGTTATAATAGATTTAAATTAGATATTATGATTTACTCGGTTTTAGTTATTATAGTTTTAGTACAGGGAGTTCAATTAATAGGTAACTTAATATCAAATAGATTGAAAAAAAATGGGAGGTAATTATGAAAAAGATAGTTTTAGTTTTGGGGTTATTGGGGTCAGTTATAAGTTTTGGAGCAAAGTTAAAAGTGGGAGCATCTCCAGTTCCTCATGCACAGCTTCTACAGCTTGTAAAAGATGATTTAAAGAGTGAAAACGTGGATTTAGAGATAGTGGAATTAACAGATTATGTGACTCCAAATCTACTGTTAGATTCAAAGGAGTTAGATGCAAATTTCTTCCAACATAAACCATATTTAGAAACTTTTGCAAAGGAGAAAAATCTAAAATTAGTATCTGCAGGAAATATTCATGTAGAGCCATTAGGTGTTTATTCAAAGAGAATAGATAGCATAGAAAAACTAAAAAAAGGTGCTGTGGTTGCAATACCAAATGATCCAACAAACGGTGGAAGAGCTTTGATTCTTTTACATAATAATGGAATTATAAAACTAAAGAATCCTCAGGATTTATTAGCTACAGAGTTTGATATTGTAGAGAATAAAAATAATCTAAAATTTAAGTCATTGGACGCAGCTCAAATTCCAAGAGCCCTACAGGATGTGGACTTAGCTGTAGTAAATGGAAACTATGCCATTGAAGCTGGGCTTAACCCTTTAACAGAAGCTTTAATAATAGAGGGAAAAGAATCTCCTTATGCCAACCTAATAGCAGTGAGAGAGGGAGAGGAAAATAAAGAGGATATTCAGAAGTTAGTAAAGGCTTTACAGAGCGAAAAGGTAAAAGTTTTTATAGAAAATACATATAAAGGTGGAGTGGTTCCAGCTTTTTAACTAAAAAATTAGCGGTCTTAGTTCTATATTTTATAGAACTAAAACCGCTTAAAGCACTTTTATTTTATATCCAGTTTGCAAACTTTTTTACATTTCACTTTCTTTTTTGTACAAAGAATATCCTCTGAGTTACAATTGGGGCAAAAATCTAAATCTTTTTTCAATGTGGGAATAAAAGTTTGCCCACAGGAGTTACAAATAAATTGACAGTGAGGAGTTTTAAAATCTCCACCCTTTAATTGAATACCATATCCCATAATCAGTGCTTCAGTTATCTTTACTCTTGCGGAGTTTAAAATATTCTGAAAAGTTTGTCTAGAAACTTCCATTCTTTCAGCACACTCTTCTTGTGATAGATTTTCCAAATCTTTAAGTCTTATAGCTTCTAACTCCTCTATTTTTATGTTATTAAAATGAATGTTACAATTTTTACTTCCCTCTGGAACAAATCTAGTTTCAGTTGGAATAAATTCAACACTTCTAACTTTTGTAGGTCTTGCCATAGTTATTTTCCACACTTACAGTTACAAGAGTGACCGTGTCCATGGTGATGGTCATGATGGTGTTCATGACTACTACATATAGCTTCTCCATTAACCAGGATATGTTTAAAGAATCCATCAGCTATATCATCACAAAATCCTTCCAGTCCAGAAAAAACTTTAATATCAAGAGATTTTAAGTTATTTAAAGCTCCTTCTCCAATTCCACCACAAGCTACAAACTCAACACCTAACTCTTTTAATTGTGCAGGAATAGCTCCATGACCATTGCTTTTATGATACTCTTTGTTAGTACCATCATAGATAAAAAACCCCTCTGCTCTTCCAAAATGTTGACTAATTTTGTTATTTTCAGCGACAACTGCAATTTTCATAAAAACACCTCTTTTTAAGTTATTGGCATATGCTATAATTAATATTAGTTTTTTTTATTAAAAAAGTCAAGAATTATTTTTTAAAAATTGACTCTTTTAATTATTTTTGATAATATACATATATAAAAATAGTATATTTTAAAAAAGGGAGTATAATGAAAACCGATTTGTTGGTAATAAAGGATGAATTAAGAAAATACGCTAAGACAATTTCTAAACTATTTTCTATGGATGTTGGAATTTGTGATAAAAATCTTATAAGAATAACAGGAAGTGGACCTCAAAAAATAGGAGAAAAAATAAGGGGAAGAGCTAATAAAAAAACTTTAGAGACAAAGGAGACAACAGTTATTTTAAATCCTAGAGAGGATGAAATCTGTAATGGGTGCTCTGAAAAGCATAGCTGCTTAGAAGTTCTTGAAATTTCCACTCCTATAATGTATGAGGGCAAAATAATTGGTTTGATCAGTCTAGTATCATTTGATAATAGTCAAAAAAAGAGAGTTTTAGAGAATTTAAAAAACTATTTGGACTTTGTGGAACAGATGGCCGAATTAATAAGTATAAGATTTATTGAATACAATGAAAATTTAGAAAAAACAGAGAGAGAAAATGTACTTTCAACAATACTTAATACCATACAAAAAGGTGTTTTAAGATTTAATAGTGAGGGGATAATAACAAGTGCAAATAATTTTGCCCTTAAAAAGATAGATATAGATGGTGGAGTTGTAGGAAAAGAGATCAATCTAATTTCACAAGATGATTTTCTTATGGAAGAGGAGGTCTATAAGTTAACTGTTGAAGACAAGGAACTGAATGTTTTAGGAAAAATATTACCTTTTGAGGCCTTTGGAAAAAATGAGAAAATCTTTATTTTTGAGGATATGAATAAAGTAAATGATGGAATTAGAGGGCTGGTTGAAACATCGAATAGTGTATCGTTAAAAAATATAATAGGGGAATCACAATTTGTAAATCTTTTAAGAGAGAGAATAAAGCATGTGGCACCATCTAAATCGACAGTTTTAATAACAGGGGAAAGCGGTACAGGAAAAGAGCTTGTGGCAAGAGCACTTCACTATCACAGCTGCAGAAGAAATGCTCCCTTTGTAGTTATAAACTGTGCTGCAATTCCAGAATCTCTTTTAGAGAGTGAACTTTTTGGCTATGTGAGAGGAGCTTTTACTGGAGCGGATAAAAATGGGCGTATGGGAAAGTTTGAGTTAGCAAATGGTGGAGTGATATTTTTAGATGAGATTGGAGATATGCCCCTATATTTACAGGCCAAAATATTGAGAGTTCTTCAAGAGAGAAAAGTAACTAGAGTTGGTTCAAATAGAGATATAGATCTGGATATCAGAATCATAGCGGCAACAAATGTAGATTTAGAAAAAAAAATAGCTGAAAAAGAGTTTAGAGAGGATCTTTATTATAGATTAAAAGTTATACCTTTTGAAATAGCGCCTTTGAGGGAAAGAAAAGAGGATATATTACCTATAACAAGAAACTTAATAAAAAAATATAATAGAATAACAGAAAAGTATATAAATTTCATAGATATAGAGGTGGAAAAGCTCTTTTTAAAATACTCTTGGCCTGGGAATATAAGAGAGTTAGAAAATGTTGTGGAATTTATGTTCAATCTTTCAGATAACAGTGATATTCTTAGTCTCTCAACTGTTCCTGAGAAATTATTGGAGAATAAAAATATGGATAAAATCCCTGCTCAAGAGAGAGAGCGTTTTGAAAATAATATGGATTTAGAGGATTTTTGTGAAGTTGAAAAAAAATATATAAAGAAAGCTTTAGAGATATTTGGTGATGATACAGAGGGAAAAAGAAAGGTATCTGAAAAAATGGGTATTGGTTTAACTACTCTATATAGAAAAATGCAAAAGTATGATATGTAAATTTTCAAAATGAAAAAACTAATTTTCAAAATGAAAAAATTTTCAAAATGAAAAAACAAAAAATTAAATTATTTCAAATTTTGTTAAATAACATTAAAAAAAATAGAAAAATAAAACAAAAAATATATAAAGAATACAAAAATATATAAAAATTATCTATTGGAACGGAAATTGCTTATTATATACTTGTATATTAAAAATAATTAGGTATTTAAGGAGGAGTTTGAAAATGATGATGGATAAAATTTTAAATATTTTAAATGAAGAGATAGTTCCAGCAGAAGGGTGTACAGAGCCAATTGCTTTAGCATATATAGGTAGTAAATTAACGTCAATTTTAGGTGGAGTACCTGAAAAAATTGATATAGCTCTATCGGGAAATTTAATAAAAAATGTTAAAAGTGTAAAAATACCAAACTCAGAGGGAATGGTAGGAATAGAAGCAGCAGTAGCTCTTGGAACAATTTTAGGAGATTCTAAAAAAGAGTTAATGGTGATATCTGATGTTGATAAATCAAGATTAAATGAGGTTAAAGAGTATTTAGATAACAAAAAAGTTGTAGCTACAAAAATAGAGGGAGATGTTAAGCTTCATATGAGAGCAACAGGAACTTTAGGTAATGATGTTGTTACAATTGAGATTAAAGATTATCATACAAATATTGTTAAAATTGAAAAAAATGGTGAGATTATAAAAGGATCTTCATGTGATGAGATTGTAACTGGGGATACAATGACGGATAAGAGTTTCTTAACTGTTGAATTGATCCATGATTTAGCTAAAACTATAGATTTATCATTGATTGCTCCGATTTTTGAAAAAGTTATAGCTTATAACTCAGCAATAGCAAATGAGGGATTAAAAAATGACTATGGAATTGGAATGGGTAAAAGTCTACAAGAAGGTATGCAAGAGGGTATCTATGGAAAAGATTTAAAAAATAAAATTGTAAGTTTTGCAAGTGCAGGAAGTGACGCTAGAATGAATGGATGTTCTATGCCAGTGATGACAACTAGTGGAAGTGGAAACCAAGGAATGACAGCTTCATTACCAGTTATAAAATATTGTGAAGAGAAGGGATTAAGCCATGAGCAGCTGCTTAGAGGACTGTTTTTCTCACACTTAACAACAATTCACATCAAATCAAATGTTGGAAGATTATCAGCATACTGTGGAGTTGTTTGTGCAGGTGGAGGAGTAGCTGGAGCGTTAGCATTTTTAGATGGAATGCCTTTAGATAGAATAGATGCTGCAATAGAAACAACATTAGCAACACTATCAGGAATGTTATGCGATGGAGCTAAGAGTTCTTGTGCGACAAAAATAGCAAGTTCAATAGGAATGGCTTTTGATTCATACTTCCTATCTAAAAAGAGAAGAAATTTTGAGTATGGAGAAGGAATTGTTGGTAAAGATGTTGAGGCAACTTTAGCTAATGTTAAAGTTTTAGCACATGAAGGATTAAGAAAAACAGATGAGGTTGTTTTAGATATAATGTTAAATAACTAGTTTTAATATATGGTTTTAGGAGGAAAAATGAGAATAATAATTATCGGTGGAGTTGCTGCTGGAATGTCAGCTGCAGCAAAAGCAAGTAGACTTAACAAAGAAGCGGAGTTAGTGATCTATGAAAAAACTGAAGTTGTTTCATGGGGAGCTTGTGGATTACCTTACTATGTTGGAAACTTTTTTGAAAGTCCAAATAACATGATAGCAAGACCTGTAGAGAAGTTCATAGAAGCTGGAATGAACATAAAAATAAAACACGAAGTTATTGGTATCGATGTTGAGAAAAAAGAGATAACAGTTAAAAATCTAGTAACAGGAGAGATTTTTAAAGATAACTACGACAAATTAATGGTAGCTACAGGAGCACATGCAATAATGCCACCTATAAAAAATTTAACAACTAAAGGAGTATACACTCTAAAGGATTATACTGATGGTATAGTTTTAAAAGAGGAGATGTTAAAGGATGAAAATCAGGATATCGTTATAGTTGGAGCAGGATATATAGGTCTTGAAGTAGCTGAAGCAGCTAAACATCTTGGAAAAAGAAGTGTTAGAATAATCCAACTTGGAGATAGAGTTCTTTTAGAGAGTTTTGATAAAGAGATAACTGATGTTATGGAAGAGGAGATTAGAGCTCATGAGGGTGTTGAACTACACCTTGAAGAGATTGTTCAAGAAATTGTAGAAGAAAATGGAAAAGTTGTAGGAGTGAAGACTAATAAAGGGGAGTACCCAGCTGATATAGTTGTTGTATCAACAGGAGTGAGACCAAATACGGCTTTCTTAAAAGAAACAGGGATTGAGATGCTAGGAAATGGGGCTCTAGTTATAGATAACCATGGAAGAACATCTATTGATTCTATCTACTCTGCAGGAGATTGTGCTACAGTTCCTCATCTGGTTAGAAAAGAGAATGTATATATACCTCTTGCAACAACAGCTAATAAAATAGGTAGAATAGTTGGTGAAAACTTAGCTGGAGTAGAAACTGAGTTCCAAGGAACTTTAGGGTCAGCAGCGGTGAAAGTTATGGATGTGGAAGCTGGAAGAACTGGAATAACAGAAGCTGAAGCAATAAAAATGGGAATAAACTATAAGACTGTATTTATAAAAGATAAGAACCAAACAAACTACTATCCAGGTAGAGAGGATATCTTTGTAAAATTAATCTATGATGCAGATACAAGAGTTCTTTTAGGAGGACAGATTGCAGGTAAAAAAGGTGCAGTTTTAAGAGTGGATTCTTTAGCTACAGCGATTTATGCAAAATTAACAGTGGATGAGATCGGTATGATGGATTTCTGTTATGCTCCACCATTTGCTAGAACGTGGGATGTAATGAACGTAGCTGGAAATGTAGCAAAGTAAGATGGGCTTCAATAAAATTAAAATATAGAAACGGGAGAAAAACAAACAATGAACAATGTATTTTTTGAACAATTTTTAATGATTAGTGATTTGAAAACTGTTGGTTTCTTAGTGGCATTATTAGTAATTTTATTTCTAATAAATATGTTACCAAAGAAAAAATTTAACTTTTCAGCAAAAGTTATGGTTGCAACAGTTGTTGGTTTAATTTTAGGATTAGCAATTCAATTTGTAGCTGGATTCCCAGAGAATCCAATGAATTTAACATTTGTAAGAGAGACAACACTATGGTATAGCTTACTTGGTGGAGGATTTATCTCTTTAATTAGAATGTTAGTTATTCCTCTAGTTATGGTGTCTATTATACATGTTATTATCAATATGAAAGAGGATGCTAACTTAGGAGATTTAGTAAAGAAGAGTTTAATTATCACTTTAGTGATGGTTGCAATCTCTGTAGCTATTGGATTACTTTTAGGAAATCTATTTGAGGTTGGAAAGGTTTCAACAGATGCAGCACAAGCTGTAGCAGCAGAGGGTGGAAGAAAAATTAGAGAGGTTAGCAATATCGTTGATACATTAAAGGCTCTTATTCCTTCAAACCCAGTTGAGGCAATGGTTAAGTTAAATATCGTTGGATTAGTAATATTCTCAGCGGTTGTTGGAGTGGCAGCAAAGAGAATGTCAAAGAAGTATATGGATACTGTGAAGCCATTCTTTGATTTAATAAATGCTTGTCAAAAGATTATTGTATCGATGGCAATGAGTATCATTAGATGGATGCCTTTAGCAGTAGTACCACTATTAGCAAATACAATTGCACAAAAAGGTATCGGAGCAATAGCAGAGGTAGGAAAATTCATAGCAGTTTTATACTTAGCAACAGCAGTTATGTTTATAGTTCAAATGATAGCAGTATCATTCTTTGGATTAAATCCATTTACTTATGTTAAAAAAAGTATCTCTTTAATGATTTTAGCATTTACATCTAGATCAAGTGTTGGATGTTTACCAGTAACTATTTCAACTCTAACTGATAAATTAGGTGTTAGTGAGTCAACTGCAAGTTTTGTTGCAAGTTTTGGTACAACAGCAGGAATGCAAGGTTGTGCGGGGATATTCCCAGCGTTAACAATAGTTTTTGTTACTAATATGAGTGGACATCCAGTTGACGCAACTTTAATAGTTATGTCTATAATAGTTGTGGCAATCAGTTCATTAGGAATTGCAGGAATTCCAGGAACAGCGACAATGGCAGCTTCAGTTGCTCTATCAGGAACTGGATTAGCAGCTATGTTCCCTCTGATTAACCCAATTCTAGCTATCGATCCTATTATCGATATGCCAAGAACAATGTTAAACGTAATTGGATCAGTTACAAATGCATTGATGGTTGATAAGAGTTTAGGAAACTTAAACCATGAAGTTTATCAAGATATGGAAGCAGGAAATGAAGCTAACTCTTCTGATATTGAATAAATAGTAAAGGTCACCTTTAAGGTGACCTTTTTTATCTAATTCCATGGTATAATCTATAAAATTTACCTTCTAATTTTAAAAGTTCTTTAAATGAACCAGATTCAACAATATTATCCTCTCCTAGGACATAGATTTTATCAAAGTCTTCAAGAATACTAAGTCTATGAGTTATTGCAATAACGATTCTATCATCATACTCCTCTTTAATATTTTTTAAAATAGATTTTTCATTGATAATATCTAGGGCATTAGTTGCTTCATCTAAAAGAATTAAGTCAGGATTTTTTAAGAATAGTCTAGCCATAGCTATCTTTTGTCTTTGTCCAGAACTTACATGAACTCCCCCCTCACCGATTATGGTGTTCTCCTCTTCTGGAAACTTATCAAAAATCTCATAGACATATGATTTCTCAATAGCAAAACTTAGTTCCTCATCTGTACAGTACTCTTTAACAAGGGTGATATTATCAATTAAACTTCCATTTATAATATAGTCACTTTGATCTACGATTCCCAACTTTTCAAGATATGTTTTAAAAGTTATTCTATTCAGGGGAATATTATTGATTAAAATCTCTCCACTTGTAGGAAGTAATGCTCTTTTTAAAAGATAGGCAGTGGTACTTTTACCAATTCCACTCTCACCTACTAAAGCTATCTTTTCCCCTTTCTCTATCTTTAAATTAAAATTTTGTAATATAGATTTTTCATCGTAAGAAAAACCTATATTTTTAAATTCAATAGAAGTAATAGGTTCTGTTAGTGGTATATCACCATCTACTCTATCACTGAGATTGATTATCTCTGTGAATCTATTAACACCTGATATCCCTTTTTGATAGATATCAACTAAACCAACCATTCTCATAATTCTAAGTCTAAAACGATCAACTAAAAGTAGAAAAGATAGAATAATTCCCATTGTAACCCCATCTTTTATATATAGGTAACCACCGGCAAGAATAATTATAAGTTGAGTTATATTGGAATAAAAAGTCACACCTGAAACTATTAGACTGGATGGAATCATATTTTTCTTCTCACTCTCTAAAAGTATGTCATTTTTCTCAAAAAATCTTTTTTGAGCATAGTTTTCTAAATAGTTGTCCTTTAAAAATGATATAGTCCTTAGAATATCGTGGAGATTAGCTGAAAGCAATCCAGAGTTCTTTCTAACACTTCTATGACCAGCTTTCATCTTTTTATTCTCTCTATAGACAAATATCAATGTTAAGGGTAGGGGAAAAAGAGTGATCAAAGAAAGTTTTAAATCAAAATCAATCATTATAAAAATAGAGGCCAGTATTGTTATAACTGAAAAAATAAAATCCTCCAATCCTCTGTGACAAAGAGTGGAAACACTATCTAAATCATTGATAACTCTGGAGATTAAATCTCCACTTTGGTTTTTTTTAAAAAACTCACTCGGTTGATTTAAAAGTTTTTTTATTAGATCATTTCTCATACTTTGTTTTATTTTACTTCCCATCAGTTTTCCATTAGCTTGAGAGTTAACTGCAAATGCTAAACGTAAAATATAAAGAACTATTAAAACAATGGAGAATTTTAATAGTAGATTTATATTTTTAGATGGAAGGGCATCATCAATTAAGTTTTTAATTAAGAGAGGGGAATAAACATCTATACCTGTCATAGCTAATCTAACGCTTAGAAATAGAAGAAGAAGTTTATTTTCCTTTCTCAAATAGTGGATAAGAGTGCCAAAAGATGTTTTTTTCATAAAAAATTTCTCCTTAATATACATTGTTTTTCTAATTTAATAGTAACGTTTTTTTTATGTAAAAGTCAATACTTCTAGATATAAATAATATAAATAATAGATAATTTGATTGAAATTTGTACGATAAAGTGTTAATATTAATTTAGATAAAAATATAATGGTTCAATTTGATTAAAAGGGAATTGAGTGCAAATCTCAAACGGTCCCGCCACTGTATAGGGGACGAAAACAGTAATACCACTGAGGTTGTTAGAATCTTGGGAAGGGCTGTGAGTAGGGCGAATCTAAGTCAGGAGACCTGCCATTATTTAAAATTCTGCGAGGACAGAGAAGGTAATGTTTTTTACGCTTCTCTTTTAGTGTTTCCAAAAGGGAGGTTTTTTTTATTGGTAAAAATTTTTAATTAAGAAAATAGATATATTAAAATTGAGATGGGGAGATTAGAGATGAACTTTTATAAAAATATGGAAAAGGGTGCAATTGTAGTGGCACATTTTGGAACTACACATGAGGATACAAAAGAGAAAACAATCGATATAATAAATGAAAAAATAAAAAAAGAGTTTGATAAGTTAGATTTTTTTCAGGTCTATACATCAAGAATTATAAATAGAATTCTTCTAAAAAGAGGAATAGAAAATCTAAATACCACTCAAATTTTGGAAAAATTAGCGGCTAAAGGATATCAGCATGTGATAGTGCAGCCAACTTATATAATCAATGGAACAGAGATGGAAGCCTTAAAAAGAGAGGTGGAGTTATTCTCAGATAAGTTTGAGGATATTAGAATTGGAAGCCCACTATTGACAGGGGTAGAGGATTACTTTAAGCTAGTAAATATTATAGAGGAAGAGTATAAGGATTTAAAAGAGGATGAAGGAATAGTTATGATAGGACATGGAACGGAACATCCAGCTCTGTCATCATATCCAATGTTAGCCTATGTGACTAGAGATTTAGAGAGACCAATATATATTGGAACAGTTCAAGGATACCCTGGATTAGATAATGTTGTGAAGGAGTTAAAGAGAGATAAGAAAAGGAAAGTTACTTTGATGCCACTTATGTTTGTTGCTGGAGACCACGCTAAGAACGATATAGCTGAGGATTGGAAAGAAGCTTTAGAGGAAAATGGTTTTGAGGTAGAGGTAAATTTAAAGGGGTTAGGAGAGATTGAATCTGTTCAAAATATCTTTATAGAAAAGGCAAAAGAGTTAGAAAATACTCAACCAGAAGATATATTAGTAAAAAAAGCAGAGTATGCTAAAGGGAGAAAAGCTTCTCATTAATTTGAAAGAGATAAGCTCTTCCGCTTTTTATTAAAAAGGAGAGATTATGAAAAAAATACTATTATTTTTATTGATAACTACTTTAAGTTTTTCTACAGAGAATATAAGAGCAGTTTCAACATCACAGTTTACAACAGAGATTTTATTGGCCATTGGAGCTGAAAATCAACTTTTAGGAACAGCTTATTTAGATGATGAGATACTTCCTGAGTTAAAAGAGAAATATGATAAAATTCCAGTTTTATCTAAAGGAGCTCCAACAAAGGAGCAATTTTATGCATTGAATCCAAACTTTTTAACGGGATGGAAATCTATAGCAACTCCTAAAAATTTAGGAACAAAGGAGGAGCTAGAGGAGAATGGGGTGAATGTATTTTTTCCAAAATCTCAAGATTCCCATAAAATTGAGGATGTATATGAGGATATCTTAACTTTTGGAGATATTTTTAACTTAAAAGAGAATGCTAAAAATGTTATAGAAAATATGAAAAAAGATATAGAAGAGGTTAAAGAGAAAAATAAAAATAAAAAAAGTATTAAGGTATTTGCATATGATAGTCAAGAGTCAGCTCCATTTGTAGTAGGTGGAAATGGTATTGGGAACAGTATAATTGAAATAGCTGGGGGAGACAACATCTTTAAGGATACAAAGTTTGCTTTTGGAGTTGGAACTTGGGAGAAAGTACTAGATGAAAATCCTGAGTTTATTGTGATTGTAGATTATGGAAATACAAGCTATGATAAAAAGGTGAGGTATTTAAAAAATGATTCTCCAATTGCTCAGCTAGAGGCGGTAAAAAAAGATAGATTTATAAGAGTTCCACTGAGTTATATCTCTTCAGGAATAAAGATAAGTAAAGGTATAGAGATTATTTCCAATGGATTAAGTGAGGATAAAAAGTGAAAGTAAAGGATAAAAATATAATTATAAGCTCTCTTATTTTAATCATAATTTTAGGAACAGTGGCAGTTACAATAGGAAGCGTTTCTCTTTCTCCAACTTATGTTTGGAAAATATTAATAAATAAATTTTTTAGTAAAGAGGTTTTTTCTATTGAATGGAAAAAATCTACAGAGATGATTGTTTGGAATTTGAGAGTACCAAGAGTTATTTTAGCTTTATTAGGGGGAGCTGGTCTGTCTTTAGTGGGCATTTTGATGCAAGCATTGACAAAGAACTCCTTAGCGAGTCCATATATTCTGGGGATATCTTCTGGAGCTAGCACAGGGGCAGTTATATCCATTGTACTGGGAAATGTTTTAGGTTGGAGTTTTTCTCCAGGGGTAGGAGCATTTATTTTTGGTACATTTACAGCATTTTTAGTTTTTTACTTAGCTGGGAATGGAGGGTATTCCAGTACAAAATTGGTTTTAATAGGAGTTGCAGTGTCATCTCTATTTTCTGGAATTACAACATTTTTAGTGACAACAGCTAAAAATGAATCTCAGTTGAGAGGAGCTATGTTTTGGATCTCTGGAAGTTTAGCTGGAGCTAGATGGGAGAATTTAATGACACTATTTATGGTTCTAGTGATATCAACTATCTTAGTATCCCTAAAATATAGAGAGTTGAATATCTTAATAGCTGGAGACGAGTTAGCAGAAACATTGGGAGTTGATGTTAAAAGATTAAGATTTTTTATAGTTATTATCTCAACTTTTTTAACTGGCTTTATAGTTTCAGCAACTGGGGTGATAGGCTTTGTGGGACTGGTTATTCCCCATATATGTAGGGGATTAGTTGGAAGTAATCATAAAAGATTGATTCCATGTGCAATCCTTTTAGGTGCTCTATTTTTGTTGGGAACAGACACTTTAACAAGAACGATATTTAAAACACAAGAGATTCCAATAGGAGTCATAACATCTATGTTAGGTGCTCCATTTTTTATGAGTATGTTAAGAAAAAATAGTTATAATTTTGGAGGATAATTGTGATTAAAATAGATAACCTGGATTTTAAAATAGAGAAAAGAGATATTTTAAAAAATATAAAATTAAATATAAAAGAGAAAAAATTTATCGGTATAATCGGTGAAAACGGTTGTGGAAAAAGCACACTTCTAAAGAATATATATAGAAATTACATTCCTAAAAAAAATAGTATATATCTGGATGGTGTTGAATTAAATGACTATTCAGTGAAGGAGTTATCTAAAAAAATCTCTGTTTTAAGCCAAAATCAAAAGATTATTTTTGATTTTACAGTTAAAGAGATTGTTGAAATGGGTAAGTATAATAAAAGCTCTTTATTTTCAAAAAAAGACTATGAAAAAGATATTGATGAAGCTTTAGAAAAAGTTGGAATGAAACATTTAAAAGACTCTAGTTTTTTAACTCTTTCTGGTGGGGAGATGCAAAGAGTATTGATAGCTAGGTCTATAGCACAAGAAAGTCAAGTGCTACTATTGGATGAACCAACAAATCACTTGGATGTCAGATATCAATACCAAATTATGGATTTAGTAAAAAGCCTCGATAAAACAGTGGTTGCAGTGATTCATGACATAAATATAGCAAGTCGTTATTGCGATTACATATTTGCCATAAAAAATGGAGAGATAAAATATGAGGGAACACCAGAAGAGGTAATTGTATCTGAAAAAATAAAGGAGATATTCCAAATAGAGGTAGAAGTGATAAAACACCCCTTAAATAACAAGCCAATAGTTATTTTTTTATAAATTATTTGTGAAAAAAAGCAATTGTATTCAGAAAAAATACAAAAAAAATAAAAGCTAGACTAAAAAGATAAAAATATGGTAAAATTTATAAAAATTTATAAAAATAACAAAAAAGAAAAGAATGGTGGGTTATGAAAAAAGGGAAAACGATAGTCATAGGTATTTTAGTCTTTTTAGTAACATCAGTTTTTTATAGAGAGTATACATTAAAAAATAATGAGGCTAAAAATAAAGAGATAATTGAAAATAAAGAGTTAGTAAAGGTGGAGAACACTGTTGAAACTGAAACTGTAGCGATGGAAAAAACTGAAGCTGTAGAGATGATTAAAGAAAAAACTGTTCCTAATAAAGATGAAACTGCCAAAGTAACAGAAAAAAAAGTGGAGGAGAGTCCTTCAACAGAGGAATCGGCATTAGAGGATTTAGAGTTAGAGAATAAAATAGCTAAAGAGTGGGAAGATCAAGAGGGTCAAGAGTTAGCGGATCTTGAGAACAATATTGATTTAGAGGAAAAAGTTGTTTTAGAAAATATGGAGTACGTAATAAAAAAAGGGGATACAATTTCAGATCTATCTAAAGAGTATAAGATAAGAACTGATTATATCTATGCAAATAATATTGATAAAAACTTAAGAGTATTACAGATTGGAAAAAAAATAAATATTCCAACAGAACCTGGAATATTCTATTCAGTTAAAAAAGGAGATACTTTTGAAGGTTTGTCAAAGAGATTTGAAGTGGATATAAAAACAATAAAAGATGACAATGAGATTGATAGACTTTTGGTAGGTGCAAAAATTTTTCTAAGAGAACCTAAGGTATCCAGATATTTAAGTAGTTTTAAACAGGAATATGTGAAAAAAACTAATCTGGGAACTTTCTCAAATCCATTGATGGCTATGAGTTTAACAAGTAGCTTTGGATCTAGAAAACATCCTGTATTAAAAAAGGTTTTAAATCATGCAGGTGTAGATTTGAGAGCTAAAACAGGAACAAAAGTTGTTTCTGCAAGAGAGGGTGTTGTTAGTTTTGCTGGAAGAGCAAGTGGTTATGGGAAACTTATTATAATAAAACATTCAGATGGATATGAAACTAGATATGCTCATTTGAGTCAAATAGATGTAAAGAAAGGTCAAAAAGTATCTCAAAATCAACATATAGCTTTAAGCGGAGCTACTGGAAGAGTAAGTGGTCCTCACCTACATTTTGAAATAAGAAAAAATGGGAAGATAGAAAACCCACTGACATATTTAAAATTTTAATAAAAAATCCCCCAAAAGTACCTGGGGGATTTATTTTTTTGATAAAAGATTTAAGGAGAGATATCATGATTTTGAAAAATAGAGTTGTGGTTATGATTTCAATAGTTTTTTTAATTTTCCTATTTTGCTTTTCACTTTTCATAGGAAACTATGAGATTAATTTTTTTAAAGGGATAAAGCTACTTTTTGGTGGAGGAGATATAAACTCTTTGGAATATAAGATTCTTTGGAATTTAAGAGTACCTAGAGCGATTATGGCAATAATAATAGGGATGTTACTTGGAAGTAGTGGAGCCATAACTCAAACTCTTTTTAGAAATCCCATGGCAGACCCCTATATAATAGGGATATCAGCCAGTGGAACTTTTGGAGCGGTAATAGCCTTTTTACTTGGGCTATCAGAGGGATATTTTGGAATTTTTGGATCACTTTTTTCCTTTCTTACCTCTATTTTAATTTTTAAACTATCCAATGGAAAAAGAGGAAGTTTAGATCTTTCAACCCTTTTGATAATAGGTATAGCCATATCTGCTCTACTGAGAGCTTTAATCTCCTTAACAATGTATCTTGTAGGTGAGGATAGCTTTAGAGTAGTTCTTTGGACAATGGGGTATCTAGGTGGAGGGGATTGGAAAAAGATATCAATTCTATTGGTACCTTTAGTATTTTCATTGATCTATTTCTATATGAATAGGTATAACTTAGATATAATTCTTCTCTCAGATGAGGAGGCTCATAGCTTGGGAGTAAATATAAAAAAATTTAAGTATAAAGTACTTATGATATCAACATTTATGGTGGGTTTTTCAGTTGCTTTTACTGGAATGATTGGGTTTGTAGGACTTATAATTCCACACTTAGTTAGAATTATATTTGGGAGTAGCAATATTAAACTTATACCCCTCTCAATGCTTTATGGAGGAGTTTTTCTACTCTTTTGTGACACTGTATCAAGGGGAGTTTCTACGACAATGGAGATTCCAATTGGCATAGTTACAGCCATATTTGGCGCCCCATTCTTCATATATTTAGCTTTTAAAAACAGAAGAGGTGTGTAATGGAAAGTTTAAAATTAGAGAAAATAGGATACTCATATGGAGAGAACAAAATTTTAAATGAGATAGATTATGAGTTTTTTTCGGGGGAACTTGTTGGAATACTGGGAGCAAATGGTTGTGGTAAATCCACTCTTTTAAAAGTTATTATGGGATTTTTAGAAAAGAGTAGAGGGAAAATCTATCTAAGTAATATGGATGTAGAGGAACTTTCAAGAAAGGAGTTCGCTAAAAAAGTAGCTTTTATAGCACAAAAGTCTAGTCAAAACCTCAATTTTACAGTACTGGAAGTTTTAAAATTGGGAAGAGTTCCCCATATAAAAAACAGTTTTAAAGGTTTGGATATAGAGGATGAAAAAGTGGTGAATGAGATTGTAGAAAAGTTAAATCTACAGAGATATTTAAATAGGGATATAAAAAGTTTAAGTGGAGGAGAGTTTCAACGAGTCCTTTTAGGAAGAGCATTTATTCAGAACAGTCAGGTAATTCTTTTAGATGAACCTACATCGGCACTGGATATAAACTACTCATTAGAGTTTTTGGAACTGTTGAAGGAAAGAGTAAAAACTAAAAAAGTGGTAGGTATAATAGTCATACATGATATAAACTTGGCCTCTTTATTTTGTGATAAAATACTTTTTATTAAGGATGGAAAGGTTGCAATTTCAGGAACTCCAAAAGAGGTTATAAAAAAAGAGTGGTTAAAAAAAGTGTATAATTTTACTCCACAGATATTAAATTTAGATGGAGATACCTATGTACTACCAAAGAGAGGTGAAGTATGAAAAAAGTTGTTCTAATGTGTTTGTTGTTATCTTTAAAAATCTTTTCTTTAGATATAGTTGGAAAGTATGTGGTGGGAGAAAAAGGGGAAAAAATACCTTTAAAAGAGTATAAAAGAATAGTTATCTATAATTTTGGAGCAGTGGAAATTCTCTATGAGCTTGGAGCGGAGGATAAGATAGTGGCCATAGCTAACCATAGTAAAAAAATATGGCCACAGGAAAAAACAGAAAAACTACCTCTTGCAGGAAGCATATCTAAACCCTCTTTAGAAAAGATATTATCCTATAATCCTGACCTAGTTATTTTTAATGTTATGGGAAATGAAAGAGTTGGATTGGAAAAATTTGATATTCCATCGATAACTTTTGCTAATAAAAATTTAGATGATATCTTAAAAAATACCTTGATTTTAGGGAAGTTAACAAATAGAGAGAAAGAGAGTGAAAAACTTGTAGAAAAATTAAAGGCAAGATTGAGGTATATAAATGAAAATTTAAAATTAGAGGGAAAGGCTCTAATTTTATATTCTGATTCACCTCCCACATCTTTTGAAAGAAAATCTCTTCCAGTAGAGATTTTAGAGAGTTTGGGATTAGAGGTTATAATACCTGAGATGGGGAAAAAATCCATTATCTCCTCAGAGTATATTTTAAAGGAAAATCCCAAGTATATAATAGGAACTAGAGGGGTAAAAAATATTGATGGTATAATAAATGGTTTACCATTAATTGAGGAAACTGATGCATATAAAAACAAAAATATCCATGTTATAGATTCAAGTGAAATATTGAGAGCTTCCCATAGGGTATTTGATGAAATTGAAAAAGTATATATAGAATTAAAAAAATAAAAAAAAAATTTTTTGCCATAATTTAGCCATAAAACTTTGTTAATATAACTGTGTAAAGACAAAGAAAAAACTTAGGAGGTATAAAAATGAAAAAATTTTTATTAGTATCTATAATGGCTTTAGGTTTAGGAACAGTGGCAATGGCAAAAGGAAACACTGGACATAGAATGACAGGTACACATAACAATGATGGAAAAATGATGATGGGTCAATGTCAAACAAGTGAAGAGAAGGCTTTAATGAGAGAGAAAATGAGAACAAATCCAAAGTTACAACAGGGAAGAATTAAACTTCAAGAGAATAAAGTAGCTATGATGAAAGAGATGGCTAAAGAGAATCCAGATTTTTCAAATATTGAAAAAATAAATAAAGAGAGAGCAAATATTCAAGCTGAGATGAAAACAGAGCAGATGAAGATGAGATATGAGATGTTAAAAACAAATAAAACAACAAATTAATTGTTATAGGAGCAAGGTTAATCCCTTGCTCTTTTTTATTGAATACTATATACTCTAGATATAGATATTATTAAAAATTTGGAGGGTGAAGATGTTATACTATATTAAAGCTGGAGGACCAATACTTTATGTATTACTTATTTTATCAGTGGTTTCTTTAGGAGTAATTTTAGAGAGGTCTCTGTGTTTTATAAAAAATAAAACGTCTGTAGACTCTATGTTTAAAAAAGAGATAAAGGAACTTTTAATAGAGGGAAAATATAATGAAGCCATAGAGTTTTCAAAAAAAGAGAAGGGGGTTGTAGGAAAAACTCTTACAAAATTTTTGATTCGTTATTGCTTGATTGGAGATTATAAAAATAGTGATGAGCTTTTAAGAGAGATAGAACTAGAAGAGATGGATATATTGGAAAAAAATACCTATATACTTGGAATTATTGCATATACTGCACCAATGATTGGACTTTTAGGAACTGTGACAGGAATGATACAAGCCTTTGGTAAAATTGCAGTTACAGGAACTGGGGATCCAAATGCAATAGCTGGAGGAATATCACAAGCTTTATTAACAACTGCTGGAGGGTTAATAATAGCTATACCATCAATAATAGCTTATAATATTTTTAATAAAAAAATAGAAAAAATGAGTTTAGAGGTGGAGAAAATAGCCACATTTATAGTAAATATAGTGAAGAGGTAAGAGTATGAAAAGAAGGACAAAGAGAAGAAGTTTAGCAACTCCAGATTTAACACCTTTAATTGATGTTGTTTTTCTACTTTTGATTTTTTTCATGTTAGTTACAACTTTTGATAAGTATAGTGGATTTAAGTTGGAACTTCCAAAAGGTGGAGTGGTTTCAGAAACATCTGTAAATGTGTATGAGTTGGTTATTGATAAAGATGAAAACTATTTTTTATTGGTGGATAAAGTTTCCAATCCCATAACTTTAGAAACAATGGGAGAGAAACTAAAGAGTGTAGATGAGATAACAGTGAGCGCAGATAAAAATTTAAAATATGAGGTTATAGTTAAAGCTATTGGGACTTTAAAAAATAGTGGTGTAAATAAAGTGGAGCTGAATTTCAATGAATAAGTTCTATGTGGTATCTGCACTTTTACATGCTATAGTTATACTTTCTATATTGGGCTTTTCAAAGGATGAGGAGCTAAGATTTAAAGAGAAAAATACAATGGTAGTATCAGTAAAAAATAGAAGAGCAGTTAGCAATAGCACAGATATTAGTTCAGTAAAAGAGACAGCTAAAGATGAGCCTCAGGATGAAAAAGAGAAAGCGAGTGACTCAAAAGAGAAAAAGCCACCAGAAGAGAAAAAGTTTGTAGAAGAGATAGAGATTAAAAAAGTTGTAAAAAAAGAAAAAGTGAAAAATACAGGGGAAAAAAAGAGAGTAAAAAAAGCTGAAAACAATGATAAGAAGAGTGATACTGATAAAAAAAGGGGACAGTATAATGAGTTCAGAGATCAAAATAGGTTTTTACAAGGTGAAGATGGAGTATTTACAGCGGTCTCTTTAGATGGGATAGAGTATGAGATACTAAAAGAAGTGGACCCCTCATACCCTATAAAAGCTAGAAAAATAGGTTATAATGGTATGGGAGTAGTAAAAGTTCGATTTTTAGTAGACCTTGATGGAAGCATAAAAAATATAGAGTTTATATCAGGAGAGAACAGGTTTGGATTTAGAGAGGAAGTTGAAAAAGCATTAAAAAAATGGAAATTCAAACCCATTATCTATAAGGGGAAAGCTATAAGAGTTCATTTTGAAAAAGAGTTTAAGTTTAAAAGAGGTTAAAGGTTGTGGTAGAGTGAAGGGATGGTAACTCTACCTATTTTATATTTATGGGGAAAGGAGAAAGTATGGATTTTAAGTTAGGATTGGATCAAAGTTTAAAGTTGGCACTTTCTATGGAGATGAGATTGTCTATAGATATTTTAAAAATGAGTTTAAAAGAGTTAGAGGAGTACCTGGAAAAAGAGAGTGCAAAAAACCCAAATATAGAACTTGTTTATTTTAAAGCTCCAGTTTCAAAGGGGGAGAGCTATGAAAATTATATTGAAAATATTGGAGAAAAAGATGAGAGTCTAATAGATTATTTAGAGGAACAGATTCTCTATTTAGATTTGGAAAAAAATATTAGACAACCCTTGGAGTATTTAATAAACAATCTAGATGAAAGAGGGTATTTGTTAGGAAATCCTGAAGAGCTTAGAAAAGAGGGAGGCTTTAAATTACCTATTTTTAGAAAGGCTCTAAGCACTCTAAAAACTTTGGAACCACTGGGTGTTGGGGCAGAAAATCTTATAGACTGTTTAAAGATTCAACTTGAAAATAAAGGGATACTGACAGAGAGATTAGAGGAGATTTTAGAGAGAAATTTACAGGATATTGCCAATGGTGACATTGAAAAAATAGCTGCTGAAAGAGGGTTAGAGATAGAGCAAGTGAAGGATTACATAGAGATAATTAAAAAATTAAACCCCAAACCTGCCAGAGGTTTCTATGTAAATAAAAAGATAAGATATATTATTCCAGATTTAATTGTTGAAACATCGGGAAATACAGTTATTGTAAGTTTGAATGAAGAGGATATTCCAAAAATAAGACTAAAAAATGAAAATGGAAATAGGAAAGATTTTGCAATGTTTTTAGCCTTGGAAAGAGGGATAAAAAAGAGACAGGAAACACTGTTAAGAGTGGGCGAGTATATATTGAACTATCAAAAGGAATCAATTGTTTTTAATAGGCCATTAAAAACCTTGAAAATTAAGGATATAGCCTATGAATTGAATCTGCATGAATCAACTATATCAAGAACTTTAAAAGATAAATATATAAAAATAGATGGTAAGGTGGTAGGTTTAAGAAAATATATTGTTTTAGATGACCATGCAGAGATAATAAAAAAAGAGATAGCCACAATAGTGGAGAGTGAAGATAAAAGTTCACCACTCTCAGATGAAAAAATTTTGGAGAAACTTTTGTTAAAAAAAATTAATATACAGAGAAGAACTGTTGGAAAATATAGAGAGGAATTGGGGATCCTATCTAGTAGAAAAAGAAAAAAATAGGTAATAAAAAAGTATTTATGTTATAATAGGCACTAAAGATTATTTTTGTATTAAATATATGAATTTTATAATTGAAGAGGTGTACCTTAAATGAAAAACCTAAGTGATTTACAAAAAAAAGATTTAGAACATATATTTCATCCTTGCTCACAGATGAAAGATTATGAACAACTTCCTCCTATGGTGATAGTAAAGGGAGATGGATTATATGTGGAAGATGAATTTGGAAACAGATATATGGACTGTGTTTCAAGTTGGTGGGTAAATCTATTTGGACATTGTAACCCAAGAATTAATGCAGCTATAAAAGAGCAGATAGATAAATTAGAACATATAATTTTTGCAAATTTTTCTCATGAAGCGGCGATTGAATTGGGAGAAAGATTGACAGCAGTAGCTCCAAAAGGGCTAAATAAACTTATTTTTACAGACAATGGATCATCAAGTACAGAGGTAGCTATAAAACTTAGCTTTCAATACCATGCTCAAACTGGAAATCCTCAGAAAAAAAGATTTGTTTCAATAGAGGGAGCATATCATGGGGAAACAATTGGAGCTTTAGGTGTTGGAAATATGGATAGATTTACAGATGTGTATAAACCTCTTTTAAGAGAGGGAGTAAAGGTAAAAGGTCCAGATTGCTTTAATTGTACTTTTGGTAAGAAAAGAGAGAGTTGTAATGCAGAGTGTTTTATCTATATGGAAGAGTATTTAAAGAGGAATGGCGAGACTGTTTCAGGTGTAATAATTGAATCGATGGTTCAAGGAGTTGCAGGAATGAGAATATACTCTCCAATATATTTAAAGAGATTGAGAGAGCTAACAGAGCAGCTAAATATTCACTTAATAGTGGATGAAATAGCAATGGGATTTGGAAGAACTGGAAAGATGTTTGCTATTGAGCATGCTGGAGTTAGCCCAGATATTATGTGTATTGGAAAAGGATTAACAGCTGGATATTTTCCAATGTCTATTGTTTTAATAACTGATGATCTATATAGAGCATTCTATGCAGATTATTCTGAGGGAAAATCGTTTTTACACTCACATAGTTACTCTGGAAACCCAATAGGGTGTAGAATAGCGGTAGAGACATTAAAGATTTTTCAAGAGGAAAATATATTGGAAGTTATAAAGGAGAAAGGGGATTATCTGAGAAAAGCAGCAGCAGAAAAATTAAAGGATATCCCATATTTTGGAGAATATAGACAGATAGGATTAATAGGAGCTATTGAGTTAGTGGATATTCCAGGAGATAGAGCTGGATATGAAATATATAAAATAGCTTTAAAAAAGGGAGCTATTTTAAGACCATTAGGAAACATTGTTTATTTTATGCCACCTTATATAATTAAAAGGGAAGAGATAGATAAAATGTTAGATATTTTTATTGAATCACTTAGGGAGTATCTAGAAACAATTGAATAAAAGGGGAATATGATGGTTATAAAGAAAAAAAAATCCATACGTGAACAAGTTTATGAATATTTAAAAACAGAGATTGTAAACGGAAAGATTAAAGAAGGTAGTAGAATAGTAGAAGAGGAATTTGCAGAAAAACTTAATATAAGTAGAACTCCATTGAGAGAAGCTCTTAGAATGTTGGAGTTAGAGGGACTGATAGAAGCTAGAGAAAAGGGTGGGGTAACTGTTCCAAAGACTACAAAAAAAGATGTGGAAGAGGTAGTAAAGATTAGAATAGCCTTAGAAACTGTGATATTTGAAGAGCTATTTGATAAGGTAAGTGAAAGAGATATTGAAAAATTGGAGGAGAATGTGGCTAAAGCAGCAGCTATAGTCTATGATGAAGAAAAATCTTTAGAAGTTTTTAAATACTTCTCTGAATTTAATAAAATACTTTATAGTATTTCAGACCTACCAAGAGTGATAACTTTAATCAATAATTTGAATCTTTATTTAAAAAAGTTTAGAAAGATATCAGCTGAAAATAATAATAGAAGATTGAGTGCCCATAGAGATCACACTAAAATAGTGGAGTTGATTAAAGCTGGAAAAAAAGAGGAAGCAATAGCAGTAAATAGAAAGCATCTGTTAGAGGCTAAGGATTTTTTAATAAAACAGGTCGAAAGTTAAAATCAGAAGAAATTCTGATTTTTTTTTTGGAAAGTGGTTCACACTGTACTAAAATTATATTTTTTATTATGTTAAACATACAAAAAATCATTTGACAAATACAAAAAATATTGTATACTTTAGTGTAGATAAAAAATTGTATACAGAATACGGGACACCGAATGCCAAGGAGGATATTTTGAAAAATAAAGTTAAAATAACAGAAACTTGTCTAAGAGATGGACACCAATCTCTAATAGCCACAAGATTGACAACTGCAGAGATCCTTCCAATTGTAGAAAAAATGGATGAAGTTGGATATCATGCATTGGAAGTTTGGGGAGGAGCCACTTTTGATGCTTGTATTAGATTTCTAAATGAGGATCCTTGGGAGAGATTAAGAGAGATAAAAAAGAGAGCTAAAAATACGAAGTTACAGATGCTATTAAGAGGACAGAACCTTTTAGGATATAGACACTATGCTGATGATATAGTAGAGGAGTTTGTAAAAAAATCAATAGAGAACGGCATTGATATAATTAGAATATTCGATGCACTTAACGATACAAGAAATTTAAAAGTTGCAGCGGAAGCGACTAAAAAATATGGTGGACATTGCCAACTTGCAATAGCTTATACAATAAGTCCTGTTCATACAACAGAGTACTATAAAGAGTTAGCAAAAGAGATGGAAAGCATGGGAGCAGATTCAATTGTTATAAAAGATATGGCAGGAATATTGCTACCAGAAACAGGATACAACTTAATAAAAGAGATTAAGTCAGTGATAAGTGTACCATTAGAGTTACATACTCACGCTACAAGTGGAATAGCAAGTATGTTATATCTAAGAGCTGTGGATGCTGGAATCGACATTATAGATACATCGATTTCAACTTTTGCAGGAGGAACAGCACAACCTGCAACAGAGTCTATGGTTAGAACTTTTGAAGGTGGAGAAAGAGATCCAGAACTTAACTTAACACTTTTAAAAGAGATCGCGGAATATTTTAAACCAATTAGAAAAAAATATATGGATGAGAAAGTTCTAAATATGCAAGCCTACTTTGTAGAGCCAAGCATTTTAGAGTATCAACTACCTGGAGGAATGTTATCAAATCTTGTTTCTCAACTAACTGCTCAAAAAGCAGCGGATAAGTATGAGGATGTACTAAAGGAGATTCCAAGAGTTAGAGAGGATTTAGGATATCCACCACTAGTTACACCACTTAGCCAAATGGTTGGAACTCAAGCCGTATTTAATGTATTGACTGGAGAAAGATATAAGATGGTTCCTAAAGAGATAAAGGACTATGTAAAGGGTCTATATGGAAAATCTCCAGCTCCAATGTCTGAAGAGATAAAGAGAAAAATTATTGGAGATGAGCCAGTATTTACAGGAAGACCTGCAGATCTTTTAAAGCCAGAGTATGCTGAAATAGCAAAAGAGATTGGAGACTTAGCAAAATGTCCAGAGGACGTTTTAATGTATGCTATGTTCCCACAAATAGCTAAGCCATACTTAGAAAACAGAAACAAACCAAAAGAGGAAAAAGAGTATAGAAATATAAATATAATTTTTTAGTTGAAAGGAGAATGATTTATAAGAATGTTTAAAGGAGCAATATCACTTATAACGTCTCTTGAGATAACTTTAATAAGTATGCTAGTTGTATTTGCAATATTAGCTATATTAGCTTTTGTTCTTTCTCTGTTTAAATATGTTCCAGCAGAAAAAGTTCAAGAGATAAAAAAAGCTACGCCAGCACCAGCAGCACCAAAGAAAGTTGAAAGAGAAAAGTTTGATCCATCTAAAATAACAAGTGAAGAGATGAGAGTAGCAATGATGGTAGCATGTATAGAGGCAGCTGGAGAAGATAAAGATGCCAATATAAGAGTTGTAGGAATAAAAGAATTAAACTAAATAGGAGTGTAACTAAAGATGATAAAAGTATATAAAGTTAAAATCGGAGAAAAAGTATACGAGGTAGAAGTAGAATCAGTTAAAGAGGTAAATGGAACAATAGCAACACCAGCATCAACAACTGCAGCACCAGTTGCTCCAGTATCTGCACCAGCAGGAAATGGAACAAAAGTTGAAGCACCTATGCAAGGTTTAGTAGTATCTATAGAGGTAACTCCAGGAACAAAAGTAAAAGCAGGAGATACTTTATTAATATTAGAAGCTATGAAAATGGAAAATCCAATCGTTTCACCAGTTGACGGAGTAGTTGAGTCAATTACTGTAAATAAAGGTGATACAATTGATGGTGGAGTAGTAGTAGCAACAATAGCTTAATAATAATGAATGAAGTAGAGAGGAGTTAAAATGGAGTTTTTAAATAATCTATTTGCAACAACAGGAATTGCAATGATGACAGTAAATCAAGGAATTATGATACTAGTTGCTCTATTCCTATTGTTTTTAGCAATAAAAAAGCAGTATGAACCATATCTTTTACTTCCAATAGCTTTTGGAATGCTATTAGTAAACCTACCAGCACCAATCAGTGAAGGAATAATGGATAAAAATGGACTTTTAAATATTTTATATCAGGGAGTTAAATATGGGGTATATCCTCCATTGATATTCTTAGCAATTGGAGCGAGTACAGACTTTGGTCCATTGATTGCAAACCCTAAGAGTTTACTTCTTGGAGCAGCGGCACAGCTTGGAATCTTTGGAGCTTTCGTAGGGGCAGTTCTATTGGGATTAAATGGTAATGAAGCGGCATCTATAGGAATTATAGGTGGAGCAGATGGACCAACAGCAATCTACTTAACTTCAAAGTTAGCACCACATATGTTAGGACCAATAGCGGTTGCAGCATATTCATATATGGCATTAGTACCAGTAATTCAACCGCCTATTATCAGATTACTAACTACTAAAGAGGAAAGACAGATAAAGATGACTCAGCTTAGAACTGTAAGCAAGAGAGAAAAAATACTTTTCCCAATAGTAGTAACAATAGTGGTAACTTTAATAATTCCATCTGCAATTCCTTTAGTAGGGATGTTAATGTTTGGAAACTTAGCTAAGGAGTGTGGACTTGTTCCAAACTTAGTTGAACATATAAAGGGAGCTTTAATGTATATAATCACAATATTTATTGGATTAACAGTTGGAGCTACTACAAATGCAGAAGCATTTTTAAATCTTGCAACAATAAAAATAATAATTTTAGGACTTTTCGCTTTCTCTTTTGGAACGGCTGGAGGGGTAATCTTTGGAAAGATTATGTGCAAGCTTAGCAAAGGTACAATAAATCCAATGATAGGAGCAGCAGGAGTAAGTGCTGTGCCAATGGCAGCTAGAGTTGTTCAAAAAGTAGGACAAGAGGAAAATCCAAGTAACTTCTTACTGATGCATGCAATGGGACCAAACGTAGCGGGAGTTATAGGTTCAGCAGTAGCAGCAGGAGTGTTACTAGCAATGTTTAAATAAAAATAAATTGGAGGCCAGGAGATGGAGATCAAAGTAAAAGCAGTGGCAGGTACTCTTGAATCAAGTGATATGTACGTTATAATTGAGCCAAATGCTACAGGAATTGAATTAGAAATTGAAAGCGTTGTAATGGGACAGTATGGAGATGACATTAGAAGAGTAATCTTAAAAAGCTTAGAGGAGCTTGGAGTTACTTCGGCTAAAGTTTTAGTTAATGACAAAGGGGCTATTGAGCCTGTAATTAAAAGTAGAATCCAAACAGTTGTTACAAGAGCAGCTCAACAAAAATTCACTTGGAAGTAGGAGGAAAAAAATGAAATTAAGACGTTCGATGCTTTTTATTCCAGGAAATAATCCAGGAGTAATAAAAGATGTACATATATATAGACCAGATTCAATAATGTTTGACTTAGAGGATGCAATTGCAGTGACAGAGAAGGATTCAGCTAGATTCTTAGTTTACAACATGTTACAAAAGATGAGACCAGTATATAAGAGTTTAAACATAGAAACAGTTGTAAGAATCAACGCTTTAGACACAGAGTATGGAGTGGAGGACTTAGAGTTTATTGTAAGAGCTCAGCCAGATATTATAAGAATACCTAAAACAGATACACCAAAGGATGTTTTAGATGTTGAAGCTCATGTGGAAAGAATTGAAAAAGAGGCTGGAATTCCAGTTGGAACAACAAAGTTAATGGTAGCTATAGAGAGTCCTTTAGGAGCTTTAAATGCTTATCAAATTGCAACTTCATCAAAGAGATTAGTTGGAATGGCTATTGGTGGAGAGGACTATGTAACTAACTTAAAAACAAATAGATCTCCAGAAGGTGTGGAGTTATTTACAGGAAGAGGACTGATTGTAATGGCAGCTAGAGCAGCTGGAATAGCTGCACTGGACTCTGTTTACTCAGATGTAAATAATGATGAAGGATTTATAAAAGAAGCAACAATGATAAAACAGATGGGATTCTCTGGAAAATCATTAATTCACCCAAGACAGATTGAGTTACTTCACAAAGTATACACTCCTTCAGATATTGATATAAAGAAAGCTAAGAAAATTGTAGATGCAACAAGAGAAGCGCTGGAGCAAAATAAAGGTGTATTTACAGTGGATGGTAAAATGGTAGATAAGCCAATTATTGAAAGAGCTGAGCATGTTTTAAGACTAGCTAAAGCAGCTGGGGTAAGATTAGGAGGAGACGAGTAATATGATAAACAAAAGAGTTGACGAAAATCTTTTAAAAACAATAAAAGGTTACGGAGAAAGAAAAGCATATAAAGCTCCATTTACTTATCAACCTGAAGGGTCTATCAACGAGAATGCGGAAACTTTAAAAGGTTCTATAAAAAGAACAAAAGTTGTAGACTCATTAGAGGAAGCTATAAGAAATTCTGGATTAAAAGATGGAATGACAATATCTTTCCATCATCACTTCAGAAACGGTGACAAGGTTTTACCAATGGTTTTAGATAAATTAGCTGAGATGGGATTTAAAAATCTTAGAGTAGAAGCAAGTTCATTTACTAAGGCTCATGAAGGGATTGTAAAACATATTAAAGCTGGTGTAGTAAATAGACTTGGATCAAGTGGATTAAGAGGAGAACTAGCTAAGGAGATATCTAATGGAATGCTTGGAGATTACCCAGCAGTTATTAGATCTCATGGAGGAAGAGCGAGAGCGATTGTAGAGGGAGACATTAAAATAGATGTGGCTTTCTTAGGAGCATCTTCATCAGACTGTATGGGAAATGCCAATGGTGTAAAAGGAAAATCTCTTTGTGGATCATTAGGATATGCAAAAGTGGATGCAGCTCATGCTGATAAAGTAATTATAATAACAGATACTTTGGTTGACTATCCAAACAGTCCAATGAGTATTCCTCAAACACAAGTTGACTATGTAGTTGTAGTTGATGAGATTGGAGATCCAAATGGAATAATGTCTGGAGCTACAAGATTTACATCAAATCCAAAAGAGTTATTAATGGCTAAGAAAGTTTTAGATGTAATGTTAGCATCAGGATATTTCAATGATGGATTTTCTATGCAAACTGGTTCAGGTGGAGCTTCATTAGCAGTAACAAGATTTATAAGAGAAGAGTTAGTAAAAAGAAATATAAAGTGCAGCTTTGGTTTAGGGGGAATAACAAAAGCTTTTGTGGATCTATTAGAAGAGGGACTAATGGGACAACTTTATGATACACAATGTTTTGACTTAGCAGCAGTGGAATCAATTGGAAGAAATGAGAAGCACGTAGAAGTAAGTGCAGATTTCTATGCAAATCCATTTAACTGTTCACCAGCTGTAAATAAATTAGACTTTGTAATATTAAGTGCACTAGAAGTGGATAAAGACTTTAATGTAAACGTTATATCTGGTTCTGATGGTGTGATAAGAGAAGCTTCTGGAGGACACTCTGATACAGCAGCAGCAGCAAATGTATCTATTATAGTAGCTCCATTAACAAGAGGAAGAATACCTACAATAATTGATAAGGTAACAACTGTTGTAACACCAGGAAGTACTGTTGACGTAGTTGTAACAGATTACGGAGTAGTTGTAAATCCAACAAGAACTGACCTATTAGAAAGATTTGAAAAAGCTGGAATAGAGTTAGTGACTATGGAAAAATTAAGAGAGTTAGCAAACTTTATCGTTGGAGAGCCAAAAGAGATTGAGTTTGAAGATCAAGTTGTAGCAGTTGTAGAGTACAGAGATGGAAGTATAATTGACGTTGTTAGAAAGATAAAAAAGTAATAGGGTATAAAAATCAAATTTCAAAAAACATATATAAAAAATAAGGGGAGAGAAAATGGCACAAAAAAATTTCAAAGAACTGTTTGATCCAAAACAGTCTAAATGGAGCGGACTATCGATTCAGATGTTCCTAGGTTTATTAGCAATAGTAGCACTGACTGTGTATATACCTTTTGGTGGGAAAGAAGCAGCTTTTTTAAGAGGTAATTTCCTAGTTATATTCGGTATATTAGCAGTATTTGGTATCTTATTTGGTGAAATTGGAGACAGAATTCCAATATGGAATGACTACATTGGTGGAGGAACAGTTCTAGTATTCTTTGCATCGGCAGTAATGGGTACTTATAACTTAGTTCCAGCAAAAGTTTTAAAGGCGATTGATGTTTTCTATGGTGAGCAACCAGTAAACTTCTTAGAGTTATTTATTCCTGCTCTAATAGTTGGTTCAGTTTTAACAGTGAATAGAAAAACTCTTATTCAGTCTATAGCTGGTTATATTCCATTGATTTTAATCGGAGTAGCTGGAGCTACATTAGGTGGAGTAGGAGCTGGACTTTTATTCGGAAAAGAGCCTTTAGATATTATCATGAACTATGTTTTACCTATAATGGGTGGAGGAACTGGAGCAGGAGCTATCCCTATGTCAGAGATGTGGGCTCAAAAAACTGGTGGAAATCCAAAAGACTGGTTTGCATTTGCAATATCTATCTTAACAATTGCTAACGTTATAGCTATCTTTACAGGAGCGTTCTTAAAAGAACTTGGAAAGAAGCACCCAGCGTTAACAGGAAATGGAAACTTAATTTTAGATGATACAAAAGAAGCTGTAAAAGAGGAAGTAGGAGCTAAAGTTGTAGTTACTGCAAAAGATATTGCATCAGCATTTATCTTTATCGCTGTATTATTTATGTTCTCACATATATCAGGAGTAATTTGGACTTCATTAAAGTTCCCATTTGAAATGCATAGATTAGCGTTCTTAGTAATTTACTCTATCATTTTAAATATCTTAAACGTTGTTCCTGCTGCTTTAAAAGCTGGAGCAAAAGAGATTCAAGCATACTTCTCTAAATATACTATCTGGGTATTAATGGGAGCAGTTGGATTTGGTACTGATGTACAAGAGATTATTAACTCACTATCTTTTGCTAACTTAGTAATCGCTTTAGCAATCGTTTTAGGAGCAGTTGCATTGATTATGTTAGCATCTAGAAAGATGAAGTTCTACCCAGTGGAAGCAGCTATTACTGCAGGATTATGTATGGCTAATAGAGGTGGATCTGGAGATATCGCGGTTCTTGGAGCGGCAGATAGAATGGAACTTATCTCTTTTGCACAGATCTCTTCAAGAGTGGGAGGAGCAATGATGCTTATCCTAGGATCTATGGTATTTGGATTCTTTGCTTAATTTAGCTCTTAGTTAATTTAATTTACATACAAAAAAGAGGTTGGAGTAATCCAATCTCTTTTTCTTTTAATTTGAAATAAATGATGTATAATAGAGATAAATATAGAAAACTTAGGAGGCATACATGTTTAGAAAAGATATTCCAAAATTTTTAATAGAGAATAAAAACAGTGTAGTATATATAGGGTCCTCTAATAAAAATATAGATATTTATTTTGAAAATATAAATGGTCAAACAGATATAGATTTAATTGAACTTTCAAATATTCAAGAGGATGATGATTACTATAGAATAAACTATCAACTTTTAGAAAGTTTAAAAAGTGATAAAAAGTTAATAATTTTAACATCTTTAGAGGGAATTTTAGCAGAGTACTCTTTAAATAGTGATGTTTTAACTTTAAGATTAGGGATAGGAATAACAAGAAAAAAACTTATAGAACTTTTAGAAAAAAATGGATATAAAAAAAATTATTTAGTAGAAAAAAGAATGGAGTTTTCAGTTAGAGGAGATATTTTAGACATATTCCCTTTAAATGGGGAGAATCCAGTTAGAATAGAGTATTTTGGAGATGAGATAGATAGAATAACATATTTTTCTGTCTTTGATCAGAAAAGTTTTGAAAAAATAGATACAGTAAATATGTATATAAACAAAAATAATTTAGTAAAAATAGATTTTTTAGAACTTTTAGAGGGATTGAAAAAAAATAGAGATTGTGACATCTTTTTAGAAAACTCTGAGATAGTGAGCTATAAGTTGGAAGAGGCTATTGTAAGAGACAGAGATAAAGAGGATAAAATAAGGGAGTTATATGAAAAAATAGAGAATCTTTCTAAGAAGATAGATGTAATAAAAAGTGAAGGAGATACAGAAAGAGTAAAAGTTCTAGGGAAAAAAGATGGGATAAAATATGAGAATATCTCTCAAATCAGAGAGGGAGATTATATTATTCATGAAAATTATGGTGTTGGAATCTATTTGGGTATCCAAGAGATAGATGGAAAGGATTATTTAGCTATAAAATATGCTGATGAGGATAGATTATTTGTTCCAATTGAGGGGTTAAATAAGATAGAGAGATTTTTAGTCTCAACTGGAAAAACACCGGAACTTTACAATTTAGGAAGAAGAGGGTTTAAAAGAAGAAGGGAAAAGTTAGAGGAGGATATGCTCAAATTTGCTAAGGAGATTGTGGAGATTCAGGCTAGAAGAGCACTTCATACGGGGTATAAATTTTCTCCAGACACAGTTTGGCAAGAAGAGTTTGAAGAAAAATTCCCCTATATAGAAACTAGAGATCAAAAAAATGCTATAAAAGATGTTAAAAGAGATATGGAATCCTCAAAAGTTATGGATAGAATTGTATGTGGAGATGTTGGATATGGAAAAACGGAGGTCGCTATAAGAGCTGCTTTTAAATGTGTTATGGATGGAAAACAGGTTTTAATAGTTGCACCAACAACCGTTTTAGCACAACAGCACTATGATAGATTTATAGAGAGATATAAAGATTACCCTATAACGCTTGAACTCCTAAGTAGATTGAGTGGGGATAAAGAACAGAAAGAGATTGTTAAAAAAGTTGAAAATGGAAGTGTAGATATTGTTATAGGAACTCATAGAGTGCTGTCTGGAGATTTAAAATTTAAAAATTTAGGTCTTATCATAGTGGATGAGGAGCAAAAGTTTGGAGTAAAAGATAAAGAGAAGCTAAAAAAGATGAAAAACAATGTTGATATGTTAACTTTAACAGCCACGCCTATTCCTAGAACTTTAAACTATGCTCTTTTAGGAATTAGAGATATATCGGTTATAGAGACCGCTCCAGAGGGAAGAGTGCCTGTGGAAACAAGTTTTATAAGTGATAATAAAAAAGAGATTAGAGAATCTATTATGAAAGAGATAGCTAGAGAGGGACAGGTATTTTACATATTTAATAGAGTTAAAAGAATAGAGAGCAAATTAGAGGAGTTAAAGAAAATTTTACCTAAATTTGTAACAATAGATTATATACATGGAAAGATGTCTCCTAAAAATATAAAAGAGAAGTTAAAAAAATTCCAAGAAGGGGATATTGATATTCTATTGAGCACTACAATTATTGAAAATGGAATTGATATAGAAAATGCAAATACCATTTTAATAGAGGGAGTAGATAAACTTGGACTCTCTCAAGTTTACCAACTAAGAGGAAGAGTGGGAAGAGGAAAAAGAAAAGGATACTGCTACTTAATAGTTGATAAGGATAAAAAATTAGGTAAAAAAGCTTCAGAAAGAAATGAAACTTTAAAGGATATTGGAGAGTTTGGTGGAGGCTTTAAACTTTCACTGGAGGACATGAGAATAAGAGGGGCTGGGGAGATTCTAGGAGATAAACAACACGGAGCTTTAGAAACTTTTGGTTATAATCTTTATACTAAACTTTTACAGGAGGAGATAGCTAAGGTAAAAGGTAACTATAGAGAGGATTTTGAAACAAAGATAGTACTGAAAGAGGACTCCTATATTCCAAAGGATTATATAGAGGGGGATGAGAGATTAATAATCTATAGAAGACTGGTTGATACAAGGGAGCTAGACAGATTGTATGAGATAAAAGAGGAGTTAGTGGATAGATTTGGAGAGTTACCTAAAGAGGTTATAAGCCTATTGAGATATTTAGAGATAAAAATATTAGCTAAGGAGTTAAAGATAGAGGAGATAGTAGAAAAAGAGGGTGAATATTTCTTAAAATTTAATAATGAACATGTAAATTTTGATAAATTGATGAAACTTATTGGAGATAAAAAAGCTAGATATTCTCAAAAAGAGGGTGGACTGTATTACTTTGAAGATATTTTAAACTTTTTATATTGGTATAAGGGAGATGGTGAATTAAATGAAAAAGTTTGATGATTTCGTAGAGATTATAAAAAAATTGAGAGAGCCTGATGGGTGTCCTTGGGATAGAGAGCAAACTTTAGAAAGTTTAAAGCCTCACTTACTAGAAGAAACATATGAAGTTTTGGAAGCTATGGATGAGGGAGGAGAAAAACTGAAGGGGGAGCTAGGAGATCTGTTGCTTCAAGTTGTTTTTCAGTCAAATATATGTGAAGAAAAGGGAGAGTTTAAAATAGAGGATGTGATAGATAGCATCTCAGAAAAGATGATTAGAAGACATCCTCATGTTTTTGAAAATGATACTGACATAAAAACATCGGATGAAGTTCTAATCAATTGGGAAAAGATAAAAAAAGAGGAAAAGGAACATGCTGATAGGACTTCGATTTTAGATGGAGTACCAAAGGGAATGCCCGCTCTTTTAAGAGCTGAAAAATTGCAAAAAAAAGCCTCTAAAATAGGATTTGATTGGAATGAGATACATGGGGTTATAGATAAGGTAGAAGAGGAGATAGATGAGTTAAGAGATGAAGTTATGGTTGGAAATGAAGAGAAAGCTAAGGAGGAGTTAGGAGATCTATTTTTTGCTTTAGTCAATCTTTCAAGACATTTAGGAGTAAATCCAGAGCTTTGTTTAAACGCAGCTTCCGATAAATTTGAAAAACGTTTTAGATATGTTGAAACTCATTGTAATTTAAAAGAAGCGACACTGGAAGAGATGGATAGAGTATGGGAAGAGTCTAAAAAATAAAATTTTTTTTTAGAGCTATTGACATATGAAAAAAATAAGGTATATATAATATTACGAAATAAGGATGTGAAAAGATGAGATTAGATAAGTTTTTAAAGGTAAGTAGAATAATAAAAAGAAGACCAGTTGCCAAAATAGTAGTTGACGGTGGAAAAGCCAAATTGAATGGAAAAGTAGCAAAAGCTAGTACAGAGGTTAAAGTTGGAATGGAGTTAGAACTTGAATATTACAATAAATATTTTAAGTTTAAAATATTGGAAGTTCCAGAGGGAAATGTTGCTAAAAGCAAAACTTCTGAGTTGGTTGAACTATTGGATAGTAAAGGTATAGTCATTGATTTAGATGGCGAGGAGGATATATTTTAATGGAGATATTCAACCTTAAATCTAATGCCAAAATTAATATAGGATTAAATATAGTTGGGGTTTTAGAAAATGGTTACCATCTTTTAGATATGACTATGCTTCCCATTGATCTATGTGATAATTTAAGAGTAAAAGTTATGGCAAAGGTGGGAGATTTAAAAATAAAAACAAATAAAAAGGATATTCCAGTAGATTCAAGTAATATCCTTTATAAAATATATAGAAAATTTTATGAGAAGACTAAGCTACCCCCATTAAATATGGAGGTTTTTTTAGAAAAAGTTATTCCTCACCAAGCTGGATTAGGGGGAGGAAGTTCTAATGGTGCTATATTTTTAAATTTTTTAAACGATTACTATAGGAATATTTTATCACTTCAAGAGCTGATTGATTTGGGGAAAAGTGTTGGAGCGGATGTACCCTTTTTTATATTGAATAAACCATCAAGAGTTAAAGGTATTGGTGAAAAACTTGAGGAGATTAAAAATAATTTAAAGGTTCCTTTGGTTATAATAAAACCACCTTTTGGAGTTTCTACAGCCGCAGCTTACAAAGAGGTAAAAAAAATAAAAAATCCTAGAAAAGCAGATATTGACAGGATATTGATGGGATTAGAAAAAAATGATTTAACACTAATTGAAAGATATATTGAAAACAATTTGGAAGAAGCACTTTTAAAATCAGATAAAAATTTGATTGAATTTAGAAAAAGATTATTGGAAGTAGAGGATTTGAAGTTTTTTATGTCAGGAAGTGGAAGTGCATACTTTGCATTTTTAATAGAGGATATTGATGAGAGGGTTAGTAATCTTAAAAAAAGATTTAATGATTGTGAAGTATTCCTTTGCAATTTTAAATAAAACTACTAAATCGTAAGGAAGGTGCATTTAGAATGAGAATTACAGATGTAAGATTGAGAACAGTGAAAAATGAGAACGAACTTAAGTTAAAAGCTTATGCTGATGTTACTTTTGAAGAGTGTTTTGTAATTCACGGATTAAAAGTAATTGATGGTCAAAAAGGAATGTTTGTTGCTATGCCTTCGAGAAAAATGCCTGACGGAGAATATAAGGATATAGCTCACCCAATAACACCTGAACTTAGAAAAGATATAACTGATTCGGTTATAGCTAAGTACAAAGAGGTTATGTCACAGGAATCAACACCAATAGAAGTAGTGGAAGAAATTGTAGAAGAATAAAAAATCATTGACAATGTCAAAAAAAAATGATATTATTTTATTGATGTTGGGGTGTCGCCAAGCGGTAAGGCAACGGACTTTGACTCCGTCATGCGTTGGTTCGAATCCAGCCACCCCAGCCATTTAAAATAATATTCAATGGGAACTACACAAGTTCCCATTTTTTTTATAAAAAAATAAAATCCCCCTTTTAAATGGTTTAAGAGGGGGATTTTTATATTATAATTGGCAATAATTTTTAGCTATTTCAGAAGCAAGTTTTGCATTGTTGAAAACCAATTGAATATTAGATTCTAAACTTTTACCTTTTGTGATATCTTTGACTTTAGCAAGTAGGAATGGAGTGCTATCCTTACCTTTGATACCTTTTTCTTCAGCTTCAGCAACAGCGTTGTTTATAGCGTTAGTGATTGTATCAAAGTCCATAGCGAACTCTTCAGGAATTGGATTTGCAATAACAACTCCCCCTTTTAAGTTTACATCCCATTTAGCTTTTAATGTTTTAGCGATTTGCTCAGGTGTATCCATTTGATAATCTACCTTAAATCCACTTTTTCTAGTATAAAAAGCTGGTAATTCCTTAGTTTGGTATCCAAGAACAGGAACACCTTTTGTTTCTAAAAACTCCAGTGTTAAACCTATATCAAGGATAGATTTAGCTCCAGCACATACAACCGCAACATCAGTCATAGCTAGTTCCTCTAAGTCAGCAGAGATATCCATTGTTGTTTCAGCACCTCTATGAACTCCTCCAATTCCACCTGTAGCAAAAACTTTTATTCCAGCTAGAGCAGCTATTATCATAGTTGATGCAACAGTTGTAGCACCATCAGTTTCTGAAGCTAATATAGCGGGAATATCTCTTCTACTTGCCTTTGTAACTTCAAGTCCTTTTTTACCTAAATAATCAACTTCCTCTTTACTTAAACCAACTTTAAGTTTTCCATTTAAAATAGCTATTGTAGCTGGAACTGCACCATTTTCTCTAACGATCTCTTCAACTTTTAAAGCTGTTTCAACATTTTGTGGATAAGGCATCCCATGAGATATTATAGTAGACTCAAGAGCAACTACAGGTCTATTATTTTCTAAAGCTTCCTTAACTTCTTTTGAAATTTCTAAATATTTTGCTAAATTCATAAATTTTCCTCCTTAATTTGACTGATATTTTCTAAAGACATATTGTCACTTATAGTTCTTTCGCTAGAAATAGCTATTGCAGCACATGCAATACCATTTTTACAACTTTCAATAATATCCAGATTTTGTAGATAGCTATATGCTATTCCAGACATAAAGGCATCTCCAGCTCCAGTGGTATTTACAATCTCAGTTTTAAATGGATTCATATGCCCAGATATTTCTCCATTAGAATAGAATACCCCTTTTTCGCCCAAGGATATAAAAACCTGTTTAATCCCTTTCTGTATGAAAAAATTAGCACAAAGCTCCAAAGAGTTCTGATCCACAATCTCTATACCAGAAAGTGTTTCCGCTTCAAGTTGATTGGGTTTTATTGTATGGAACTTTCCAATGAAATCCTTTACTTTCAAAGCTTTTGTTGTAGAGACACAATCTAAAAATAAAGGGATTGAAAAATTATCTACAATATATTTAATTGTCTCTTTTGGAATATTAGTATCAATGACACACAGCTTAGATTCATCCAAAATCTCTTTCTTAGATTTAATGAAATCTATAGTTAGATTTTCATATAAATCCATAGCTGAAATAGCTAACTTCATATCATTATTTTCATCTAAAATTGATATATAAGTCGATGTTGGAGAGTTTGGGATTGTCAAAGAGTTAGAAACATTTATTCCTAAAGTTTTACAATTCCTTTTTATCTCCTCTCCATTAAAATCGTCACCTAATACAGTTATTAATTCAACATCTTGATTTAGTCTAGATAGATTGTCAGCGATATTTCTTCCAACGCCACCAAAGGATGTGTTTACTTTTCCAGGATTGGAATCATAATCCTTTAGAGGTAGATAAGATTGAGCTGAAATATCGATATTAGTTCCACCAATAACAGTTATAAAAGATTTTTTTTGGATAATATACCCTTTTCCAATAATCTTTCCCTTCTTTATCAGGTTAGAAATATGGACTGCAACAGATGAACGAGCAATATCAGCTTTTTCTGCCAGTTCAGATTGAGATATAAATGGATTTTCCTCAATCCATCTCAAAATCTCCTTTTCTCTGTTGGTCATAAGCACCTCCTTTTTAAACAATTGTTTATTTATTTAAACTTTTGTTTAAATATTATCATTGAAGTATTGAAAAGTCAATGATTTATCTATAAAAAAATTGCTTTTTAATAGAAAAAATATTAAAATTTTGATAGAGAATTAAAAGGGGTGATAGATTGGATAATTTTAAAGGAAATAGAAGTAAAAAAATTTGGCTTTTAACAGAGATAGCGGCTGGAGTACTTTTTGCTATGTTTGTTTATTTTGTTTTAAGAGGAAAAGAAAATGTATTGAGTGGATTTATTAGAATCTTAACATCTCCAACTGTGTTGATAACCGATTTTTTAGTTATAGGTGGAATGGGAGCTACATTTTTAAATGCTTTCTTAATCTTCATATTTAACTATACTTTAATGAGACTTTTAGGTACACCACTAAATGGTATAGCTATAGCATCATTTTTTACAGTCTTCGGTTTTTCGTTCTTTGGAAAAAATATATTGAATATACTTCCTTTTTATGTGGGAGGAATACTTTACTCCAAATATGAGCATATAGACTTTAAAGATATTTTAGTAACAATATCTTTTACAAGTGCCCTTGCTCCATTTATTAGTGAGGTGGCATTTAACATCCATGTATTGAGTGAGTATGCATATATAAATGCCATTGTACTTGGAATTGTGATTGGATTTATAGTGACTCCTTTAGCTAAAAAAATGGCAGGATTTCATGAGGGGTTCAATCTTTATAACTTAGGATTTACAGGTGGAATTCTAGGGGCGGTAATAGCCTCTGTTTTGAAACTATATCAATTTGTGGTTGTACCTCAAAGAATAATTTCCACTGAACATGATTTAGAGTTAAAGGTGATTGCAAGTGTAGTGTTTATATCATTAATATTTATAGGTTTTTACATAAATAATAAAAGTTTTTCAGGATATAAAACTTTACTTAAAGATACAGGACTAAAAAGTGACTTTGTTGTTAAATATGGTTATGGGCTTACCTTTATAAATATGGGGATAATGGGATTTGTAGCTATGCTATATCCAATTCTTTTGGGACAGACTTTAAATGGACCACTATTGGCTGGAATACTGACAATAGTTGGATTTTCAGCCTATGGAAAAACAGTATTGAATATAACTCCAATTTTACTTGGAGTATTTTTAGGAAAATTTGGAAGCGTAACAGATGGATTTACAATAGCTCTATCGGGGTTGTTTGGGACATCTTTAGCCCCAGTTGCAGGAGTATATGGTCCAATCTGGGGAGTGGTAGCAGGAATGCTCCATATAGCGGTGGTACAAAGTATTGGAGTTATTCATGGAGGATTGAATCTTTATAACAATGGTTTTTCAGCTGGTATCATAGCTGGATTTTTACTGCCAATAATAAATACAACTAGAGAAAGTGTAAATAAAAGAAGAGCTAAATATTTACAGAGGCAGAAGGCATTACATGATTTAATCAGAAAAACTGAGGATAATTTATATGATAATTATAAATAAAAAAATAAATTAAAAAAAGTTATTGACTTAGTTTAAAATTTATGATACTATAATTTTTGTCAGCG
>Charlie_p2__coassemble_932_pt1 | contig 72406 bp, 69 predicted proteins | sample Charlie_p2__metabat2_low_PE_014 | metagenome-assembled genome bin Charlie_p2
TTTTAAAAGGTATATAAGGGATTAATCAAATTACAGAATTAATAAATCGACTTTAAAAATATGTTTAGAAATTTTATAGATTAAATACAAATTTGTAGTAATTAAAATAAAATTATTAATTTTAAGTTATTTTATGAGGAGGAAATATGAAAAACATCTACACAATTGAAAAAAAAGAGATTTTGTTGGAAGATTTTATTAATGTTACTAGAAGAGGTTATAAAGTTATGATTTCAGAGGATGTCTACAAGGCTGTTGAAAAGGCTAGAGAGTTAGTTGAAAGATATGTTAAAGATCAAAAAGTTTGTTATGGAATAACAACTGGCTTTGGAAAGTTTTCTGATCAAGTTATATCTGAAGATGAAACTGAAACTCTTCAAAAGAATCTTATAATGAGTCATTCGTGTGGGGTTGGAAATCCTCTATCTATTGAGTATGTTCGTGGAATTATGCTATTGCGTGTTATAAATCTTTGTAAAGGACATTCTGGAGTTAGAAAAATAACTTTAGATACTTTGGTTGAAATGATTAATAAAAATGTGACTCCGTATATTCCAGAGAAAGGTTCTTTAGGAGCATCTGGAGATTTAGCACCCCTTTCTCACATGGTCTTAGTTATGCTAGGATTAGGAAAAGCTTATTATAATGGTGAACTTCTTTCTGGAAAAGAAGCTATGGAGAAGGCGGATATTAAAGTTTTAGAGTCTCTTTCATCAAAGGAAGGATTAGCTCTTATAAATGGAACACAAGTTATGACATCTATTGGTGCCCATGTTACATATGATGCTCTAAATTTGATGAAACATCTTGATTTAGCTGGAGCTTTAAGCATGGAAGCATTAAATGGTATTATTTGTGCTTTTGATAAAAAAGTTCATAAAGTTAGACCTCACGCTGGACAGATAACAACAGCTGAAAATATGAGAAAGATTTTAAAAGGAAGTAAGTGTATAACAAAGCAAGGGGAGCTAAGAACCCAAGATCCTTACTCTTTAAGATGTATACCACAAATTCATGGAGCAAGTAAAGATGCTTTTAATTTTATAAAAACAAAAGTTGAAATAGAGATGAATGCAGTTACTGATAATCCAATCATATTTGTAGAAGAGGATGAGGTTATTTCTGGTGGAAACTTCCATGGGCAGCCGATGGCATTGCCATTTGATTTTTTAGGGATAGCTCTTTCAGAAATGGCTAACATATCTGAAAGAAGAATTGAAAGATTAGTTAATCCTCAATTAAATAATGGCTTACCTGCATTTTTAGTGGAAAAAGGTGGAGTTAACTCTGGATTTATGATTGTTCAATATAGTGCTGCTTCATTGGTTTCAGAAAATAAAGTATTGGCTCATCCTGCATCTGTTGATTCTATTCCCTCTTCAGCTAATCAAGAGGATCATGTATCAATGGGAACAATAGCAGCTAGAAAAGCTGGTGAAATTTTAGGAAATGCTAGAAAAGTTATAGCAATGGAGATTCTATGTGCTTGTCAAGCAATAGATTTAAAAAAATCGAGCTCTCTACTTGGTTTAGGAACGAAAGAGGCCTATAAGATCGTTAGAGAAAAAGTAAGTTATTATAGTGAGGATAGAGTTATGTACTCTGATATAGATGCTGTTGAAGAGATAGTAAAAAATAACTCAATAATTGATTCATTGGAAAGAGCCCAGCAACATATAAAAAATTAGTTTAGGAGGTATCTATGAGTAAATTTGAAGATGAGTCACTTATTTTAAAGGAAAATAGATCTCCGGGTATAGCTAATAAAATTTTAGATTTATTTGAAAAAATAGGAAATAAGCTTCCTGATTCTGTTACAATTTTTGTTATACTATGTTTTTTAATTTTAATAATTTCATATTTTTGTAATAAGTTTAACGTTACGGCAATTCATCCGATAACTAAAGAATCTATAACTGTTAATAATTTGTTGAGCAAAGAAAATTTAAAACAGATTTTAGTTGAAATGATCAATGTTTTTCAAACTTATCCACCACTAGGAGTAGTTTTAGTTGCTATGATTGGAATTGGTGTTGCTGATAAAAGTGGTCTATTAGAAACACTACTAAATATAGTGATGGTCAAAGTTCCAAAAGGAGTAGTCTACTATGCAGTTGTTATTATGGGTTTGATTTTTACAGGAATTGGAGATGCGGGATTTGTTGTTTTACCCCCTTTGGCAGCTTTAATATTTTTAAAACTTAATAAAAACCCAATTATAGGGATACTTTTAGCATATGCAGGGGCAGCTATTGGATTTTGCTCTGGATTATTTGTAAGTTTAAATGATATTTTAATAACTTCTTTTACAATTCCAGCGGCTCAAACTTTGGATCCATCTTTTATGAGAAGTCCAGCGATGACTATATTTTTTAATATGTTAAATGCTTGTTTTCAAATGTTTATAATAACTTTAGTTACAAAAAAATTTATAGAGCCACGATTTCCATTTGATGAAGATTTAATAAAAGATGATAGTGATGAAATAGGAGATTTAGAGAAAAAAGGACTAAAATATGCTGGATATTCATTAATAGTATACTTCTTAATTATAATCTCTTTAACTCTTGGAAAAACATCTTTTTTAAGGGATGCCAATGGGTCATTAGTATCTGTTAAATCCCCATTTATGGGTGGATTAATTATAATTATGATGCTTGCCTTTATGATTCCAGGGATAATATTTGGAAAAATAACAAATAAAATTAAAAATGATAAGGATATTGTTAAGATGGTGGGGCAGAGTTTAGGAGAGATGGGTGGATATATTTTTATAGTTTTTGTGGCTGCACAATTTCTTAATCTTTTTGGAAAAAGCAATCTAGGTATTGTTTTGGCTATAAAAGGTGCCGAAAAACTTAGTCAAACCTCATTATCAGGTATACCACTAATGGTAATGTTCATATTTTTAGTAGGGTTTATAAACCTATTTATAGGAAGTGCATCGGCTAAGTGGGCAATATTGTCACCTATCTTTATTCCAATGTTTATGTTATTGGACTATGATCCATCATTGACACAAATAGCCTATAGAATAGGGGATTCTTCAACAAATATGATATCACCGTTATTTCCATACTTACCTTTGATTTTGGCAGTTTGTAAAAAATATGATAAAAATTTTGGAATAGGAACTCTTGTTGCCAATATGATTCCCTATGCTATTACCACTTTATTTGGTAGTATATCACTTTTGATTATATTTATAGTGTTTGAACTATCTTTAGGAATATAAAATAATATTTGGAGGTAAATAATGATACATAAGATAGATGCTCTTGCTAAAAAAAATTTAGAAAAAATGAGAGCTATAAGAAGAGAGCTACATCAGTATCCAGAACTTGGATTTCAAGAGTTTAAAACGGCTCAGCTAATAAAAAAAGAACTTGATATTTTGGGTATTCCATATCAAAGTGAAATTGCCAAAACTGGAATTGTTGCATTAATTAAAGGAAATAAGCCGGGTAAAACAGTTTTACTGAGAGCTGATATGGATGCACTCCCAATTAATGAAGAAACAGAGAGTGAGTACAAATCTCTAATCCCTGGGGTTATGCATGCTTGTGGTCATGATGGACATGTGGCAGGTCTACTTGGGGCTGCTATGATTTTAAATGAACTTAAAGATAATATATCAGGAAATATAAAATTAGTTTTTCAGCCTGCTGAAGAGGGACCAGGTGGAGCTAAACCTATGATAGATGAAGGAATATTAGAGAATCCAAAAGTTGATGCGGCATATGCATGTCACTTATGGCCTAATTATCCCGCAGGGAAGATACTATTTAAAGATGGAAATTTAATGGCTCATCCAACTGGATTTGATATAGAGATCAATGGTGTTGGAGGTCATGGTTCTACTCCAGAAAAGACTGTGGATCCCGTTATAATAGGGTGTCAAGCAGTTATAAATTTTCAAAATATTGTAAGTAGAAATATATCTGCAATGCAGCCAGCAGTCTTATCCTGTTGTAGTATCAAAGCTGGAGAGGCTGGGAATGTAATTCCTGATAAATTAACCATTAAGGGAACAATTAGAACATTTGATGAAAATCTTACAACAGATATTTTAAATAAAATGGATAATATATTAAAGGGACTTTGTGGCGCTTATGGAGCAAGTTATAACTTTATTATTGAAAGAATGTACCCAACACTAAAAAACGATTCCAATTTATTTAATTTTACTAAATCCTCATTAGCTAATGTGGTAGGGGAGGAAAATGTAATTTTAATGAGTGAACCACTTATGGGCTCTGAAGATTTTTCATATATATCAAATGAAGTTCCAAGTAATTTTTTCTTTATAGGAACAAAAGAAAATCAAGAGGATATTGAAACTCTTTTACATCATCCACGTTTAAAATGGGATGATAAAAATTTAGAGATCAGTTCTAAAGCTTTAGCTCAAGTGGCATATGATTATTTGGAAACTTTTAAGTAATTAAAAAAGAGGAAAAGTATTTTTCCTCTTTTTATTTTGATATAGTATATTTAAGCATTTTTATTTATGGATATTTTACTCTCTTTAACAAATAAAGTTAAGATAAAAGTTATTAAAGCTGGTAAAATCCATGGGAATCCAGCCTTAGCTAATGGAATAAAATCTAAATTTATTTTTAAAGTTTCAGCTATACTTACAATCAGTGTTATTGTAACCACTGCTTTAAATACAATGTGACTTTTAACACCTAGAATATTTAATAAAATTAAAACTATAGTAACAGGATAAAGTATCACTAGAACTGGAATAGATAGACCGATTATATAGTCTAATCCAGCAACAGAAAGTATAGTTGAAAAAACACAGATACCAAAAGCAATTTTTTTATAAGAGATTTTTGTTAGCTTTGAAAACCACTCACTAGCAAGTGCAACTAAACCTACAGAAGTTGTTAAACAAGCAGCGGCAACACAGATACCAAAAGCTATTTTCCCAACATTTCCTAGAGTTAATTGAGCTAAAGTCAGTGTTGTTTGAGCAGTAGTAAGTCCTTTAATACTACTGATTTGTGCTCCTAAATATATTAAACTCAAGTATATAAATCCAAGACCTATAGCGGCAATAAATCCAGCATTACTTAGAAAAGATTTTTGCTCATTAGTATCAGTTACTCCTTTTCCTTCAAGTCCTCTAATAATAATAACTCCAAATAGAACAGATGCTAAAGCATCCATTGTTTGATATCCACTAACGAATCCATAAGAGAAAGGATTTCCGTTTATAACAGAATCAACTGGAGTTCCAAGATCGCTTGTTATTCCAAGAATAGTTATTAAAGAAAGAATAGTAAGAATAATAGGAGTTAAAAACTTTCCTAAAATATCAGTTATACTTGACTCATTTAAAACTAGAAATAAAGTTATTCCAAAGAAAACAACAGATGTCACAATAGCGATGACTGTTTGATTTGAATTGGGGAATAAAGGTAGAACTCCCATTTCAAAAGTTGTTGATCCTGTTCTAGGAATAGCAAACAGTGGACCAATAACCAATATTAATATAGTTGAATAAATTGTGTTAAATCTATTAGAAACTTTATTTGCAAACTCATCTAAGCTCCCAACCTTTGTAAATGCAAGGATTCCAAGTAAAGGTAAACCGATACCAGTTAGGAAAAATCCTAGGCCAGCTTGAAACCACTCTTTTCCTACTGCTACTCCAACAGAAGGGGGAAATAATAGATTTCCAGCACCAAAAAACATAGAAAATAAAGCGAAACCTAAAATTAAAATTTCTTTCTTTTTGTTCATTATAACCTCCAAAATTTTAGTATTGTTGTAATAAAAAAATGTGTGTGTTTAAATAATTAGAAAAATTGTACCAAAAAATAGGAAAAAAAGCAAGGAAAAAATATTGAAAAAAGAGTATGGTTGTACTTAAAAATAAGTACAAAGAACAAAAAACATCCCCCTTAAACTAGAAATCCCTTTATAAATAAAGGGTTTGTTTTCCAAAAATACGAACAAAAAAATAAAAAAATTGTTATCTACTCATAAAAAAAAATAAATGCTAGGATAACTATAGAAAATACAGGAACAGAAGGAGGAGCTAAAATGGAATTATTAAAATCTATAATAGACGGAACAAATATGATTTTATGGGAGAAAAATATACTTGTTATTATGCTGATAGGAATGGCATTATATGCAAGTTATAAGACAAAATTTATGCAGATTAGACTGTTTGGTGAAGTGGTAAAAACACTGAAAGGCGAAAGAGTAGATGGTGAAAAAATGAGCTCATTAGAGGCTTTTTATCTGGGAACAGCATGTAGAGTTGGAGCTGGAAATATAGCGGGAGTTGTAGCTGCAATATCCATAGGTGGACCTGGAGCATTATTTTGGATGTGGATAGTTGCTCTTTTGGGAGCTTCAACAGCATTTATAGAGTCTGTTCTATCAGTTATCCATAGAGAAAAAGACCAAAATGGAAACTATAGAGGAGGAACTCCTTGGATTATAAAGAATAGATTAAAAAAGAGATGGCTTGGAGTTGTCTATGCCGTGGCATCTATTATATGTTATATAGGGGTTATCCAAGTTATGGCAAACTCAATTACAGAGTCAGTTGTTGGAGCATATAAGATCAATCCAACAATAATTTCTATAGGTTTAGCAGTGTTAGTTGCAATAACTATTTTTGGAAAGGGAAGAAAAGATACTATTGTAACAGCTTTAAATAAGATTGTGCCAATGATGGCTTTTATGTATTTAGCAGTTGTATTATATGTACTTTTAACAAATATAACACAGATTCCAACTGTGTTCGGAAAGATATTTTCAGCCGCTTTTGGAATAAATCAATTTGCTGGAGGAGCTCTTGGTGGTATTATAATGCAAGGAGTTAGAAGAGGATTGTTTTCAAATGAAGCTGGAAGTGGAAATGGTAACTATGCTGCAGCCTTAGCAGATGTAGATGAGCCAGTTAAGCAGGGTATGGTCCAATCATTAAGTGTATTTGTGGATACATTGGTGATATGTAGCGCCACAGCTTTTGTGGTACTTTTAGCAGATAGTGAAGCTTTAAATGGATTGAGTGGAATGGTTTTATTTCAGGAATCTTTAAAGACTCATATAGGATGGATTGGAATACCTTTCACAGTAATAATATTATTTTTCTTTTCATTTAGTACTATATTGGGTGTTACATTCTATGGTAAAAATGCCCTTCAATTTATCAGTAATAACTCAAAGTTAAATATAGTTTATCAAGTTATTGTAGTTTGGATGGTATATGTAGGTGGAGTTGAGCAGAACTATTTTGTATGGTCATTAGCTGATTTTGGATTGGGACTTATGACAGTGATAAACATAGTAACAATTGCGCCATTAATAAATGAGAGTATTGTCTACTTGGAAAAATATGAGCAAAAATTAAAAGGATGTGTTAAAATAAACCCATAAATTATAGAAGATTATGGGGGAATTAGACTATGAAAAAAGTGAGAGTTACAGTTTCAGAAGATATCTGGAGGCTTTTAAAAAAGGATTCAGAAGAATTTGGAATAAATAACAATAAGCTGTGTAATTTTATTTTAGATAAATTTAAGTATACTAAAAAATTTGACATAGATAAATTTATAGAACCTCAGGGAAGGCCTTTAAAAAAAGTTATACAATTTGATCTCAATGTAGCTAATAAAAGTATCTATTATGACATATTAAGAGCGAATGATGTGGATGTAGAAGCTGAATTTTTTAGAGAGTTATTTGAAGTATATTCATCACAGTTCAAGTACCAAAGAGAGATATTTATATTCCAAGATACATATAAAGTAGTTTTGGATGCCATAAAAAATAAGGTAAAAATACGGGTACTCTATATGGAGGAAAGTTTCACAATATCACCATATTTTATAAAAAGAGAGGACCAAGGGGATGAAAACTTCATATTTGCCTATGATGATGAGCATAAAATATATAGAAGTATAAAATTAAAGGATGTTATAATACTAGGGATTCTGAATGAAAAGATTCAAGTTAGAGATAAAAAATATATTGAAAATATGAGGAAAAATTTTGATCCTTTTTTAGGAGAGAGATTGTTGATAAAAGCAGTATTTACTCCAATAGGAGAGAGTATGCTAAAAAGTTTTACAAACTATAAGCCAAAATTGATAAAAAAAGATGAGAATATCTATCAATTTGAAATGACCTTGGAAAATGCTAAATTTTATTTTGCGTCTTTTTTAAAAGAGGTAACTATAATTGAGCCTGAGAAACTTAGAGATGAATTAAGAAAATCGTTTTTACAAGCCTATGAAATCTATGAAAATAAAAAAAATTAAAACACTTGAAAAAATAAAAAAAAAGTGTTATTATTTACAAAAATTAAAATTAATTATCAAATTAAAGGCAATCATTATGTAGGATTGCCTTTTTACTAATATTTATTTTACAAGGGGAGGAAAGATGAATAAAAGGAAAGAGATTTTAGTTTTAGGTTTAGCATTATTTTCTATGTTTTTTGGTGCAGGAAATCTGCTATTTCCGCCATCTTTAGGTGTTGCGGTAGGTCAGAGTTGGTTTTCAGCAGGTATTGGTTTTTTTACAACTGGGGTAGGTCTTCCTTTACTTGGAATTCTTGCATTTACAAAGGGTGGAAGTTTGGATGAGTTTGCAAGTAAGGTCTCTAAAAAGTTTAATACGATTTATTTAACGACATTGATATTAGTAATAGGGCCACTTTTCGCCATTCCCAGAACGGGGTCAACAACTTTTGAAATGGGAGTTTTACCACTGATAGGTGGATTAGACCCTAAAATTACAGCGATATTAACTTCAATTGTGTTTTTTGGAGTGACACTATTTCTAGTATTGAATGAATCAAAAGTAACAGATATCTTAGGTAAATTTTTAACACCTATAATTTTGATAATTTTAGCACTGATAACATTTTTTGGAATTTTAAATCCAATTGGAAGTCCAGTGGAAAGCGTGATAGAAGGAAGTCAATTCTCATATGGATTCATAAATGGTTATCAGACAATGGATGCCTTAGCATCTGTCCTATTTGGTGTTATAATAGTAAAGGGATTGGAAGGAAAAGGTATAAAAGATTCTAAAGAACAGAAGATATTTTTAACAGGTGCAGGTTTTATAGCTGCTATAGGTCTAGGATTGATATATTTTAGTTTGATATATCTAGGAGCTCAAATCAGTAGTATGAAAAATTTATCAACAGCCCAAACAGCATTGATGGTAGCTGAATTGACATTGGGAAATTCAGGGAAAATAGCTTTTGGAATCTGTGTTGCTGCAGCTTGTTTAACAACTTCAGTGGGATTGACAGCATTGGTGAGTGATTGGTTCTCAAAATTAATTAATGTTCCATATAAAATGGTAGCTATAATAACTTGTTTGTTTTCAGCTGTACTTGCTGTAGCTGGATTGGACTATATCATAAATTTAGCTGTACCTGTTCTGGTAGTTCTATACCCTGTAACGATAGTGCTGATAATTTTGAATATTTTTGGGATTGAAAATAAAAACTGTTTTATACTTGTTACAGCGATAACTCTAATTATTAGTATCTTAGAGGTTTTAAAAATTAATCTATCATTTATACCTCTGTCAACTTTAGGATTTGCATGGATAGTTCCAGCAATAATTGCATTTTTAATTGGGAAAGTAATGAGGAGTAAATTATAAAGTTTGTTTGTATATACTTGATATATTAAAATAGAACTCAATCGAGCTATCGGTTGAGTTTTTTTAATATTCTCTTGAAAAAAAAGGCTAAAAGGTGTATAATCTCAAACTGTATGAAAAAAAATCAGGAGGAAAAAAGTGAAGGTTTATTTAACAAACAAAGAGACAACAGAGCAAGTTCTTCTTTTAGGAGAAAATAAGGGACATTACTCATTTACAAAGACTACTTTACTGGGATTTATGGGAGGTGTATACATTGCTCTTTCTGCTTTAGGAAACTTAATCGCTAATTTCACAGTGGGTGGAGGTGCAGGTAAGTTTATAGGTGCCGCTGTTTTCCCTACAGGATTGATGTTGGTTGTACTAGTGGGAGGATCATTATTTACAGGTGATTGTTTAGGATTATTGGCTTTTACAAAAGGAAAAGTAGAAAAGACAACATACACAAGAAATTTATGTGCAGTATGGATAGGGAATTTTTTAGGATCAGTATTTATAGCGTATGTGTCTTATTTAGGAGGAAGCTATGCATCACCAGAGTTTTCAAACTATGTAGTGGGAGTAGCTGAACATAAGGTTCACTTGACATTTGTAGAAGCTGTAGCAAGTGGTTTCTTATGTAATGTTTTAGTTGCTATAGGAGTTTGGTTTGCTTTAGCATCAAAAGATTTATCAGGAAAAATTTTAGCTATATGGTTCCCAATTATGTTATTTATATTAGGGGGATTCCAGCACGTTGTTGCAAATATGTATTATGTGAGTATAGGAAAAATTTTAATGTCAACAGTATATTCACCTAGTGAAATGGCATTTCACTTTTTAGCTGTAACAATTGGAAACTTTCTATCAGGAGCAATATTTTTACCATTAATATATAAAAAGTTATATATGAATGATTAATTAAAAAAGGAGTAGAATAATTTCTACTCCTTTTTTTTAATTGTCTCTATGAACAGTTCTTCCGTCAGCTTGATGATTAGGTGTCATGGCAATCTCAGTCAATTGTATATTTTCAGGTAGACCAGTGGCATATATAACTACATTTGCCACATCATCAGGAGTTAAAGCATCAATACCTTTATAAGTATTATTAGCCTTTTCAATATCCCCTTTGAATCTAACTTTACTGAACTCAGTTTCAACTAAACCAGGTTTAATATTAGTAACCCTTAGATTTGTATCAACTAAGTCAATTCTAAGTCCATCAGAAAATAGCTTAACAGCTGCTTTAGAAGCACAATAAACAGCTCCACCAGCATAGGCAGCATCTCCAGCAATAGAACCGATATTAACAATATGTCCAGAGTTATTTTTTAACATTAAAGGAACGATAGAGCTTGTTACATACAACATTCCCTTTACATTTGTGTCAATAACAGTGTCGATATCTGTGGCAGAAGCTAGATAAACTTTATCTAAGCCCAAGGCTAATCCAGCATTATTGATTAAAATATCGATTTTTTTAAAAGACTCAGGTAAAGAGTTGATTTTATCTTCAACATCTTTACTGTTACGCACATCAATAACTAAAGTATGAACTTTTATACCATATTTTCTAATTAACTCCTCCTTTAAAGAGTCCAGTAAATCAGAGCTTCTAGCAGTTAAGATAAGGTTAGAACCCTTTTCAGCATATGACAGTGCACAGCTTCTTCCAATACCTTTTGTTGCTCCCGTGATAAAAACAGTTTTACCGTATAAATTGTTCATAGAAAACCCCCTTAGCTTAATATATAAGCATTTTTTATTTTTTCAACACTATCATAAATATTTGTGTTTAAATCTATTTTAATAGAGAAATCAGAAGAGATTTTATAGAGTGTTTGTCTTTTTTCATATAAATCTTGGATAGTCTGTAGGATATCTTCAGAATTATTTAAAAGTGGTCTAGTCTTACTTTTTCTAACTCTCTCATAGATAGTATTAACATCACAGTCTAAATATACTACAAAGGATGTAGATTTTAGATTTTTTATATTTACATTGTCAATAATAGCTCCACCGCCAGTGGATATAACGATATTATTATCTCTGGACTCCTCTTCAATAATAGATCTTTCTAAATCTCTAAAATATTTTTCTCCATGCTCTTCAAATATTTCAGGAATAGTTTTTTTTTCCCTTATAGATATGCAACGATCTATATCTATAAACTTCATATCTAAGCTTTTAGCTAAAATTCTGCCAATGGTAGTTTTTCCACTTCCCATAAAGCCTATAAGAGCAATATTAGCTTTCATAAAGATTAAAAGTGTTCTCCGTTATCATAATAATTAGAACCTTCAAGGGGATAGAAGATAACAGTAGTATCATTATTATTTGTTAATTTTTTGCAAAATTTTGTAATAAAATCAGCAACAATATCCTTTGTTTCTTGACCTCTATCAAACCAAGCTACATCAACAAAAGTATACCCTGGAACAATGGCTCCATCAAAGATATATTCAGTTTCAGTGTGCTCAATAGTGAACCAAGTTCTATCACATTGAACAATTGAAGTAAGTCCATCAATTAACTCTTTGCTATTTTCAATTAAAATCTTTTTATCAATACCTCTAAATTTTAAATGTGGCATTTTATTCCTCCTTTTCAGGTAGAAGAACAACTTCTACACAGTTATTTACATTGAGAACTCTATTGGAAAAATTTTTAATAGAGTTGTAGTTTACAATACTATTATACCTCATAGGAGTGTAAAATTCATAGTCAGATATTAAATTTTTTTTATCTAAATAATTATTCCAAAAACCATTTGTTTTTAATGCTGTTTCAAAATTAAGCTCATAATTTTTTTGGATATCTAAAATTTTATTCTTTGGAAAATTTCCATCCTGTATATTTTTAATAGTTGCAATAACTTTAGAGATAACTTCATCCACTCTTTTAGTATCTGTATTAAATGTAATTTGCAGATAGTTTTCTCCAAAATTTAATTTTTCAAGATTAGGAGATGAGGATATAGAGTAAACACCTCCAATTTTTTCTCTTACATCTTCAATTAAAAGTATATCTAAAAGGTTGGATAAAGCACCATACATAACTCTATTCTCCAGAGAAAAATCTCCAAGATAGGGAAAAGTTAAAATAACAGTTGCTTTTTTATCAATACCTTTAGTGACTGTCTTTTTTATATGATCTAAAGGATAGGTAATTCCTAACTCTTTATAACTTTCTGAGGTATTTTTAGTCGGTAGATTAGCAAAATAATAATCCAAATCCGATTTTAAAGTGGATTCATCTATAGATCCAGTAACAGTTAATTTATAGTCTTTAAAGTTTGAGAACAAACTGTTAAAAGTATTTATAAGAAAGTCTTTATTAACATATGATAGATCCTCTATTTTTAAAGGTGTTTTTCTTGGGTGATTGTTATTAAGGGTTTCTAAATACATCTTTTTTAATAGAGATCTAGGAGAAAAATCTCTATTTTTAATTAACTCTTTACTTGTTTTTAAATTTGATTCAATAATATTTTCATCAAATTTGGGGTTAGAGATAAGTGTTCTAAAATATTTTAAAGCCTCAGATAGGTTATCTCTATTTGTAGTGATTATAAAACCTTGAGTATAGTCGTCAACAAATGGTTCAACACTAAAATTTTTACCCTTAAAATAGATCTCTAAAGATGAGTAATCTATATCTCCAACACCTGAATTAGAAAGAATTTCAGGTAGGAAAAGAGAGTTTATATATTGTGGATAATCTAAACTTGAGCTACCTTGTAACTTAGTCAGTTTAAATGTGATTTTATCCCTATCAAAATCAGTTTCTTTATAAAGAACATCTATTCCATTTGAAAGGAGTAGTTTAGTGTAATCCTTCTCCTTTGAAATAACTTTAGATGAACCAGGTGTTAAGTTTAAATCGGGTAAGTTAGTGTTAAAAGCATTTAACTTTATAGAGGTTGTATTTTGAGATAAAAGTAAATCAATTAGATTTTTAATATCTTTCTTCTCAGGGAGAGAGTCTTTCATATTTTCACTAGATGTTAATAAAACATCATAATTCAATGAAAGAATTGATTTTGAAATATTTTTTAAACTATCTATATCAATATCTTTTAAAAGTTTTTCGGTTAAGTTATATTCCATTTGAGGTTCCATAAAAACATTGCTATTTAAAATATAATCAATAATGGAATCCATATAGACATCATTTTTAATACTCTCTTTATTATTAAGAAGCGTTTTTAAATTGTTTAATAAATTTATTTTTTCATTTTCCAACTCCTCTTTAGAAACTCCGTTTATGGAGATATCTTTAAGATTATCTACTATGCTAGTTATGGCTTTTTCAGTATCATTACTCTTTATAAGAGATGAAACAGCGTAGATTCCAGTTTTGGAATTAAGTGGAAAGTTATAAATTGATGAATAAACAAAAGGTGAGTCTTTATCCTTTGATAAAATAGAGAATCTAGTATTTAAAATAGAGTTAAGTAATGTTTTTTCTAATGCTATTTTAAATGTGGACTCATCACTAATAGGTGCTATTGGTTCTTTCCACATAATATTAAAATTAGTAGTAGTTAACTCAGGATCTGTAAAAATAGTGACAGAGTCCTCTGTAGAAAGAGAGATAGGGTACTCTTTCCCCACAACTTTTGATTTATTTTTTAAAGACGCAAAATTTTTAGTAATAATATCTTTCACTTCATCAGGATTAAAATCCCCTACAGCAACAACAGCCATATTTTCAGGTTGATACCATTTTTCATAATAATCTCTAAGTTTTTTAGAGTTTGCTCCCTTTATAGTTTCTGGAAATCCTATTGGAAATCTTTTAGAATACCAAGAGTTACCATATAGTATTTTTCTTTGTAAATCTCCAACTCTTTGAGATATACCCTGTCTTAATCTCCACTCTTCAATGATTATATTTTTTTCACTCTCGATATCCTTTTGATCTAAAGTTAACTCTGATGCCCACTCTTTAAGAACATCAAAACCAGTTTCTAAATCAGCTTTAGAAGTTGGGACTTGAAGTTTATATACAGTTTCAGAAAAACTAGTATAAGCATTTAAGTCTCCACCAAAACTTAAACCTAAGGATTGAAGATATTTAACAAGTTCATTTTTCTCATATTTAGTAGTACCATTAAAAGCCATGTGTTCTAAAAAATGAGCTAGCCCTTGTTGTTCCTCCTCTTCGTAGAGAGAGCCAGCTTTTACAACAAGATTTAAGGCAGCTCTATTTTCAGGTTTTTTATTTTTAAATATGTAGTATTGTAAACCATTGTCAAAAGTTCCTGATATTAAATTTTCAGATACTTTTAGGTCTACTTTATTACTAGTAAAAGTAAAAAAATGTAGAGTAAAAAATATTAGCGTAAAAAATATTGTTCTTTTTTTCATTAATAATCTCTCCTTTTTATAGATATAAAATATAATTAATAGTAACACTTTATAAGTTTTATTAAAAGGATTATTTAGTAGATTTTTTTAAATAAAATTGATAAAATATGACGAATAAATATAAAATGGAGGATGACGTGAGAGTAAAGGACAAGAAGAAATTTTTTAGATTCGTGATACTATTGACAATTTTTATTTTTACAATCTCTTGTGGGATGAAAAGGTTTGTTTTTAATGATGAGCCAAAAAAATCTGAGATGGTAAGTGATGAGATAAAGGTAGATGTTTTATCTTTGAATAAACCTGAGGGAAATAGGGAGTTAAAAAAAAAAGATTTGTCTATGGAAGAGGGTAGAACAGATAGTATAAAGAGCATTTCCCCTATACAGGAGGAAAAAACAATAAATTTAAAAGAAGAGGTAAAAGCTGAAAACATAGAGGTTAAAAAAATAGAGAGCCCAGTAGAAACAGTGCCAGCGGATACAAACTTTAAATATATAAAAAATCAAACTTTGTTTGTCTATAGAGATGAGACTCAAAAAGAAAAGATTGATACTTTAAGAAAAGGAACAAGAGTAGACATTTTAGAAAGCAAAGCGATAGAGGTAAATGGAAAGAAAAAAGAGATATTAAAAATAGCATATAGAAAAGATTTAAAAGCTAAAAAAGGTTGGATAACAAAAGTGGATTTAGCTAATAGTTTAAATGAAGTTTTACCGGCAAATTGGAAAAATTTAGATTTTAAAACGAGTTATGCCACTAATAATTTCCCAAATAATCCTAGAGTAGATGTAAAAGGTGTATATTTGAATATATATACAATTGGAAGTAGTAAAAAAATGGAAAAACTTATAAATCTAGCTAATACTACAGAGATAAATGCCTTTGTAATTGATATAAAAGATGACAATGGAGTTTTATCTTTTGAAATGGAAGCACCTAAAAAGTTTGGAATACCTGTTTCAAAAAATTATCCTATAAAAAATATAGGGGAATTTATGAAAAAAATGAAAGAGAATAATATATATACAATAGCTAGAATAGTATCTTTTAAAGATCCTACATATGCTAAAGCAAACCCAGATAAAGTGATAACATCAAGAGATACAGGAAAACCGTACACAAATAGTGATGGAATAATATGGGTTTCAGCACATGACAGAAATCTTTGGGAGTATAATTTAGCAGTGGCTGAAGAGGCGGCAAAAGCTGGATTTAATGAGATACAGTTCGATTATGTTAGATTCCCCGCTTCAAATGGGGGGAAATTAGATTCAAAATTAAACTATAGAAATACAAAGAATGAATCTAAACCAGAGACGATACAGAAGTATTTAAAATACGCAAGAGAGAGATTGAATGCTTTAGGAGTTTATACAAGTGCAGATGTATATGGACAAGTTGGAACATTTGGTGATGATATGGGATTGGGACAATACTGGGAAAGTGTAACTCAAGTTGTGGACTATATATCTCCAATGATGTATCCAAGTCACTATGGAAATGGAGCTTATGGAATACCTGTTCCAGATGCGCAACCGTATAAAACAATATATCATTCAGTAAAAGACTCTATAAACAGAAATGAAAATGTGGAATCACCTGCGACAATAAGACCTTGGATTCAGGCATTCACTGCTAAATGGGTAAAGGGATATATCCCATATAATGAAAAAGAGATAAGAGAACAGATAAAAGCTATGAACGACTTGGGAGTGACAGAATATTTATTATGGAGTCCAAGTAATAACTATAAGGTTACAGGGAAATAAAAATAAATGTTTAAAAAAAGTATAGTGTATGATATAATGTCATTTGAACTAATTTAAAGGAGAAGAGATTGGAAGGAATAATAGTTATAGATAAACCTGTTGGGATAACTTCCTTTGATGTTATAAGGGTTTTAAGAAGAAATTTAAAGGAAAGAAGAATAGGTCATACAGGGACTTTAGATCCTTTAGCTACGGGTATTTTGGTAATTTGTGTAGGAAAAGCTACAAAATTAGCACAAGATATAGAGGGCTATGAAAAAGAGTATGTTGCAGATTTAGAGCTCGGTTTTAAAACAGATACCTATGATATAGAGGGTAAAGTTTTAGATAAAGTGGATAAATTTGAAATCTCCAATGAAAACTTTAGAAAAATTTTGGAAACATTTAAAGGGGATATAAAACAAATTCCTCCTATGTATTCTGCTATAAAAGTAGATGGAAAAAAATTGTATGAACTGGCTAGAGAGGGCGTAGAGATTGAAAGAAAAGCTAGAGATGTAAGTATAACAAATCTGGAAGTTCTATCTTTTGATGGACAAAAGGCTAGCATAGATTGTACCGTTTCCAAGGGAACATACATAAGAAGTTTAATTTATGATTTGGGAGAAAAACTAGGAACTTTTGCAACTATGACTGGTTTAAGGCGAACTAGAGTTGGAGAGGAAAGTTTAGATAGATCTTTTACTTTGGAAATGATTGAAGAGATGGTATCAAATAATGATTTTTCTTTTTTAATATCTGTGGAGGAGTACTTTAAATTTCCTAAAGTAGAGATTGAAGATGAAAATGATTTAAAACTTTTTGTAAATGGCCAAAGATGTAAAAAAAGAATAAATGAAGGAAAATATAGAGTTTATTCTAAGAATAAGTTTATAGGATTAGGTGAAGTTACAAAGGGCTTATTAAAAGGTTACAAGTATTATTAATGATAGAGAGGAAGAGATATGAAGATCAAAAACATTGCAATTATTGCACACGTTGACCATGGAAAAACAACTCTGGTTGACTGTTTATTAAGACAATCTGGAGTTTTCGGAGCTCACGAACTTGAAAAAGTTGCAGAGAGAGTAATGGACTCTAATGATATTGAAAAAGAGAGAGGAATAACAATATTCTCTAAAAATGCATCAGTGAGATATGGAGATTATAAAATTAACATTGTAGACACTCCAGGACACGCGGACTTCGGAGGAGAAGTTCAAAGAATTATGAAAATGGTTGACTGTGTTGTTCTACTTGTAGATGCTTTTGAAGGGCCAATGCCACAGACAAAGTACGTATTAAAGAAAGCTTTAGAGCAAGGACACAGACCAATAGTTGTTGTGAATAAAGTTGATAGACCAAATGCAAGACCTGAAGAGGTTTTATATATGGTTTATGACCTATTTATAGAGTTAAATGCAAATGAACTACAGCTAGAGTTCCCAGTTGTTTATGCTTCTGGAAAAGCTGGATTCGCTAAAAAAGAGCTAGAAGAAACTAGCGATAACATGCAACCTTTATTTGAAACAATATTAGAGCATGTTGAAGATCCTGAAGGGGACAGCGCAAAACCAACACAATTCTTAATAACAAATATAGAGTATGATAACTATGTAGGTAAGCTTGCAGTTGGTAGACTTTATAACGGTACATTAAAAAGAAACCAAGATGTTATGTTAATAAAAAGAGATGGAAAACAGGTTAAAGGAAAAGTTTCAGTTCTTTATGGATATGAAGGATTAAAAAGAGTAGAGATTCAAGAAGCTTATTCAGGAGATATAATCTCTGTAGCAGGTTTAGATAATATTGATATAGGAGAGACAATAGCTGATATAAATGAGCCAATTGCTTTACCAGTAATCGATATAGATGAGCCAACTTTAGCGATGACATTTATGGTAAATGACTCTCCATTTGCTGGAAAAGAAGGAAAGTTTGTAACTTCAAGAAATATTTGGGATAGACTTCAAAAAGAGCTTCAAACTAACGTAAGTATGAGAGTAGAAGCTACAGAAAGTCCTGATGCTTTCGTTGTAAAAGGAAGAGGAGAACTTCAACTTTCAATACTTTTAGAGAACATGAGAAGAGAAGGGTTTGAAATTCAAGTTTCAAAGCCAAGAGTTCTATTTAAAGATATCGATGGAGAGAAATATGAGCCAATTGAATTAGCAATGGTAGACGTTGATGATGCATTCGTTGGTGTTGTAATTGAAAAGATGGGAATCAGAAAGGGAGAGATGATAACAATGACTCCTGGAACTGATGGATATACAAGATTAGAGTTTAAAGTGCCTGCTAGAGGATTAATTGGATTTAGAAATGAGTTCTTAACAGATACAAAAGGAACTGGAATCTTAAACCACTCATTCTACGATTTTGAGTTATACAGAGGACCAATTCCAACAAGAGCAAAAGGAGTTTTAATCTCTTTAGAGCAAGGAACAACAGTGGCATATGCACTAGGAGGATTACAGGATAGAGGAATACTATTTACAGATCCAGGTATAGCTGTATATGAGGGTATGATCGTAGGAGAGCACAACAGAGATAATGACTTAGTTGTAAATGTATGTAAAACAAAAAAATTAACTAATATGAGAGCTGCTGGAAGTGACGATGCAGTGAGATTAGCTGCTCCAAGAAGATTCACTTTAGAGCAAGCATTAGATTATATTGCTGATGATGAATTAGTAGAAATAACTCCTGAAAATATCAGATTAAGAAAGAAATTCTTAAAAGAAAGTGACAGAAGAAAAAACTCTAAATAATCTATAAAGAGGTATATCTATGAAAAAATTATTGTTTGTACTTACATTGCTACTTCTTTTTACAAGTTGTAGTAATTTTAACAAGAAAAAATATACAGAAGATGAAATAATTGCAGCAGTTGTAGTAGATAATGTATATATTTTAAATAGAGCAATAAAAAATGGTTTTAACATAGATCAACAATTAAAAAATGGAGATACTCTTTTAAGTTTAGCATTAAAAGAGGACTCCTTGCAGGTTATAGCCAGTTTATTATCCAATGGTGCAAATATAACTAAAGACTTACCTGCAAGAAAAAATATAGGTGTTAATACAATATCGTCATCAAGACCTCCAATTTTTTATGTAAATAGTATGGAAGCGTTACAGATGTTTTTAAATGATAAAGCAGATATAAATGTCTTCACAGGTGATGGTGAGCTTCTTTTAAATTTTTATATAAAAACAAGACCTCAAGATTTATCGATAGCATTGATAGATAGTGGAGCTAATTTGCGAGTATTGGACTCCAGTGGATGGTACTCTATATTTTGGGCAGTAAACATAGAAAATGAAGTGATTCTAAAACAACTGCTAAAAAAAGATAAAACACAATATTTATTAAAAGATAATAAGGGAAATTATCCGATATATTATGCAAATTCAAAAGAGGTTATAAAAGAGTTACTAAATGGCGAATATAATCCTAAAGAAAAAAATATATATGGGGAGAATATCTTGGGAGAGGTATACCTAAAAGTTAAAAGACTGGGTTATGATGATCTGGTTCCTCTTCTATTGAAAAAGGGAGTAAATCCTAATTATACCTCATATAGATAAAAATTATAGTAGTTAAAGCAAGGATAGAATCTAATTAGTTCTATCCTTGTTAACTATTTAGTGAACTTGAAAAAATGGTAAAAATAATGTATAATTTCAAAAGCATTTTTTCATAGGAGGAAATAAATGATAAGAAAACTTTTAAGCCCTATAGATAGATTATCTTTTTCTAGAAAATTGATACTGGGATTCTTTACAGCAATAATTTTAGGGTCGATACTACTATACATGCCATTTTCTCTTCGAGATGGTCAGGAGATAAGTTTTTTAACAGCGGTATTTACTATAACTTCCGCTATATGCGTAACAGGATTATCTGTTATAGACATAAGCAAAGTTTTATCTTTTGAAGGACAGATAATTCTATTGGTTTTTATACAGTTGGGTGGATTAGGAGTAATGACATTTTCATCACTATTTTTTCTACTGATTGGTAAAAAAATTGGTTATAAGGATAGAGAGTTAATAAAAGAGGAGAGAAATGCGGAGAATAGCGGTGAAATTGTAGATTTTATAAAGAAAATAGTAATTATTGTACTATTGATAGAAGGAATAGGAGCATTTTTTTTAACATTGGAATTTTTGAAAATTTTTGATTTTTCAAAAGCGTTATATTTTGGAATATTTCACTCAATTTCAGCTTTTTGTAATGCTGGATTTGCATTGTTTTCTAATAATTTAGAAAGTTATCCGGGAAGTGTATTGATGAATATGACTGTGGCATATTTAATTATACTTGGTGGAATAGGATTTTCAGTAATAAATTCAGTATTGGTAGCAGTTAGAAGAGATGTAAAAAGATTTACATTGACATCTAAAGTTGCTATTTTAGTTTCAATGTTCTTAACATTTGTTGGAATGATTTTATTCTTTTTATTAGAGTATAAAAACCCTACAACAATTGGTAACTTAAGTTGGTTTGATAAAGTTTTGGCATCTTTTTTCCAAAGTGTAACAACAAGAACTGCAGGATTTAATACAGTTCCTATAGGAACATTAAGACCAGCTACAATATTTATGTTCTGCATTTTAATGTTTATTGGTGCATCTCCAGGCTCTACTGGTGGAGGAATAAAAACAACAACAATAGGAGTAATTATTTTTTATGTTGTTGGAGTTGTTCAAGGAAAAGAGAATATAAATGTTTTTAATAGAAGAATAAGTTGGGATATTTTAAATAGAGCATTAGCGATACTTATAATATCCATAATATATGTATCTATTGTAATAATGGCAGTGATGACTATAGAAAATATGAGCTTTGAGAAAGTAACATTTGAAGTGATATCAGCATTTGCCACTGTGGGATTATCTATGGGAATAACAGCAGATTTAAGTGCTATGTCAAAAATACTTATAATAATAACTATGTTTATAGGAAGATTAGGGCCTATGACATTTGCTTTAGCTTTAGGGGAAAAGAAAGTTAAACAAAACTTAAGATATCCAAAAGAAAATATTTTAGTAGGATAATTATGGAGGGAATTTATGAAACAGTATGTAGTAATAGGAATGGGAAGATTTGGTTCAAGTGTTGCAGAAACTTTGTATAAAGCAAATGAAGAGGTATTGGCAATAGATGAATCTGAAGATATAATACAAGAAGCGGTTAATAGTGGAATAGTTGAAAATGCAGTAGTGGCAGACGCAACTGATGACAAAGAGCTTAATAATATAGGTTTGGAAGGGTTTGACGTAGCTTTTGTATGTATAGGTGCAATTGAACCGAGTATAATGGTAACACTAAATTTAAAAGAGTTGGGTGTAAAAAAGATAATTGTAAAGGCTGTTTCTAGAAGACATGGAAAAGTTTTAGAAAAGATAGGTGCAAATCAAGTTGTATATCCAGAGGAGTATATGGGAAAAAGAGCTGCTTTAGCTGCTATGGATCCAAATATGATAGAACACTTTAGATTCTCTAAAGATTTCTTATTGGCAGAGATAAAATCACCTGAAATTTTTTGGAATAAAACTCTTATAGAATTAGATATCAGAAAAAGGTATAATGTAAATATTGTAGGAATAAAAAAAGGGAATAGAAATTTTATTCCCAATCTATCAGCAGACACAGTTATAGAACAAGGAGATATTCTCCTTGTAATAACAGATGCTAAAACAGCTGCGGAATTAAAGAATTTAAAGTAATAGAGAGGAGTAAAAATGCAAAATTTTGATGTTATAGTTGTAGGAGCAGGACATGCAGGGTGTGAAGCTGCTTTAGCTGCAGCAAGGATGGGTGCTAAAACGGCTATCTTTACAATACTGTTGGATAATATAGGATATATGTCTTGTAATCCATCTCTTGGAGGACCTGCTAAATCACATTTAGTGAAAGAGATAGATGCTCTAGGTGGAGAGATGGGTAGAAATATAGATAAAACTTTTATTCAGATAAGAGTTTTAAATACTAAGAAGGGACCAGCAGTTAGATCTTTAAGAGCCCAAGCCGATAAGGTAAACTACAGTAAAGAGATGAAAAAAACTCTTGAAAATACAGATAATCTAGATGTTATTCAAGGCATGGTAACAGAGATTATAGTTGAAAATAGTAAAGTTGTTGGGGTTAAAACCAAAGAGGGTGTAGAATATAGAGCAAAAGCTGTTGTAATTGCAACAGGAACTTTCATGAGAGGACTTATTCATATAGGAGAAAAGCAGTTCCAAGGTGGAAGAATGGGAGAACTTTCTTCAGAGGAGTTACCAGTATCACTGGAAACACTGGGATTAAAGTTGGGAAGATTTAAAACTGGAACACCACCAAGAATAGATGCAAGAACTATTGACTACTCTAAAGTGGAGGTTCAACCGGGAGATGAGGGAGTTTTAAAGTTCTCAAGTAGAACGACAGCGGAGGAAGTTTTAACTAGAAAACAGATTCCTTGTCATATGGTATTTACAAATAAGGAAGTTCATGACACAATAATATCAAATAAAGATAGATCACCACTATTTAATGGTACAATTCAAGGAACAGGACCTAGATATTGTCCATCTATAGAGGATAAAGTTTTTAGATATCCAGATAAAGATAGACATCACCTTTTCTTAGAAAAAGAGGGTTATGACACAAATGAAGTTTATATCAGTGGATTTTCATCATCATTACCAACAGATGTCCAATATGAGATGTTAAAAGGTATTGAAGGATTAGAGAATGCAAAAATAATGAGATATGCATATGCTATTGAGTATGACTACATCATACCAGAGGAGATAAAGTATAGCTTAGAGACTAAAAAAATAGAAAATCTATTTTTAGCAGGACAGATAAATGGAACATCAGGATATGAAGAGGCGGGATCTCAAGGACTTATGGCAGGAATAAATGCCACTAGAAAAGTTTTTGGAAAAGAACCAATTATATTGGATAGAGCAGATTCATATATAGGAACACTGATTGATGATCTGGTTTCTAAAGGAACAAATGAACCTTATAGAATGTTTACAGCAAGAAGTGAGTATAGATTGATTTTAAGAGAGGATAATGCTGATTTAAGATTATCTAAAATAGGTTATGATATAGGACTTGTTTCTGAAGAGGAATATGCAAGAGTTCTAAAAAAAGAGAGAGATGTTGCAGAGATAATTGAAAAGTTAGAAAAGCAACATGTGGGAAGCAGCAATCCTAGAGTTAATGAGGTATTAATTAAAGCCAATGAACCAGAAGTAAAGTCTGGAATAACGCTGTTGGAGCTATTGAGAAGACCAGAGGTAACTTATGCCGATATAAAATATATTTCAGAGCTGATAGAAAAATTTGATTTAGGATCATATGATGAGGACACGGAGTATCAAGTTGAAGTGCAGGTTAAATATTCTGGATATATTCAAAAATCATTAAAAATGATAGAGAAACATAAGGGGCTAGAAAATAAAAAACTTCCAGAGGATATGGATTATGATTCTTTAGAGAATATGCCAAAAGAGGCAAAAGATAAGCTAAAACAAGTGAGACCATATAATATAGGTCAAGCATCAAGAATTTCAGGAGTTTCTCCAGCAGATATTCAAGTTCTATTGATGTATCTAAAGATGAGAGGAAATAAATAGATGAGAGAGTATTTAATTGAAGGGATAAAAAAGATAGGTTTAGAGTTTACAGATGAGAAAATAGACAATCTGGTTAAGTATTTAGAGTATTTAGTGGAGTATAATACTCATACTAATTTAACTGCTATTAGAGATACTAAAGATGCAATAGAAAAGCATTTTTTAGATTCTCTTCTTCTACAGAATTTGCTGGATGAAAAAAAGGGAAAAAAAGCTATTGATATAGGAACTGGAGCTGGATTTCCAGGGATGGTACTAGCTATTTTTAATCAGGAGATGGAGTTTGTATTGATGGATTCTGTGGGAAAGAAAACTACATTTTTACAAAATGTAAAGGAGTTATTAAATCTAAAAAATGTAACTGTGGTTAATTCTAGAGCAGAAGATTATATAAATGATGAAAATAGAGAAACTTTTGATATTGGATTGTGTAGAGGTGTTAATAAATTAAATGTAATACTGGAATATATGATACCATTTATAAAAGTTGGAGGGCACTTTTTAGCTCAAAAAATGGCTGGAACAGAGGAGGAGGGTGAAGCTCAAAATGCTTTAGATACCCTTGGAGCCAAGATTTTAAAAGTACACACTTATAAGTTGCCAAATTATGGGGATATAAGATTGGTAGTAGAGATTTTAAAAGAAAAAACAACAGATAAAAAATATCCAAGAAGAGCAGGAGTAGCTTTAAAAAAGCCACTATAAATATACTAAATTAGGGAGGAAGGAATATGAGAATTTTTGAAAAATACAAAAAATTAATAATCATACTTCTTTCTCTTTTTATTTTTTTGAGTGGAGGATTGTTAGTAAAATATAATTTACCAAAGATTGTGGAACTCATACTAAAGGTTGCAGTTGGTCCAACAATATCTTCTCAAGAGATTAAATTTCCAAAGTTTGGAGAGATTGATATAACTGATGTTGTTTTGTCAAAAGGTGATGACACCATTGTGAAAGCTCCTAAAGTAATCATAACATACTCTAAAGAGTCGCTTAAAAATTTCAGGTTAAATGAGATAAAAGTTGAAAATCCATGGGTTCATATAGAGAGAAAAGGAGAGAGTGTCAATATAGTGGATGCCTTTTCTAGTGGAGATAAGGGAGGTTCCTCCTCCAAGGCTGGGACAGCAGTTCCAATAGATGTAATAACTGTTAAGAATGGAGTTTTAGTTTTTAGAGATACAACCTACTCAAGAGAGATAAGACAAGAGTTGGACAATGTCAATGGATATGTTGCATTTAATAAAAAAACAGGTATTGATTTGGAGTTTAAAGGGAATAATCAGAAGGAAATCTATGAATATCGATTCAATAATCTAAATGAACCATTGGACATGAATATAGTTTTAAAAAATATAAATGTAACTCCAGAGCTGGTTCAATATGGATATGATGATAAAGATATAAGTGGTGTTACTGGATTGTTTAATATGGATTTAACAATTGCTACCAGTGGATTGACGGGAATAGCTGAATTAAAAGATGGAACTGTGACATATGATGGATTAAGTAGTCAGGTTGAAGATGTAAATGGTAAAATTAATTTTGAAAAAGATAAAATAAAAGTTAAATTTGATTATGAGTTGGAAAAAAATCCAGGGACATTTGATGTTTTTTATTCGGATAAAACTGGCGTTATAGTGGATTTTAAATTTAAAAATATACCCTATAAAGTTATAAAAAGTTATAAATTATTAGGAGGTTTAAACTTACCTCTTGATAATTTAAAATTTAAAAATGTAGATGTTGCTCTTTCATATCAGAAAGAGCAAGGGTTTAAAGCGGAGATCAACTATAATGGATACCCTTTTAAATCCTCAGGGGTAAATATAGATAATCTGAATGGAGAAGTAAACTTTAAAGATGGGATATTAACACTGTCAGGAAATGATTTAAAGCTATCAGTTCCAGGGTTAGAGTACAAAAGAGAGCTGACATATAAAGTGGATTTAGATTTAAATGGTGAAGATCTAAAATTTAATGTTGATTCAAACTTTATTAAAGTTCAAGGTGAGTTTAAGAAAAAAGAGGAGATATTAAATCTATACCAAAATGAAAAACTTGTGATGAGCTATAACTTAAAAACACAGACATTGGAGTTGGTTGATTTAGCGGGAAGTGCTATCTTAGGGGATTATGACTTCTTTTTACAGGCACATGAAAAAGATAGAGTGATTAACTTTGAAGATATCTCTATGGTCAATAAAGATGGACAAAAAGTTTTACAGATAATAGGTAATTTAAATAGAGATAGCTTTAAATATCAATTTAAAATCCGTACTAGAAATTTAAAAGAAAAAAATTTGTTTAGTGATTTAAATCTAGATATAAAATTAGATTTTCTAGGAGAGATTGCTGGAGAAAAAGAGAACTTTATTTTAAGAGGTATTGTTAAAGATTTAAAATTAGAAAATAAAGATATACTTTTAGATTCATATGCTAATATATCGGTTATAAATGACCAAGGGTTACAGGCAAATATACAAGGAGAGCTAAGAGAGGGAAGATATAAAGATTTTAAAGTTCAAGGTATAAAAATAGATTCGACCTATGACAATGGAAATTTAATGATATCAGATATTAGAAATGCCCTATTTAAAGTTACTGGAGAAGTTGATATTCCAAATAAAAAAATGGATCTATCCTATAAAATAAATGGGTTAAAAAGTAGTGAATTTAAAAAAAGTAGTGTTGTTTTAATATTGAATGATGTTCAAGGAGAGGTAGCGGGAACTTTTGAGAGTTATGATGCTACTGCTGATATAAAAGACGCATCTTTAGAGATGCCCAATAAAGAGCTTGTATCTTTAAAAGGGAATATTGACTATAAAGATAATACTATTTCAACAGCTGGTTTTAAAATAAATCAGAGTCTTGCAAGTGGAAAGTATAATCTAAAAGAGAAAGATGGAGATTTTGTATTAAATATTTTGGAGGAAAACTTAACAAAATACTATAATTTTAAAGCTTTAAAATATAGAGTTTTATCAAGAGTTACAGGGACTATTTCAGATGGAGATATAGAGGTTAAAGCTGGAGTAAATGTTGATAGAGTTTACTTAAATGGAGATATTATGCCAAATCTAACTTCAAGTATAACCTATGTAAAGAATACTGAAGAGAATAGAGTGAGTATTGATAGTTTAGATATACTGAATCTAGAGGGAAAAAGAGTTCTATTCTCCAGTGGAAGAGTTGATTTAATTGAAAAGATAATAGATTTTAAAGTTCCAGATCAGGCCCTATATTTAAAGGATTTCCAAGGGATAATAGATGTTAAGGATATGAGTGGAAGTATTGGAATTGAAAGTGAAGTAAAAGGTGAGTTAGATAATCCGCAATACAGTTTAAAGCTTTTTGATGGAGAGTATGAGATTAAAGGTTTTGATTTTGATAACATATCGTTAAACTTAGTTGGAGATAAGGAAAATATAAGGATAGAGGAGCTTCTAGCATACTATGAAAAAAATAGAATAAAAGGTACTGGTGAGTATGATATAACCTCTCAAAATTATAAGTTTAATATATTTTCTAAAAATATTGACTTGAGTTTTTTAAATGCTATATTATCTAAAGATAATATAAAAGATATTGAGGGAACTGCCAATATAGATATTCAACTTTCTAGTAATTTAAAGGAGAATGAAGGATATATAGATCTAATAGACTTCAATGCGAATCTACCAAAGGTGTTACTGGATTTAAAAGGTTTGAGTTTAGTTTTAAAAATTGATAATGAAAGATTAACAATTAACTCATTGGAGGGGAAATTAAATGATGGAGAGATAAAGGGTAAAGGATACTTAAAGCTGCCATCATTGGATGAGATAAAAGCTGATAATGAGTTCTATAAAAACTTGGATTATGCATTTAATCTAACTTTAAAAAATATGATTTACCAGTTAAAAGATTACTTTAAAATCGATCTTTCAACTAATTTGATATATTCAGAAAATAAAATATCAGGAAATGTTACTATTAATAGTGGAGAGATAGTTGGAATATTAAAAGAGGATAAAGGTTTAATTTTAACTATTTTAAACTTTATAATAGATAAGACCAGAGCTATAATTGGAGAGAGTAAAAAATTAGGAAAAGATTTTGAGATAAAAGGAGCATTGAATGAAACACCAGAGTTTAATATAGGAGTGATGATAAGAGACGGTATAAATATAGATATTCCAGATGTTTCTACATTTGCTCAAGATGTTAAAGGTGTTATATTAGGTCGATTTAATATAGTTGGAAAAAATGAAAAAATAGGAGTTGTGGGAGAACTAGAGATTCAAAAAGGAAGTTTTGTTCTTGGAAGTGAGGATTTTACTGTAACAAGAGCACTACTACTTTCAGATAAGAAAAATGGTTTGATCTCAGACTTTAATCCAAATCTAATATTTGATGTATCTGCACTAACTGCCAATGGAAATATAGAAATATCTTTACAAGGAGAGTTAAATAGTTTAAGATTAAACATAGTTACAGGGCAAGGAAGTGAGAGTAGTAGCTTAAAAAATCTTTTTGATGGATCTGGAGAGGGAAATGATAAAAATATAGTAGCTTTATTATTTAAAACTCTTATAGATAGCCAGATTTCAAGTACATTATTAAGACCGATATCAAGAACAATACAAAATATTTTTCATATATCTAAATTTAGAATAGTTTCAGATGTATTTAATCAAGAGGTTTTAGCTAATTCAGATGACCCTAAGGTACAAGATCCCAATGTTTTTGGATTTGGGGCATATTTAGAAGCTGAAAATCCGATATATAAAGATAAATATTTTTGGATATTAAAGCTAGGAATAATTGATGGTAGTAAGTATGATATAGGAGGTACTGATAGCGAAAGTCAAAGTAATGAATTTTCCAATTCAGTAAATCAGCTTGATTTTAAAGTGGAACGAAGATACAAATCAGGATGGTCTTATGGAGTTGGAGTTGCAAAATTAAATGATGCAAATATGATAGAAAAAAAGAAAAAAGGAAAATTAAATTATTATATTGATTTTAAGTTTGAAAGAAAATATAATAGTATAAAAGATATTTTTTCTAATAAAAAATAATTGGAGGGCAATTTGGGATGAAAAAGCACCTAATCGGAATAATATCACTGTTAGCTTCAATAGTTTCATTTGGAGCAGAGGGAGAATATTTAGTAAAAGGGATAGAGTTTAAAAATTTAAATGAGATACCTCAAGATGTTTTAATACAAAAAATGAGCTTAAAAAAAGGGCAAGTATTCTCAACAGAGGGATTATTAAAGGATTACAATAATATAAAGAAAAGTGATTATATAGACGAATTGGCTATTTATCCTCAAGTTTATGATGGGGGAATAAAATTAGTAGTAGATGTAAAAGAGAAGAAGGATACTAAAGATCTATTGGAGAAACAGGGAATACTTCCTGCTTCAGAAAGAGAGAGAGTGGATACATCACTAGTTGTATCTAGTTTAGAGATAATAGGAAGTGTTAATGTACCTGTAAATGAAGTGGCTAAAAAAATACCAATTAAAGTTGGAGGGTATTTTTCAAGAAATAAAATTATAAAAGGGCAAAGAGAACTTTTAGAAACAGGTATGTATAGAGAGGTAATTCCAGATGTATACCAATATCCAGAAGGATTAGTTGTAGTGTACTCAGTTATTGAAAATCCAATTATAAATGGAGTTCAAATCACTGGAAACACAAAATATACAACAGAGGAGTTAAAAAGTCTAATTGATATAGAGCCTGGAAAGGTATTAAATCTTAATGATTTAAGAGATGCAAGAGATAAGATATTAAAAAAATATAATGAAGATGGATATGTTTTAGCTGAAATTCAAGATATTGATTTAACTGGAGCTAATGACTTACAAATAGTTATCAATGAGGGTATTGTAGATAAAGTCAACTTTACAAAAATGGTAACAAAACAAAAAGGGCAAAGAAGAAAAGCTACAGATACTCTATTAAAAACTAGAGATTATGTTGTTGAAAGAGAGATTGAGATTAAACCAGGAGAGGTATTCAATATAAATAATTACAATGAAACTGTATCTAACTTAATGAGAACAGGATACTTTAAAAATGTAAAATATGAAACAAAACCTGCACCAGGAGAGAATCAAGGAGTAGATTTAGTTCTTTTACTTGAGGAGGAGAGAACAGCTACATTACAGGGAGCGGTATCTTATGGATCAGAGATAGGATTACTGGGAATGGTATCAGTAAAAGATATGAACTGGAAAGGTAAAGGTCAAGAGCTAGGAGTAACATTTGAAAAATCAGATGAAAACTACACAAGTTTCTCACTTAACTTCTCAGACCCTTGGATAAAAGGAACTGATAGAATATCTTGGGGATGGAGCTTATACAAAAATGAGTATGAAAATAGTGATAGCGTACTATTTAATGAAACAGATACTTATGGAGCAAAAATAAACATTGGAAAAGGTTTAACTAAGAATTTAAGACTAGGAATTGGAACAAAAGCTGAGTATATAACAGAGAAAGCTGACGCGTCAGAACTAGCTAATTATACTAATTTTGATGGAGAAAATCTTCTTAATAAGTGGGGAGATAAGAGAAGTTATGGATTGTTTAGTATCTATCCATCTATAACATATGACACTAGAAATAGTTACTGGAACCCAACGTCAGGTTGGTATGGAAAATATCAAGTTGAAGTTGGATATGCTGATACAATAGATTCAGGAACATTCGCTAACACAACTTTAGAGTTAAGAAAATACCATAGAGGTTTCTTTAAAAATAATACATTTGCTTATAGAGCTGTGGGAGGAGTTATGACAACAACAACTCCTGAGTCACAAAGATTCTGGGTAGGTGGAGGAAGTACTCTAAGAGGTTACGATGGAGGATACTATCAAGGTACACAGAAAATAACAGCAACAATAGAAAATAGAACTCAAATCAATGATGTTCTAGGATTCGTTTTATTCTCAGATATAGGAAGAGCTTGGGATTACCAAGGAGAGGATCCTGGATACTTAAACGAGAAAAGAGATGCAAGATTCCCAGATGATATTGGAACAACAGTGGGAGTAGGATTAAGAGTTAATACACCAGTAGGACCTTTAAGATTTGATTTTGGATGGCCAGTAGGAAATTCAGAAGAGAGTGGAATGAAATTCTACTTTAATATGGGACAATCATTCTAATAAAAATATATATGGAGGATTTATAATGAAGAAAATAGCAATATTAGCAATGTTAGCAGCAGTATCAACATCTGCGTTCGCTTTAAAAGTAGGTTATGTAAATAGTCAGGAGCTTTTTGCAAAGTATTCACAAACAAAGGTAATTAGAGATACTTTAACAAAAGAGAAGCAAAATTTAGAAACTACTTTACAAAAGAAAGAGATAGAGTTACAAAAACTTCAAGTTGAGTTACAGGGAAAAGGAAAAGATGTAAGCGAAGCGGAGAAAAAAGCATTTGAAGATAAAGTAACAGCTTTCCAAAAATCAGTGAGAGAATCTCAAGCTAAACTTTCAAATGAGGAAGCTAAAAAAATGCAAGAAATAGATAGATTAATAAATATATCTATTCAAAATGTTGCAAGATCAGAGAAGTATGACTATGTTCTTGAGCAAGGAGCAATTAAATTTGGTGGAGAGAACATAACTCCAAAAGTATTAAATGTAATGGAAAAAAGCAAAAAAGTAAACTAATCAAAATAGAGAGAGGGATAAGATGACTTATAAAATAGATGAGTTAATAGCCCTTCTTGAATGTGAAGTAAAGGGAGATGCCAAGGTAAACATTACAGGGTTATCTCCCTTTTTTCAAGCTGAAGAAGGAGAAGTAACTTTTGCATCAGATGAGAAATTTTTAAAAAAATTAGATGAGACTAAAGCCAGTGTAATAATAGTGCCAGCAGGGATAGAGTTACCAGAAAACGGAAAAACATACCTATTGGTAAAAGATAATCCAAGAGTTTTAATGCCTAAACTTTTAGCATTTTTTAAAAGAAAGTTAAAAAAAATGGAGAAACTTGTAGAGGATTCTGCAGAGATAGGAGAGGGAAGTTCTGTTGGAATAAATGCCTATATAGGGCATAATGTAAAATTGGGTAAAAATGTGACAATCTATCCAAATGTAACAATATGTGAAGGGGTAGAAATTGGAGATAACACTGTTATCTACTCCAATGTTACAATAAGAGAGTTTTGTAAGATTGGAAAAGAGTGTGTTATTCAGCCAGGTGCAGTTATAGGGTCTGATGGATTTGGTTTTGTAAAAGTAAATGGTAACAATACAAAAATCGATCAGATAGGTGCTGTAATAATTGAGGATTTTGTTGAAATTGGTGCTAATACAACAATAGATAGAGGTACAATAGGAAATACCTTAATAAAAAAATACACAAAAATTGATAATCTAGTTCAAATTGCCCACAATGATATAATAGGACAAAACTGTTTAATAATATCTCAAGTTGGAATAGCAGGAAGCACTGAAGTGGGAGATAATACAACATTGGGTGGACAGGTTGGAGTAGCTGGTCATATAAAAATAGGTAGCAATGTAATGGTTGGTGCAAAATCAGGAATCATAGGAAATGTTGATGATAATCAGGTATTGGCAGGACATCCATTGATGAATCTAAAAGATGACTTAAAAGTGAAAGCTGCACAAAAAAAATTACCAGAGTTATTAAAAAGAGTAAAAGAGTTAGAGAAAAAACTTTAAAAATAGTTATAAACAAAAATCTAAAGTTGAATAATTCAACTTTAGATTTTTTATTTTTTTGAAGAAAGGTATTTAATTTAAAGGTGTAACATGATACAATATATAAAATAAAAAGAATGAGGTAATTTAATGAAGAAGAGAATATTTTTTGATAAGTATGATGAGATGAGATTTATATCCCATTTAGACATGCTTAGATTTGCAGATAGATTATTAAAAAAAGCTCATATACCTATGAAATATAGTCAGGGATTTCATCCAAGACCAAAAATCTCTTTAGGAAATCCAGTTTCCTTAGGTACAGAGGCTTTTAATGAGATAATGGATATAGAACTATCAGAGGTAATGAGCAATGAAGAGATAATGGAAAAAATGAACTCTGCAGCTGTTCCAGGATTCAGAGTAAATAGAGTGGAGAGCGTTGAGGATAAAAGAAGTATCGTTGATACATATACAAATGCTCTTTTTGAAATATCAGGTTCTAAAGAGAATATAGATACACTGGAGGCTCTATTTAATCAAGAGGAGATTATTGAGAGAAAAGAGAAAAATGGAAAGATATCAGAAAGAAATTTAGGAGAGAGAGTTAAGAACTTTTCTAGAGTAGAGAATATAATCAACTTAGAACTGGTTAATACCTCACCAAATTCATTTTTGATTTTAGCAGGTGTAGATGTAAAAGATGTACATATAGTAAAAAAAGGTTATAAAATCTAAAATATATAATTAATTATGAAGGAGAAAAGCTATGCTAGATTTAAGATTTATTCGTGAAAACATTGATATGTTACAAGAAATGCTGGTAAACAGAGGAAGCAACATTGATCTTCAAGAGTTTGTAAAATTAGACACAGAGAGAAGAGAGATTCTATCCCAAGTTGAAATGCTAAAAAATAAAAGAAATACAGAGTCTGCAGAAGTAGCTAGAAGAAAAAAGGCTGGAGAAGACGCTTCTGAGATTATAGCAGAGATGGGAAAAGTTTCAGCTCAAATAAAAGAGTTAGATGCAAAACTTGCAGAAGTGGAGGAAAAAGTAACTTATTTCCAAATGACATTACCAAATATGTATCATTCAAGTACTCCTATTGGAAAAGATGAAGAGGATAATGTTGAAATAAGAAGATGGGGAACTCCAAAAGAGTTTTCATTTAAACCAAAAGAGCACTGGGAGATTGGAGAAGATCTTGGAATTTTAGACTTTGAAAGAGGAGCTAAACTAGGAGGATCAAGATTTACAGTTTATAGAGGTGCAGCAGCAAGATTAGAAAGAGCTTTAATAAGCTTTATGTTGGATACTCATACAACAGAGCATGGGTATACTGAGCATTTAACTCCATTTATCGTAAGAAGAGAGATCTGTGAGGGAACAGGGCAACTTCCAAAATTTGAAGAGGATATGTATAGAACAACAGATGATATGTTTTTAATATCTACTTCAGAGATAACATTAACAAATATTCACAGACAAGAGATATTAAATGAGAGCGACTTACCTAAGTACTACACAGCATATTCCCCTTGTTTCAGAAGAGAAGCTGGATCATATGGTAGAGATTTAAAAGGATTAATAAGACAACACCAATTTAATAAAGTTGAAATGGTAAAATTAGCAACTCCAGAGACATCATATGATGAATTAGAGAAAATGGTTGTAAATGCTGAAACAATACTTCAAAGATTAGGATTACCATATAGAGTTATTCAATTATGTTCTGGAGATATGGGATTTGGAGCAGCAAAAACTTATGATTTAGAAGTATGGTTACCAGGACAAAATAAATTTAGAGAGATTTCTTCTTGTTCTAACTGTGGAGATTTCCAAGCTAGAAGAATGGGATTAAAATATAGACCAGAGGGAAGTTCAAAGAGCGAGTTCTGTCATACATTAAATGGATCAGGATTAGCAGTAGGAAGAACTTTATTAGCAATTATGGAAAACTACCAGCAAGAGGATGGATCATTCTTAATACCAGAAGTTTTAGTGCCTTATATGGGTGGTATGACTGTTGTTAAAAAGTAGTCTTTTAATTTTATTTATTTTAAATCTATTTGTTAAAGATATGAGAGTTTTAGGAGTTCTTCTTCTTATAGGAGTTATACTAAATATCATATTTAATAAAGAACTATATAGTCATTTAAAGAAATTAAAATTTTTAATTTTTATATATCTAACTACATTTTTGGCTCAAATATATTACCATCAAGAGGGAGAAGTCCTTTTTAAAGTTTTTAATGTATATGTAACAAAGGGTGGAATTTTAAATTTTGCTTCAAGTTTTTTAAGAATAATAAACCTGATTTTATTATCATGGTTAGTAAATACGCAAAATATATTGCCTAAAAGTTTAGTTTCATATCAAAAAGTTATTGAAGATGTAATTGAGTTAATACCGGAAGTTTTCAAGATATTTAAAAGCAAAAGAAAGATAAAGTGGTTTTTTAGATATATTTTAAGTCAAATAAAGATAAAAAACTAATAGTTTCAAAAATTGATTTTAATTCAAAAATTTGTTATATTAGTAGATGAATAAAATATCAGGAGGAAAATTATGTCATATAATTACAAAGATTTAGGATTATCAAATACTAGAGAAATGTTTGCTAAAGCTAATAAAGAGCACTATGCAGTTCCAGCATTTAACTTCAATAACATGGAGCAAATGTTAGCGATTGTAGAAGCATGTGCTGAGATGGGATCACCAGTTATATTACAATGTTCAACAGGAGCATTAAAGTATATGACAAAAGAGGTTACTCCATTATTAGCTAAAGCAGCTGTAGATAGAGCAAGAGCTATGGGATCAGACATTCCAGTAGCACTTCACTTAGATCATGGACCAAACTTAGAAGCAGTAAAGACTTGTATAGATGCTGGATTCTCATCAGTAATGATAGATGGATCTCACTACACATTTGAAGAGAATATAGCTGTTACAAAAGAGGTTGTTGAGTATGCAAAGAAATTTGATGTAACTGTTGAGGCTGAGTTAGGAGTTTTAGCTGGAGTAGAGGATGATGTTGTTGCTGAGCACAGCATTTTCACAAATCCTGACGAGGTTGAAGAGTTTGTTTCAAGAACAGGAGTAGATTCATTAGCTATTGCTATTGGAACTTCACACGGAGCTCACAAGTTCAAGCCTGGAACAAATCCAAAGTTAGAGTTAGAAATATTAGCTGAAATCGAAAGAAGAATTCCTGGATTCCCAATCGTATTACACGGATCATCAGCAGTTCCACAAAAATATGTTGAAGAGATCAAAAAATATGGTGGAGTATTAAAAGACGCTATTGGAATTCCTAACACTGAGTTAATGGGAGCAGCTAAATCAGGTGTAGCTAAGATAAACGTGGATACTGACGGAAGACTTGCATTTACAGCAGGAGTAAGAAGAGTATTTGCTGAGCAACCAGGAGAGTTTGACCCAAGAAAATATTTAGGTGTTGCAAAAGAAGAGATGAAAGCTTACTACAAAGAGAAAATTAAAGATGTTTTCGGATCTGAAAACGCTTATAAAGCAGCAAAATAATAGAAGTTTAAAACCTGTAGTTGACCTACAGGTTTTTTTTATTTTTTGACTATTGATTTTTTTAAAAAAATATAGTAATAAAATAGAATAATTCTTAAAAAACTTATAAAAGACTTAAAATAAAAATAGGAGGTACAAATGGCTTGTGATAATAGATTGAAAGAAGAGATGTTCGAAGAGTTAAAAAAATATATAGCTGAAATTGAAGATAAGAACGGAGCATTGATTTCTGTACTGCATAAAGGGCAGGAGATCTTTGGATATTTACCACAGGAAGTACAGGAGTTTATAGCGAAAGAGATGAACATTCCAATTGCAAAAGTATATGGAGTAGTTAGCTTTTATCATTTCTTCTCAATGAAGCCCAAAGGAAAACATCCAATATCAGTTTGTATGGGAACCGCTTGTTATGTCAGAGGAGCAGAGAAAGTTTTAAACAGCGTTAAAAATTATTTGGGAATTGATGTGGGGGAAACAACGGAGGATGGATTATTTTCTATAGATGCATTGAGATGTGTTGGAGCCTGTGGATTAGCTCCAGTGGTTTTAATTGGAAAAGATGTGTATGGAAAAGAAGAGGTTAAAGATATGAAAAAAATATTGGAGAGATATAGAAAAGAGGATTCGAAATAAGGGATAGATAATACATTAAAAGTATTTTAGGAGGCTAATTATGAAAGAGAAAAAGAAAATACTTGTTTGTGGTGGTACTGGTTGTTTATCTGCAAAGGGAGAACAAATTGTAGAAAATTTAAGAAATTCAATTAAAGAACATGGATTAGAAAATGAAGTTGAAGTTATACAAACTGGGTGCTTTGGATTTTGTGAAAAGGGACCTATTGTAAAAATAATGCCAGAAAATACATTTTATATTGAAGTAAAACCAGAAGATGCAGAAAGAATAGTAGTAGAAGACATAATTAGTGAAAAAAGAGTTATAGAACTATTATATATTGACCCTAAAAATGGTGAAAGAGTTTTTGAAGGGGAAAATATGGAGTTCTATAAAAAACAGTTAAGAATTGCTCTTAAAAATTGTGGAAGTATAGACCCAGAGTCAATTGAACAATATATGGCAGCTGAAGGCTACGCTGCTTTAAAGAAAATATTAACAACAATGACTCCTGAAAATGTTATAAAGATAATTAAAGATTCAGGACTGAGAGGAAGAGGGGGAGGAGGATATCCAACAGGGTTAAAATGGGAGTTTGCCTCTAAAAATATATCAGAACAAAAATATGTGGTGTGCAATGCTGATAAAAATATATCAGAACAAAAATATGTGGTGTGCAATGCTGACGAGGGAGATCCAGGTGCTTTTATGGATAGATCTATTTTAGAGGGAGATCCACATAGTGTTATCGAAGGTATGATTATTGCAGGGTATGCTATAGGTGCTACAAAGGGATTGGTATATATAAGAGCGGAGTACCCACTGGCTATTGAAAGATTGGGAATAGCTATTGATACAGCTAGAAAAAATAGAATATTGGGAGAGAAAATTTTTGGAACGGAGTTCAACTTTGATATTGAGATAAAATATGGAGCAGGAGCATTTGTATGTGGTGAGGAAACTGCACTTATACACTCTATGGAGGGTGGAAGAGGAGAACCTACAACAAAACCACCATATCCAGCTGAATCTGGATATTGGGGGAAACCTACAATAGTAAACAATGTTGAAACTTTGGCTAATATTGCTCAAATAATATTAAAAGGAGTGGAGTGGTTTAGAAGCATTGGAACAAAAAATTCCCCTGGAACAAAGGTTTTTGCTTTAGCTGGAAAAATTAATAACGTTGGATTGGTTGAAGTTCCAATGGGTACAACTTTGAGAGAAGTTATTTTTGAAATCGGTGGAGGAATAAAAAATAATAAAAAATTTAAAGCTGTTCAAACAGGAGGACCATCGGGAGGGTGTTTAACTGAAAAAGATTTGGATACCCCAATAGATTTCGATACTCTTCTATCTAAAGGGTCTATGATGGGTTCAGGTGGAATGATTGTAATGGATGAAGATGACTGTATGGTGGCAGTATCTAAGTTCTATTTAGAGTTTACAGTGGATGAATCTTGTGGAAAGTGTGCACCATGTAGAATAGGAAATACTAGATTGTGGGAAATTTTAGATAGAATAACAAAAGGAGAGGGAAAAGAGGAGGATATAGACCTACTAAAAGAGCTATCACAGACAATAAAAACTACCTCGCTTTGTGGACTGGGACAAACATCACCAAATCCGGTATTGTCTACAATAAATCAGTTTTTAGATGAATATTTAGAGCATATACATGAAAAAAAATGTAGAGCTGGCAAATGCCAAGCTCTGAGAAGATATTTAATAAATGATAAGTGTGTTGGATGTACAGCATGTGCAAGAGTTTGTCCTGTTGCATGTATTGATGGAAAAGTAAAAGAGAGACATGTTATAGATCAAAGTAGATGTATAAAATGTGGTGCTTGCTATAATGCTTGTAAGTTTAGTGCAATAGATATAGGTTAGTGGAGGTAGTTCATGAAAAATGTTATTGTTATAATAGATGGTAAAGAAGTGGAAGCTTTAGCAGGAACAACAATATTAGAAGCAGCAAAATCAGCTGGAATAAAAATACCGAGCTTATGCTATATGAATATTCCAGAGATAGGATTTAAAAATGATTGCGCTTCTTGCAGAATATGTGTAGTTGAAGTTGTGGGAAGAAAAAATTTGGTTCCAGCCTGTGCAACGCCAGTTTCTCCAGGAATGATAATAAACACTAATACGATGGAAGTTTTAGAAAAAAGAAGAAATGTTTTAGAACTTATGTTATCAAATCATCCAACAGATTGTTTAATCTGCGCTAAAAATGGGAAATGTGATCTACAGACTTTAGCTATGGAGTTTGGAATTAGAGATATAAGATTTAAAGGAAAAATATTTGAGTATAGAAGAGAGGTTTCACCATCTATAGTTAGAGATTTAGATAAATGTATTATGTGTAGAAGATGTGAAAATATGTGTAATAATATTCAAAGATGTCAGGTTTTATCAGCAGTTAATAGAGGATTTAAGTCAGTTGTTTCAACAGCTTTTGAATCAGATTTAGATAAGACCAATTGCACATTTTGTGGGCAGTGTGTAGCTGTATGCCCAGTTGGAGCATTGTATGAAAAAGACTATACATGGGGTCTTATAAAAGATATTGCAAATCCAAGAAAAAGAGTGACAGTTCAGGTAGCTCCTGCAGTTAGGGTAGCAATAGGCGAGGAGTTTGGATATGAACCTGGAACTGATGTAACAGGGAAACTTGTAACAGCATTGAAAAAGCTTGGATTTGATGATGTGTTTGATACAAACTATGCAGCTGATTTGACTATTATGGAGGAAGCTGCAGAGTTTAAGCAAAGATTAGAAAAATATTTAAGTGGCGATAAAAATGTAAAGCTCCCAATTTTAACATCATGCTGCCCAGCTTGGGTTAATTTTATTGAACATCACTATCCAGACATGTTGGATATACCATCATCTGCAAAATCTCCACAACAAATGTTTGGAGCAGTTTTAAAGGATATTTGGGGACCAGCTAGAGGGATAAAAAGAGATGAAATAATAAATGTATCAATAATGCCTTGTTTAGCAAAAAAATATGAATCATCCAGAAGTGAATTTTTTACTGATGGAGTTCCTGATGTAGACTATTCAATCTCAACTAGAGAACTTGCACACCTTTTAAAACAATCAAATATAGATTTGAAAAAGATGGAGGATTCTGAGTTTGATAACCCTCTGGGATACTCAACTGGAGCGGCAGTTATCTTTGGTAGAACAGGTGGAGTTATTGAAGCTGCAACGAGAACTCTCTATGAATGGATGACAAATCAGACCCTTGAAGAGGTAGATTTTAAATCGATGAGAGGAATGGAAGGAATAAAAATTAGTGAAGTAAAAGTGGGAGATACTGTTGTAAAGATAGGTATAGCAAATGGATTATCTGCAGCTAGAGATATTTTAGATAAAGTTAGAACTGGAGAGGAGTTTTTCCACGCCATAGAGATTATGGCATGTAAAGGTGGATGTGTTGGAGGAGGAGGACAGCCTTATCACCACGGAAATTTTGAAAAAGTGGTAAAAAGAGCTGAGGGATTACAATGCATAGACAATGAAAAAATGTTTAGAAAATCACATGAAAATCCATATATACAATCACTGTATGAAAAATATTTGGAACATCCATTAAGTTCTGAAGCGCATAGAATTTTACATACAAAATATTACTCAAAAAAAAATTAAAATAACATAAAAATATTGAAAAAAAATAACAGTAGTACCTAACTACTGTTATTTTTTGTTACCTTTAACTCTTTACAAAGGAATGACAATGTAATATAATCTAGGGAAGAATATCAAAAATAAATGACCTGTGGGAGGGCAAATGATAAAGGAAGCTAGATTAATAGAAAATTTTTTAGATATGGTAAAGATTTCATCTCCTTCAAAAAATGAGAGAGCTATGGGAGATTATTTATTAAAAGTTCTTAAAGAGTTAGGATTAGAGGTAAGCGAAGACAATGCTGGTGAGATTAACGGTGGAAACTGTGGAAATATAATTGGAGTTTTAAGAGCTCCTGGTAAGAAAAAGCTTTTATTTAGTGCTCATATGGATACAGTAGTACCTTGTGAAAAAATAGTTCCTGTAATAGAAAATGGGGTTATAAAATCAGATGGGACATCTGTTTTAGGTGGGGATGATAAAGGTGGAATCGCCGCGATTATAGAGATGCTAAGAGTTATAAAAGAGAATAATTTAGATCACCCAGAGATAGTAGTAGTATTTTCTATGGGAGAGGAGATCGGATTATTGGGCTCTAAAGCTTTTGCAATAGGGAGCTATGGTATAGATTATGGATTTATTCTTGATTCAAGTGGTAAACCAGGAAAAATAATTACAAAAGCACCGTCAGCAGCTAGAGGAAAAATAACAATAATAGGAAAACCAGCTCATGCTGGAATATCTCCTGAAAGTGGAATAAATGCATTAACAGTTGCAGCACATGCCATAACAAAGATAAAATTAGGAAGAGTGGATGTTGAAACTACTTCAAATATTGGTATTGTAAATGGTGGACAGGCAACTAATATAGTTATGCCATCAGTTGAATTGGACTATGAAGCAAGAAGTTTATCAAATGAGAAGTTGGATAATCTATTAGCTGAAACATTTAAAATATTTGAAGATGTTTGTAAAGAGTTTGGAGCTAAGTTAGAGAATACTGTACAAGTTGAATATCCAGGGTTTGCATTAAATGATGATGAAAAGATAGTTGAGATTGTAAAAAATGCTTGTGAAAGAGCGGAAATAAAAAGTGAAACTGCTTCATCTGGTGGAGGAAGTGACACAAATATATACAATAGTAAAGGTGTTCCTAGCGTAAATTTAGCTGTTGGAATGACTAAGGTTCACACTTTAGAGGAGTATATTGAGATAAAAGATTTAGTGAATCTATCAAAAATATTAGTTGAAATTATAAAAGGTTAAAAATGAAGATAGGTAAGAAAAAAGGTAAAGTATTAAATGTAATATATATATTTATAGTTTTGATGGTTGTAGTTTTCTTTGCAAAAGATGTATTTAACTATACAATGACAGGAATTGAGGAGATCTTATTACCACTTCAATCCAGAGTCTATTTCTTAGGTAAAAAAGCGAAAGAGAGTACTGAAAGTGTTATAAATTATAAAGAGTTAATCAGTGAGAATAATAGATTAAAATATACAATAGCAGAAAAATCTTTAGTTGAACAAAAGAATCAAAGACTATTGGAAGAGAACGCTAGATTAAGAGAGTTATTGGATATGAAAGATCAGTTTAAATTCCAATTTAAAGTTGGAAAGATAAGCTTTCAACAAACTAGAGAGATGTTTGAAAGTTTTGCTATAAATGTAGGTGAAATTGATGGCATTAAAAAAAATATGCCAGTTTTATTTAATGAATCATTGATAGGAAGAGTTGAAAAGGTATTTAAAAACTACTCTGTGGTTCAGATGATAACATTTCAAGATTCTGTAGTAAGTTCCAATGCGGGAGGAAATACAGTAGGTATAATCAAAGGGAATAGAAGTGATGAACTTATATTTGAGCCAGTTTCTTTTCATGAAGCACAATTAAAAGTTGGAGATAAAGTTTATACTTCAGGAATTAGTGATATTTATCCAAAAGATCTTTATATTGGAGAGATTTGTGAAATAAGAAAAAAATATGAAGACAATGTGGAATACTTAGTTAAACTACCATTTAATATAACAGATATGAATGAAATAATAGTCCTTACAGAGGTGGATAGATGATAAAAAAAATATTTCTATTTATGGTAATAGGATCAACAATTTTTGCAACATCTAAAAGAATTTCAAATATAGATGATATTTATTCAACTGTGAAAGAAACAGTGTACTTAAATGGAGAGAAAAAAGAAAAAGAGTATAGGATTGAATATATTTCACCAGATTATTTACGAAAAGAGGTTATTGCACCAAATGTAAATAAAGGGGAGATATTTCAATACGAAAATGGAAAATCTTTAGTTTATATCCCTCTATTTAATGAAGTTTCTCAAAACAATAGTGAAGATGTGAGTAATTTTTTATCAATTATAAAAGATTTGAAAAATAAAGATCAAAATGATAAAAGTTTTATAGATAACTACTACTTAGAAAAAGTAAAGGAACTAAAATATAAAGATAGTTATAGAATAAAAATAAAAGAGTACAAAAAATTCGATGGGTACTTGCTTCCTATAAAAATGGAGATATTTGAAAAAGAAAGTAAAGTAGCTGAATTAGACCTAAAAGATACAAAAGTAAATAGTGGCCTTAAAAGAAAGGAACTTAAAAAATGAAATTTATAAAGACTAAGGGATTAATAATAAAAAAAGTTGATTTTGGAGAGGGAGATAGAATAATAACTATTTTTTCTGAAAATTTTGGGAAAATTGATCTTTTAGTTAAAGGAATTAGAAAAAGTAAAAAAAGAGACCAAAGTTCGGTAGATTTATTAACTCTATCAAATTTTACATTTTATAAAAAAGGTGATAATTTTATACTTAATACAATTGATTCTCTAGATTTTTTTTATGATTTAAAAAAAGATATAGAGAAGTTGGAAATAGCATCTTATATGCTCTCTATAATTAATGAAATAGTCTTGCCAGGAGAGAGGAAAAAAGAGTTTTTTCAAAGAGTAGAAAAAGCTTTAAATTTTATTATAAAAAATGATATATATACTAATTTTTTTATGATTTTAAAAATGATGAATTGGATTATAAAAAATGAAGGTTATAGAATTAATATATCTGGAGAAAAGTATTTTAATATATCTGAGTCTATAATAACAGATTTAGGAGATGATAAAGTTATCCCTTTAAAAAAAGAGTTATTTGAAGTGTTGTCAAATATAGAGAAAAGGGTATTGATATCTGAGGAAAAAATGAAATTGGATATTTTAATTGATGCCATTACTCTTTATGAAAAATATATAAACTATCATTTAGATACAAAATTAAATCTAAAGAAACATTTATTTGGAGGTTACTCATGTTAAACATAGTTAAAATAACTGACTATATGTCAGAAGAACTAATATTACTTAATCTAAAAGCAAAAACTAAAGATGAAGCTTTAAAAGAGCTATCAACTTTGATAGGAAAATCGGAGAAAATAGAAAAAAAAGATGTTATATATAAAGCTCTTTTAGAAAGAGAGAATTTGGGGAGTACAGGAATAGGAAAAGGGGTAGCCATACCACATGCAAAAACTGATGCGGCTCAAAGTTTAACAATAGCTTTTGGAATAAGTAGAGAGGGAGTAGATTTTAAATCTTTAGATCAAGAAAAGGTAAAAATATTTTTTGTATTTGCATCACCATTTAAAGACAGTCAAATTTATTTAAAAGTATTGGCAAGAATTTCAAGATTAATAAGAGATGAAAATTTTAGAGGGAAGCTTTTAAATTGTGAAAATGCAAAAGAAGTATTGGAGTGTATAGACAAAGAGGAAGCTTTATAGGGAGAGAGTATGAGATGTCCATTTTGTAATAGTGAAGACACAAAAGTAATAGATAGTAGAGCATTTTCTGAAAATAATTCAATAAAAAGAAGAAGAGAGTGCAATAGTTGTGAAAAAAGATTTACAACATATGAAAGAATAGAAGAGAATCCAATCTATGTTGTAAAAAAGAATAAAAGTAGAGAAAAATTTAACAAGGAAAAGCTATTGAGAGGCTTGGAAAGGGCAACTAATAAAAGAAATATAAGCAGAGATGACTTGGAAAAATTTATTGCTGATGTGGAAAAAGTAATACAAAACACTTTAAAAAATGAGATAACAACGCAGGAGCTAGGGGAGCTTGTACTAGAAAAATTAAAAGATTTAGATGAAGTTGCATATGTTAGATTTGCATCTGTATATAAGGAGTTTGATGATATAAAATCCTTTATAGATGTTGTGGAAGATATAAAAAAGGATAAGAAAATATGAAAGTTTTAGTAATAAATGGACCAAATCTGAATTTTTTAGGTAGAAGGGAACCTGAAATATATGGAGATAAAAGTTTAGAAACAATAAACAATGAAATAAAATTATTTGGAAAAAAATGTGGAATGGACATAGAGTTTTTTCAATCTAATCATGAGGGTTTTATAATTGATAAGATACAAGAGGTCTATGGTAAAGTTGATTATTTAATAATCAATCCGGGAGCATTGACGCATTATGGGATTGGAATAAGAGACGCTATTTTGTCAACTAACTTAAAAACCATAGAGGTTCATTTATCCAATGTATACTCTAGAGAAGAGTTTAGACATAAGTCTGTAATATCAGATATATGCATAGGGAAAATTACTGGATTCGGTTCTGAAGGGTATAAAATGGCCCTTCAATATCTAAGTAGTTTAAAAAAATAGGAGGCAAAATGAGAATTTTATTTATGGGAACTCCAGAGTTTGCAGTTCCATCATTAGATACATTAAGAAAAAAACATGAGATTGTAGGTATATTTACAAAGGTAGATAAACCAAATACAAGAGGAAAAAAGATAAAGTATACTCCGGTAAAAGAGTATGCCTTAGAAAATAATATACCTGTTTATCAACCGAACTCCTTGAGAACAGAGGAAACGTTTGAACTAATAAAGGAGTTAAATCCAGAGTTAATTGTTGTAGTGGCTTATGGGAAAATAATTCCTAACAATATAATAGAGTTTCCAAAATATGGGATAATAAATGTACATTCATCTCTACTTCCAAAATTTAGAGGAGCAGCACCAATAAATGCTGCTATAATAGCTGGAGAAAAAGAGAGCGGTGTTACGATTATGGATATAGCAGAGGAGCTTGATGCTGGAGACATAATTTTAAAAGGAACTACACCTATATATGAAGAGGACACTTTTTTAACTCTACATGATAGATTAAAGGCTATAGGAGCGGAAAAATTAGATGAAGCGGTTGAGCAAATAGAAGCAGGAACAGCAAAGAGAGAGGTTCAAAATCATCTAGAAGCCACTTTTGTAAAGCCATATAAAAAAACAGATTGCTTAGTTGATTGGAATAAGACAAAGGAAGAGATTTTTAATTTTGTAAGAGGTATGAATCCATTTCCAACAGCGTATACTTATCACAATGAGAAAGTTTTAAAAATATATGCCATTGAAAAACTTGATAAAATTTATGAGAATGGGGAAAATGGAGAGATAGTGGATTCCATAAAAGGAAAAGGATTTGTAGTTAAGGTCAATAATGGTAGTGTTATTTTAACAGAGATTAAACCTGAAAATAAAAAAAATATATCGGGAAAAGATAGCATAAATGGAAACCTATTTAAAATAGGGGAAGTTTTAAAATAAAAATAGTGGGGGGAGAAGTTACATGATAAAAACTTCAGAAAAAAAAGAAAAGATTTCAAAAAAAACTATACAGAGATTGACAATGTATTTAAAATGTTTAGAAAAATTTTCACCAGATGACTATATATCATCTGAAGAGATGGGAGTGCTATTAGGAGTAACAGCTGCTCAAATAAGAAAAGATTTTTCAAACTTTATAATGGATTTGGATTCTTGTATTGGTATAAGGGGTAAAGGGTATAACGTAAAGTGTCTTTACGAAATGATTGAAGATATATTGGGAATAAATAAACAGAATAATGTAATTATTGTTGGAGCAGGGAAACTAGGAAACGCTATTTTACTAGAAGGTGATATAGAAAAACCTAGATTCAATATTGTTGGAATCTTTGATATAACAAAGAGCAGAATTGGAAAAGAATATAAGGGGATAAAGATAAGTAGTGTAAGTGATATACCAAAAATAGCTTCAGAGCAAAAAATAGATATGGCAATTATAACTGAAAATAAATCTATTGCTCAACAAGTTACTGATATAGTTACACAGTCAGGAATTAAAGCGATACTTAATATGACCTCTTTAGAGATTAAAGTACCAAGAGATGTTGTTATAGAACATATAGATTTAAATAGAAAGCTTCAAGAATTAAATTACTGGAAAGAGAAGGCGGAATAGTAATGAAAATTTTAGATGGTAAATATGTATCTCAAAAAGTAAGAGATTTAATAAAAAAAGAGATAATTGAGATAAAAGAAAGCACAGGAAAGGTTCCAGGATTAGCAGTAATACAGGCAGGGGATAATTTAGCATCTAAAATTTATGTGAATTCTAAAATAAAGCAATGTGCAGAAGTTGGAATAGAGTCAAAGAACTTTATTATGCCAGTTGATGTTACAGAGATAGAGCTTTTACAAAAAATAGAAGAGTTAAATAAGGATGAAACAATAGATGGAATTTTAGTTCAGTTGCCATTGCCAGATCATATAGATACACCAAAGGTTATAGAAGCGATAGATATAAATAAAGATGTAGATGGTTTTAAACCTGAAAACTTAGGGAAAGTGGTTTTAGGAGATGAAACTGCATTGATTTCATGTACACCAGCAGGAATTTTAAGATTGTTTGAAGAGTATGAAATCGCCTTGGAAGGAAAAGATGTTGTTGTTATAGGTAGAAGTAATATTGTTGGAAAACCAATGACAGCACTTTTAATAAATGAAGGTGCAACAGTAACTGTTTGCAATAGTAAAACAAAAAATCTTGCTGAAAAAACTAAGAATGCAGACGTTGTAATAGTGGCCATAGGAAAGGGGAACTTCCTAAAGGGTGAGATGGTAAAAGAGGGAGCTATTATAATAGATGTTGGAATAAATAGAGATGAAAATAACAAGATTTGTGGAGATGTAGATTTTGAGTCTGTAAAAGATAAAGTGTCATACATAACACCTGTTCCTGGGGGAGTAGGACCTATGACTATTGCAATGTTACTTAATAATACATTAAAAGCATTTAAAATCGGAAAAAAAATATAGGGGAGAGATTAAAATGGAGAAAAAAGAGTTTTATATTGTAGATAAGAGAATATTACCAAATTCAATTCAAAGTGTTATAAAGGTAAATGAGATAGTTCAAGCGGAAAAAATATCAAAATATGAAGCTATAAAAAGAGTTGGAATAAGTAGAAGTACATATTACAAGTATAAGGACTACATCAAACCATTTTTTGAGGGTGGAAAAGAGAAAGTATTCAGTATCCATCTATCTTTAGTTGACAAACCAGGAATATTAGCAAGAGTTTTAGATATTATAGCTGGAGAGCAGATGAATATTTTAACAATTGTTCAAAATATAGCTATAGATGGAGTTAGTAGAGTAACAATATCAATTCAAACAACAGAAAACTTACTTAGAAAAATTGAAGAGATGTTAGAAAAAATAAGTTCTTTAGACTCAGTTAAGGAGTTAAGGGTAATAGGTAGCAATTAAGGAGGAGTAATGAAATTAGATTTAGAGAGTATAAAAAAGTTAGCTAAAAATATTGATGAGCATAATCTTTCTGAAATAACAGTTGAGATTAATGGAACAAAGCTTACAATGAAAAAAGAGGAGTTAAAACAGGAAACAGTAACAACAAATATAAAATACATGGAGCAACCAGCAGCAATTAGTAAAGATATAACAATAGAAAAAACTGAGAGTTCAGCAGAAGAGGTTGTAGACGGTCAAGAGATTGTATCACCAATGGTAGGGACATATTATTCAGCACCATCTCCTGACTCTGACGATTTTGTTAAAGTTGGAGATAGAATAGAGGCTGGAGATACAGTTTGTATAGTTGAAGCTATGAAGATGATGAACGAGGTTAAATCGCCAATATCAGGAACAATAGTAGCACTAAAATCTGAAAATGGAAGAGCAGTAAAAAAGGGAGAAGTATTATTTTTAGTAAAATAGAGGAAAGCGAATAGCTTTCCTTTTTATTCTTTGGAAAGGTTTTTTTTAGAAAACCATGTATGTTGTTTTTTATGGAGAATTATGGTAGAATATAGGAGTATTCAATTTAAAAAAATAAGGAAGGTGTAATATAAAGTTGGACACGTATCGTGATATTATTATATTAGTTGTATTGATTTTACTATCTGGTTTTTTTTCAGCCTCAGAAACAGCCTTAACATCTTTTAAAACAACGGATTTAGAAGATATCGAGAAGTCGAATAAAAAAACAGCACATCTATTGAAAAAGTGGTTAAAAAGTCCAAATGAGATTTTAACAGGAATGCTTTTAGGCAATAATATAGTAAATATTTTAGGATCATCTATTGCAACAGCTTTAGCAATTAATATAATGGGAAACTCTCCTAGAAGTTTAGCTATTGTAACAGCAGTTATGACAGTATTAATTCTTATATTTGGAGAGATAACGCCAAAAATAATGGCAAAAAACAACTCTAAGAGGTTTTCGAAGTTAGTAATAGGTCCGATTTACTATTTCGGTATATTGATGAAACCAATTGTTAAGATATTGATGTGGACATCAATACTAATTGGAAGAATCCTAGGAGTTGAAGTAAAAACAGAGAACATAATGTTTACAGAGGAAGATTTAATATCATTTGTAAATGTGGGAGAAGCTGAAGGAATTATTGAAGAGGAAGAAAAAGAGATGATTCATTCAATAGTTGGCTTAGGAGAGACAAATGCAAAGGAGATAATGACTCCAAGAACATCCATGTTTGCAGTTGAAGGAAATAAAACTTTAGATGATATTTGGGAAGAGATGATAGAAGCTGGATTCTCAAGAATTCCTGTCTATGAGGAAACCATAGATAATATTATTGGAGTTTTATATACAAAAGACGTACTAAATTATTTAAAAGAACATAGTACAGATACACAGGTCAAAGAGTTAGTAAGAGAAGCTTACTATGTTCCTGAGACAAAATCAATCATAGAGATTTTACAGGAGTTTAAAAGTAAGAAAGTACATATAGCACTGGTTTTAGATGAGTATGGTGGAATTGGTGGAGTATTGACAATAGAGGATCTATTAGAGGAAATTGTTGGAGAGATTCGTGATGAATTTGATAATGAGGAAGAGGAAAGCATAAAAGAGATTGACGACAATAGATATGAAGTTGATGCAATGCTAGACATAGAAACAATAAATAAAAATTTGAGTATTGATTTACCAATATCGGAAGATTATGAGAGCTTAGGTGGACTTATTATGTCCGAGTTAGGTAAAATTCCAGCAATTGGAGATATAGTTGAGTTTGAAGATGTAAAACTAATTGTAGTAGAAGTTGAAAAGATGAGAGTGTCTAAGGTAGAGATACAAAGAGGAGAATAAAAATGAGAAGAGTAAAAGCCAGTTTTTATAGTGGATTAATTGCAATACTACCAATTGTTATTACGGTGTATATTTTTAACTGGATATTTCAAATTTTCTTAAATTTATTACAGGATTCTTTTTTAACTGTAGCTATAAGAACATTAGTTTTACAAACTGGTTTAGGAAAAGAGCAGGATCTTCATCTATATACCCAAATCCTTATTAATGTTCTATCATTTATAACATTGATAGTATTATTAATCGTAATTGGAACAGCAATGAGAATATTTTTATTTAAAAAGATTGCTTCTTTTTTGAATAATCTTTTAGTGAAAATACCATTGTTTAGTCAAATATATAGTACAATAACCCAAATAATATCATTATTTGCTTCAGATAGACAAAAATCTTATCAGAAAGTTGTAATGTTTGAGTATCCAAGACATGGAATATATAGTATAGGATTTATGACATCTGATAGTAATCACTTTGTAGAAGAGGTTACAGGTGAGGAGATGTGTAATGTATTTTTACCAACCTCTCCAAATCCAACTTCAGGAATGTTTATAATTTTAAAAAAATCTGAAGTGAGAGTCTTAGATTTAAAAGTGGATGACGCTATAAAACTTATTATCTCAGGAGGAGTAATATTACCACCAAATAATAAAAAGGAGAACTAAATGTGGAAGTATCTTTTTTTAATTTTTGTGTTTATTGGATGTAGTGGTAAAGATGTAAAGGAAATATCAAAGGATTATATAAAAAAAGATGAAAAATATTTATTACTTAAAGGTGCTAATTTATACTCTTTAGGTAAAAAAAGTGAAGCACTATCAGTCTATGAAGAGGTATTAAAAATAAATAATGAAAATAGTGTTGCATTGAGAGAAAAAGCTGTAATTGAAGGACAGTTAGGAAATACGAAGCAGGCTGAAAAAGATTTTTCTGATGCACTGCTTTTAAATCCAAGAGATAATCTAACTTTAAAAAATTTAGCATATTTGAACTTTGAAAAGAAGAATTATAATAAAAGTTTAGAATATTTAGGAAGAGTACCGATGGATTTGAAAAGTGATCAAGATTACTTTATTTTAGGATATATAGAGTTTTTAAATGGAAACTACTTAAACTCATTGAAATATTATGAGCTTATAAGCGATGAGGAGATATTTAATAGCAATCTATTTTTTGATTCATATTTAGACAATTTGAAACATGTTGATAATTTGAAAAAAGACGCATATTTAAGACTTGAAGATAAAATAAAATATAATAAAAGTAGTACCGTAAAGTTATCTAATTTTTATAGTATGTTTTTAAAAAGAGACGATTTATCAGAAAGGGTTTTAAAAAACTATCTAACTTATAATGAGGTTGATAGAGACGTAGTTAATGAGTTAATAAACATATACTATAAAAATGGAGATAAAGTTAAAGCTAAAAAAGCTTTGGATTTAATTTCAAATTAGTATAGATAATTTATGATAAAATTGAAAAGAAGTAATATTTAGGAGGAAGTAAATGGATTTAAAAAAATATGTAGCATTAGTAGAGGACTACCCAAAACCAGGAATAAAGTTTAGAGATATAACTCCATTAATGGGAAATGGTGAGGCATATAAATTTGCAACAGATAAAGTTGTTGAGTTTGCAAAAGAGCATAATATAGATTTAGTTGTAGGACCTGAAGCGAGAGGATTTATATTTGGATGTCCTGTATCATATGCTTTAGGAGTGGGATTTGCTCCAGTTAGAAAACCAGGAAAATTACCTAGAGAGGTTATAGAGTATGCTTATGATTTAGAGTATGGTTCAAATGTACTTTGTATGCATAAAGATTCTGTAAAACCAGGACAGAGAGTTTTAATCGTAGATGATTTACTAGCAACTGGTGGAACTATAGAAGCTACTGTGAAGTTAGTTGAAGAGCTAGGTGGAGTGGTAGCAGGATTAGCGTTTTTAATTGAACTAGAGGACTTAAAAGGTAAAGAAAAATTAGAAGGTTATCCAGTATTAACTTTAATGAAGTATTAATAACTTTTAAGGCGACACAAGACTGTGTCGCCTTATTTGTATGATAGTATAGGAAGAGGTGTATTATGAAATATTGGCAAGAGATAGAAAGTGAAATAGATAAGCACAATTTAAAAGTGGATAAAGAAAAAATCAAAATGGCTTTCTTTTTTGCAGAGGAATGCCATATAGGACAATACAGAAAATCTGGTGACAGCTATATAATACATCCTGTAGAAGTAACAAAAATATTGATAGATATGAAAATGGATACAGAGGGGATAATAGCGGGAATACTTCATGATATAGTGGAAGATACTTTAATAACTATTGCAGATATAAAGTATAACTTTGGCGATGAGGTTGCCCATCTTGTAGACGGTGTTACAAAATTAGATCATTTACCCAATGGAACTAAGAAACAGGATGAGAATATTAGAAAAATGATAATAGCTATGGCTAAAGATGTAAGAGTTATTATCATTAAATTAGCAGATAGACTTCATAATATGAGAACACTAAAGTTTATGATACCAGAGAAGCAAAAGAGAATAGCTCAGGAAACACTGTCAATCTATGCACCATTAGCCCATAGATTAGGTATAGCCAAAATCAAGTGGGAGTTGGAAGATATGTCTTTATACTATTTAGAACCAGAGAGATATAAAGATATAAAGGCTTTAATTGATGAAAAAAAGGATGAAAGAAAAAAATACTTAGAAGAGATGGTAAACAACATAACTAAGTTGTTAAATGAAGTTCAAATCTATGGAAAAGTAAAGGGAAGATTCAAACATTTTTATAGTATCTATAAAAAAATGTTTGAAAAAGGGAAAGATTTTGATGGAATCTATGACCTTATAGGAATTAGAATTATTTTAAATACAGAGGCGGAATGTTATAATACTTTAGGAGTTATACACAGTAATTATAGACCTGTTCCAGGAAGATTTAAAGATTATATTGCAGTTCCTAAATCCAATAACTATCAATCTATACATACAACCATAGTAGGACCTCTAGGAAAATTTGTTGAAATTCAAATTAGAACAGAGGAGATGGATAGAGTAGCTGAAGAGGGTGTTGCAGCACACTGGAGCTATAAAGAGAATAAAAAAATAAGTAAAAAAGATCAGGTTTATGGATGGCTTAGAAACATTGTGGAATTAAATCAAGGGGCTGAAAATACTGAGGAATTTATAAAAGAGGTCACTGGAGATATAGTAAAAGAGACAGTATTTGTATTTTCACCTAAGGGAGATGTTGTAGAGTTAGCCCAAGGTGCTACACCTATAGATTTTGCATTTAATATACATACTGAAATTGGAATTAAATGTGTAGGTGCTAAAGTTAATGGAAAGATTGTGCCTTTAGATTATAAGTTGAACAATGGGGATAGAGTGGAGATTATCACATCTAAAACTGCAAAAGGTCCAGGAAATGATTGGTTGGATATTGTAGCTACTCAAAGTGCTAAAAGTAAGATAAAAAAATGGTTAAAAGATCAAAAACTTGATGAAAATATTAAGATTGGGAAAGAGTTAATTGAAAAAGAGATCATAAAGTTAGGTATGACATTAAAGGAGTTTGAAGAGAGTCCAACTTTAAAGAAACACTTGGAAAAACATAATATTCCAACTTTAAATGATTTTTATTTCCATATGGGAGAAACAAAAAGTAAAGTTGATGTAGTTATAGCTAAATTAAAAATTGAGCAAGATAAGAATAAAGCATATATAGAAAGTAACGTAGAGGACTTTATAAAAGAACCAATAAAAAAGAAATCAGCTAAAAAGGATGATCAAGGAATTGTAATTGATGGAACTGAAAATACATTAATAAGATTTGCAAGATGCTGTACACCTCTTCCAGGAGATGATATTGGAGGGTATGTAACCAAATTAACTGGAATAGCAATTCATAGAAAGGATTGTCCAAACTATATATCAATGGTAAATCATGATCCAGCTAGAGTTATAGATGTTCATTGGGATGAGAAACTTTTAGAAACACCATCAAAAAAGAATAAATATACATTTGCTTTTACAATAAAAGCAATGGATAGACAAAATATTCTCATGGATGTTGTAACTACGATTTCAAATCATAAAATCAATGTTCTATCCCTAAACTCTCATAATATAAAAAAGGGACTGGATACCGTTGCGATAATAAAAGCAACAGTTGAATTAAATAGTAAAGATGAGTATAAGCAATTAGTTAGTCATCTATTAAAAATAAAAGATGTAATGTCAGTGGAAAGATAGGAGAGAATTAATGAGTAAAAAGTTACCAGTAACGTATGAACTATATGGTAAAGATGGAAAAGCTAGAATAGGAAAGATAACAACTCCTCATGGGGAGATTGAAACACCTGTATTTATGCCTGTTGGAACTCAAGCAACAGTAAAAGGGATGACACCAGAAGAGTTAGAAGAGATGGGTGCTGAAATAATATTAGGAAACACTTACCACTTATATTTAAGACCTAGCGATGAGCTAGTTGCTAAATTTGGTGGATTACACAAATTTATGAATTGGAAAAAACCAATTTTAACTGACAGTGGAGGGTTCCAAGTATTCAGTTTAGGTGATTTAAGAAATATTAAGGAGGAGGGTGTATATTTCAGATCACACTTAGATGGGTCTAAACACTTTATATCTCCTGAAAAATCTATAAATATTCAAAATAACTTAGGGTCAGATATCGTTATGCTATTTGATGAGTGTCCACCAGGTATGTCATCAAAGGAGTATTTAATTCCATCAATAGAAAGAACAACAAGATGGGCTAAAAGATGTGTGGAAGCTCATAGAAGACCAGATGAACAAGGATTATTTGCTATAGTTCAAGGTGGAATATATGAAGATTTAAGAGATAAAAGTTTAGCTGAATTAAGTGAAATGGATGAAGCATTCTCAGGATATGCTGTAGGTGGTCTTGCAGTGGGAGAACCTAGAGAGGATATGTATAGAATTCTTGATTATATTGTAGAAAAATTACCTGAAAATAAACCAAGATACCTTATGGGAGTGGGAGAACCTCTGGATATGCTAGAAGCGGTTGCAGCAGGAATAGATATGATGGATTGTGTTCAACCTTCAAGGATCGGTAGACATGGTACTGTATTTACAAAATATGGTAGATTGGTAATAAAAAATGCTACATATGCTGAGGATACAAGACCTTTAGATGAGGGATGTAATTGCTATGTATGTAGAAACTATTCAAGAGGATATATCAGACATCTATTTAAAGCTCAAGAGATTTTAGGGGCAAGATTAGCAACATATCATAATCTATATTTCCTATTAAAATTGATGAAAGACTCAAGAACTGCAATAAAAGAGGGAAGATTTAGTGAATTTAAAGCTGAATTTGAAAAAAATTATGCAATGGGAAAAAATAGTGATTGGATAAAACCAATAAAGTTTGATAAATAAAAAAGGCTAAAAATTGAGTAATTACTTAAACTATTAAAAATATAAAAAACCTCTTTTAGAACTAACTAAAGGAGGTTTTTACTTTACCAGTTTAGTTCTATTTTTAATTGCTTTGTTTTAACTCTCTCTTTTCGTAATCCATCATTTGATGGTAGATGTTCGGTTCTTTTTTTAATCTCATTTTTGGTCAAATCATTGAATAAGTTGGTACTTTCTAAAGAGGATATCTGATTATTACTTGGCAGATATTTATTTTCTTTTAAATAATCAATAAAAGGCCAAACAGAATCAGGTGCCAAATTAGCTTTCCAGTGTCCATAGATAGCTAGATGATGTGTAGTCATTAATATAAAGTCATTAAATTTATATAACCCATATTTTTTATTGAAGCTAGATTTTAGACACTCTGCTTTTTGTTTCAACTTCTCTTCTAAAGTTTTTACAAAATTATTGATTCCTTGTACTGCCCACTCACCTTGAGTGATAATTAAAGTGGGCTCTAAAATTTTTATTTCTGCTAGTAAATGCTTAATACAATTATTTTTCATACATTTTGTAGAATTTACATTTGAGACATTTGAAAATTTATCTATTTTCTGAAAAGAGCATCTATATGCATCAGATAAAGTATACGCTGAAAGCGCATTGTTACTATCTACTTCAAATATATATTTAAGAATATCTCTTGTTCCCTTCATGTGATTATTCATTTTTTCCCAATTGACACAATTTAATACTGTTTCATTGAAAGAATCAAAGTTAGGCAAAATTCCAAACTCTAAATTTTGCATGTACCCATGCTCTTTTCCTACAATTAAAATTCTAATCTCTTTTCCTCCAAACTCTGAATCATAAAAGGGCATAACTGCAGCTGTGGTTCCAGAGAATTGTTTTTTAAACTCTCTTAAATTCACTGATTGAGAACAACTAGGAAAGTATTTACAAAAAAAATTATCTGCATTTAAACCATTTTTATCATAATATTTATGGAGTTTTTGTATTCTTTCTTGTGTCTTATCTGTATTAAAATTCCACATGCTAATCACCTCATAATTTTCTTATAGATATTTACAATCATGTATATATTATTTTTACAGGTTTGTCAATACTAATTAAGAGTTAAGTAAAAAAGGAGAGCTCTATACTTTAAGGTATAAAACTCTCCAATTATTAGCTATTTTATAGATTGTATTTTGTAAACTTAGTTTTAAATTCATCTTCAGATCTAACAAAAAGTCTTTCATTTCCTTCTGAGTCTAAGACTTGTTCAGAAAAAACTCTATATAGATACATAACTTGTCCATCCTGTTCATTTGTACAGTTTAAGATATTGTAGTTTAAAACCTCATATAGTTTACCATTTTTATTATTTTTCCAAAGCTCTTTATTCATAACACTCCTTCAAACAGTTATTTCACCACATAAATCAGACTCCATAAAGAATTTTATATCTTGAGTCGAAAGATTTTTACCTAAGAGATACATAAGCTTAGTTATAGCCGCTTCAGGTGTCATATCTCCACCACTTATAACTCCAATGTTTTTTAGAGCACTGCTAGCTTCATACAGACCCATTTTAACAGCTCCAGTAGCACATTGGGTTATATTGACAACAACAACTCCAGAATCAATTATCGCTTTTAAAGTAGAAATAAAGATATCAGAAGTTGGCGCATTACCATTACCATATGTTTTTAAAATTATACCCTTTATATCCTCATGAGCTTCTACAAGTGTTTTTATATAGTGTGGCTTTATACCTGGGAAAATCTCAACTATAAGGATATTACTATTGATACATGGGTCTGTATAAAACTCATATTTAGGCATATCCAATACCTTTCTGTCATGAATTTTAATTTCACATCCAATCTCTCCTAAAGGTCTGTAGTTTGGAGAAGCAAAACCAAAGTAGTTAGTGGCATCAATTTTTCTTGCACGATTTCCTCTAAGAAGTTCATCTCTAAAGCATATTGTAACCTCAGGTATATTTTTAACACCATAGATTCTGTTTCCTGCAATTTGAATAGATGTGATTAGATTTTGAAGGGCATCACTTCTAGGAGTAACTAAAGGAACTTGAGAGCCAGTTAAAACAACAGGTTTATCAAGATTTTTAAGCATAAAAGATAGAGCTGAAGCTGTAAAGGCCATAGTATCAGTTCCGTGTAAAATAACAAACCCTCTATAGTCATAATAATTTTTTTCAATAATTTTAACAATATCAAGCCAAATTTCAGGATTCATATCAGAAGAATCAATCAGATTTTGGATTTGGCAGTAGTCAGCTGGAAATCTCTCTAAAATTGGGTGATTTTTGGCAACTTCAAACCAATTTTTGGCAGGTCTTAATGGACTATTAGGATTGCTTTCCTCACTGTTAACCATGCCAATAGTTCCCCCAGTATTTATAATAAGAATTTTTTCTAACATTTAACTCCTCCTAAAGTTAATCCCCTAGTAAACTAGGGGATTAATCTCTTATATATCTTTTAAGAATATGTTTTGACTTCTATCAGGACCAACTGAAACAACAGTTATTTGACATCCTAAGAACTCTTCAACTCTAGCAAGGTATTTTTTACAGTTTTCAGGTAACTCATTGTAATCTTTCATATTAGAGATATCCTCTGTCCAACCTGGTAACTCCTCATAGATTGGCTTAGCGAAAGCTAACTTTTCAGTAGCTGCAGGAACAGTTGTATAAACTTTTCCGTCGATTTCATATCCAGTACAAATTTTTAAAGTATCTAATCCACTTAATACGTCAATCTTTGTGATTACAACGTCAGTTAATCCATTGATATCAACAGCATATTTACCAACAACAAGGTCTAGCCATCCACATCTTCTAGGTCTTCCAGTTGTAGCTCCAAACTCTCCACCAATCTGTCTGATTTTTTCTCCTAAATCATTGTTTAACTCAGTAACGAAAGGTCCTTCTCCAACTCTAGTTGTATAAGCTTTCATAACTCCGATTATTCTATCGATTTTTCTAGGAGAAACTCCAACACCAGTAGTAACTCCTCCACTTGTAGGAGATGATGAAGTAACATATGGGTATGTTCCATAGTTAATATCTAGCATCATAGCTTGAGCTCCTTCAAATAGAACAAACTTATCCTCATCTAAAGCTTTGTTTATTTCAGGAGTAGCATCGATGATTCTATGCTTTAATCTTTCAGCATATCCTTTATACTCTTCAAAAATTTCCTCAAAGTTCATAACAGGAGCGTCATAAATTTTTGTGAAAAGCTCATTTTTTTCCTCAAGGTTCATTTTTAATTTTTTAGCAAATAATTCCATATCTAATAGTTCAACTGCTCTGATTCCAACTCTAGAGAATTTATCAGAGTAACAAGGTCCTATTCCTCTCTTAGTAGTTCCAATTTTGTTATCTCCACTTCTCTCCTCTTTTAAGATATCTAGTTGAATGTGGTAAGGCATAATAAGGTGCGCTCTATCACTTATGAATAGGTGATCAACTTTAGCTCCTTTAGCTTCTAATGTATCAAGTTCTTTTAAAAGAACCTTGGGATCTACAACAACTCCAGGTCCAATGACACATTTTCCTTGCCCATGTAACATTCCAGATGGTAATAGGTGAAGTATAAACTTCTCTCCGTTCACAACAACTGTATGACCAGCGTTGTTTCCTCCTTGGAATCTAACAACGTAATCAGCTCTATCTCCAAGAACGTCAATTATCTTTCCTTTTCCTTCATCTCCCCATTGAGTTCCTACTACAACGTATCCTGCCATTTAAATACCTCCATGTATTATTTCATTATTTGATTTTTTTTATTTCAATATAGTTAATATTTTTGTTGTGTTTACATATAAATAGATCTTCAAACTCTGTTCTGATATTATCAACAGCCTTAGGACTGTTGTGTAAATCTGGTGTATGATAGATCACTTCATAGTTTTTTAAATCTTTAGCAAATTCTAAAACATCAGCATAATATTGATCATGATCAGTTTTGAAGAATAGAGTTCCACCAACTTTCATTATAACATCAAGAAGTTCAAAAAGTTTAGGCTGAAGTATTCTATTTTTTTCATTACCTTCCCAAGGATCTGGGAAATTAATGTAAAGACCTTCAATCTCTTCATCTCCAATAAATTTTGTAATATCTTCACCACGTCTTCTTAAAAAAATAACATTGTTTAGATCTCTTTTTTCAGCTTTATTAGCAGATAAAACCAATCTTTTAAATCTTATTTCAAGAGCTAAGTGATTTCTCTCAGGATATTTAGCAGCCATTCCAACTGCAAAGTTTCCACTTCCAGATCCTATTTCAAGATATACAGGGTTACTATTACCAAAAGCTTTTTGGTTCCAGTTTCCTCTATAAGAATCCATAATTTCACTATCATAGATAATGTGATTAGGATAGTCAACTAATTTAACCATATATGGATTATAATTAGTTCTAGGATTTGTGAAGAAGTGTTTCCATAGAGTGTCTTCTAATCTTTCTTTCATTCTTCCTCCATAAATTTAATCGTTTTTTCAGCGGCATTTTGATTGCTTTTGAAAAATGCTTTTATTTTATCCTCAGAGACAGGATTTGTCTCTAAGTGATTAATAGTATTTAAAAAATCCTCTTTATTAGTAACTTTATAACCAATGTTAAGAGTGAGGATATCTTTAGATATATCCTTAACATTTTGTAAATATGGGCCAAAAATAGGGGATTTCCCATAAAAAAGTGGCTCTAATAAACTATGACCACCAATATTTACCAATGTTCCACCGACAAAAACAATATCAGCGATGGAGTAAAACTTTCTTAAAACACCCATTTTATCAACAATAAGCACTTGAACTCTTTCTGAAGAGGGTTCAGTTTCTAAATCAGTTAATTTTTTATATGTTAAATTTGAATCTCTCAATAGATTTTCAATTTCACTAACTCTTTCTAGATGTCTTGGTACAATTATTAACATAGTATTTTTTAAACTTGTAAAAAGATCTATAAGAATAGAATCCTCTCCTTGTCTTGTACTTCCAGCGACAAAAATTTTTCTGGAATCACTATTTATAAGTGTTTTTAAATTTGACATCTCTTCAGAGGAGAAAGTTTCAAAGGATATATCAAATTTTAAGTTTCCTGTGACAAAAACTCTATTTTTATTCGCTCCCAAAGCTATTATTCTAACCTTATCCTCTTCAGACTGCATAAAAAATCCGTTTATTTTAGAAAAAAGAGGTTTTATAATCCAAGATATTCTCTTATATCTAGGAAAACTTTTATTTGATATTCTTCCATTGACGATAAATACCTTGGAATATTTTGAACCTAAATCTATAAAGTTAGGCCAAATCTCTGTTTCCACTAAGATAACTTTAGAAACTTTGATATAATTAAATATTTTTTTTAGTATAAACATATCATCTAATGGGAATTTTAATATAGATATTCTATCATCATTAGAGTACTTGTTACTAGCTATTTCATAGCCTGTATCTGTAAAAACTGTAATTAAAATATTTTCTCTAAAATTATTTTTAATCTTTTTTATTAAGGCATCAGTGAGATTAATCTCTCCAACAGAGGAGCAGTGTATCCAAATGTATCTTTCCCCTCTTTTTAAAACTGAAATATCTTGAAACAATCTTTGGAAGACAAATTTTAATTTTTTAGGCTTAAAAATTAAAAATATAAAGAGAAAGGGATATAAAAATCCTCTCAATAGATTGTAAAACATGTTTTACCCTCCGATTTTCTCTTTGATCAATTGTGAAATAGCATTAACGCTCTCTTCAATATTAAGTAAACTTGTGTCCACTTCAATGGCATCATCAGCTTTTTTTAAAGGACTTTCCTTTCTTGTAGAATCAGTGTGATCTCTTTCTAAGATATCCTTTAAAACTGTTTCAAAGTCTTCACTAATCCCTTTTGAAGCATAATCTTTAACTCTTCTTTTGGCTCTCTCTTCAGGTGAGGCAATTAGAAACACCTTTAAATCGGCATTTGGAAAAACAACAGTTCCAATATCTCTACCATCTAGAATAACTTTCTTACCTTTACTAATCTCTCTTTGTAAATCCACTAATTTAGTTCTTACGGCTTTTATAGCAGAAACAGGAGAAACAATTTTTGTAACCTCAGGTGTTCTTATCTTTAATGAAACATCCACACCATTTAAAATGAATCTATCTCCAATGATATCCATTTTGATATCATCTAAAATACTCTCTATATCTTTTACATTATTAAAATCAATATTATTTTCAAGAATATAAAGTGCTACCATTCTGTACATAGCTCCTGTATCAAGGTATGTTAGCCCAAAATTCTTAGCGATAATTTTAGCGATAGTGCTTTTTCCGCTTCCAGCTGGACCATCTAAAGCAATAATATAGTTTTTCATTAAAATCCTCCTAGGCTTTAATAAGAAGAGCTCTCCACTCTTTATCTCTTTTTATTTCTAGTATTTCAAGTCCTTTTTCCTCTACCTGTTTAACAATTTCAGGAAGTTTATCCTCTATGATACCTGAGAAAATAATTAATCCATCTTTTTTAACAACTTTAAATATATCCTTTAATAATAATAGGATAACATCAGCTAAAATATTGGCAACAACAACATCAAATTGTTTATCTTTAACAACAGAGATTAAATCACCTAAATAAACTTGTGCAGTTTCAGATGATATTTTATTTAGTTCTAAATTTTCCTTGGTAGCTTCAACAGCTAACTCGTCAATATCAGTTCCATATATGTCAGTAGCACCTAGTTTTTCAGCTGCAATCATCAAAATTCCAGAACCAGTACCCACATCTATAACAGAGTTTCCAGGCATTATATTCTCTTCCATAATTTTTAGACAAAGGGAGGTAGTAGGATGGGATCCTGTACCAAAAGCTCTACCTGGATCTAACTCAATAACAAGCTCATTATCTTCAGGCTCGTATTCTCTCCAAGTTGGTTTAACAACAAATTTCTCACTTACCTTTTCAGGATATAGATATTTTTTCCAACTATTTTGATAATCCTCTTCATCATACTCATAGAAATCTATTGTAAAAACAACGTCATCTCTATCGTTAAATCTCTCTTCAAAAGCGTTTTTTATTAACTCATTTCTTCTTTGAGAATAAGGATTTAATGGGAAATAAGCTGAAACAGCATAATCGACCATTAAAAATTGTTTCTCATCTTTATAAAAATCCAAGGGATTTTTAGTTTTTAAAGGTTCATCAATTTTTAAACCAGTAGCTCCAAATCCGTAGAATATATCACAAATCTCTTTTTGAGTATTATCAATACTATCACTATCAAATATAACTTTTATTTCAACAACTTTCATAAAGACCTTCCTAATTAAATATTCCTAACTCTATAAGAGAGAGGTTAATTCTTTCTATTTTTATACATTCACCAGTTTCATCATCCAGTTCTATATTTAAACCATTTATTCTTTCTTTACCCTCTGCAATCTCAAATTTTTGCGGTAAAGCAGTTAAGAATTTAGGAATAATCGATTCTTTATTCATTCCAATTATACCATTATCTGAACCAGTCATTCCAACATCACTGATATATCCAGTTCCTTCAAGAAGAATTTTGTTATCAGCAGTTTGAACATGAGTATGAGTTCCATAAACTACAGATACTTTTCCATCTAGATAGTTAGCTAAAGCTAATTTCTCCGATGTTGCTTCCGCATGAAAATCTATAATGATGTGTTTGCACTCTTTTCTAATCTCCTCTATTAAGTTGTTTGCCACTGTAAATGGACAATCAATTGGTGGCATAAAAACCCTTCCTTGAAGAGATACAACAGCTATTTTATTTCCTTTTCTATCTTTTAAAATTGTGTATCCAGTTCCTGGAACACCATTGGGATAATTATGTGGACGTAAAACTCTGTTAGTTCTTTCTAAATAGTCATAAATCTCTCTTTTATCCCAAATGTGGTTTCCACTTGTTATAACATTTACTCCCCAATCTAAAATCTCATCACAAAGTTTTGCAGTAATTCCAAATCCAGCAGCAGCATTTTCTCCATTAACAATAATAAAATCATAATCATTTTTATATTTATCAAGATATGCTTTTAAAGTTTTTCTACCTGGATTTCCGACTACGTCACCTATAACTAAAACTTTCATTATTTACCTCATTTCTATATTTGTATTACCAAAAAATATTATAACATTTTTTACTAAAAATTAAAACTTAAAAAATAGTTTTAAAAAAACAAATTGCCAGTTGACAACTACACAAAAATAGTGTATTATTGAGGTATATAATAAACAGACTAGGAGTGACGCATATGTTAACTAAAGAGGAAATTTTAAAAAAAATAGGACAAAGTGAAGAGGAGTTAAAAGCAAAAGGTCTTGAGCTAATGTTCATAGGTGAAGTTGGATATGGTGACGATGAAGATGATGGTTGGGATATAGTTTATATAGACCCAAGTAGATGTGTAGAGGTAGGAATGGGTTGTAAGTGTGCAGTAGGTGGTACACTACACGATAAATTATAATATAGATTCAACTTTAAAAGTATAGAATAAAATCTATACTTTTTTTATTTAAAATTATTTTAGGTTCTAGTAAAAATATGTTATAATTTCACTATAAGCATTTCAATAAGGAGCAAAGTATGAAAAATAGTGGATTAGTTAAGGAAAAATTAGGAAACAAAGTTACTATTTCAATGTATAAAGAGAGTGCTTGTTCACATTGTAATAAGTGTAGTGATAGCGCTAAAATTGCAAATGACTTCACTTTTATTTCCAATGGAGAGGATATAAAAGTAGGGGATATTGTAACTTTTGAAATGGAAGACAATCAAGTTTTTAAAGCTGCAATGGTTGTATATATATTTCCTCTAATAGTTATGTTTTTGGCTTATTTTACAGCTGCTAAGATTGGATTATCAGAGGGTGAGTGTATAGGAGCTAGTTTTGGTGGATTAATAATAGCGTTTATGGGGATATTTTTTTACGATAAATTTATTGTAAAAAATAAGATGGAAAAATCTGTAAAAATCATAGGCATAGAGAAAAGATAGTGAGGGGATAAAATGTTGAAAAAATTTTCAGTAATTTTTTATTTAATGACTGAATTAGCTTTTGCAAAATATTCAGAGGTAGATTACTCTAAAATTTTAAACAAAGGTGGGAAAATTTTCGTCAAAACTACAGGTAGTCCTCTAACGGGAATGGTGACATTTCAAAAAGATAGAGAGTTTTATAAAAATGGGATACCAGAAGGGAAGTGGTTGTCTTTTTATACTAATGGGAAAATAAAATCTATAGAGAATTGGAAAAATGGAGAATTAAACGGTAAGTATGTCCTATATGGTGAGGATGGAAATAAAACATTTCAAACTTACTATTTAAAAGGAAAAGACCATGGTCTATTTAAACTTTATCATGACAATGGAAAGCCTCATATTATAGGAAAATTTTATAATGGTCAAGCCGTAGGTATTTGGAGCTACTATAGTAAAAATGGAAAGTTGATAGGAAAGAGAGACTATAACCTAAATATAGAGCATTTTGACCAAACAAATTAAATTAGGAGAAAATAACTTTATGAAAATAAAATTGAAAAAATATTTTAAAAGCTCAATGCTTGTAAATCCAGATAAGGCTAAGAACTTTTGTGACAAATTAAAAGAGATTTTAAAAAAAGAGGAGGAAGTTGTACTGGATTTTGCTGGTATTCAGGCTACCACTCTAGTATTTCTATTTGTACTTTTTACTAATTTATGGAATGAATATGGAAAAGATTTAAAAAATAAATTAACAATAAAGAATGGGTCACAAGGGCTTTTTAAACAACTGATCTATTTAAAAGAAAATTATAAGGAGTTAAAAACAAAGTTTTTAGGAGTACATAAAAACTTTGAAATAGCTTATATAGGATAATTGTTGACAAAATTGATAAAAAATGTTAACATTAAACAGTAAAGAAACTATACCAAAAAGGGGTGTAAAAAAATGTTTTTTGAAGAAATACAAGATGAAATTTATGACAGTACATTTGATTCTATTTATTATGCATTAATAGAGGAATATAAAGAGGGTAAGTTAACAATTGAGAGGTTAACAATGAATATAGATGAGCAACAACAGATTTTGTTAAATGGATTTTTTGAAGGAGAAACAAAATTTGCTTATGCTAGTGCAACTGTAGATGCTCACCAGTATGCTCTTGCAATGATAAAAAAAGGATTAGTATAGTAAAAAAGAGTGGATTTTATCCACTCTTTTCATTTTTATAACAAAATCCAGAGATACATCATAAAAAATGGAACAACTCAAAAAAGAGAAATGTTCCAAAAAAAAACTTGACATAAAAGTGTTCTTATTATATACTAATAACCGAGACCGAATTTGATTGAATAGATCTATATACCCCCCAAAAATCTATTTTAATCTTTTTTATTTTTTAACACTCCCCCGTGTTATGAAAAAACCCTCCCCCCCAGGAGGGTTTTTTATATTACATCTATTTAAGAATTGTTAAAAGTAAGGGGGCGATAAAGATAGTTATAATACCAGCTATAACTATGGATAAGGCACTCATAGCTCCTTCAACCTCTCCCATTTCAATAGCTTTACTAGTCCCTACTGCGTGGCTTGAAATTCCAATACCCAATCCTTTAGCAACAGCATTTTCAATTCTAAAAAGTTTTAACATAAATGGTGCAAAGATATTTCCTGCTATTCCAGTAACCATGATTGCAAAAACTGTTATTGCAGGGATTCCTCCAAGAAGTTTACTAACCTCTATTCCAATAGGAGTAGTAATAGATTTAGGAACAAAAGATAATAGAATAATATCCTGAATTCCAAGAAGTTTTCCTAAAAAAATAACAGATAAAATAGCTGTAATAGAACCAATAAGAGCACCTGCTAATATGACTTTATAATGTTTTTTTAGTGTTCCTAGCTCCTTATAAAGTGGAATAGCTAAACAGACAGTAGCTGGAGCTATAAAAAATCCTAATATATCTCCACCTTTATTGTAATAAGATGTAGGAATATCAAAAACTTCCATAAATATAAATATAAGGATTAGAGCAACAAAAATTGGATTCAGAATAGGCCACTTAAATCTATTGAAGATATCCTTTCCAATTTTAAAGGCAATTAAACTAATAAAAATTCCAAAAAAAGCGTTATCAAATAAAAGTTCTTTCATCTATTTTCTCCCCCTCATCATAAAGTCTACGCATAGAGCTGTAACAACCATAGTAATCAAAGTTGTAAGTATAAGTAAAAAGATAAGTTTAAAAAAGTCAGTTTTTAAAATATCAATAACATCTAAAAGTTTAACACTCGGGGGAATAAAAGTGATAATCATATTAGCAATAAAAAACTCACCAGCATTTTTAATACTGTCTAACTTTACTACTTTTAAAGAAAGAAAAATAAATAAAAGAATCAATCCGTTAACTGTTCCAGGAGTAGGAAGGTGAAAAACCTTTTCTAAGATAACTCCTAAATAGTTAATACTTAAAATAATAAGAAACTCATACAACAAAATAAAACCTCCAGTACTTTTGTATAAAAGATTAAAGAGGTGTTCCTTTGGAACACCTCTAAATATAAAACTAGTCTCTTCTTTTCATTTGTGGGAAAAGTACAACGTCTCTGATTGATGGAGAACCAGTTAATAGCATAATAGCTCTGTCGATACCGATTCCTAATCCACCAGTTGGAGGTAAAGCATACTCTAAAGCTTCGATATAATCATCATCAATAACAGCAGTAGCTTCATCGTTTCCTAGTAAAGCTTCTTCAACTTGAGCTTCAAATCTTCCTCTTTGATCAGCAGGATCATTTAACTCAGAGAATGCATTCGCATACTCTCTAGCGTCGATGAATAACTCAAATCTATCTGTAAATCTTGAATCTTCTGCATTTCTCTTAGCAAGAGGAGATATTTCAACAGGGTGACCATAGATAAATGTAGGTTGAACAATATGCTCTTCACATTTTTGCTCAAAGAACTCATTGATAATGTGTCCAACTGAAGTCATATGATCAGCGATTTCAACATGGTGCTCTTTAGCTAATGCTTTCGCTTCTTCAACTGTTAGATTTTGCCAGAAATCTGCACCAGTAACATCTTTAATCATATCAACCATGTGTACTCTGTAGAACTTTCCAAGATCGATCTCTTTATCGTTGTACTCTATTTTAGTTGTTCCTAAAACCTCAGTAGCAAGGTATTGGAATAAACTCTCTGTTAAATCCATCATGTCATTATAGTCAGCATATGCCTGGTATAACTCCATCATTGTAAACTCAGGGTTATGTCTAGTAGAAATCCCTTCGTTTCTAAAGTTTCTATTGATCTCATAAACTTTATCAAATCCACCAATTATTAATCTTTTTAAATAAAGCTCAGGAGCGATTCTTAAGTATAACTCCATATCTAACGCGTTATGATGAGTGATAAATGGTCTAGCAGCAGCTCCTCCAACGATAGGGTGCATCATAGGAGTTTCAACTTCTAAGAATCCCTTTTTATTTAAAAACTCTCTAATACCATTTATAATTCTAACTCTTTTCATGAAAGTTTCTTTTACATCTCTATTCATGATAAGGTCTAAATATCTTTTTCTATATCTAGTTTCAACGTCTGTAAGACCGTGGAACTTCTCAGGAAGCGCTCTAACGTTTTTAGATAGTAGTTCAACTTGAGAAACTCTTAAAGTTAACTCACCTTTTTGAGTCATAAATAAAGTGCCTTCAACACCAATGATATCTCCAACACCTAATTTTTTAACTATTTCAAAAGCTTGCTCTCCAATTTGATCCTGTCTAATGTAAACTTGAATTTTACCAGTTTGATCTTCTATATGAGCAAATACGGCTTTACCTTGCTCTCTGAATCCCATAATTCTTCCTGCTGTTTTGAAAGTAGTCTCTGCTTCTGGAGAAGATGCTAAAAGATCTCCAATCATATGAACTTTATCATATTTTTTTCCGAATGGGTAAACTCCAAGAGCTTCAATCTCTTTTATTTTTTCCCATTGCTCCATTACAAGACGTTCTTTTCCAACTCTGTCAAAGTATTTTTCCATAGTTTTTCTCCCTTTTTAAGTTTATAGTTTCAATAAATATATGCTACTTTTTCTTCCCCAAGTGCTAGTTGGGTTATTTTCTCTAGATTTTCTTAAGTAATCTTTTGCTTTTTCAACATCTCCCTTTTTATGGTAGATAACTCCTAGGTAATAGTACAATTCAGATGTATTTTCACCAGGGGTAGAAACTTTATCAAAGTTAGATAAAGCTTTATCTAAGTTATTCATTGAAAAATACGTTTTTCCTCGATAGAAGCTAAGCTCAGAGATATCAGTTGAGCCACCTTCAGCTTTATTAAAGAATATTAAGGCTTCATTATAACTTTTACGATTAAGAGCATCTATTCCATTTGTGATGTCTTTAGAGGAATCTGAAGATGGTGATATATTTGTAATAGATGTACCTTCAGATGAACCAGTTAAATTTGAAATAGAACTTTCTGTCATAGAAGTTGCCAAATCAGAAACTCCAGGGATTAAGCCAGAAGATGAGCCTCCTAAGCTTAAATAGTAATTTCCTTTATCAGAATCTCCTTTTTGTGAGTATAACTTACCTATCAGTACAGCTAACTCTGGACTTTGAGAATCTCCATAGAACTTTTCTAAGAATTGTAACTCGTCCATTGTTGCGTTATTCTTTCGCTGAATAGCTCTCATAATCTCAGTGTTTAACTTAAGATTACTTCTGTTATAATCTAGATAATAGTTATTAATAATAAAACTTCCACCATTAGATTTCTCCTCTAAAGCAAGAAGTTTTATTTTTTCCTCCTCATCAAGTGAGAAGTTTTCTTTTAAATATCTAATCTCTTTATTAATTAAAAGTTGATTTTCATTTGCAGAACCTAAATCAAGTACCATAAATGCTACATTTTTTTGCTGACTGTTTGTAGGGAAAGCAATTGAATATAACTGGGCACTTTTTACCAATAGATCTAAATTTTTATTATTGTAGCTGTTTAAAATTATACCATAATTATCTTTCTCAGTAAAATTATATTTCAATTTATTTTTTATCTTAACAGTCCCAACATATGTGAATCCTTTGTAAATCTCAGCAATATATTCGCCTTGATAAAGACTATTGAAATTTAAACTATTACCACTGATATTAAAAGTAAAATCAGTTTTAATAGGAGAAGAAATCAATTTAACTCTATCTGCATTGATATTGTTGATAATAAGTGTTTCTCCTGCATAAACCTCCATAGGTGCCATCATCTGAGATGGTAAGTACTCTCTAATAGCATTTGTTGAAGAATCTCTCTGAATAAGATCATATAAATATGCTACTCCTGACTCATTAAGAAAAAAGTTATCCTGTTGTAAAGTTGGATTTTTAATGCTAGGAACAACAACTTTGCTTTGTGTAGGAAGTTGTGTTTGAAGATTGGTACAACTGAATAAAATCAAAGCCGTTGTAGAAATTAAAAATATTTTTTTCATTTACCCCTCCTTTAATAAAAAATAGAGCAAGGAGATTGCTCTATTTTAGTGTTTATTGTACTTCAATTATTTCAATCTCTAATTGGTTTATCTCTACATTATTATCATATATAATATAGTCAATTGTCAACTTATTTTCAGAATAAACGTATTTTTTACAAAAAACTGTAAAATCCTTTTTGAAATAAGAAGTTTTGTAGATAAAATCTGTTTTAGATTCTGGCTTTAATAAAAGCTTACTCTGAATCTCACCAAATTTTAAAATTTCGGTGAAACAAGGGGATATTCTTATCTCACCTTTACCATATTTATTATCATAGGTAAAAATAGTAGTGTTACCGTCTATTATTTTTTGTGCTATCATTTTTTGAGAAATCTTCTCTCCAAATGAATCTATGCTATTTATAATGATTTTAGCCATTAATAATAGTCCTTCTCGTCATCATCATATCCCATATCATAATAGTCGTCATGATCATAGGAATCCTCACGATCATAATACTCATCATCATCCCAATCTCCGATATTATCTGCCCCTAAATACTCCTCTTTCCAGTAGTCTAAGACAGCATTTATTTCACTAGAGTCATCGACAAAGATTAAATCATCTTCATCCTCATCATATAAAAATATATAATTAGCTCCATCAAAATCCTCAGTTATAAGATATTCCTTATCTCTTATAATAAGATTTTCTAAGACTGTTAGCTCAAACTCCTCGTCATCGATATTGTGATAAAAAGTTTCTCCTTGCGAATACATTGTTTCCTCCTAATACTTTATAAAAATAAAATTAAAAATAAAATTAAATTAAAAACTATTTATGATACTTAGTGTTTTTATTTATACTAAACCATCTGTATATCTGTTCAATCAATATTAATCTCATCAATTGGTGCGGGAAAGTCATTTTAGAAAAACTTAATCTCAAATCCGAATTTTTTCTAATCTCATCAGAGACACCATAAGACCCACCAATAATAAAATTAATTGTGCTATCACCATTGAGACCTATCTTCTCAATCTGCGCCGCCATCTCCTCAGAGGAAAAGTTTTTTCCTTGAATATCTAGCAGAATTTTAAAGCCTTTGTTTTTTTCTAAAGTTTCAAGAATTGCCTTGGACTCTTTTTCTATAGACATACTTCTATTAGAATCATTACCATCCTCTTTTAATTCAAAAATTTTTAGTTTACCAAAGGCTTGAAGTCTTTTAGCAAACTCCTGTATACCATCTAAAATATATTTTTCTTTGATTTTTCCAATACATACAATATTTATATTCATTTTCTTTTAAATCCCTTCTCCATATCTAATAAGCTTATTTTAAATGTAATTGGTCTGCCATGAGGACAAGTAAAACGTCCAATTTCATGTAGTTCTAAAATAAGTTTTTCCATTTCAGGAATAGTCAGCTTTTCATTGGCCTTAACTGCACCTCTACAAGACATTGAGATAATCATATTTTCAATAACCTCATTCTTAGAGTTTACTTTATTAATTCCTTCAAGAGTTTCAAAGAAAATATTTTCAAAAGAATCTTTTGTATCTAAAGTAGGTACGGACCTGATTAAAAAATCCATATCATTAAACTGATCTATTTCAAAACCAAAATCTTCAAAAAATTTGATTTTTTCTTTTAAAATTTCAATTTGTTTTAATGTTAAAGATATCTTAATAGGAACTAATAGTGCTTGGGAGGCTAGTTTATGCTCGGCATACTCCCTTTTTAATTTTTCATAAAGAATTCTTTCATGAACAATGTGTTGATCATAAATTATAAGCTCCCCATCTTCCTCAACCAGTATAAAAGAGTTAGAAAACTGTCCAATAATTCTAAGTTTTTTATCTAAACTATTTTTATTTGTACTTGAAGAGAGGTAAGAGGACTGCTTTTTTACTTGTTCATCCTGAGTTTCAATCTTAATAATCTCTAAATGATTTTCTTTTTCTTCTAAAGAGTTCGCTGATTCTATAGTGTTATCAATAGAAATCTGAAGCTTTGTAGATTCACTTTTAATGGGAACAAATTTTTGCTCCGCTTCAGATTTAAAAAAAGTTTCCTTATCAATAATTGAACTATTGTCTTTTTCTAA